>Ga0209510_1000928_pt1 | contig 36458 bp, 36 predicted proteins | sample BiotimSIPDNA_FD_185749 | JGI IMG/M metagenome (GOLD analysis project Ga0209510, IMG submission 185749) | Anaerobic biogas reactor microbial communites from Washington, USA - Biogas_R1 time_0 SIP DNA (SPAdes) (version 2) | ecosystem: Engineered > Bioreactor > Anaerobic > Unclassified | place...
CTCCGGCATACAGTATTCCCCGCACTTAGACGTATTGCAGACGACCAGTTGAAACTACTAAACGCAGCTTAAGGAACGATGTACATTATGCAGGTTTTGAATTTACACACAAATATGGACTTGACCGCTTGGGATTCTAAGGATCAGGAATTGTCCTCCAAGAACATCGATTGCGTCTGGAATGGCTTTACAATCAATGGACGCGAAGACAAGTACACCTGGACCGAAGCCTATATGAACAATGATCAGATCGTTCTTGTGAATGCAAATTCCGGGATCACGACGCTGGCGGATCTTGCCGGCAAGAAAGTCTGCGTCCAGAAAGATTCATCCGGATTGGCTGCGCTTACTGATAATCCGGGACTGACGGATACATTTGATCAATTGGTTCAGGTGGATAGTTATCTGAATGCCGTTATGGAGTTGGAAGCCGGTGCGGTGGATGCTGTCGTTATGGACGAGATTGTTGCATATTATCAATATGATGCCGCAAGCGGTAAATTCGCGATTTTGGATGAGGCCGTATCCAGCGAAGAGTATGGTGTCGGTTTCCTTTTGGGAAATACAGAGCTTCGCGATAAAGTTCAGAAGGCTTTAGAGGAGATGGCATCTGACGGGACCTTGGCAAAAATATCCAACGAATGGTTCGGTGAGGATATTACGACCATCGGCAAATAAGGATTAATATATTAGCGTTATCGGCATCGTAGGAATCCAATCATATCAGTAGATGCCGGTCGTGATCTTACGATATCGGTGGCGCGGTTATGGAATATGACCGCGCCATTTTTTCAAGAAGAGGGAGGGATGTGCATATGGATGACTTGAGATCGACGATTACCCAATTATTGTCGGGCATGACATTTACGCTCATCATTTTCTTTCTTACGCTTGTATTTTCTTTGCCGCTGGGATTGCTTGTAGCTAAGGGACGCATGTCTCGTAATCGCATATTATCCGGTGCGACGCGTTTTTATATTTCGGTGATGCGCGGTACGCCGCTGATGCTTCAGTTGCTTATTGTTTATTTCGGACCGTGGTACATATTTAAAATATCGCTTCGGGATTTGTCTGTCGGCAGTCTTGATTACCGTTATGTTGCCACGATTATCGGGTTTTCAATCAACTATGCAGCTTATTTCGCGGAGATATTTCGAGGAGGGATTCAGTCGATGCCGCAAGGCCAGTATGAAGCAGCCCAACTTCTTGGCTTTTCGAAATCTCAGACCTTTTTTCGCATCATTTTGCCGCAAGTCATCAAAAGAGTTTTGCCATCAGTGACTAACGAAGTAATTACACTTGTCAAAGATACGTCATTGGCACAAATTCTGGCTGTCAGTGAGATGTTTATCGCGGCAAAGGCTTTGGCCTCGGCGCAGGTGTCGGTGACGCCATTTATTGTCGCCGGAGTATTTTATTATCTGATGAATGGCATCATCGAAATTGGCATGAACAAACTGGAGCACAGGTTGAACTACTATTCCTGAAGGAGGTGACCGCATGCATGTCCTGGAAATGAAGAACATTCGCAAGTCCTTCGGCACTGTTGAAGTGCTCAAAAACATCTCGCTGAATGTAGAACAAGGTGAAGTTGTAGCCGTCATCGGGCCTTCCGGAAGCGGCAAATCGACGCTTTTGAGATGCGCGACAACCCTCGAACAAGTGGACGGAGGCACCATCGAGATTTGCGGTCGCGCGCTGGTCGCTGAATCCGACGGTAAAGTGGTTTTCGCTGATAAAAAAGATCTCGCAGAGATTCGCGCTATGTTCGGCTTAGTGTTTCAGAATTTTAATCTGTTCCCGCATTTCAGTGTCAGACGAAATGTCACGGAGTCGTTGATTCACGTTCGAAAAATACCGCGCAAAGAGGCAGAGGAAATCGCCGGAAAACTACTTTCAAAAATGGGTCTGTCCGATAAAGCCGATGAATATCCGTGTCGTTTGTCCGGCGGTCAACAGCAGCGTGTCAGTATTGCACGTGCGCTGGCGGCCAATCCGCAAATTTTGTTCTTTGACGAGCCGACCAGTGCGCTGGATCCGGAATTGACCGGGGAGATTCTGAAGGTCATTCGTGGTCTGGCGGAAGAAAAAATGACGATGGTCATCGTGACGCACGAAATGAGTTTTGCGCGCGAGGTCGCCGATCGAATCATTTTCATGGATGAGGGCGTCATCGTCGAACAAGGACCGGCGGCAGAAATTATTAATAATCCGCAAGAAGCCCGAACCAAGGCGTTTCTAGCAGGATACTAGGAAAAATCCGGTTCCCATACCCCTTTGATGACAACGCCGGAATCTCTCGCAAGGCGATCCAGAGCGGCCGTTTCTTCGGCCTCCAGCGTGACCTTTGCACCGGCGAAAAGGTCATCAGCGTATTGCGGACGAGTTAATCCGATTAGTGGGACCGTGCCTTTGGCGATGGCCCAGGCAATCGGGATTTGTGAGGTGCCGACATGATATTTTTCGGCGATAACCGACATCAACTCCAAAAGGGGCGCGATTTTTCGAAACTTACTCTTCGGAAAATTGAGGGATCGCATGCATAAAGGCGGAAAGCCTTTCTTGTGACTGTAACGACCTGAAAGAGCGCCTTGCTCCAAAACCATATAAGAAAAAAACGGTATTTGATTATCGTTACACCATTGGATTAGTGGTGCCTGTAAGTCCGGATTACTGAGGAGGCTGAAGTGATTCTGTATGGCTCCAAGGGTGAAACCCGAGGCGGTGAGTATATCCTGAGCCGCTTTGGCCTGGGTCAGAGACACATTGGATAGACCGAAAGACTTTATTTTCCCCGCTTTTAATAGAGAGACGGCAGCATGTGTATTTTCCGATACATTCATCGGCAGATGTAGAAAATACAGATCCGGCGCCTCGATATCCAGTCGACGACAACTGGCCGCCAGAGATTTGGCCATCGCTTCCGGACGAAATTTACGTCCGGGCATATGCTTCGTGGAAATTTTCGCGCCGGGAACGCGCTTCAGGCATTGCGCTAACAGCAGCTCGGACTTGCCGTTGCCATAGACTTCAGCCGTGTCCCAAAATGTAAATCCAAGCGCCATGGCCCGGGCATATGTATCAATCAGCTGCTGCTCGTCAGCCTTTTGGCCGAAAATCATCCTTGAGCCGTTGATGCCGCTGCCCCAAGCCCAAGTGCCGATGATGCAAGGGGGAAGATGTTCTCTGGTGTTATCAATCATATTGACCTCCAAATACTATATAAAAAATCCGAATTCATTATTCATTATCGTGGAAGTAATGGGTAACGAGCGGAAATAGCTCACTATCACATTTTAGTCCTGTGTCTGATTACACTTCATTTTATCGCAGTGTTACAATTTTTGGTCAAAAACTTTATTGTTGGCTCTTCATCAATTTCCGTGAAAGGCATGATGAGTGTTAATGGCTAAACATAAACGGAAACTGCCTTCACCCGAATTGAGACGCGCAATACAGATACCATTCCTTTTCGAAAAAAGCGCCGATAATTGCGACCCGAACCGGATTGTGTATCACAATCTAATACATAAGAAATAGGTAGGGTTGAGCTGTTTCGTGTGTATTTTATTGCTCTTCAGTTTAGTAACATCATATTCTATTTCAAGCGGAATTTTGTATTCTTTCAATTCTAGAGGTATATTTCTTGATATACCTCCTTGCGCGAAACGTTTTGCTACACTCTAACACATACGAACTGGTTGAGTTTGTGCTGTTTCGTATGTAATTTCATTGTTATTCAAGCTTGCGCGAAACGGTTTGCTATACTCTAACACATGCGAAATGCCTGGGTTTGTGCTGTTTCGTATGCAATTTCATTGTTATTCAAGCTTGCGTGAAACGGTTTGCTATACTCTAATACATACGAAATGGCTGGGTTTGTGCTGTTTCGTATGCATTTTCATTGTTATTCAAGCTTGCGCGAAACGTTTTGCTATACTCTAACACATACGAAATGCCTGGGTTTGTGCTGTTTCGTATGCATTTGTGACTCAGAATAGCTTCTTTTTCGCATTCTAATACATACGAAATACTTTTGGGGATTTTTGGCGGTAATTACCTAAAGCGAAACGTTTCACGCCACCACCACCGCAACCGCCACAGCCACCACCACCGCAACCGCCACAGCCACCACCGCAACCGCCACAGCCACCACCACCACCGCCAACACCACAGCCGCCACTACCACCGCTGCCTTCACACGCGAGCCATTCTCAATTTTTAATCGAATTTTTCTCCGGAGCAGAGGCTTAAACACGTTGCTGCAACCTCCTATCCAATAACTCAGCAGAGGCTTCAACACGTTGCTGCAACCTCCTAACCTATAACTCAATCGGGCGTTCCTTAGCATTTATGTTTTTCACGGTAAAAGGATTATTTGCGGATAGGCGAGCTGATAGGAATAGTTGCGGATAAGTAATCTGAAAGGAAAGGGTGCGGATAGGCGAGCAGAATTGTATAATCAAATTGATAACCATACTCGTGATACAGAAATAGTTTCTGGATCGGAGACTGTTTCTTAAAAGGTTTGCATGGAATCGAGTTTGTCCATATGCGATTTGCCGGATTCATCTCACTTCCGGAAAATACGCGAATATAGGAGCAGAATCATGCAAGAACGAATCAGGAGAAAGGGATTGATCGGTCTTCGCATCTTGCCAAGTCTTGATCAAATCGAATTCGACGAGTCGCAACGAGAACACTTTGCACCCGGTATCGGTTTTTGCAAGTTGTTTTGGGTCTTTTTGTTTGCCGGTGCGTTCGGCGTGTTGCTGGAAACATCGTATTGTTTTTGGCGCACCGGTTTTATTGAGAGCCGGGCGACGTTCGTATGGCTGCCATTGAACATGGTCTATGGTGTTGCCGGTGTAATCATGACCGTGGTCTTATATTGTTTGCGGAAATTCTCGCGAGTCGGAGTCTTTTTCGTCGGCATGTTTCTTGGGTGTGTTATCGAGTTTTTGTGCTCTCTCGTTCAAGAGCATGTATTTCAATCCATTTCATGGCGTTATTCGGGGCCGACCAACATACTGGGGCGGACCAGTTTGAAGTATGCCCTTGTCTGGGGGTTATTAGCCTTGATGTGGATGAAAGTTATATACCCGCTTATTTCGATGGCTTTACTTAAGATTCCTCGAAAGGCCGGAAGGGTAATCACCGCTGTGCTTGTACTGATTTTACTTCTAAATATGGTTGTAACTTTTTTAGCGGTACAGCGATGGGCAGTACGATCGTCTGAGCCTGATACCGAAGTACGGATATATCAGTGGGTGGACGCGTGGTTTCCGGATTCCCGAATGGAGCAGCTTTTTCCGAACTTGAGATTTACCGGAATCGGTGAATCTACGTCTTGAAAACGCAGATCGAGCGTGTCGGTATTGGATGCTATTCTGAGATGCGTCATTTATTGCGCAAATATTCTGGTGCATACGGATGCCGTCATGTCCGTCGTTATAGAATTCTATGAACCAAGAACCCGGAAAAAATTGTATAATATATTTGAGATATTCGCATGGTCAAGGAGGTGAACCGTATGTTTAAGTCGAAAATGACGTTAATCTTATCGATCATTTTAGTCGTAGCCGTCGGTGGTTGCATGGTTTCCGGTTGTAATCGAGATTCGGACAGAGATCGGGATACGAGAGATGAAGAAGAGACCAGCCGGATTGAGGAAACAACACCGAAGGACTCAGAGACGACTAAGAACGGAGAGAATGAAGAAACACAAGAGACGCTAGATTCAGAAGTAACCACTGCGTCGGAGACACAGGAGCAGACCACTGAAGTTGCAGAGACAGAATCCCAAGTGCTTTTCAATATGTATTCCATTCCGGCGGATTGGCCGCGAGTCGTGCCGATTATGAGTGAATTTCAGGTCACCGCATACGAGTGGACGGATTACGGTATGTATGCTGCCGGCTACGGCGATGTCACAATGTCTCGAGCCAATAATTTCTATACGAATGCTCAAAAAATTTACGTCAGCAGCAACATATGGGAGCAGGATCCGTCGGTGGCGTCCGTTACTGATGGCACAGATCAAGTATTTAATTATGTTGGTGAAAGGCAGACGATGTCGGTTGCTTTAGTTGAGGATGCAGAGAACAGAGTAACGTTCGAGATATTCTATATACCGGCACCATAGTAGATGGGTCGGTTTTCGGTCATCGTTTGCGAAAGCAAAAATCGTAAGATCATGCGTCGAAAGTCTCGAATAATAACCATTGCGAAAATAGCGCCCCTCGTCGGGCGCTATTTATCTTTCGCTTTAGATTTTTCTAAATGATATGGCTTAAGAACGCCTTAGTTCGCTCATTATTCGGGTCATCTTGATGGCAATGCCCTCCTCTTCAAGACGAAGAATTTCTCCGCAAAGTGTGAGGTTTTCGCTGCTACTCATGTCAGCAAATTCGCTCGAGCACTTGACTGACTGAGAATCAGTCAGTACAATCAAATTACAGGTAAGGCCTATTCCAGCAAAAACACACTTCACGACTTACGGAGGTATCCCCAATGATGCGTATCAGCAAATCCCCGCATGAGCGAAAACAAGAGATCATCGCGGCCGCTCTTGAATTATTTTTATCTCAGGGCTATGAGAAGACATCGGTCTCAATGATTGTCGATCATGTCGGCGTTGCGCAAGGCCTGTTCTATTATTACTTCAAGTCCAAGGAAGATGTTTTTCAGGAAGCGATGCGCTTCTATACGGATCGTCTTGCCACGGAGGTTATCGGTGAATTACTGGCACCGGAAGCGGCCAGCATTTTCGAGCGAGTAACGGCGGTGATTACTCATCTTTCCACAATGTTTGAGGCGTCGGACCTCGTGTTCAATTCGGATTTGAACACAGGACTCGTCAAGGAGATTGATATCCAGTTGTCGTACTATTTTTCCGTGACTTTGATTGAACCGGTGGCCGCCCTGCTCAGCTTACTTGAGGAGAAAACCGGCCGTGCTCTGGACGATGTGTATCAATTGGCGGCCTTTGTCGTCTTCGGAATTTTCGGATTACTTCACGGCCATAATGATATCGGGCATCAGAGAATGCCGGAGTCCATGATGGTGGCAACGCTTTTGGCGAGGACGATTGGTGTCGACGTCGATATATTGTTGAAAGAGAAAATTGAGATTCCGGAGGGGCGGGTATGAATTCGTTGATTTCATTTGAGAAGGTGTCACGCGAATATGGTTCGGGAGATTCGAAAGTTTTCGCGCTAAGGGATATCAGTTTTGATATTCGAAAAGGAGAGTTTGTAGTGATTCTGGGGCCTAGCGGCGCTGGAAAAAGTACGCTTCTCAATATTCTTGGCGGCATGGATCAAGCGAGCTCGGGACGCGTATGCTTCGGCGACGAAATTGTCAGCGAGTATAATGACTCGCAATTGACGTCTTATCGCGCAAAGCGGATTGGATTTGTATTTCAATTTTATAACCTGATTCCGAATCTGACCGCCTATGAAAATGTTTCTTTGACACGAGAAATTAATGACACTTCGCTGGATCCGGATATGACATTATCGGATGTCGGACTCGAAGGACGAAGGGATCATTTTCCGGCGCAGATGTCAGGCGGTGAACAGCAGCGCGTTGCAATTGCTCGAGCGCTGAACAAGAGTCCGGAATTGTTGCTTTGCGATGAGCCGACTGGTGCATTGGACAGCGAGACCGGCGTCCATATTTTATCGTTGCTTCAGCGCTTGAGTGCTGAGCAGGGACGAACCGTCATCGTTGTTACACACAACTCGAAGCTGACTCAATTGGCCGGAAGAGTGATTTATCTGAGAGACGGCCAAATTGAAAAGGATGAGATTAACGATCACCCGATTGACGCCAAGGAGGTTCGTTGGTAATGCTTCTCAAAAAAATGTTTCGAGACATGCGTGCGGCAAAGGTTCAGTTTGTCAGCATTTTTATTCTTGCGTTTCTCGGCGTATTTGTATTCAGCGGGATGCGAGCGCAATGGGAAGGGATGAGAGAGAATGTCGACTCCTATTATCAAGACACAAATCTGGCCGACTTATTTGTGATGGGAGTATCTTTCGGAGGGGAAGAACTGGCAGCGGTCGAGGCGCTGAACAATGTGTCGACGGCCCAGCTCCGTCTCGAATTGGATGTAATCGCTGATCTTGAGAATGAGCCAACCCTTCGTCTGTTGATATCGGACAGGAATGACGTGAGTCAGCCGATGGTGGTGGCTGGTGCCGCCTATGATCCTAACGGAAAAGGTATCTGGCTCGATCGAGCCTTTGCGGAAGGTAACGAATTAGAAGTCGGTGAAGTCATCGAACTATCATACGAGGGCATGACTTTTGAATTTGTGATTGAAGGTCTGATCCTTCATCCGGAGTTTGTACACAACGTTAAAGACGCCAAGCAGTTGGTGACAGACCCCTCAATCTTTGGATATGCATGTTTGCCTTCAGCTGCACTATCCATACCGGGCGGCATTCCGTATAGCCACATTCTTGTCGATGTCGATGATCAGGTTGACCCGAACGAACAAAAAAATCTGGAAACATTATTGAGCGAGGGATCCAAAGTATTTCATGTGATGACTCGAGAAACCCATCCGAGCATCGACGTGTTTGAATCCGAAATCGCGCAGAATCGAGAAATGGGGAATTTATTCCCGTTGGTATTCTTTTTCGTTGCGGCACTCAGCATGATGACGACAATGACACGGTTGGTATTAGCGCAAAGGACGTTAATCGGGACATTGATGGGGATGGGTTTCTCCCGAAGGAAAATAGTTGCACATTATGTGTCATATGGATTGTGGATCGGCTTGGCAGGAGGTGTATTAGGACTAATGACCGGGCCGGCACTTATTTCGGCACTGCTCTATTCTTTTCAAGAAGTCTTCTACTCCCTGCCTGAATGGTCGTCATATGTGTCGCCTATATCCATTTCAAGTGTCGCAGTGGTGGTATTCATATGTGCCGGCGCGGGGTATTTTGCCTGTATCAGAGAAATGCGAGATCTCCCGGCCGCCGTATTGCGACCCAAGGCACCGAAAGTTTCTAAGCATACCGTTGTCGAAAAATCGAAAATTTGGCATCGCTTGTCTTTTTCGGTGAAGTGGAGTATCAGAGATATTCTGAGAAGCAAAGCCAGGACGATGATGGCGATCGCAGGCGTATCCGGCTGCACGCTGATGCTGGTATGGGGGATCGGGCTATACGATTCTATGATTGCGTCGCAGACTTGGTATTTCGAGGATCTCCAACGATACTCATCCAAAGTCTATGTCGATAGCAGTGCTACTCCTGAGGCGATTTTCGAGCAACCGGCGAAAATGCAGGCGGTCGACGAGCGAACGGTCAGTGTTCGCGACGGAGAAAAGCGACAGATGTTGCCGATGCGAATTTTTGGTGAGGGGAACATGGAGCACTTTGAAGACAAAAACGGAAAGCCTTTGACGCTGCCGGAGGAAGGTATGCTTGTATCTTTGAAGACTGCAGAACTACTGAATATTGGTGTCGGAGATAAAGTGTCGTTCCGCCTATTGGGTGAAGAAAAGGACTATGAATCATATGTATCTTCGATTAATCGTTCGCCGTTTGACCAAGGAATTGTAATGTCTGAGGACGCGTTTGAAGCGATTGGGCTTGAGATGAATACATCAGCGTATTTGCTGTCAGATCGTGAAATTGTTAGAGAAGATGCAAAAGGAATTGTTGATATTAAGGATAAAGAGTTCATCAAGGACAGCTATGGTCAGATGCTCGAAAGCCTGAACATGATTATTATAGTTCTCTTTCTGGCTGCTGTGCTCTTAGGGGTCGTCGTCCTATATAATCTCGGAAGTTTATCCTACGCGGAACGTATCCGCGAATTAGCCACACTTCGCGTGCTCGGATATCCGCTTCCGCACATCCGAAAACTACTTCGAGTTCAGACGCTACTGTTAACGGCAATCGGAAGTTTAGCCGGCGTGCCTCTCGGGATATTTTTCATTCGATTAATTACGGAGTCCATCAGCGAGAACATCGATTTTCCTTCCTATATCGCTCCGGTGTCTGTTATATTATGCGTCGCCGGTACCTTTGTGGTTGCATTGACCGTTGACGGGCTACTTTCCGGGAAAACCAAGCGAATTGACATGGTCGGTGCACTGAAGGCGGTGGAGTAAGAGATTCTGAATCTCCCGAGATCGCATAAGTACAGATGCTCTGGCAGGTGAGAATTTCAGCCTACAAACGAAGTTCTAGCGATCTAGGCTGTAAATTTGAATTGCTAGTTTTTTCAGAGAGTGGGGAAGTACAGCCTAGAATCGAAGTTCTGGTGCTCTAGGCTGTAAATTTGCCGATTACAGCCGCTCTGACAGGTGAGAATACAGCCTAGAATCGAAGTTCTAGCGATCTAGGCTGTAAATTTGCCGATTACAGATGCTCTGGCAGGTGAGAAGTACAGCCTAGAAAAGCATTTGTACTGCACCCCAAATATTGGACATGAATCAAGCGGCTTTAAAGGAATGAGTTCGGAAAGCAATCGGACTCATGAACTACGAATAGAGCTGAATCGATCTAAACTCAGTACTTGCGAACAGCTTTGATACTTCCGGATATCGCTGCAGATGATTAGAACTTCTTGAAGAATTGCCGCTATGGCATCCGTGTGAACGTGAAACTACCGGCAAAGCCTTTCCCACGCGCCACTTTTGCCGGTATCCCGCGCTCCGCGAAAATCTTCGAAATCGGAAACTACCGGCAAGATGAAGTGTTCTGAACTGTTTTGCCGGTATCTCTGAGTCGCGAAACGTTTCGTCCTCCGGCAAATGTCGCCCACTTCGTCGTCCTCCGGCAAATGTCGCCCGCTCCGACACCCTCCGTTAAATGTCGCCCACTCCGTCGTCCTCCGGCAAATGTCGCCCACTTCGTCGTCCTCCGGCAAATGTCGCCCGCTCCGACACCCTCCGGTAAATGTCGCTGCGCCTCGCCCCGCCGGCAAATGTCGCCCACTCCGCCGCCCTCCGGCAAATGTTGCCCACTCCGCCGCGCTACCGCACACTATGTAATTAACGCTTTTCCATTTGTCATGGTGGTTCCGCCTCCTTTTCGATATAATGTCAATTAGCATCAAGTCGAACGCTTATAGGTTCGGTGAGACGACTTGAAGTGACGCTTAGGAGAGACTTTAACAAAGCGGCAATAGTAAAGGGCAGGTATTACGGATGAAATACGACGCGTTTATCAGTTATCGACACGCACCGATGGATATAGCAGTTTCTGAGCAGATACATAAGCGATTAGAGAACATACGTGTACCGAGGTCTATACGCAAATTATCGGGCAAGAAAAAAATCGAGCGTGTCTTCCGGGATCAGGAAGAACTGACGGTGTCGTCGAGCTTAAGTGAAGAAATACTGACTGCACTGGATGAGTCTGAATACTTGATTGTTATTTGCTCACCACGAACACCGGAGTCTGAGTGGGTCGAGAATGAGGTATCCTACTTCATCAGAAAGCACGGACGTGAGCGCATTTTGCCTGTTATTATCGAGGGAGAGCCCAAGGATTCCTTCCCCAAGCCGTTGCTTTTCGAGGAGCGTCGCGAGATTGACGTTCACGGTGAGACTTATGTCTATGAGACCATCGCTGAGCCCTTTGCGGCGGACTATCGCGCACCGGATGAGAGGACGAGAAAGCAAGTTATCAAGAGAGATATTCTCCGCTTGGCGGCGCCGATTCTCGGTTGTCGTTACGATGACTTGAAGCAAAGACATCGTGAACAGAGGAATCGGCGTATCGCACTCGGCGTTACAGCGTTTGCGGTGTTGGCCGTTGTTTTCGGTATATACAATTACATTCAGAATCAAAAGATTATCGAAAATTATAGAAAGCAACAGAAGACGCAGTCGCTGTTTTTGGCGGATACGTCATTGAGATTACTTGAGTCAGGGGATCGCACCAATGCGATTCTGGTTGCACTTGAAGCACTGCCCAAGGATTTGGAGAATCCCGAGCGTCCGGTGATGCCGCAGGCAGAATACGCTTTATCGAATGCGCTGCATGCATACGCGGCGGGTTCGGAGATGGTGCCGGATTATTCAATTGAGCATCAGGATGTGCTGACGGATAATGTTCAGGCTTCGGGTGATGGAAATACTTTTTGCGCACTCGATCAAAGGGGAGTTCTGAATTTATTTGACGTTACAAAAGGGACATTAATCAGTGAGATAAGCGCCGACACAGAAGCAATTTCGACGAATCGAATTTATGATTATGTTTTTGCAGATGAGCGAGTAGTCGCGTTTTCTGCGGTGGATATTCTTTGTATTGACGGAGCGGATGGATCCACGATATGGAGTATGCGGTATGATAAGGCAGACCCCACGTATAAGACATCTTCCTATTCTCGAGAACCTAATTTTGCAGTGAGTGAAGATGGTTCAACACTGGCATATAGTTTTGCCTATTCCGATTGGATCTATGTTTTGGATATGAATAACGGTCAAGTAATAAACAGGATTCGGATGGATAATATTGATGTCTTATTGACAGATATTGTGCTTTCAAAGGATGGATCGAAGATAGCGGTCGTTAATTCGGATATGACGTCGGATGATATATTACCCCTGGTTCGGATTTTTGATTCGGTTTCTGACCAGTTGATTTCAAGCATTGAACTCAACTATTCATACAACTTTTTTGTAGAATTTGCTCCCGATGATCGACTGATATGCGGATCGAACGATTATTCAATTTGGGATGACCCGTCAAAGCAGATCAAAATTGAGTTGGCATGCTTCGATTGGCGTGACGGATCCTTGCTGTGGCTTACGGAGGAACGGGTGACAAGTTCAGTAGCGGATTTTGTGATTAGCCAGGTGAAGCTGATTATTTCCGAAGAAGCCGGGAACCATATTTTGCTCGTTGTCGAAAACCGCGTATTTCTTTTCGACCTTGAAAATGGAGAAAAAGAGACGGAAAAGATCACTTCTACTGAGATTGTCGGTCTCGCGATGAATAAAGATACCGGGTTTTATGTTTCTATGACCGATATGGGGCAAACCAATTGGGGAGATTTATATACCGGAAGAGATTATCAGGATTTAGACTTCAAAATAGATGCCAATATCATGAGTTTTGTTGGTGCGTCCAATCATATTATTATTGTGCCGGACTACTCCAAGTCGATGATGGTTTTTTCCTATTATCTGGCACCGGGATTCGAGACTGTGGATGAGCTGAACTCAGAATATAGTTACCTGCTGTTTTCGAAAAGTCCGGACAATCGATACTTACTCTTCGAAAAATTTAATGATGATTCGACGTTTGTTTGGATATTTGATACTTTGTCTGAAGAGGTTGTCTGCGATACTCAAGTGCGGTATTTAATTGAAGGCGCGATTTTTGAAGAAGACGGTGTTTTTCTGGCAATGTACGACGGAACGGTTGAATATGTCGACTTTGCGTCGGACACGACGGAAACCATCTATCAGGATGAAGACGCTTACTTTACATGTCGTACGAATGAAGATCAAACCCATTTTGTGTTTGATGCAGCATCGAGAGTTTTTCTGTATTCCACAGAGAAGCGGGAAGTCGTTCTAGACTTGAAGACAGAAATTAATGAGAAAGTCGTTGCTGTTTCCGGTGATGCGAAATACTTGATAATGAGCGGAGACGAAGGACTTTTCGCAATCAACACCGAAGATAATTCGCATGTCGAATTGGAAGAACATATTGAATTATCATCGGGGTATTTTGTTCAGATTGCATTTGCACAGGATCAGCCATACGCAGCAATTCCGGCCGCAGACCAATACATCCACATTGTCGATCTCGAAAGCGGCAAAACGATTTCTTTGATTGTGGGCATGAACAACAACATTTTTTCCGGCTACTTCATTGATGCGGACCAGACGTTTGTGTTTCACTCCGATGACTATCGTATTCGCGCGGCCGACGTGAAGAGCGGAGAGTTGGTCTATACCGGCAATGAACTTATAAACAAGATTAGCCGATGGGAAATTAACTCAGATCGCAATTTGTTTTTGGCAGTGTCAACCGCAGAAACCATCATTTTCAGTGTTAAGGACGGCATCTATCCCGTCGCAGTCATACCCTATTTTGTGGGTTTTGATAAGGATGCAAAATACGTCTATATCAAGGATAATTTCGGCTTCGGCCGATTCCCGTACCGTGAATTGAAGGACTTGTATCAGATGGCAGAGGATGTATTGGGCGGTAAGAATTTGTCCGCTGAGAATCGGATTAAATACTACATTGATAGCTGATTCGCGGCCGAATAATTTGGACTTCTTTATGACTCAGGATTCAAACCGACTGTAAGTCATCTCGAAAATATCTTGCGCAACCACGTATACATCCTTCGGGTTATCATAATGTGCTGCGAGCATGTCGCCCTTGTTTCCGAGCATATAGTGATCCGGATCCCAGGCGGTAAAAACCTTGGTCGTTCGCGTGAGCGGACGGGCATAGATTTGGGTCTCGTCCGTCGGGATGCATACGTGCGCGTGCTCGACTAATGATACGGATTGCTGTGTGTGCATCCGCTTGATGGTCGGAGAGTATTCAAAACTTGCGGAATAGGAATTATCAGATGCGGTATAACGTTTCTCAAAAGTTGCCTTTTTAATCGGATACACCTCGCCGGAAATACCAATCATGATATAGGTGTCTTCGGAAGCGCGGATGTTAATGTCCCCCTCAAGGGTGCGAACCGTCGCAAAATCACCGTCGTTCAAGACGTCTATAGAGCGGACAAATCCGAGTGGCAAGCGGTTTTTGACGTATACGGACATCTCCCTTAAGTCCGGTTCGAATTGAGATGCATAGATAATGTCATAGCTTTTCTGATACGCACGAATACTATCGGTAAAGAATTCAGCGTCCGAGAGGCCTTTTGAGGAGAGCTCTGCCGATAGGGCATCTTCGCGCAAGAAGCCGCCGGCTTTTTCCGCGTGCCCGCCACCGGAACCGATATCCGTCGCTAAAAAACGCGCCATATCGCCGGCCTGAATCTCGGGGGTACAACTCCTGACGGAGTACTTGACGCCAAAAGGCAAGCGGCAAAATACCACACAAGAATCGCAAAGATTCACTTGGAGCAACATGTCACTGATGAAACCCAAAATATTCGGATCGCAAGGTCCCGCCTCAGCGATGGCAAAGCGATTTTCTTTGTCGAAAAAGGCACCGTTCAAAGCGTCTCCCGCGAGAAGAATGTCGTCAGACGATAAGTTGGCGTTGCGAAGTGCGCTAATCAAGCTATTGTTGCAGATCAAATCATCCCGCAGATCCTTGTCCGCCGGATGTGAAATCTCCGAAAGACTGTTGGAATCCGTATAAAGACCATAATAAAGGGCGGTCGTCAGGGCGATGTCATCATTCACGTCAATACCTTCATTTCTCAACAGTTGATACACAAGAGTCGCACAGCTGCCGTAGGCGCTTCGAATTTCCGAAAAATCAAACGTTCGTCCGCTGTCCGGATGATGATCGATTACGGCAATCGATTTTCCGGGAAGCGTCGTGACATTGCCTTCGCCGTATTGACCGTCAACCACAATCAGAAGATCCGGCACTTCCTCTAATGATTCGACATGCTCCAGCGGAATGCCCAGTCGCTCAATCATCATAAGAATGTTGGGCTTCTGTATCACATACTTGCCCGCATAGACAAAGCGAACGTGTCGACGGGTATCGGCTGCGAAAAAGCGATATAGAGCGAATCCGGACGCCACGGCATCGGGATCCGGATTGTCATGACACTGGATGACAATGTTGTCGAAATCAGACAGGTCCGAAAGTCTCATAGAATGGTCTCCTTTGGTACGCCCGGTGGGGCATGAGTGAATGCAATATTTAGAAAGAGTATATCAAAAATATGAGACAGTTCGTTTTTTATCCAAGAAATTGTGAAAAACACTTTTGATAGACGCAATAGCCGGGTGTTGGGAAAATGTCCGGGAAGCTAAGAGACAGCGAAATCTCGAGGGCGTGGCGGTGTCATTTTCGGTCAATACAGTTCATTATTGTTTTGGTCATCCATAGTGATAGTAATAAGTTTTGGACTTAATGTACAATATAGTTGACATCGAGAAAAGCGCGTGCTACATTGTGTGTATAATAACAGACACGCAGAGAGGTGATCAATATGTCGTATTCTGAAAAAAGGACTATCGTTTCAATCCTGGTAGGAATTGTCGTTCTCGCATCCTATTGTTTCTATGTCTACGGAAAGGTAAAGGCCGGAGTCGCAGAATCGGATAATATCAAATTCTGGGCGGGTGCCATGCTTATCTTTGTCGGTATCGGCATTATCTCAAGTATCATCATCCAAATCGTATTTCACATTTTGTTATCTATGTCGATGGCGGTCCGAGAACAAATCGCAACCGGTCAGAGCGACGGAAAGAAGATCGAGAAGATGATTGCTTCTGAAATGGTCACTGACGAAATGGATAAGCTCGTGGAGCTCAAATCTTTGAGAGTTGGGTTTGCGATTGCCGGAGTAGGATTTATGACAGCGCTGATCTTCGCCTATCTCGGACACTCACCCGCCGTCATGCTGAATATCATGTTTGTTTCATTCAGCGTCGGATCGATTATCGAGGGATTCAGTACAATCTTTTACTACAGAAGGGGTGTTACGCGTGGCTAAGAAAGACTTCGAGATTACCAATAATATCAGAACACTGAGATTTTTCGCTGAGGAGATGACCCAACAGCAACTGGCAGAAAAGGTCGGTGCGTCTCGGCAGACAATCATCGCGGTAGAGGCAGGAAAATACTCTCCATCGCTGGAACTAGCTTTTCGAATCGCAGATGCGTTCGGGCGGCCAATCGGTGAAGTCTTTGAGTACAAGAAATTGGAGGCGTGACATTATGAAAGCCGTAGTCTACTCGAAAAAGAGCGCTTCTTCCGGTATGCGACTCGAGGAAGTCGAAAAGCCGTCACCCGCCACCGGGCAGGTACTTGTGAAAATTCACACGGTATCCCTAAATGCCGCCGATTATCGATCTATGCAGATGGGCATCGGCCCGAAAAGCGGCATCTTTGGCGCTGATATCGCCGGGAGAATCGAGACGGTCGGTCCGGAGGTCAAGAAGTTCAAGGTCGGAGACGAGGTCTTCGGAGATCTGTCCGGCTGCGGTTTCGGAGGCCTCGCGGAATATGTTGCGGCGCCGGAAAACCTTTTGGCAGCGAAGGCAGAGTCCGTGTCCTACGAGGATGCCGCCGCTGTGCCGATGGCCTCACTCACGGCGCTTCAGGCCCTTCGTGACAAAGGCAGAATTAAGTCCGGGCACCGCGTACTTATTGTCGGGGCTTCCGGAGGCGTAGGCCTGTTCGCACTACAACTTGCCAAACACTTCGGCGCGCATGTGACCGCCGTCTGCAGTTCCAAAAGAACGGAATTAGTTTCCTCCCTCGGCGCAGACAGTATTCTCGATTATACAAAAAACGAGTTGAGTTCTCTTCCGGGAAATTTCGACGTTATCCTCGCAATTAACGGAAACTATTCGATTTTTACATATAAAAAGCTCCTGACACCGGGCGGCTCCTGCGTGATCGTCGGCGGAGCGCTTTCGCAAATTTTCAGGTTTTTCCTGCTCGGTCCGTTTCTCTCGATCGGTAGCCGGAAAATACGCTTTCTCGCTGGCAAGGCAAGCACGGAGGATCTCGAGTTTGTCATGAGGCTCGTCGAAGAAGGCCGAATACGACCGGTTATCGACAAGCGTTATTCACTTCAGGAGGCCGGAGAGGCCTTTGAATACCTGAAAGCCGGACACGCAGGCGGCAAAGTTGTCATCAACGTAATTTCCTAAAAAGATGACCCGACATCCCTTTTCTCGTGCCTTTTCTCGAGGGCTTGGTTTAGTTCGCACATATATCAGAAAACAGTCCGCAAAGAGCGGACAGGATTACAAGGAGATACACTATGAAAGCAGTTCAATGTAAAAAATACGGCAGTCCCGAAGTCCTTTACATCAAGGATATGGAAAAACCTACACCAAAGGAAAACGAGGTCCTGATTCGGATCCGGGCGACCGTTGCTGCGCCGGCGGACAGCGCTTTTCGAAAAGGTAATCCGGCGGTTGCGCGATTGTTCACGGGTCTTTCTCATCCGAAACAGATTCCGGGGGATGTTATTGCCGGAACGATTGAGGCGGTCGGAAAAGACGTCACCCGCTTCAAGGTCGGCGATGAGGTCTATGGATCTTCCGGGGCTAAGTTCGGTTCAAATGCGGAATATATCACGCTTGCCGAGACCGAGGCGATTTTCGAAAAGCCGGGAAACGCTAGTTTCGAAGAGGCCGCCGCCATCAGCGAAGGCGCGATCACAGCACTTCCGTTTCTCCGCGACTCCGCAAAGATCAAAAAGGGCGATCGTGTTCTGATCATTGGTGCCTCGGGCGGAGTCGGCGTTTATGCGGTTCAACTCGCAAAGCATCTCGGTGCTCATGTCACCGGTGTCTGCGGACCGGGAAATCAAGATCTTGTACGTGGCTTGGGAGCGGATCAAGTGATTGATTACACGAAGACTGATTATCTGTCGGTAGAAAATGCATACCGGATCATTTTTGACGCGGTCGGCAAAAGCAGTTTTCCACAATGCAAAAAGGCATTGCTTTCGGGCGGAGTTTATATGACCACTGTCCCGACAGGGTCGTCGATGATCCATATGCTTCTCACCTCGATTGCAGGTAAGAAAAAAGCCGTATTCTCGGCGACCGGTATTCGTAAGCCGGCGGATAAAATCAAGGACCTGGAACTTCTTCGTCAGTTAATTGAAGAAGGAACTCTGAAGCCGGTCATCGACCGAAGTTACTCTTTATTTCAAATTTCCGAAGCACATCGCTATGTCGATACAGGCCACAAAAGGGGCAGTGTCGTTGTAAAGGTGTAGGAGTTCTCTAAGGAAGCGGTTCAATGGCGGTAGCGGGTCGAGACTCGCTACCGTCGTTATTTTATAAACTGACGCACGAATCAGGCTGAGAAAAATCCTTCTGCACCACCGACATTGTATAGCCCATAAAAGGGCAGCGTCTCCGGAACATTGTCCTCTGACCACACATTAGGCATGCTGATCCACAACATAAAATCTTCAGGCAGATCCACTGTCGGCCTGCCGGGCAGGTAGATGATAAACTCGCCCGGATTGTCCATGCCGTAAGCATAAGTTGTGATAATTTTGACGCCATCCTCAAATCGTTCAGAATTAATCTCACCCTCGATAAGAATACTTTCGAGTTGCATCGTGTACTCATAATCGCTGACCTTGCGAAAATCGGTAAACTTGCCGCTGAATACAGACTCGTACATTGTGCCGTTCGGATAATCATCGCCGTTATCGCCCATGTCAGCATCCATGTAATATCCCGTAAAAGAACCGTCGGGCTTTATTTTTAGGCTTGTAAACCAGCCGCCCACACCCGACATATAAAGAAATTCTTCGGGGAAATCAGGCAAGTCCGAAAGAAGGCGCAGGGTTCCGTCGGAAGACGTGTTGGTCGTGACTTCTGTAATTTCTGTAACAGACGTAGAATTGGCAGAATTTGATTCTTCCGATTCGACCGAAGTGTCGCGATCTTCTTTAGTCGTATCGGGCTCTTCCGTGTTCGAAGCCTCCGTCCCGTCCGAGGTATCGCGTTCTTCAGTAACTTCTACACGAGAATCCTTTTTCGTATCATCCACAAGTCGAAAAACGTTATTGCAAGACGTCAGACTGAGACCGATTGAAATGGATAGAAGAATCAGTATAAATTTTTTCATCGTTGTTTGTCCTTTTCAGTAAAATATTAAGCGATTATTTCTCTGGCTCATTCCCGGATGCGATGAAATTCGCCTGTTAAGTATTTAATACCATTATGAAAAGGATGTCCAACCGGTTTGTAAACCGGTTGGAAACAATTCTAAAGAAAACTGATAAGCATGTTTTAAAAAGAAGTTAATTTACGAAAAAAACGCTGTTATTACTATGAGGAGAAAAGACGTATGTGGAAACACTATCCGCCTTCCGATTTGCATAATAACGAATAGACAAGATAATTGTCTCGGGCCCGATGGTATTATTGCATCGAAAATGGGAAACGATGAATAAGAATATGTTGAAGCTTTCGTGAATAGCATCGCGGACATACGACGTTTGATGGTACAATTTTCATGAGACTTGATTCCGTCCTTTCTGGGAGGTAATGATTTTGTGGTGAAACCATTGTACCAGAGGCATTTCAAGCCTCTTTTCCTGTTTTAAGTTAACAGACCACATTGTAAATAGAGGAGATTGATATGAAAAAAATAGTAGCGCTAATCGTCATCGTTGCATTGATTTTGTCCGCTTGTCGTGACGAAGTGGTTACGTCACAAATAAATACAGAGGGACAGGAAACGATTGAAGCGACCGACACAACAACTCTTATACCTGAAACTTCTCATGCGGTTATCATCTCGGCGGCGACGACCGAGGATCGAGGCGTGCCAGTCGTGTTTCAAGATCCATATTTTGAAGCAGCGGTCAGAGATGCGCTTCAGAAGCCCAAAAGTGAAATTTATTCAGGTGAAATAGAACAATTGACATACATCAATATTTACATACCCTTCGATGCCATTAATGTAGATTTATCGGAAATGCGCTTACTTGAAAGCCTCGAAGCGCTCTACATAACAATAGATACACCGGAAGAGATTGATTTATCATATATTTCCGAAATGAATCAGCTGACCACGTTGGAGATCTCTTGCCATCAAATTTCAGATCTGTCCTCTATTGTGGCGCTGACCCAGCTCGAGCAGCTTAGTATTTTTGCGATGGAATTAACCGACATTTCGTCAATCGGGGCCTTAAGTAATCTTAAACAACTAAAAATTGACGCGAATAAATTAACAGATATTTCCGGAATTAAAGATCTTATTAATCTTACTGAATTGGATATTTCCGCAATAAAAGTCGTCGATATTTCTCCGATTTCAAATCTTACTCATCTGCAATCACTCTTTCTATCGACACCGGATCTTAAAGATATTTCGGCGGTTTCAAACCTTGTAGAGCTAAATATGCTGTCCGTCTTCGCGAAGAATCTCAGCGATATATCTGCGCTCACCAATCTGACTAAGCTCGAGTGGATTAATATTGCGGAAGCAAAAATCAAGGATATCTCAGCGCTAAAAAACCTCAAGGCGCTTAAGACTCTTAATCTCGGTACAAATCAAATCTCTGATATCGCAGTACTGAAAGACCTAAAAGAAATGGAAACCCTCGTATTATCCGGTAATCAGATTTCTGATATTTCGGTTTTATCCGGATTGGATCAACTCACGTATTTGGATTTGGGATGGAATCAAATCTCTGACATTTCATCGCTTAGTCTACTCCAAAATCTGGAGCATTTGTATTTGATTACGAATGATGTTGAAGATATTTCGGCGCTATCAGAGCTCAAGACCCTTCGAATATTAAATATTACGGGGAATAAAGTGTCGGACATCTCAGCACTTGCCGGACTCGAAGATCTGGACCAGTTTTATGCGGCCGAGAATGGCATTAGTGACATTACAGCCATATCGAATTTCGAAAAGCTGACGGTCTTAGAATTGAGTCACAATAGCATCAGCGACATTCATCCGATAGCCAATTTATCCGCACTGACTCATATCTTTTTGGTGGATAACAATATCTCGGACATATCACCGCTTTCAGGCCTGAAAAAAATCAGCGAACTACATCTTTTCGAAAATCCTTTATACAATTCGACCACACCAAATGCCAGCCATAAAGCAGAGCTCGATATTGAAACCGAATTTGGCGCGCATGAGGTATGGGTAAAGGAATAGGTGGGTTTGAGCAAATATTTACACATCCAACCGCATCAGCAGATCCGTCTGCGGGTCGGAGCCGAGCATGAACAGGTGCTCGCCGAATGGGCGGAATCCCAGTTTTTCGTAAAAGCGAATGGCTTTGACGTTGTGCTCCCAGACGCCGAGCCAGACGTAGCGAAGGGCGCTCTCGATGGCCCGATCGATCGCTTCTTGCATCAGCCGGCGTCCGATACCACTGCCCTTGTAAGCTTTGAGGACATATAGCCTTTGCACTTCAAGAGCGTCATCGTGCCCGGGCTCGGTCTGCGCCGGCCCGCGGTTGATTTTGATATATCCGATAACCTCGCCTTGGTCCTCCGCGATATAAAACGTCGAATCGGGATTATTCATCTCGCGGATCAGGATGTCATCTTGAGTGTTTTCCTGAAAATAAAGCGCCATGTCTTCCGGGCTGTTCAGGTGCGAAAAGGTCTCTTCAAAGGTCTTTTCGCTGATGTATTTGATCGCTTTCAAGTCCGACAAATCGACTTGGCGATATTGGATGTTTGTCATAGAAGGTGATCCTCCAACTTGATGTCTGGTTTTCTGGTTCAGTTAAATATTTATAAAAAAGAGCCTCATTTTTTCAAACATCATATCCTAAACTACTTATATTGGAAATACAGGGTTCAAGTTAGAAAGGGGACAACTCCAAAAACAAATTGCACTGCATAGATAAATAGGTATTGTGTTATTTAAAAAAAGATATATGATTCAAGTAGTTTGAAATTCACAATTATACTTGAGGAGGTATAGGTCATGTTAAAATTTCGAAAAGTAATCGCAAAAAGTATTGCAGTTCTTCTTTTGGTAGTGTCTTTAGGGAGCCTCGCTTCGTGTAGCAAAACCTACCCCAAAACGTGGAAGAATTCTGCTGGCACAAGAAGAATCAAAGTAACGTCCAGCGTAGATACTTTCTTGACGAATTTCAGATACGATGTTGGCCCTGTTACATGCTCTGTTTCAGGAAACGGAACTTACAGTGTATCCGGATCATCTATAACCTTTCATATAACTAATCCTTACCATGCACTTTTCGGAGTTGAAATGACTGGTTCATACTATAATAGTGGAGAGAAGATTTCGGCATACGGAGTAACGTACACATTGCAAAGTTAGTAATAGCGTAATACCATCTAAAGCAGAATAGTCGATACTATTCTGCTTTTTTTAATTATAATTGTTCAGATTCTTAAAGTTGTAACAACACCGATGTCCTGAGTTCATTCGAAGATCATTTCGTAGTATAATGACAAAAATATCTGATTTTGGAGAGTTTCTATGAAGCGAGTTTTGGGAATATGCCTACTGATTGTCCTTCTGTTTATATCGTCGTGTTCGAGTGAAAAAAAACTGGCGCAACCGCCTGACGGGCGATATTACTTTTCAGGGTCTGGTGAAGAGGCTTATATCGAAGTCACAGACGGTCATTTTCTAACTTTTAGTAACATTGATTGGGGCGCCATAGAAAAGGAGAGATTTGAGGATTTTTTAATATCTTCAATGGAAGAGAGTGATCAGTATGCTGCGATGTCTGAAACGGAGCAAGAAGCTGCTGTTACATCGATTCGAGATGGCTTTGATTTGACATCATTTTTTGGGAGTGGGGTTCATGACTTTGTTCTGGAGACGGAAGAAAGCACCGGTGAAGTTTTTTTCTATGCACCGATTCCGGAGTATGAAGGTCACGTTTTTAATATTACAATTATCTATGAAGAAAAAGAGAACGCGCTCGTTCTGCAGGAACGAGCATTTGCGTTAGAATCAAATACTTAATATTCGTTAGTGAGTCCGCACGTTTATTTTCTCAAGATAATTAGGCGCGAAAGCAGAGAACAAATGGAGATTATTCGGTTAGAAGCGGTTAAGAAGGTATATCAGACCGGAGATATAGCTTGCGAAGCGCTTCGCGGTGTATCTCTGGAAATTGAGATGGGGAGTTTTGTGAGCATTGTCGGACGTTCCGGAAGCGGGAAGTCGACGCTCATGCATGTTTCCGCTGGATTGGATTCGGTAACTGAGGGGCGCGTTTTTATTGACGGAGAGGATATTTCCCGATATAGCGAAAAAGCCTTATGTAATCATCGTAACAAAAAGACGGGATTTATTTTTCAGTCGTTTTTTCTTGAACCGGCGTATTCTGTATTTGACAATATATCTATGCCTCTTGTCATAGCCGGCATGTCGCCCAAGTTACGCAGAAATCGTGTCGCTGAGGTGAGCGAGGCCGTAGGTATTGCTCATAAACTTTCTGTTCCGTCCGGACGCTTATCCGGCGGAGAGAAGCAACGCGTGGCCATCGCGCGCGCTATCGTGCATCAGCCCCCGATTGTTTTCGCGGACGAGCCTTGCGGGAACTTAGACTCTGAAAACAGCGGCATGGTTATGGATCTTCTGGAGCAGCTTCATCGCATGGGAACCACGGTTGTGTTGGTGACACACAATGCGGAAGATGCAAAGCGAGCGAATCGGATGATTAAACTCCGAGATGGACGGGTGGAGTCGGATGAGGTTTGCTGACACGATTGTATCTGCAGCCAAAGAGTTTCGTTTGGGCAAGAATATCCTAATACCAGGGGTTGTCGTTGCGACGATGCTTATATCTGTGTCCATCATATTGATAAACATGACGATTTCTGTAATCCCTGCCATGTACGAATGGTCGGAATCGCAAGATTTAAGGGGCGTATATGCCATATTTCATCACTCAAAGCTTGAGGATGTTGATCTGCTTCGCGAAAAGGGAGTCCGCAACTTATCCGTCGAAGTGTACCCAAGTACAATTCTTGATAGATCAACATTATCATTTGCTCATAATGAAGTGCAGATACCGGCACGGGTCATACCGGTTTGGCTGTCGCGACAGTCCATGGATGGCTATTCCGGTTTGCCGACAATCGTGTCTGAGCGTATTTTAACCAACGGTATAGACCAAGCCGCATATATATTTTGCCCAAAAGAAGATTTTTCGAAATTCGAAATATTGGATTCGGTAGATATTATATCCGCAGATGGCATAAGTTTTGGCAAGTATTATATTCAAGGCATAGCCAGTGAGATTGATGGGGTACCCTGTGAAACGGTAACGATGTATGTGTCATTTGAAGTGATTAATCCTTTTCTTTTGGCAGAGGGAATTCGAATTCCTCATGAAATATATGGTTGGGTCGATGAGATCGCACTATATCAGAAACTTCAAACAGAGTTGAAAAGTGACTATGACATATATATTGAGTCACCATTGGACAGTTTGATTCAGAGTCTAGGTGTGTTCAAGCTGTTTTTCATGTCTGCTTCGTTGCTGATGCTATTTATCAGTACCGTTGGTATTTACAGCATTTCCGGCATGTTTTTCAATTCTCGTCGCCGCAACATCGCAACATACAAAATGCTGGGCACAAAAGATAAGTACCTTTTGAGAATACAGTTTATAGTTATGGAAATCACTCTTGTAACCGCTGTCGCATTTGCGATGATAGTGGTTCGCTTTTCGAATCGATATATACGTGAAGCGCTAAATACATTGACATACGGCATTCAATATCGTGACAAGAGTATTGTGCTTTCGGCAATTATAGCTTGGTTCATCATGAACATTATGCTATGGATATCATCAATTTTGATGATTAGAAAAATTAGTCGTATCCGTATCGTTGAAGTGCTTCGAGATAAAGAATAATTGGATTTAGCACGGACGGAGGAAAAGTGAGACAGAGAGACGCCATTGGTATAGCGGTCAAAAATGTACTGTTTTATCGCAAGACAACATCGATTGTTGTCGGGGGCATGATTATTTCTGCTGTGATGATTTTTTGTGCAGTGAGCTATAATCTGGCTACCACAGAGGTGATGCGGGAACTTGAAAATGAACAAATCTCAATGGCATATAATCGAATTCTCGATACGGATTCAAAAGGTTTCGATCAAGTACTTGAAGTCGTCTCGAAAAGTCCGAATATTTCGGAGGTGCAGATATATACTGATAGTCTGGTTGATTGTCTCGAGGCGTTCATAGCCAAATCAAATGGGAAGCAAAGCAGCACTCTTGAAGGAGATTCTTCTCCTCTGTTATTAGATCAAACCGAAATGCTTGTTGCCGGGAAAGCGTATTCCGGAATTAATGATTTGAGCTTTGATTTTCCGTACGGAGAGAAGATAGGTGAGACTGTCGCGGACATGAATGTATATTTTAGTATACGTGCGCTGGTCGTTCCTCCGAGCCGATTAATTTCTGATGCGGAGCTAAAAGAGTACGATTCAAAATCACCGGAAGGACAATATATAACCGGACGACTTTCGGAAAACCCCGGCGAACTCATGATCAGCAGCTATATGTTAGAAAAGTATGGCATACCGTCGAATGAGCATAGTGCGCTAATTGGTGAAACCGTATCTTTTCGAATCAATGGCGGGGAAGCTATCTTCTTTCAAACGGAAGACTTCACCCTCGTCGGAATCATTAATGCCGACTTTTTTCGTATCCAATCCAGAAGGGAGAGTCCTCAGATTATCCTCTGTGTCGAAAATGATACAGTTGAAATACCATTGGTTCATATTCCGGAAAGCTATGAAGAGATGCTAACGACACAAAAAGGACCTTCTGACAATCATATCTATAATCTAATTGTTTATTCGGACAATTTTTCCGACGCGGCCAGAGCCGGGCAAGAAATTCGACAGGTAGGCATAGAGGCCAATATGTCTTGGGTGGGAGATATGTACGCATTCATTGAGACGCAAAATCAGGTATTCACAAAGATTGTAAGTCTTATCGGTGCAATGCTGGTTGTGACGATTATTGTGTTTCTCTTGATGATCACTCGCTACTATATGGATCGGAGAGCTGATTTTATTGAGATGGAACGCGCCATGGGAATGCGCCGGCGTCACATTACGGCGATATACGCATATGAATTGATGCTGGTCGCTGCACTCACTCTTGCGACGTCCATTCCTTTATCCATAATGCTTATGCAGCTTATTAAAATGGTATTGATGGACTATGTTTCGGATATTTTTCGATTGAACGCAAGTCATTTCATCACTGCATCAGCATATACTGCTATATATACCGCCATTTTCACCATTGTGCTCTTGGTACGTGAACGGATTCAATCCGCAGTAGCACTAAGAAGATTCTGAAACTGAAAACAAGCTCAATATTCCATTCAACCCACCTAATCCAAAAAAGACACCCTCAGCCGGCAGGATTCTGCACCGCCGAGAATGGTCTGCTCGAGTTCCACCGTCACGCTGGACGGACCCATTGCCGCTTCGAAATTGGCCTGAAGATTATACCTGGAACACTCGCAAAGTTCGGGTGTCGATACCCAGCCGCGAGTGTGCAAATCACAATAACATTCCGGATATACGAAAACCACGTGCGATGCATCGACACGCTCTATCACAACCCCGCCCATCCCGGACTCGATACGATGCAAAAAATCAGCCCGATCCGAGCTTTTCGAAAAAGCCTCGCGAAAAATGTTCGCGGGATACGATTCCGAACATGCCTTTGCACAAGGTCGAAGTAGGGCCGCGCGTTCCTCCTCGGACATATTCTGTAATGCCACCTCGAAGCCGCCAAACCACTGTGCTAAAAATGGGTCGCTCATCACACGATACCTCCAATAAAGCTTATGGACATTAGTATTGCCGAGTAATCTGCTCTTATACGCCCGGGCTGCTATCAGGGAGGGGGTAGGGTGCGATACCACCTGCAACGTATCCGAGTCCAATCAGATTTGCGAGATTGCCTTGAAGTGATTGGATATACCACCGACCGTTATACTCTATGAGCTGTGGGCAGAAGATGTATTCATCACCAGCAACCTCAAAAGTGATGACAACGTTAGCGACCTCGTCTTTTTTCACACCATAAATCTTTACCTGATCAGCTAGATTTTTTTGATTACGCTCATCCTTGTATATATCGGAGATATCTTCGGGATCCATGGACCCCGTAATTTCCAAGTCTTCAAAATAATAGTCTTTGGTCGCTTTCTCCATATCTTCAACCAGATCCGGATAATCTTTCAAAGTATTTGATAGTCCGAAAGAATAATCCTCGATCAATTCGTTATAGTAAAAATATTGATTGCTGATGTTTTGAGTGATGAATTTGCGACGTGATTCGAGATTGAGATCCTTTGTGTAGGGGGTTGAACCGGGGAAAGGCATTTCCATATTGGGGACATAAGCCTGAAGTCGCTCAATCATGGCATTGAAATCATAGTTTTCGACATAACTTTCGACGGCAAAAGTAGAAATCATGGCGTCGACGTCTTGGTCGCGAAGTGCAATGAGGTAAGCCTCAGCTGCCTCTTCCGGCGCGTCGTAGCCCCTGCCTTCGATTTTATCGGCATCAGCGCCAACAATGCCGTTAATCATAAAAATAGCGAAAAGCACCGCTGCACCGATGGCCATCCCGACGACTCCGAAAATCATTGATTTCATAAGAGGGTTGTCTTTTGCTTTCGGGCTCGGAAAGGATGAATTGGTTTGAACTTCAGGCATGCTGTCCGGAACCGTATTATTTAAGGATGCCGGTGGTGTGACTTGAGCTTCGGAAACAGATGCGCCGATCGCCTTGTTACCGCAAGCCGGGCAAACCGTCTCGTCTTCTGCTAATAGATAGCCGCATTGGTTGCAATTCATAATAATCTCCTTTTCGATCGTCCTGCCGGGGCGTCTCGTAAAATCGGAGACGCAGTGAAGTGATATGAATAAAAATACTCGAAAATTATGTATATTGAAAGTAGCAAAATTGCAATCTCTAAATGACTGTGATTTAAATGCCCTCATGTTATGATTTTGAAGAGGAGGGTGATGACATGATTTTTTCTGAGAAGTTGCATATATTGAGGAAGAGCAAAGGCTTGACGCAGGAGGAACTGGCCGAAAAACTCAATGTGTCCCGGCAAGCGGTGGCAAAGTGGGAATCCGGCCAAGTTTATCCGGATATTTCGAACTTGATTCAGATCAGTTTGCTCTTGAATGTCACAATTGACTATTTGGTAAAGGATCAGGAGTGTGCCAAAATTCCCGTAAGCGATGAGCCCACTCCGTGTAACGAATTGATACGTTTCCGCCTCGAGGCCAATATCAACACTTATGCAGCGATGATAAACGAGGTCGATTCGACGCGCTTGGATTCGCACGATTTTCAATACTCGCGCGGAGACTACACTTATCACGACACCTATGTCGGCGGCGAGCAGTTTGCCGGGCAAGAAGCGATTTGGAAAAATGGAAGCGCGGTCTACGCTATGAACTACATTGGCAGAGTGTTAGACGAGAAATTCAGCGGTAATTTCCTCAAAGAAGCTTTGCGAGCCGCCGACGAGACCATGCCTTATCGCGGACCGGAATACTACGCCTCCGGAGAATATGTTTATAAGTGCAGTGTCGCCGGCGATTTTAAATGGTTTCAAGGCTATGAGGAAATCTATTACTTGGACGAGAAAATATATGAGTGTTATTTTCATGGCGGTTTGACGAGATAAACATGACTAATATCCGCACCAATCATTACTGATGAGATTCAATATGCACCGCAGTTGATGCGATATAGTCCAGTCGAATCAGTGCTTTACCGTTTGGAAGCAACGTTTCCCGACGATGATATTTTATGAATCCGATATCTGCCATAGATGTGTCCAATGTGGGTTCGTCTATTTGATGATACACTTCACCTAATCGATCAAAAACCTGACTATTAGATGAGTCGGATACGGTCATTTGATCTCTATTGTCGATGATGACGCAGGAAACCACTTTGGGCGCGACATGCAAAAGCACTTTTTGGAAGCGCGAATAACCGATATATTCGATCAACAGGTTGGCGATTACCCAATCCGTTTGTGGCAAATCTATCGATTCATCGCATAGATCCGCACAGATCGGAACAAAGACATCTTTAAGGTTCGGATATCTTTGGGCGCACGTTTCCAAATAGCACGAATTGATGTCCACGCCGTGGATCACTTCAAAATCCCGGGGCGATATGTGTTCCAGACCGTTTCCGCCGGCAACACCCAAAATCATTACATTTTTGAAATTATAGTCTGTGAGTTGCTCAGCCATAATGCTTTTTAAGGTTTGAAGTTGGAAAACATTGTCTTGGCTCATATGTGTTTCATAATCGGTCAATAAAATACTGTCCCATGGATTACTCATCTTCAATCTCCTCAAGAAAAAATCAATCAAAGCATCAATTCCGATTATCGAAGCTCTAGTCGTATACGTCTTTTTCCATAATGCAAACAGTAAATGGCAGATGCTCGTAAGTCTTGACGCACACCTCTCCAAAACCGTATGCTTCATACCAGTTTTTAAGCACCGTGTTTTCATTGATGATGCCGATGGATATCCTTTTTCCGCCTTGCGCTCTTACATAATCGAATACATGATCCATAAGGATCTTTCCGAAGCCTTTGTGTCGATGTTCCGGCAAGACCGCCAGTTTTTCCAGATAGAAAACTGTATCGTTTGCCTTTTCTACGGATACGAACCCGACTTGCTTTTCGCCTTCGAACGCCCCAAATAATGTAATGCCCGATTCTTTCATCGCATATAATTTATCCTCGGAAATGAATGCCGCATTTGACGGCGCATTATCGATAGTGAGATCGAAGAGCTCGGCGACGGATCTAAAGGCGTCCCTGATTACCTTGGCGCTCATAAAAATGTCTTCATCACGATCGATCGATTTGATGTCAACTTGCTTCATGACGGTGAACTCCCAAATTATATAAATCTATATTGGTTATGTTCCGCGGTAAAATCTCTGCGCATCAATAGTTTGCAGAGAAGTATATGTGGGATAGAAATCGTGTCCGCCGTAATCGTCCTGATAATACTAACACCACAAGCATAACAATTTCCAATTCAGTTGTCTTGCAAAGTGCAGCGGCTTAATCAAAAAAGACTGCCTCGTCCGACTCTTCACAAGTCTTTTGAGGCAGTCGTTTTAGACCAAAATAGACTCAGATAGTACTACTTGTTTACAGTAATTGCTGAGGTGATTAATTGATTCATTTCGGCTTCTTCATCAATGTAGGTGTCTTTCAAAGAACCCGCTGTGCCATAGCAAAGTGTTGAATCAATATAAAACAAGAAATAGGTCATTCTCATCTCCATGTCGGAAATCGATACATCAAAAGTAAACTGAATTGCTTCAGTGCCGTTCATGTCATAAATTGCAGGCTCGCTGATGACGGCATAGCCTTCAAACGCAGAAGCGAGCATAGACGAATAAAATTCGGCATCCGCTTCCAGATCACCGGATCCGTTATATGCATCACTCAAGACAATAAAGGTCGAGACGTTTTTTGATATTGAAAAAGTGCTGTAGAAGCGGTGTTTTCCTCCCAGCCTTCGGGTACGGTCACTGTCATCATTGATTTGAAATCAGAGGTTGAACCTGTTGCGGAAGTCGTCGCTTCGGTAGATTCCTCCGTTGTGGCCTCCGTGGTCTCTTCGGTCGTGGCGTCGGTGGTCTCTTCGGTCGTGGATTCGGTGGTCTCTTCGGTTTCCTCAGTCTCCTCGGTTTCCTCACGATTGGACTTGCGATCGTCATCGTCGTCTACAAGGTTACATGCGGACATGCCAAGAACAAGGGATAAAGAAAGTAGTGCTACCAGAAATTTTTTCACAATAAATACCTTGCCTTTCAAAATAGTTAAAAAAAGTGCCATGTCAAATCATAAAATGACTTTGAAGTATTTCCGATTATATGCTTACTTTTCAAAATTTACCATCGTACGAAGTATGATTTTATAAAAATATCCATTTCTACGAATAAATCGTGCATTCAATTCTTATGATTGTTCATTTTTACGAGATTCTGCGGCTAAAACTGAAGTGCAAATAAATCCATTTGATTTCACGGATACCTTCATTGATTGAAAACTTCTCACATATAGCTTATTATTTTCATAATTCTATAATATGAGCAGCTACAATTATCATTAAAGTAAAAATTGAAGTAAATGAGGAAATACTGTGACAAATGATGATACAGATCAATCGCCGGTATCTATTTCAAAAGATGATTCCGAATCGGGTGAATCGCGCGCATCTGAGAGACAATCCGTTCGCCTGGATGTTGCTTCGGAATATAAGGATGACGGCGTCAAACCCGGCAAGAAAACCAAATTCAAGTGGCCGTCCGCTTTGGCGATACAATATTTTGCTTTTTTTGCATTTTTTATTCTCATTCAAGTTGCATCCGGCAGAATAGCGGATACAAAGGCAATGATTGGCCCTATTTTCTTCTTAATATTGCTTATAGTTGTATTCAATTTGATTCGGAAAGGAACAAAGAGTAAGAAGGATAAATAATCAGAGGGTGGGCAAATGCGCGATCGAATGACAGACATTAGTTTGCTTGGAGATGAAGAACTCTATCGCTTGTGTTTGGGGGCAATTAAGAATCATTCTTTTGGCGAGGCGGAAGAGTACGCGAGAGAATTTATTCGCCGGTTTTCCGGAGATTATCGGGCGCATGTCTGTATCTTAGAAGCCTTGTCGAATGACTTTAACATTGCCCGGGCGCGTACGCACGAGACCAGTGAAGCCATGAGAAAAATTCGAGTTATGGCGCCTTCTCATGTGGTAGAAGTGATTGAAAAACAATATCAGGCATGGGTCTCGACGCCGCCGATAGATTCCGATAGAGAGATGGAGAATCTGACGGAAATTGCTCAAATACAATTGGTCGATGAGAAAAGATATCTGCCGGAAGCAGATCCGTATATTGATTTTTCAGCGGACCAACTTGATGAGAAAGGCATTCAGTATATTCATGAAAAGAATTATCTTGATGCTGCAACGGTATATCAATCTTATGCTATTCGATTTCCTAAGGACTATCGCGCATGGTGGGGAAGATTGAGAGCGATAAGCCAAGACTTTTCCTGTGTTCGAAGACCGAAAAATGCCGGCATATATTTTCATAAATTCAGATATACGGCGCCCAAAGCAGTCTCGGAAGCCTGGGCTGAGAAGTATTTTTCCTGGTCAAAAAATAACCGGATGGCACCCAATAGAATGCAGTATGAAGCTCTGATGAAAGAAGTTCGCCATCAGCATATTCGCAAGAGTGGCAGACAAGTATTCATAGCTGAACACTATTATGATCTTGTTAGTAACTCCACGGGGCAGCATGCCTATACAATTATGCTTCGCGGGTTGGGTTTCATGGTACAGGTGATCGCTTGGATCGTGCTCATCATATTGGTTTTGATGTGACATTGGCTTTTGGAGGGATGAATGGAAAAATCAGAGCAGATGCTACAGCAGGCCGATGAATTGCTGGCTGCAAAGGAATACATGGCGGCATCGAAATCTTTCTCAGTCGGAATCGAGCAGTTTCCGAATGATTATCGTTTTTTTTGGGGCGCTCTCCGAGCCGAAACTGAAGATTTTCAAAGGGCGGAGAAGAGCCACGAGGCAGCAGCGCTTTATCGACAGGCCATGGTATTGGTGCCGGATGAAGTGCGATCGGAATTAGCAGATGCATATCAGGAATGGACTAATTATATAGCCCTCAAAAAAGAGGAAAACGAGAGACGAGCGAAAGTAGAAGAAATTCGGCCGGGACATAAAATGTCGCTGGATGTCGATAAAGAATATCGTAATATGAATATGCCAACGCCTTCGAAAAGTCGGTTCAGCATTCCTCAACCGGTAGCATTTCTAGCGTACTTCCTATTAATTATCATTGTTTACATCGGTCAGGTGGCGGAGGCGGATCAGATCGGCTTCATTATTGCGGCACTAGTCGGCATTGGAGTATTATTTGTTTTGATTGTTGTCATATGGAATGCGTACATCATTTTTCGCAACAGATTGAAATAACGATCAATTCCATTTTTTCGAAGAGCTTGAATCTGGAGGATGATTATGGATTCTATTCAGGTGAAATGTCCGGGATGCGGTCAGGTGGTTCTCATTGAGCAGGGCAAAAAACGAGAGTCCTGTAATAAATGCAGCACATGGGTCGATGTCCGCGATGCGGTGAAAGTCTCTGATTTGGAGGTGTCTACGACCGTTATGGACACTCCGGCAATTGCGGTGCCTCTCGTTTCGACAGGCGCATCTCTTGTTGAAGATAAAACTTTAGCGATGCAGAAGGCTTCGCCGGCTCCGATCGTTCCGGAAGCTCCCGGGGTTTCTTCGGTGCCTATCGATGAAGTTGAGACTCACTCTAATCCTCCCCAACAAGCTATTCGTCTTGAGTTGAAGGAAGCACCCGATTTTCCCGTTGCCGAGAATATAGATGTAGAATTGAAGGAAAATGTAAATTTCTCTGCTGAGGACAAGACAGAAACGTTGGTTTCTGATTGCGAGAGACTTTTTAATGAAGGCACTGCTCTTCTTGAGCAAGGAAGATATCCGTTGGCGGAGAAGATATTCATCGCGATGTCGCTTCAGTATCCGGATGACTATCGAGGATGGTGGGGCAGGCTGCGAGCATCAAGCAAAGATTTCAAAGCCCGCGAAAAAAAAGAGATCACCAAAGAATATATGATGAAGGCAAGCTCTCTGGTGCCGGATGAAGCGCTGAAATTTCAAATGCGCAAAAAATACAACGATTGGCTCAGAGACCTGGCCGTAGCGAGGGTTAAACGGCAGAGTCGCATACCCGAATCATCATATAAAAAGATTGACGATGCGGCTGAACCGATGGACTACACCGTAAAACCCGTCAGAACTTCCGGAAACTGGAGTAAATCCTGTGTGATTGTACCAATAGCATTCGTTTTGCTTTTCTTGATGTTTATCATCTCGCTGATGCAAGGATCTCCTGCCCCGATCATTACTCTTTTGATTATCGTTGGCGCCATCGTTGCTTTCGCAAATAAGGATGGTTCAAACTAACCAGTATAGGAGAACTATATGAAAGACAGACAAATTGAAGAACAAAGAGATCCGGATGCCATAGAGACTAAGGAAGAATCCGAGCATACAAATGCCGTGCCGCTAAATATTGATACGGAATTTCGGGAATTGCGGCGTAAAGAGTGGGCAAAGCACATTTTTTACATTCCAGCCGGAGCAAGAAAGTTTATGTTGATTTCGGCGTGCATATTTTTAATGCTTGCCGCTACACCACAAAACGATATATTTGATTTAATTCAATCCTTGGGATTATATTGTGTTCTTGTTGTAATCGTTGTCGTATCTGTCATTTCCTTCAATATCTATCGTGTTTTTTTCGAGAAAAGCAAATAAGACCTGTTCGCGTTTGCGACGGATCATGCTCTGGATAGAGTCGGAAATCGTAATTGCTTTTCGTCAAAAGTCTCGAAGGCGGCCCCTTTTACGAATAATGTAGTATTCTCTTCTTCCGATACCGCCTTGCTGAAACTGTCCCTTTCCAAAGGGGCAAATCCAAGTTCTACGTTTTGGAACTTTGATCCGAAAGCGGAAATTATCGCATCGAGATCACCGTGTGTTCCCGAAAAAACATGGTGCAGAAACAAAGAGTCTCCTTCTTCTTCAGCGACCACATAGGCGTCTTCTTTAGCGATGTAATATACATTCTCTCGCATGAACTGGGACAAGTAAAATAAGACCAAACCTTCGTTATTGCGCAGATCCAGAGCACTTTGAACTCCGGACTCGCGGATGGCGCGAATCGTTCGAGTCAGGTGATCGGGATTACTCATATCGAGCGGTTCAACTGTCCGGTCTTCGGATCGAGAATTAGGGATATCGCTGATCAAAGACCTGGAGAATGTGTATTCGTCGGCTTTTCGAAAACCGAATTTCGGATAGAAGTCTACGACGCTGTCGTTTGCAAAAAGATAAAAGCCGTCTGCGATCTCGCTGTAATCCTTTAGGATCTCTTGTATCAGTATTTTCGAAAAGCCTCTTCCCCGGAAGGCTTCCGATGTCATGACCGTGCCGATCTGAATGAATTTTTTCGATTCGCCGAACATGTCAAAATCCATAATATTTGCTGAAGCGTTTGCTACAACTTCTCCTTCGATGACGACGGTGTAAGGGATATAACGATCGGTCCAGTACCCGTGGAGATACCAAGGTTCAAAATCCAAGCTGAAAGTCGCTTTTGACAGAGCGCTAAAACTTAATCTCAAGCTCTCGTGCTCGCGGACGTTTTTGAATATCTCAAAATTATCGTTCATAGGCCATCCCCGCTAAGCTTTGTATCATCAGGATACAGGTTCTTCTCTTAGAAATCACGCTCAGTTCAACTCAATTGGCTTGATTGTTCTGAATAAATACTCGTGAATATTACCATAAAATGCCGGAAGCTTCACTCTTAATCCATTTCCGTGACTTTGAGAATCGTATATGACAGGTCTATTCTTTCAATCCTTGGTGCACAGGCATCGGCTTGAAATCGGGCGGTTTTTACTCGGATACCGATATATTTGGTGTTGGGATTGGGCTTTAGGATCTTAATAGTGGCATCGAATCGGCGTGTTCGCCATCAGATTGTGCGAGCTGTAAGCTGCGCAAGGGTTGAATCAAGCAGCGAACATCCGAAGGATTTCTGCCCGTAAATCCGGAGGCAGCATCCGGGCCATAACAATCCAATGCATGCTGCGCAACTATGCGCAACAACGATATCAAATTTGTTAAAATCAAACAAC
>Ga0209510_1000932_pt1 | contig 36324 bp, 32 predicted proteins | sample BiotimSIPDNA_FD_185749 | JGI IMG/M metagenome (GOLD analysis project Ga0209510, IMG submission 185749) | Anaerobic biogas reactor microbial communites from Washington, USA - Biogas_R1 time_0 SIP DNA (SPAdes) (version 2) | ecosystem: Engineered > Bioreactor > Anaerobic > Unclassified | place...
GGTCAAAGCTATGTTTTTTACGGCAGGCTGACCGTAGACGGCTTCCACCGCTCCATGATAAATCCGCTGTTCGAGCCGGAGGATGCCCCGCCCACGGTCACCGGGCGCATCGTCCCTATATACCGGCTAACTGCGGGGCTTTCACAAAGAGTTCTGATCTCCGCCATAAAGCACAATTTGGACGAGTGTGGGGACGATCTCCCCAACGCTCTGCCCGATCCTGTGGAGGAGTGTTATGAATTATGTCAACCTACTTTCGCTTATAAAAACATACACTTCCCTGCTGACTTCGGGGCTCTGGAGCTTGCGCGCCGCAGGCTGATCTTCGAGGAGCTGTTCGTCCTGTCCTGCGCGTTGACACGCATGAAGCGAAGCCGCGTCAGAAGAAGCGGCGTTATCGTCTCAACTCCGGATATGGACGAGTTTTACTCCTCACTGCCGTTCGTGGCAACCGGAGCACAGAAGAGCGCCATAGGAGATGCCGTACACGACATGGCCTCCGGCACGTCAATGAACCGTCTGGTGCAGGGCGACGTTGGCAGCGGCAAAACGCTTGTAGCGGCTGCCTGCATCTGGTGTACCTTCAAGGGCGGGCTGCAGAGCGCTTTTATGGCTCCCACGGAAATCTTGGTAAACCAGCATTTTCAGACCTTTACCGAGCTTCTTGCTCCTCTGGGAGTTCGTGTGGCAAAGCTCACCGGCTCTATGACTGCAAAGCAGAAGCGAGAGATACTCAGTTCTCTCAAAGGCGGGGAAATATCACTCATTGTGGGTACCCACGCACTCATTTCCGACAATGTGGAGTTTAATGACCTGGCGCTCGTCATTACCGATGAGCAGCACCGCTTCGGAGTTAACCAGCGCTCCGCACTCATGGACAAAAGCAAAAACCCGCACACGCTCGTCATGTCCGCAACGCCCATCCCCCGAACGCTGGCGCTGATGATATACGGCGATCTGGACGTCTCGATTATAGACGAGCTGCCCCCCGGAAGGCAAAAGGTCGATACATACGCAGTCGGGGAGGAGATGCGCGATCGCATATACAATTTCATGAGAAAGCAGGTCTCGGAAGGGCGACAGGTGTTTGTCGTCTGTCCGGCCATAGACGAAAACGAGGAACAGCCTCAGGGAATTAAGACCGCGAACCAGTATTCCAAAGAGCTTTCGGAAAAGGTATTCCCGGAACTGCGCGTCGCCTGCATCCACGGCAATATGAAGAGCCCAGACAAGGACAGGACTATGGAAGCCTTTGTAGCGGGCAGCATCGACATTCTGGTATCCACCACCGTAGTTGAAGTCGGCGTCGATGTACCCAATGCGTCTCTGATGGTCGTTGAGAACGCTGAGCGCTTCGGTCTGAGTCAGCTGCATCAGCTGCGCGGGCGGGTAGGACGCGGAAGGCACAAAAGCTACTGTGTCCTCTTCTCGGATACCAAAGGCGACGACGCGCTGGCGCGTCTGAAGATAATGGAAAAAGAGAATGACGGCTTTAAAATTTCCGAGGAGGATCTGCGTCTGCGCGGACCCGGCGATTTCTTCGGTGCGCGGCAGCACGGCCTGCCGGAAATGCACATTGCGGATTTGTGTACCGACGTGCGCATACTGAAGGACGCCCAGGACGCGGCTCGGGAGCTGATAGACGACGATCCCGATATAAAAAAAGCTGAGAACGCGCCGCTTAAGGCGCGTATTGACGAGCTGTTCGACATCAGCGAAAACACGCTTAATTGAATTATGTAAACTAATGATTTGGACAACATAAGCACCCCCCGCCTCCGCATATACTTCGGTATACGGTCGGGGGGTGCAGATTTGGAAAAGAAAAGGCTGATGCGGGACACGGTGTTTTTGACCTCGTCGTCTCTTATTATGCGCGGTATTGCGCTGGTGTTCCAGATGTGGCTAGTATCCCGCATCGGCGCGGCAGGAGTGGGTCTTTACGGGCTTGTCAGCTCCGTGTCCTTTCTTGCGGCGACTGTGGCCATATCCGGTATCCGCTTTGCAACTACTCGGCTTGTTTCCGAGGAACTGGGCCTGAAACGCATCGGCGGAGTGGGCCGCGCCATTCGGCTGTGTACGGCTTACAGCCTTTTTTTCGGGCTCGCCGCCTTTGCGATACTTTGGCTCTGCGCCGAGCCGATCGGCTTCCTCTGCGTAGGTGACGCGAGGACCGTGCTCTCGCTGAAAGTGCTTTCCTTTCAGATGCCCTTTATATCCCTGTCCTCGGTGCTCTACGGCTATTTTGCAGCCACGCGGCGAATTTTTAAAGCTGCTGGTGTACAGATGACTGAGCAGCTCGCCAGAATAGCCCTTGTGGTTGTCTTCCTGAGCAGAGTGCCTGAGGGAGACCTTGAAAAAAGCTGTGCAGCCGTCTCTCTGGGCGGAACAGCGGCGGAAGTGCTGGCTTTTGGCCTTATGCTGTCGGCATTTTTTTCAGACCGCCGCCGCCACAGAGCAAAGCCCTCCGTCTCTCCCCGGCTGCCGGCGCGTATGCTGAACATAGCGGTCCCTTTGGCGCTTTCCGCCTATGCCCGCACTTCTCTGACCACTCTGGAACAGATTTTAGTGCCGCGCGGTCTGAAAAAAGCTGGATTTTCCGCAAACGCCGCTCTGGCAGGCTACGGTACAATTCAGGGAATGGTATTCCCCGTGATCTTTTTCCCGTCATGTCTTATGACCTCACTTGCTGAGCTGATTGTCCCGGAGCTGACCGCCGCGCAGGTCTCAGGCAGAAAAGAAGAAATTCGCCGGGCAGTGAGCTCTCTTTTAAAAAAGTGCCTGCTCTACTCGCTCTTTGTGGGACTTATGCTCTATCTTCTCGCAGACGTTATAGGCGGAGTCATATACAAGAGCGAAGAGGCCGGCAGGTACATAGCCGTCTTTTCTCTCCTTGTGCCTGTAATGTATATGGACATGGTTGTGGACGGCTGTCTCAAGGGTTTGGGCCAGCAGGTCTGTTCAATGGGTATAAATATCATGGACGCCTTGCTGGGCGTGGTGCTGGTGTACCTTCTGTTGCCGAGATACGCTCTTACGGCATACATAGCTATAATTTTCTTCGAGGAGATTTTCAATTTTATTTTGAGTGTTACCCGGCTGATAAAGGTGACGGACATCAGAGAAGCTCGGTTTTAATGACCGAGCTTCTCTATTTGTAAGGCGTTCACTTGTCCCAGGTATATGCGGCGTGAATCCGGCTCCCCTGCACGAGGCAGACACTAAAGACAGGGCATTTCGGTTGAATACCGTTGCCGTGGGCCCCAAGATTATTCCGGCCTCTCCCCAAAGGCATCCCGCAGCTTCTCAAGCGCTTTTTTCTCAATTCTCGATACATACGAACGGCTGATACCGCAGATCTCCGCAACCTCCCGCTGAGTTTTGGCAGCCTCTCCCTCCAATCCGTATCGAAGTCGAATAATCCTGCGCTCCCGATCATCAAGATTTTCCTCCACCAGCGTGCCCAGTTTCTGACGAAGCTCCGCGCGGCTGACCCTCTCAAGCATATCATCCTCAAGGTATACAACATCCATAAGGCACAGGGAGCCTCCCTCGCCGTCCGTCTCAATGGAGTCGGACAGCGATACGTCCCACGCGGATTTTTTTACCCCGCGGAAGTACATCAGCACCTCATTTTCAATACATCGGCTGGCATAGGTCGCAAGTCTGACTCCCTTGTCGGGGTCGAAAGATGAAACCCCCTTTATAAGTCCTATGGTGCCGATGGATATAAGGTCATCGGTCTCCGAACACTGTGTATAGTATTTCTTGACTATGTGCGCGACAAGACGCAGGTTGTGCTCAATCAGCACGTTCCTCGCCTCAAGATCTCCCGCCAACCACTTGTCGACATACTTTTTTTCGTCCTGAGCATTGAGCGGCTTGGGGAACGAGCCAGCATTTTTCCCCAGTCTGAGCATCAGAAGTACGCTGCTCACCAGCATCATAAAGGCGCTCGCCAGCATAAAACCATCCCCATACAAATCATTTGTACAGTTTATGTATCCGCTGCAAGTCCAAATTCGGCTGATTTAGAGCGGCGCGCCTTAGTTTACATAACTATTATTCGCCGCAAGAGAACGGACGGGAGATTTCTCCGCCCGTCCGTTCTATCTCAACGACTGTTTTAGTCAAGACTCCGCATCTGCAGAACCTTTCTTATTCGTTCAATCGCTTCCTCTGTGGTCGCCGCATCACCAAAGCCGGTAAGACGAATAAAGCCTTCGCCCTCCGCGCCAAAGCCTGAGCCGGGCGTTGTCACCACATTTGCCTCGTGCAGCAGCTTGTCAAAGAAATTCCAGGAGGGTACCCCGTTAGGAGTCTTAGCCCATATATATGGAGCGTTTACCCCGCCGTAGACAGTCAGTCCCGCGTCCTTAAGCCCCTGCCTTATAACTTTGGCGTTATTCATATAGAAGTTTATGGTCTCGCGTGTCTGCGCTATTCCCTGTTCGGAATAGACCGCCTCGGCACCGCGCTGTACGACATATGCGGTTCCGTTGAACTTGGTGGACTGGCGGCGCAGCCACATTTCGTTCAGACTCTCGCCGCAGCGCTTCAGCTCTCTGGGTATGGTGGTATAGCCGCAGCGCGTACCGGTAAAGCCCGCGGTCTTGGAAAAGCTGCAAAATTCTATGGCGCACTCGGTCGCTCCCTCGATCTCGTATATGGAGCGGGGAACATCCGGCTCTGTGATATACTCCCTGTATGCCGCATCGTAGAGGATCACCGAGTCGTGCCGAAGGGCATAGTCCACCCAGAGCTTGAGCTGTCCCCTTGTGGCAACGGCGCCCGTGGGGTTGTTGGGAAAGCAGAGATATATTATATCCGGCGTTCTGACGGGCAGCTCCGGAATAAAGCCGTTGGCTTCATTACAGGGAAGATATACTATATTTGTCCATCGCCTGCCGTCCCACTCCCCGGCTCTGCCGGACATGGCGTTTGCGTCCACATATACGGGATATACGGGGTCGCATACCGCAACCACATTGTCAATGTCAAATATGTCGCCGATATTGCCGCAGTCGCTCTTTGCGCCGTCGGATATAAATATTTCGTCCGCTGTGATAGGCGCACCGAAAGGCGCATAATCGTGCTTTACTATGGCCTCACGCAGGAAGGCGTATCCCTCGTAGGGGCCATAGCCCATAAAGGTTTTTTTGTCTGACATATCGTCAACCGCCTTGTGCATTGCCTCTATGACTGCCGGACACAATGGCTGCGTGACATCTCCTATACCAAGCTTGATCAGCTTCTTGTCGGGGTTTGCCTTCGTATACTCCGCGGTCCTTTTGGCAATCTCCGCAAAAAGATAGCTGCCTGGCAATTTTCCATAATTTCCGTTAACCTTTACCATTATACTCTCCTAATAAAATCAAATATATAGCTCTCCGTCAAATACGGTCACGGCGGGACCTGTCATATATAGCTCGTTTTTGTCTCTGTCCCACTCAATGGTCAGCTCTCCGCCGCGGAGGACGACCCTGACGACATTGTCGGTGTAACCGTTGAGAATAGCCGCCACAGCCGATGCTGTAGCGCCGGTCCCACAGGCGAGGGTCTCTCCGCTGCCCCGTTCCCAGACGCGCATTTTAATCGTACCCCGGTCAATTACCTGAACAAATTCTGTGTTGATCTTCTCCGGAAACAGCGGATGGTTTTCAAACCTGGGACCTAGGGTCTGAACATCAAGGCTTTCAACGTCGTCCACAAATACGACCGCGTGAGGATTCCCGACATTCACCGCCGTTACAAAATACTCCTCGTCTATGACAACGACGGAGCGGCCAATAAAATCTTTCCCGTGCTCTGCGACAGGTATAAACTGTGGCCGCAGCTCCGGCGCGCCCATGTTGACGCGCACAGACCCGACCTCACCGCCGTTAACCTCGAGGTCAAGTGTCTTAATCTGATTGCCCGATTCCACCGTGATCGTTGTTTTGCCTGTCAGGCCCTTATCATATACATATTTTCCTATACAGCGGATACCGTTTCCGCACATCTGCGACCAGCTGCCGTCCATGTTGTACATATCCATCTTAAAGTCAGCTTTATCCGAAGGACAGATACAGATAAGTCCATCGCTGCCGATTCCGAAGTTCCTGTTGGAGACAAAGCGCGCCATAGCGGGCCTGTCTGCAATACTCTCCTCGAAACAGTTGACGTAGACATAGTCGTTGCCGCAGCCATGCATTTTTGTGAATTTCAACTCTGCTCACCTCACATTAAGACAGTCTCTGCACTCAACAATCCAATTGCTGATTGTACAAAAAGCGCTCTGTTTATCCTCGCACGTTTCCACACGGGAAATATATCCGAATACTCAAATTGTAAACTATTACGGTTAAGTTTTCAAGTAATTTATATGATCGCATCGGGCGCGTTTGTATTAATACGGGCGTTTTTGATACTGTTCAATTATCTTAAGTAATTTCTGCCAGGTTTCCTGTGTCATAATAAAGTTCTCATAGTGTTTTTTTGTGTTCTTTCGATACTTTTCAAACTCATCCATCACGGTCATAAAACGGTCTGTTCCGAAATACTTAGAGAGCTTGGGTAAGGTGTCGGAGAGCGTTTCATGCATAAACTCCATTTCCTTATCATATTCATCGGGCCTAGTAATGTAAACCAGTAAAGGCTTATAACGTACCCAGCCGGTACATGCTCCCAAAAAACGCATGACGATAGCCTGCGACTCAGCGGTTATTGGAGAAAGGCTCGTTGGCAGCACCCCGTCAAGCAGATTGCGATAAATAGAAAATCCGTCATGGAACGTATAGCTCGGAATTTGCCGTACAACTCTGTCACTCAGCAGAGTTGAAAGGAACGTATCCTCACCGCGCGCGCCAGGCGGATTGAAAAACGGGAATGTGCGCCGGGGCTGAGTCAGATTTAAGCAAAGGTTAGCTCCGGATATAAATTTGCAGTGGTTGACTTCAGGCACATCCTGTACCTGCTGCTTTATCAGTATGTCCGTATCGGCATAGGTTACGCCGCCGGAATTCATTAGACGCCTTATGCTGTCCCAACTGATAATATCGTTGCTTATCGCTCCAATAAAAGCATGAAAATCCTTCTCTGTCAAAATCTCATTGAATTCAATATATGGAATGGGGGAAATATAACCGCAGTGGAAACCGTTTGTATAATCCGCATTCTGAATCTCGCGAAGATGCGTCAACAGCACATGCTGACCGCTCCATAGGCAAAAATCATTATTGTTAGTTACTGCCACAGGATATTCATCATCGTCAAGAAAGAGCAGATAATCGACCTGGTTTTCCAACGCGGCATATAAGATTGCATTTCTTTTTCCGGCATATCCCGGGCCGAAAACGCTGCGCAGCTCAGCCGTCGTAAACATCTCGCTCTTCGTCAGTTGGTCAATGCTTTTCAGAGTGTTTTTAGCACCGATAAAAGTGATCTCATCAAAAGCGTCAACAATTTCCTGGCTCAGATTCGTATAATCAGTTGATTTTGTATTAAGATACTTCAGATCATATGCAACGAACAAATGCAGACTGATGTCCAGATCGGGTGGTAATTTCTTACGTGTTTCGCTCCAATTGTTTATGTATGCGTTAAGAACCTTACGAAAGCTCTTCCTCCCCGTCGCAAACCCTAAACCGAATTTTATGCTTTTTTTCATTTTTGCTCCTTTCTGTTGTACTGTTTCACCCGATACAAATCTTCTGTATAGTATATATATAGCATAAAAGTTAAAATTTGTCTAATCAGCAGTGCTTTTGTCCGCTAAAAGCACTGCAAGCCGGGAACCTTTCAGATAGGGTTCCCGGCTTTATATACTATTCACACTCAATTATGGGCGCTGTTAAAGTTCGTACCGGACTTTTTTAAAAAAATTATAGCCTAGAAAAAACATCGGCCAACATTAATTTTCTGGTACTACCGTGTCATAATGCTGTTCACCAATAATTTATAAAATGAATATTATTGGGTCTAAGGGATAATGAAAGCACTGGTTAAGTCGCTTATACAGCCTGACAAGTTCAAGGTCATAACCTGTATACAACTGTATTTATTTTATAATTAAAAGTCTAGTAAAAAAGCAAAAGTCGCCTTCAAGAGTATTGCAAGCGGTTCATTCCCAGCTTTTGAATTTTATCTTTTCATTAATTAATAGGAGAATGTATAATGAGTGAGTATTATTGCCCGGCAAGACCGGGGGCAAAAAGCATAGCCATTAATTCATCTACCGGAGGAGTGGGACCTTTACCGGTAATCACCACCTTATTTGCAGAACCTCTGAATGTAGTAACTACTTCAATAGATACAACGGGAATGTCGAGAACAATAAATTTATTAAACTTTACAAGTATTGTGAACCTGCCTCTTGGAGTTTCAGTCACTCTCAATTTTGAAGTCCTCAGAACTATGGATGATGGAACTTCTATAAAAGTGGGCCCAACATTTACTTTCTCAACTATAGTTGATGTTTTAGAAGCCGAAGCCTTTAGTTTCCAATATGCAGATACTAATATAGCTCCAGGAAACTACACTTATTCCGTTCAGCTTTCGACAAACTCAATTATAGATATCACACCGGGAGCTTCGATAAACAATGCAACGCTTAGCATTGTTGCAGCCAATCAATAGGTAACCAACAACCCAGCCGGCGATTTGATTTATACATCAAGGTGCCGGCTAGTTTGATAGTAACCAAATTCGGCGCATTTTTAATGTATTATAGATGAAAGGACTTGGAAAGTCACCTTTCCAAGTCCTTGTTAATTTTGTTTTTCGAAGAACTTTTACATATCTACTGTATGTATCTTTCCATCGTATCCCTATGCTTTTTCTGCAGCTTTGCGGATTGCGATGTTGTGCTTACGCTCCTCGGCATACTTTTTGAAGGCTTCTTCTCTTTCAAAGTAATCAATGCTTTCAACATTGTACTTTTTCTTCAGGCGGATGGCGTCAAATTTGCACTTGGTGGTGCAGACGCCGCAGCCGAGACACTTGTTTGGATCAACAATGGTCGCGCCGCAGCCGAGGCAGCGTGCAGTCTCCAGCTTTAGCTGTTCCTCTGTAAAAGTAACGCGCTCGTCACTGAAGCTTCTGCTCTTCTTCTCATTATGCAGTGCGCGCTGGCGAGGCGTATTGTCAAAGCCGGCAACAATAGCGTCCTTATCCAGATTGCTCTTATCGAGCGACTTGAATATGCGTCGGTTACGTCCAATGGTCAAGCTCTGGCCTTCCCAGACAAAGCGGTGGATGGAGATAGCGCCTTCCTTGCCTGCTGCAATAGCGTCTATAGCGTACTTCGGTCCGGTATAAACATCGCCGCCGACGAAAACATCAGGCTGAGCAGTCTGATATGTAAGGCTGTCGGCAACGGCGGTATTGCCGCGTCCGAGCTCGACCTGACTGCCGTCCAGAAGCTTACCCCAGTCGATGGACTGACCTACAGAGAGGAGGACATAGTCCGCGGGAACAGTAATTGTATTGTTCTCATCGTACTTTGGAGCAAACTTATTCTCAGAATCAAATACGGAAACGCACTTCTTGAACTCAACGCCGGTGACCTTGCCGTTTTCAACGACGATGCGCTTCGGTCCCCAACCGTTGTTGATAGCGATACCCTCGCCTTTTGCTTCTTCAATTTCTTCAGGAAGCGCAGGCATTTCTTCAGCGCTCTCAAGGCAGTACATCGCAGTGCTGCCTGCTCCGATGCGGGTGGCTGTACGAGCCACATCGATAGCGACATTTCCACCACCGATGACTATAACCTTGCCAGAGAGCTTTTCGCCCTTGCCGAGATTGACATTGCGGAGAAGATCAACTCCTGTGATGACGCCGTTAGCACCCTCACCCTCGATTCCGAGCTTACGTCCGGCCTGTGCTCCAATTGCAATATAAAAGGCTTCAAAGCCCCGCTTGCGCAGATCAGAGAGCGTCACGTCCTTACCGACCTCAACACCGCACTTGAACTCGACACCCATCTGACGAAGAACGTCGATTTCCGCTTCGACAATATCCTTTTCAAGACGGAAAGACGGAATGCCGAGCGTCATCATGCCGCCGAGCTTTTCTTCCTTTTCAAATACGGTGACCTTATAGCCGTCCGCCGCAAGATAGTATGCGCAGGAAAGTCCTGCCGGGCCGGAGCCAACGATGGCAATGGGTTTGCCGTAATCGTGAAGCTTTTCGGGAATAAAGCGCTTGTCTGCGCGGAGCTCCTGATCGGCGATAAACTTTTTGACCTCGTCAATTGCAATTGCCTCGTCGATATTGCCGCGGGTGCATTCGTTCTCGCAATTGTGTGGGCAGATGCGTCCGCAGATTGCCGGGAACGGGTTCTCTTTTTTGATAAGCTCCAGTGCGTCAAGATACTTGCCCTGAGCGGCCAGCTTTATGTATCCCTGAACGGCAATGTGTGCCGGGCAGGCGGTTTTGCAGGGGGCTGTTCCAGTGGGCACGACGTTCTCGCGGTTGTCGCGGTAGTTGGGATTCCACTTCTCCGGACCCCACTCTGTATCTCTGGGTAGATCAGCGAACTTGTATTCAATGGGCGTTTCCGTGCAGAGCTTCTGACCAAGCTTTAGGGCATTGTTGGGACAGTACTCAACGCACTGACCGCAGGCCACGCAGGCTTCCTTGTCGACCTCGGCTTCATAGTTGCTGCGCGAGGCGTCGGGGGTGTTAAAGTACTGAGTCGCACCCAAAGCAAGGCAGGTGCCGGGCATGCAGTTGCAGATCGCAACGGATACGCCATTTTGCAGAGTAGTAATCTGATGTACACAGCCGATTTTTTCAAAGTATTCAAGCTTTTCATAAGCTTCTTCCTTTGTAATCTTCTGAGCGCGGCCGTTTGCGACGAACATATCCGCACCCATGCCAAGGAACATGCACATTCCCGCTTCAAGATCTCCAGCGCCTTCGTTCATATAGCGGCGCACACGGCGGCACTGGCAGGGTAGCAGTGCGATATGGTTCTTATTTTTTTCTATGTAGTAGCTCACGCGATCAAAGTCGGCCTGCTCAACGTCGGTGGGAATCGCCTTTTCAACGGGGATTGCGCGCATAACGCCCGCACCCATGGGTATCCCGTCAATGGTGGTTGCATAAGACTTTGTGGCGTGTCCTTCGAAAGCAACGGGTACTTCCGGATGCTCATCACAGAACTTCTCATTAACAAGTATGAACTCGAATATGCCGGGCGCATAAACCAGTAGCATGAATACCTCCATGCCATACTTCTCGACCTTGGCTATAACGCCAATGTCCGCCAGTTCGCGCAGAATCTCGAGTGTCTTTTCTTCCGAAAAGCCAGTTGCTTCAGCTACACTTTCCGTAAACGAAGGGGCTAGCAAATCCATAGCCATCAGGACAGTGATTTGGTCGTCCGTCATCCATTTCTCGAAAGCCTTGTACTCCGCGGAATTTTCGTCGATTGGGTAGTGACCATTGCTGATTTTTTTGCACAATTCAATTAGATTTTGTCTTGCTGCCATATGTGTTCCTCCTATTCCAATAAACTAATTTTTATATGCTTATCAGAGACATTCATCACCCCCGCTTTCCGCAACAGCGTCTTTGACTTAGTGTCGGTTCTTGCTTTGGCCTGCGATGTCTTAAATTAATCGGAGAGGTTTTTGTGTTATTTCGAAGCTGTTCTCTTACTGGCCTACTAAATTAAATAATACTCCGAAATACTGGGCTTTGCAACAATAATTTGTTGATCTATCCAAAATTTCAGGAGTTATTCATTTCTATTTTTCAATAAATATCAAAAACGCCCTTCGGTCCTACATAAATACGATTCTAAATAGTTTGTTTGCTGCTATAATATTAGGCACGGTATAGCCGTTTTCACGCCGGCTTGCTCCGCTTTTTCTGTTAACGCTTTATATTCCACTCCGTTAAATCGAATCGCAATCCATCTGTTTAGCAATTAGAGAATAAAGAAATCCCGAAAACCCGCTTGTTTAGCGAGTTTTCGGGATGTTGTTGTTTATTCCCACTCGCCGAGTTAAATCCGTTTCTAAACTTTTCTGTATAGCGGATTTGATACGGCGTTATTTGATTTGATACAGATTATACTTATCCTATGGTCTATCCGAAATTTTGCTATCAAAAATCTATCACCCCTGAACTATCACAGGTAATCCTTGATGGGGCAGCACAGGTGGCTTGGATGTATTATAGCATATTGTTTGCTGATTTGCCAGACACTGTCTGGCATTTTCGGTATCAAGATTCGATCTGACATTTTCTTCAAATGCTTATCCCCCAATATTATAGTCCCTGATTCCAATACCAATTTGAAACTGAACGATAAAAATCCAGATATCTCGTACCCTTGATTAATCGAAAACAATATCAGGGCGTTCCTGTCTGCAATCGTGTTTTACTTTTTCAGGAATTACTCCCAAGAAGTAGTTTTCAAGTAGATCCCAGCGATCTTCGTTGGTGAAATCACCTTCATACAGATATGTTAGCATCTTTACCGAAATCAGGTGTCTTTCAGCAACTGCCTCTAACAGCCTGTTACGATAATTATGAGGAGCATTGATAATATTCTCCAATACCTGGATCTGGTTGATATAGATATACAGCTGGCTGTTAGCTCCACCAATCATTTCGAAAGTGAGAATTCCCATAGATTCAAGGATACCAAGAATCACGCTATATTCTTTTGCCTGTTTGCCGCTGTCATTGATGATATACAGACGTTCTTCGTTAGTTTCAGTTTCAATTTTACGCAAACCAGACTCTACCCATTGGAAATACGAGTTTACCGCAACGTTAAACTGATATTTTGTTTTTCCGTCATTAGTTGTTCTTTCCAGAACAATAGGGGTTGCAGTCCGCGCAAAATTCTTTCTGTACGAGTCCATAGATGCAATAACAACTTCACAAATTGTCTGCGCTTTGTATTTACTTAATCCGCAGGAATACGAAAGCTCATCCACGATTTCGGAAACCGCGGTGTGCTCACCGGAGATGACTTTTTGACCGATAAAGCCTCTCAGCGAACTCCAGATATTTTTGAAATCACTGGAATAGTCATCGCTGTATGTGACTGTCACGCAAAGAGCTGGACTCATAGGATATTTAGTCACAAAGTCCAAATTCTCGTGATCCTTTGTATAAAGCAGATATTTGAACTTCGGGAACGATAAGGTCTTGTAATCCTTCTCCCAAATTGTACTTAACAAGACACGGCAAATGTGCTTGTTGCTGTCAATTTCCTCTACAGAATGACAATAGCGCCGCTGTAACCGCTGCTGAATATTTGGCTCAATAGCAAAGAATCCAACAGAGAACATCGGAATAGGCCGAACAGTAATCGGCGAGAATCCAATCTTCGATTCAAAATCTTTCTGAATCAAAAGCAGCGCAGTCTTCACTTTGTTAACATTGCTGTCTTCGTCGCTGATTGGAGAGCCAAAAATATAGGTGAAGTTCTCTGCGTCCAGTAGCATAGCATTTCGTTTTTTAGTGAAATCCCTACGATTGCCATTTTGCATATTCTGATGATACAGTTCGTCAACCTTTTCAATAACTTTTATGAGCTGATATTTCTGTATGGTGGACATACCGTGCAAGCGGTTAATATGCTTGAAGTCGCGAGAATTGTAGTAATAAAGAGCTTCGCCCCTTAAGTCTTCTCGTCTTGCGGCACGACCGATCTCCTGAACATAGTCGCAAACATTACCGGTTGGCGCAAAATGGACAACCAATTCAATGTCATTGATATCGATGCCCATACCAAACGCCTTTGTTGCAAGCATAACCAGCTTTTCTTTAGCAAGAAACTTCTCGTAATTTTCTTGCTTTGCTTCTTTACTGAGTGAGCCATGATAAACAGCTATATGCTCAATCTTGCGCTTGCTTCTAAAGTATTCATAGCATCGTTCAATCAGCGCAACTGTAGGGAAGTAAATAAGAGTTTTCTTGTTTGTAATGATCGCCCGGTGGAGGATCGCCTCAATTTGTTCAAACTTGTCCAGTTCGTACTCAGCACGAACTCCTTTGGGTTTCTGTGGACGGTTAATTATAATTTCAATGTCTCCACGTTTTACATAGCCCAGATAAGTAATAGGACTCAGCATATGGAGGCTGTTGATTGTTTCCGTGTACATGTCTTCCAGACCATGATAAATAGCAGTCGCAGTAAACGTACCAATTACAAAGGATCGGCCTTTCGCTTTCATCTGCTGTTTTCTTAGCTTTCGTATATGGTCTCCCAAATACCAGTAGTCTGGGCGAAACTGTTTTCCCCAAGTAGTAACAATGTGGGCTTCGTCGATTACAATCATGCCAATGGTTCTGTCACCGATCAGTTGTTCCACATCACTACGGCTAAGCAACGTTTCTGGCGAAAGGTAAAGAATATGATATTGGCCATCGGAGACCTTCTCAATAATGTCTTGCTTGATAATAGGCGAAATATCCGAGTTGATTGTCTTTGCAAAAGAGTAGTTCTTCAGCTCCAGATTTTTAACCTGATCATTCATCAAACCAATGAGAGGCGAGATAACAATAGTCAGCAGATTATACTTTTCCGCGAGATAGATTGCTGGCACCTGGAACATTACGGATTTACCTGCGCCAGTAGGCGCTGTGACAAAGACGTCTCGGAAATCTTTACTCTCGCCGCAGTTCTCAACTTCTTCAACCAAGTTGGCAATAATGCTCTCCTGGGATAATTTGTTTCTCCACAACGGGGATATAAACAACGTGCAGATGGTAGTGGTAAACATCCTGCCCCAAAGCCTCGGATATAGCCCGGTTGCGTTCGTCGGCGTGCATGACCGCTGACAGGATATATTGCTCACCGCCTACAATTTTAATTGCAGCTTTGTAGGCATCGGTGTAAAATTGTTTTGCAAACTCATAGCCACCGTGATTGTGGAAGTAGGCGGAGTTTACATCGAAAATCAGCTCACCGTAAAGATTGGCATCTACCTTCAACCCACGAGTAGAGATCACGCCGTCAGCCGCCATCTTCGCAAACATTTCCGCATAGCTTCCGGTCGGCGTCTTGAAGTGGACGTTCATACCAGTGCGGTCTGGAACAATATCTTGATTTGTATAGGATTCCTTTTCGCGCTCGTTATGGCGCTGTGCATTGCCGATGTCTTTGGCTGTCATATTCATATTTCTTGCGCTGGTACGATTCACACCATCGCCTCTTGCCATAAGCAAAATACCTCCGATTTTCAATTTGTATGGGCACTGGAAGCCACGGGGATGCACTTCATCTCCGTGCTAAGTGCCGCCTGCGGTGGTTGCACTCCGAAACACGCCTGCGGGCGTAGTGCGGAAGTGTAATAACCCACTATGACACTTTCATCCTGCGGCTGCAAAGTGCCGTGGGCTCTCCGAGGGGGAACGGGGTGCGCGGCTTCTGCGGAAGCCTTTGCCACGGCTTGCATGTGGTACCCACATCACAATTCCGCGGCATGGACACCAACTGCTTTCACAATGGAATTGTTCAATCATCTGCCGCCCACAGACAGGGAGAACCACGGAATCTCCCTGTCTGTCCGTCCCTAAATCTGCGGATTTTGCGACGGGGACGAAGGTACAGTGAGGACGCTATACACCCGCTTCATTTCCTTGTCTGCCAAGCACAGGAGCGTGGCACGCTCCTGTTATCGCTCCCAGGGGGAAACAGTCCATCGATAGCTCTGCGGCACTCCACGGCGGTCGAGATATTCCCGCCGTGCCTGCTCGCGCTGCTCCTCGGTGGGCGCGGTCTTGTACTGCGAGTAGAGCTGCCTGTTCAGCATGGAGTCGATTTTCTGCTCTAACCCCTGTCTGATTTCTTCCTCAAAATCATCTTCACTTCTTAAGTGGTACAAAACTAAATCCACAAACAGCTCATAGGGTATCTGCACATTTTTCATTTGCTTCTTTTCCCTTCCTATCCTATCCGCGACGGTCGCGACGATGGCGACGGTTGATTTAATGGTGTCATATTCACCGTTGCGACCGTCGCAACCGTCGCGCCTGTGCTTATCCAATCACTTCATAATCAGCAGCATCGATCACCATGTAGGTGAGCTTGACTTGGCGCCCCGTGTGCTTGGCCTTGTTTTCGTAGCTGACATGGTATTCGTCCAAAAGCCTGCCGGACTTGACATTCAGATATTTGGTGAGTGTGTTTGCTGCCATGCCCACATTGACAGCCTCGGCAAGCTCTGACGGAGAGCCTGTCCATTCACGGCAGTCAGGAGAAACGAGCTTGGATACAGCCTCTAAGACACCATCCGGCGGCTCCTTGTGCAGCTCATTTTCCGTTTTCTCCAACTGCCAGATTTGCGTTTCTGGGTCTTTCCGTAAGTAGAGAATTTGATCCTGCTGGTCGCGCCCGACAACATCGATAGTGGCATCCAGATCAGTGCGCTTTTTCTTTTGCATCAGCAGCGAGCCGTCCGCACATCCCAGCAAGCCGGTCGTGCCGGAGATCATTTCAAAACTGTCACCCGCAGGCTGCTTTCGAGTGTGGTGAACGGTCAGCACACAAATGCAATGTTTGTCCGCAAACTGTTTTAGCTTCCCGATGATTTCATAATCGCTGGCGTAGCTGTATGCCTCGCCGCCAGCCTCACGGATTTTCTGCATGGTGTCGATGATAATGAGCTTGGTGTCAGGATGCTCACGCATGAAGTTTTCCAACTGCTCATCCAATCCGTTGCCAATTTTTCCGGCAACGGTTGCAAAGTGGAGCTTGTCCGTATCCTCAACACCGTACATCATGAACATTCGGTTTTGGATTCGAGCAAAATCATCTTCAAGGGCGAGGTAAAGAACCGTGCCCTGACGGACATCATATTCCCAGAGCTTTTGCCCGGTGCTGACATGGTAGGCAAGCTGTGCCACAAGAAATGATTTACCAATCTTAGGTGCCCCAGCGAGGATATACGCCCCAGCGTAGAGCAAGCCGTCGATGATTGGCGGCCTACTCTTGTAGGAAGTTTGATACAGCTCCGTCATGGAGACCGTATGCAGGTAGTGGGGGTCAGTCATGCGCTGCATCCGACGGTAAAGTTCCCTCAAATCTTCCTCAGGGGGATTGATTTCAGCGTTCTCGTCTGGTATACTTTGCTCAGTTGAATTGCGAAACGGCTGCCCTCCATCTGCGCCAACAGATGGTACGAGGGCGGTCGTTTTTTCTGTTTCATTCATCATAGGCACTGTCCTCCTTCATTCCGTCCATGATGGAAGCAATCATCTGGATTGTGTCCATCAACTCATCATCCACGCTGCTACCAGCTTCGATGCGCCGCAGCTCATCCAGCACAGCCGCGAGCTGATCGCGGAGCGCCTTGTAGACCCTTGGATTGCCTTGAACTACTACATCCTTGCACAGTAGCCGCCGGGTGATGTAGTCCTGTTTGGTCAGCCCGGATAGCTTTACGAAAACTTCAAGCTGTTCATCTTCCTCCGGCGACACCCGAAATGCAACTGTTTTGTTCCTCCAACGATTTTGTTCATCGCGATTTTTCAGTGACATAATTTCAAGCCCCTTTCTCAGTTTTTAGTGCATCCAATTTGCTTGCCATCTCGATCTGTCTTGTTGGAAATAGGTGGGCGTAACGATAAGTAATATCGATGCTCTCGTGTCCAACACGGTCAGCGATTGCCAAAGCTGTGAAGCCCATGTCAATCAAAAGTGAAATGTGTGAATGTCTCAAATCGTGTATTCTAATGCGCTTTACTCCGGTTTCCTTGCATCCTCTGTCCATTTCTCGATGGAGATAGCTTTTGGTAATTGGGAATATGCGGCTGTCATTTTCCACTCCATAGAACTGCTTCAAATAATCCTGTATTTCTGCACATAGGAACTCTGGCATCTGAATTGTGCGAATACTCTTCGGTGTCTTAGGTGTGGTGATGACATCTTGCTTATTCAGTCTCTGATAAGATTTGTTGATACGCAGTGTCTGCTTCTGGAAGTCAAAATCTGCCGGGGTAAGAGCCAGCAGTTCACCCTCACGGATGCCACACCAGTAGAGCATTTCAAAGGCGTAAAAGGAAATCGGCTTGTCCATCATTGCCTCAGAGAATTTCGTGTATTCTTCCCGTGTCCAGAACAGCATTTCTCGCCGTTCCTCTGTCCCCATATTTCCTGCCCGCTGTGCCGGGTTAACTTGCAGCCCATAATAGCGGATAGCGTGGTTGAAAATAGCACTGAGCTGATTGTGGACGGTTTTCAAATAGGTGGTGGACAGGGGCTTTCCATGACAGTCCGTCAATCCACGAATTTCGTTCTGCCAGTCGATAATATCCTTTGCGCTGATTTCTGAGAGCTTTCTTTTCTTGAAATATGGGAGGATCTTCTTCTGAATGATACTGTCCTTTGTCAACCATGTGTTGAGCTTGAGCTTAGGCTTGATGTCCTTTTCATACAGAGCCGCAAAGCTCTCAAAGGTCATGTTCACATCAGCCTGTTTCTCCATCAGAAATTCTCTTTCCCAGGCCTGTGCGTCCTTTTTAGTGGCGAAACCTCGCTTTAGCTTTTGCTGACGTTCTCCCCGCCAGTCGGTATAGCGGAACTGCACATACCATGTACCATTGTCCTTATTCTTAAATGCTGCCATCTTGGATTCCCTTTCTTTCGGAGCAGTTTCTTGTTCCGTAGAACTTTTCGTAGAAAAACTTGCGATCAATCCTGCCGGAAATTGTGATGCACCCGGTCTGTTTCAACTCCTCATTCATCTTTTTGATGAGCTTGTAGGCATAGGGTTTGGAGACCCCCAACGCTGCGGCAACCTCATCCACGCGCATAAAAATTTGTCCTGCCATAGGCAAAATACCGTCCTTTCCGCTCTCGTTATGATCGTCCGCAACTAAGCGTATTTGCTTAATTTCTTTTATTGTACTAAACTTATTTGTTTGTGTCAATTAGTTTGTAACAGAATATTAAACAAATTTATTTAATTTCACTTGACTGTATTAAACAAATCTGCTATGCTATGAATAATCGGTACACATGATAGGAGTTGGCTATAATGGCGATTGGCGAGAGAATCAGCTTTTTCCGCAACTTGCGGGGTATGACACAGAAATATCTTGGTATGCGGGTGGGCTTTCCTGAAAAGTCTGCCGATGTGCGTCTGGCACAATATGAAACCGGGACAAGAACTCCCAAGGCTGACATGACCGCAGCTCTGGCCAATACGCTTGACGTGTCTCCTTCGGCTCTGTCTGTGCCGGATATAGACTCCTATATTGGACTAATGCACACGCTCTTCACCTTGGAGGACAGATACGGCTTAAGGGTCGTTGCGTGTGATGGAGAAGTCCATCTCCGGGTGGATGCTTCCCAAGGTAAGGATGCGCACGAATTAAGTCGCTCTTTGATCGCGTGGCAAGAGCAGGCTGCCAAGTTAGAGACTGGAGAAATCTCCAAAGAGGAATATGATCGCTGGCGCTACCGCTACCCGGAGTACGATACCACCCGCATTTGGGCGAAGGTGCCGCCACAGCAGTTGAGTGATTACCTAGTAGACGAGCTTAAGAGTAAGACAGACTGCTAAAAAAGGAGTAAAATATGCCAGTTGTTCCTATCTACCTAAACATTGATGAAAACACATATGCCGGAGTTAGAACCGGAGTTTTAGAGCTATACGGCTTGGCCAAAAATGTTGACAACAAACGAGTTGCAAAGCATATTCCGGCAGTTGCAGACGCAGCTAAAGAGGGGGCTTCCAAAGCTATCGACTTTGTTCGTGAGCACAAAGGGGGAACACTCCTTGTCGGAGGCATAATCATTGTTGGCGGCGCAGCCGCAGGGGCAATAGGCTATGCGTCACACCGCAAACAGCGTAAGCTTGATAAACAATTTTGTGAGGCCTTACAAACATATTTGGATACAGCGCAAGGTGGCACGTTGACACTTGCGATTTTAAATAATCTTCTCGATTCCATTGAAGCAGTTGAAAAAAACAATCCCAATAAATCCTTTAACCTCAATATCTCTGCAGCTCAGTTTAGCGAATTGATCCACTGTATATTTGATTACACTCTGCGCTTGGCGGAAGCTAATAATTTCAGCGCACAAAAAATCAACCGTCCTAAGTATTTCAAGAAAAAGACATCCGATGACTTGAAATACTACTTGAATATGCAGAAACAAATCTTTGAGCAAGCCGCGTAAAACTACCGTAGCTCTTAAAATAGCAAAACAGAAAAGGTCTTACCGACTTGCAAAAATCGGTAAGACCTTTTCTTATAGATAAGTTATTCTGCGCACCTGTAAACCACTCGTTACTCTGAAATAAAATCAGTGAGCATGGTTTTGACAAGTGCTATCAATCTGCTATCAAACAGGGACGGAATTCTCTTAAAATAGCCACTTTTCCGGCTGTAGAGCCGTGTTTTTAGGCATTAAGATAAAATTTTCTTATTCCCACTCGTTGTTGGGCATCATATTTAACGGATTTTGCTTCATAAATTTGATACCTCATTTTTTTGATTATTTGATGTGTCCATATTATCCAGCCCTATACGATGGGCTGTTATCAAATTGTTATCGGTGGTGATAACGGGGGGTAGCAGGGTTGTTGTTTTCTCTGGTGGTTTACAACTACATTTTACCACGAAAGGCAGGGAAATGCAATAACCATCCTTGCTGTGGCGTATCAAGGAATCTTACTGAACATATGGCGCACCTTATCCAAACGGCTGTTTGGACGACGGGGCTGGATGATTGGCTCGCCGACAGTGGCCTGATACCCTTTCAGTTCCGTCAGGCACACACTCCGCCCGTTGGTGTAAAAGGCCAAATCAGTACGGTATGCCTGTATGCAACGGGCGGGAATCTCGCCAGTAAAGACAACTTCATCCTTTTTTATCTGGGCCGTTTCGATGGTGGCACAGTATTTCGGCGCATCATGATAAGCCCTGGAAAGGTATTCCTGGGGCGCATAGAGGGTGAAGGAGAGATAAGGTTCCAGCAACTGCGTCCCAGATTTCTTCAATGCCTGTTCCAATACAATCGGGGCCAATGAGCGGAAGTCCGCCGGCGTACTGACCGGGCTATAGTAAAGTCCGTATTCAAAGCAAATCTTACAGTCCGTTACGTTCCAGCCACACAAGCCTTGCCCCAAACCGTAACGGATACCATCCATGACAGCGTTTTGAAAACTCTGGTTCAGGTATCCCAGGGAAACCCGGCTCTCGTATTTTACACCGGAGCCAAGCGGGAGCGGTGTAACAGACAGTCCGATAGATGCCCAAAACGGGTTAGGCGGCACCTCGATATGGATGGTGTGACTGGCCACTTTGAGCGGCCGCTCTAAATAAATGACGGTGGGTTCCTTCACTGCTGTTTCAATCTTGTATTTTTCCGTCAGCAAAGCGGAAACAACCTCCAACTGCATCCGACCCAAAAAAGAAAGAATGATCTCATGGGTGGTGGAATCCACCTCGTAGTGCAAAAGCGGGTCAGTATCCGCAATTTGCGTAAGAGCGTCCAGCAACCGGTCTCTTTGCTCTGCCGTTTTTGGCGTAATCGTCGTCCGCAGCATAGGGAAGGGAACATCACTCCACATTTCACGAGGAAGTTGGGTTTTGTCCCCCAATATATCGTTTAATCTCAAGCTGTCGCTGGGAAGGATGACAATTTCGCCCTTATGGGCGGTATCTGTCCGAACAATCTCCCCTTTGGATGGAATACGCATCTCTGTGATTTTCAGCTTTTCTCTCCCGGCTAGGGCCACCGTATCCCGCAGACGCAGCGTTCCGCTGTATAGCCGCAGATAGACAAGCCTCTGGCCGCAATCTGTATACTCCACCTTAAAAACTCTACCGCACAGGGCGGCGCTCCCCTGTTCCTTGGTCGATTGGAACAGCCCTATCACCGCATCCATCAACTGTTGAATGCCAAGGCCGTTTTTGGCGCTACCATGATAGACCGGGAGCAGGGAGGCGTCTTGAACTCGCCGCTGTTCTTCTTGCGCAAGTTCTTTCTGACTGATTGATTCTCCTGCGATATACTTTGCCAATAACTCATCGTTATTTTCGATGACCGAATCCCACACCTCTGCACTAGTGTTTTCTGTCAGAGTTATTTTCGAGGACAGCGACACTGTCTGCTTGATGATAATATCAGCGGAGAGCTTATCCCGAACAGACTGATATACGCTCTCCAAATCAATGCCAACCTGGTCGATCTTGTTGATAAAGATAATGGTGGGGATGTTCAATTTCCGTAGGGCATGGAACAGAACACGGGTCTGGGCCTGCACGCCATCTTTAGCGGAGAGCACCAAGATGGCCCCGTCCAAAACAGCCAGAGAGCGGTATACCTCTGCCAAGAAATCCATGTGGCCGGGAGTATCCACAATATTGACTTTACAACTGTGCCACTGGAAAGAAGTGACTGCCGTTTGAATGGTAATTCCACGCTGCCGCTCCAAAAACATAGTGTCCGTTCTCGTTGTCCCTTTTTCGACGCTCCCCGGCTCTGAAATGGTTCCGCTGGCATACAGCAGGCTTTCTGTCAGTGTCGTCTTGCCCGCATCTACATGGGCAAGAATCCCGATATTGATAATGTTCATGTCTATCCTCCATACAAGGCCCAAAAGGGCGCAAAAATCCCCAGCGGCAAATACTTTTACCGCTGGGGATCATGACTTCGGATACATAGAAACGCATTCAGCTAACATGAGCCGTTATCCGTCACGATATTTGATAAAAAGGCAAAAGCATTCTTAAATTGGGTACAAAAACCAAGCCCCTGCAAGGGGCAATTATTTTTGTGCCCATTATCAAATTTTATTTAAGAATACCTTGCCGCATGTTGAATAGACTCCTCAAATCAGGATGACAGCAGTATAGCATAGCACACTCTAAAATGCAAGAAGTTTTTACCCGCTGTCCCAAATAAATCAGGAGGGCATTCACCGGGACACCCTCCGATTTGGGGCCTCATGCGCAAATAATTTCTGTGTCCACGATTTCCGCCGCACACGCCCGAATATTGTTAGTCCCTCTGCAACTCATACCACAGACCGTTGCCCTCGTCAAAGATGTACTTTTCCATGAAATTACCTCCATTTTTTGTGATTATCGTGCGCCTACCCTTATTTTTGACCTTGCACCCCATTTCTGCTCCTTTTCGACCTGTTCCTGCTGGTAAGCTGCCTCCAGTATCCTGTCCGCCTGTTCCGGGCCAATGGCCCGTCTGACCCGCTCATAGTCCCTGACTTGCCCTTTCAAGCCGTCCCTCTCGGCACAAACCTCATAAATCCTGGCTGACAGGGAGCCGTTCTTACTGACCTCACGATCATAGGCGCTCTGCAACCGCTCAAACTTGCTCTTGAGGTCGAAGTAGGCCCGGTAGACGGAGCGCAGCACCTTGACGATCTTCTCCCAAAGGGGCTTGGCCTTTTTCTCCCGGTAGGACTTGGCCGATTCCAGCGGCCCCGCCTCCGGCAGCGTCCGCTCCGGGTCGTCGGAGAAGTCCGCCGCCAGTTTCTCCATGCCCTTGAGCAAGGGCGCTACATCGTCCAGCTTAGCCCTGGCCTGGGCCGCTTTCTTCTCAGCTGATGCTGCCTCCTTATTCTTTTTGTCGGCCTCAACCTGGGCCAGCGCCGACACCTCTTGAAGCTGTGCAAGCCGTTCCTGCTCACGCTCCGTCTTGAACTGCGTAACAGTCAAATGTTCTTCGGAACTACCACGTTCCCCACGCTCTACATCGTCATAGCCAGCGGAGCGCATATGCTCAAAGAAATCATCTTGCAGGACACTGTACGACTTTCGTAGAACGGGTTTGCCCTTAGCTGTGCGTAACGGCTCCCCGGTAGTTTCGTCCAGAATGGGCTTGGACGCCCACTTCTTGCTCATGCTCACCTGCATGATCGTTTCCTTGACCTTGCCCACCAGGGACTTGTCCTTGCACCGCTTTGTCCAGCGTATCTCCTTCTCCACTACCGGGATATAAACCACATGGAGGTGGTAGTGGTACACGTCCTCCCCCAGCGCCTCGGACATGGCCCGGTTGCGCTCGTCAGCGTGCATGACCGCCGACAAAATATACTGCTCTCCGCCCACGATTTTGATTGCGGCTTTATAGGCTTCGGTGTAAAATTGTTTTGCGAAGTCATACCCGCCGTGATTGTAGAAGTAAGCGGAGTTTACATCAAAGACCAACTCACCGTATCGAAAGGCATCCTCCTTGATGCCACGGGTGGAGATCACGCCGTCGGCCTCCATTTGAGCAAACATCTCCCGATACCCGGCAGACGGGGTTTTGAAATGGACATTGAGCGGCGTCCGCTCCAGTACAATGTCCTGATTGACATAGGAATCCTTCTCACGCTCGTTGTGCTGCTGGGTGTTACCGATCTTGGTTTCGGTCAGCCTCATATTTCTTGCGTTGGTACGGTCAATACCGTCGCCTCTCGCCATAGGCAAAAATCCTCCTGTTTCAGATGTTGGGTTGTTGAAAGAGGACGGGGGTTCGGGGGAGGCACTTCCTGCAGGAAGTGTAATAACCCACTATGACACTTTCATCCCTTCGGTCTGCAAAGTGTCGTGGGCTCTCCGAGGGGGTGTGGGGGCTTTGCCCCCGGCAACTGCGGTTGCCTCCCCCAGCAGGGCCGCCCTTTGAAAAGGGCACCCTGCACCCCGCCTAAACTTTGCTGCTCCCCGTGACAGCCGTGACGACCGTGACGATGTTTCAGACACCGCCGCCACTCTCAAAAAAGCCGTCACAGCCGTCACGGTCGTCACGCCTGGGACGGTTCCAGCGTCAGGCTGATACTTCTCCCGGCGTGGCTCCTGCTGTTCTCATAGCGGATGTGGTAGTCTATCAGCAGCTTCCCGGCCCGGACGTTTAGCCGCATCGCCAGGGCGTTGGGCTTCATGTCGGTCTGGAGCGCCGCTACCAGCTCGGTGGCCGTACCACCCCAGGTCGGCTTCTCCGCCGTCACAAGGGCGGCTATGGCCTCCAGCACCGGGTCGGGCGGCTCTGTCCATGCCTCCGTTTCCGTACGCTCCAGCGTCCATATCAGCCGTTCCTTGTCCCTGGTAAGATAGAATCGCTGGTCTTGCTGGTCACGCCCGGCCACGTCCAGAACGGCGCTGCCGTCTGTCCGCTTCTCCTTTTGAAGAAGAAAGGCCCCGTCCGCCGCTCCCAGCAGACCGTTGGTGCCGGAGATCATATCGAATTTGTCATCTGCCTGTTGCTTTCGAGTGTGGTGTACCAGCAGGAGGCAGACGCCGCAATCATCGGCAAGGCGTTTCAGCTTACCCACCACCTCGTAATCGTTGGCGTAGCTGTACTTATCCCCACCAGCCTCCCGGATTTTCTGGAGGGTGTCAATGATAATCAGCTTGGTGTTCGGGTGTTCCCGGACGAACTTCTTTAGCTGTTCCTCCAGGCCAACGCCAAGCTGTTTGGCGTAGACCGCAAAGAGCAGATTGTCGGTGCCCTCTGTGCCGAACATTCGGTATAGCCGCCCCTGCAAGCGGCGGTGGTCGTCCTCCAACGCCAGATAGAGGACAGTCCCCTTGTGGACAGGGTAGCCCCACAGGGGGAGGCCCATGCTGACATGGTAGGCAAGCTGGGCCATCAGGAACGACTTGCCCACCTTGGGCGCTCCCGCAAAGAGGTACGTCCCAGGGTAGAGCAGACCGTCTATTACGGGCGGTCTGCTCTGGTAGATGTTCTGGTAAAGGTCGTTCATGGAAACTGTGTGGAGGTAGGCTGGGTCGTTCATGCGCCGCATATCCCGGAGCATTTCCTCTAAATCTTTCTCTTGGGGGTTGTTTTCAGCCGTTTCCTCTGCTATACTTTGGGTAGTTGTTTGAGAATTGGGCTGTTCCCCGTCTGCGCCAACAGACGGAACCGGGACAGTCCTTTTCGTTTCTCTGGAATCCATCAATCTATCAATCCTCCTTCATGCCGCCCAGCGTCACTGAGATAAGGTCAATGGTGGCGAGAAGTTCATCCCCCACGTCGCCCCCGGCCTCAATGCGCCGCAGTTCCCCCAGGACGGCGGCGAGTTGGTCACGCAGGGCCTTGTAGACCCTGGGATTGCCCTGCACCACCACGGCCCGGTCTAAGAGCCGCCGGGTGATGTAGTCCTGCTTCGTCAGGCCAGAGAGCCGCACAGCGGCGTCAATCTGCTTGTTTTCCTCCGGGGATACCCGGAAGGCCACGGTCTTGTTCCTCCAGCGGTTGTGAGTGTCCAAATTCTTAGCTGACATTACGCTCCCATCCTTTCAAAGTCCAATTTGTCTGCCATTTCCGTCTGCTTGGACGGAAACAGGTGGGCATAGCGATAGGTGATCTCGATACTCTCATGCCCCACACGGTCAGCAATCGCCACAGCGGAGAAGCCCATGTCAATCAGAAGTGAGATGTGCGAATGCCGGAGGTCGTGGATTCTGATACGCTTGACCCCTGCCGACTTCGCCCCTCTGTCCATCTCATGGTGGAGATAGCTTTTCGTGATGGTGAAAATGCGCTCCTTCTTCTTGATACCGTAGAGCATCCCCAGGTAATCCTTCATCTCGTCACAGAGGAAGTTGGGCATTTTAATGGTGCGGTTGCTTTTCTTCGTCTTTGGCGTGGTAATGACGTCCTTGCCGTGGAGCCGCTGATAGGACTTGCTGATTTTCACCGTCCCGGCCTCAAAGTCAAAGTCTGCCGGGGTCAGGGCCAGCAGTTCCCCCTCCCGAATACCACACCAGTAGAGCATTTCAAAGGCGTAGTAGGAAACGGGCTTGTCCATCATGGCATCTGCAAACTTCTGGTACTCCGCTTTCGTCCAGAACAGCATTTCCTTCCGTTCCTCTGACCCCATGTTCCCAGCCTTGGCGGCGGGATTGGAGCGCAGCTCATAGAAGCGGACAGCGTGATTGAAGATGGCGCTAAGCTGGTTGTGCAGGGTTTTGAGGTAGGTAGCCGAGTAGGGCTTGCGCTTCTCGTCCCGGTAGGCCAGCAACTCGTTCTGCCATGCGATCACGTCCTTGGTGGTGATCTCGCTAATCTTCCGCTTGCCAAAGTAGGGCAGAATTTTCTTCTGGATGATGTTCTCCTTGGTCAGCCAGGTGTTCTCCTTGAGCCGGGGTTTCATATCCTTGGTGTAAAGCTCGGTAAAGGCTTCAAAGGTCATATCCAGGTCGCCGGAGGTCTGCATCTGGAAACTGCGCTCCCACTCCTGGGCCTCCCGTTTGGTGGCAAAGCCACGCTTGCACTTCTGTTTGCGCTCCCCCGTCCAGTCCTGATACCGCACCATGACGTACCATGTTCCTCTTGCTTCGTCCTTAAAGACTGGCATTTAGTTCCCTTCCTTTCTGGCCCCGTAGAGCCGTTCGTTGAAATACTGGCGGTTGACCCGCCCTGCGATGGTGATGAAGCCCTTGTCCTTCAATTCTTCGTTGAGCTGCCGGATGAGTTTATAGGCGTAGGGCTTCGATACACCCAGCTCGTCCGCAACTTCTTCCGCCCGGATGAATCTGTTCTCCATATGGATTCCTCCTTTCTTTTGATTTAACGCTATTTGCTTAACGTAGTCCTATTATACTAACTCTATTCCGTTATGTCAAGACCTTCCAACGAGAAAATATAAACAAATTTATTTATTTTTCTCTTGACTGGTCTAAACATATCTGTTATACTTCAAGTGTCCCCATTACATAGATTGGAGTTGGCAGTTATGGCGATTGGTGAACGTATTCGTTTCTTCCGCAACATGAAGGGCATCACACAGAAGTATCTTGGCATGGTGGTGGGTTTCCCGGAACGCTCCGCCGATGTGCGTATGGCACAGTATGAAACCGGGAGCCGCACCCCCAAGGCCGACCTGACAAAGACCCTGGCTGACTTCTTTGATATTTCCCCTGATGCCCTGACCGTCCCTGACATAGATACCGACATCGGCCTGATGCACACCCTCTTTGCTTTGGAGGATATTCGGGGGCTGACTATTGGGGAGATTGACGGCGAGGTTTGTCTGCGTCTGGACAAATCCAAAGGCAAGACCTATGCCAATATGCTTGATATGCTGTCCGCCTGGGCGGAGCAGGCCAAGAAGCTGGAGGCCGGGGAGATCACCAGGGAGGACTATGACCGCTGGCGGTACAACTACCCCAAGTACGACACCACCCTGCGGTGGGCAAAAGTTCCCTCACAGGAATTGAGTGATTTCCTGGTGGATGCACTCAAAGATAGCCCCGATACTGATGAATAGACAGCAAAAGCCCTTACCGACGTTGCCATCGGTAAGGGCTTTCTAATATGGTTGTCCTCACTTATAAGCCGCAAAAGAACATTCTTTACCCGCAATCCACTGGGGATACAGAATGATACGGCCTATGGGGAGCGTTATCAAATCGTTATCAAAAGAGAGATATAAAACCGCAAAATCGTTGTGCCGCAACGGGTTCGGAGTTTCAAAAACTCACTCCCACTCGATTGTTGCAGGAGGCTTTGGACTTAGATCATAGAGTACGCGAGAGACGCCCGGCACTTCCTCCAATATCCTGTCGGTTATACTGTGCAGCAGCGGCCATGGAATTTCCTCCACAGTGGCTGTCATCGCGTCCTTGGTGTTTACGGCGCGAATGATTACAGGCCAATCGTAGCTGCGCTTGCCCCCCCGCACACCTGTGGACTTGAAGTCGGGGATCACGGTAAAGTACTGCCAAACTTTTTCGTTTAGCCCGGCCTTATTAAACTCGTCGCGTAGAACGGCGTCCGCCTCGCGTAGAGAATGGAGCCTGTCCCTGGTAATCGCTCCAAGGCAGCGCACCCCAAGCCCCGGCCCCGGGAAAGGCTGTCTGTACACCATGGAGTCCGGAAGGCCAAGCGTCTTGCCTACCACTCGCACCTCATCCTTATAGAGGAACTTGACCGGTTCCACAAGTTCAAACCTCATATCCTCCGGCAGACCTCCGACATTGTGGTGCGCCTTTACAGGCCCGCTTTCAATTATATCGGGATAAATCGTGCCCTGAGCCAGATATTCAATGCCCTCGAATTTGCGGGCTTCCTCCTCGAATACGCGAATGAATTCCCCGCCAATTATCTTTCGTTTCTGTTCAGGCTCCTGAACACCGGCGAGCTTGTCCAGAAAGCGGTCTGTCGCATCCACATAGACAAGATTTGCGCCCATCTGGTTACGGAATACTTCAACTACCTGTTCGCTTTCCCCCTTGCGCATAAGTCCGTGATTGACGTGTACGCACTGCAGGTTTTTGCCGATAGCCTTAATGAGCAACGCCGCCACGACGGAGGAATCTACGCCTCCGGACAGCGCCAACAGCACTTTTTTGTCGCCGACCTGTGCGCGGAGGGCATCAAGCTGCGCTGCAACGAATACTTCTGCCTGTTCCTGAGTTTCTATGCGTTCCATGCTGTCTGGACGTCTGTTGTCTGCCATATATATTACCTCCGAAAAATATTGGGAATTGAAAATAAAAGCGGTTCATAATCCGCATCCGATTGGGAAATTCTATCTATTAGTATCTGTGTGAGGTGATATGTCTGATAATAGTATATCTGAGAACAATGATCGTCTTTTTGACACTCCTGCTGGCCATGCGTCTTATGGGAAAGCGCCAGTTGGGCGAACTGGAGATCTCCGAGCTCGTGGTGGCGGTGCTTATTTCTAATTTCGCGGCACACCCGTTGCAGGACATCAGCGTTCCGCTGATGAACGGCATCATGCCGATAATCATCCTGCTTTGCTGTGAAATTATTATCGCCGGAATAGTCTTAAAAAGTACCCGTGCAAGAGCAATTATATGCGGAAAACCCAGTATTTTAGTCTCCAACGGTAAAATTGACCAACAGCAGATGCTGAAAAACCGCTTCACACTGGATGAGCTTGCAGAGGAACTGCGAAACCAGGGTATTCTGGACATCAGCACCATACAGTATGCCGTACTGGAGACCGATGGTAAGCTGAATGTCGTACAGTATCCGGCAGAACGCCCCGTAAGCCCAAGTCAATTGGGGCTTGAGGCTCCCAATACCACTTACCCTATAATCGTAATCAACAACGGACACCTGCTGGACCGGAACCTGCGTCTTACGGGCAGGGATGAAAACTGGCTCAAGGCGGAGCTCAAGCGCCGCAAGGTCCGGGGCGTGTCCGATGTCTACTATATGACTGTGGACACGCAGGGCAACATCTACTTCGCCGAAAAGGAGAGAAAGAAATGACAAAAGAGCTGGTCGCGGCTGCAATACTGATATTGATACCAATAGCCGCATTTATTAACATCGGATATATCGAGCGCACCACCGACTATCTAATGGAGCAGATCGACAGCGCATCGGAGCAGATGCTCTCCGGCGATACGGACAGCGCCTCCGAGACCCTCGAAAACGCCTATGCGGAGTGGCAGTCACATGACCGCTATGCCCATATCATGCTGCGCCACGACGAGGTGGTGGCTGTGAGCGAGGCCTTCAGCGACCTGCGCTCGGAGCTTCAGGGCGGCGATGCCTCTCCTGTCCTTTTTGAAGCGCTCCGAGAAAGGCTGCGGGGACTGCTGGAGATGGAGCTGCCGAGCTTTGAGTCTGTACTCTAGCCCTTTTTATCTCCGATGAGCTTATTGAGCTCGTCAAGGAAGGTGTTTACGTCCTTAAACTGACGGTAGACCGAAGCGAAGCGGACATATGCCACCTCATCAATGTCCTTAAGACGCTTCATGACCATCTCGCCTATCTCGGTGGTAGTGACCTCGCGCTTGAGAGAGTTCTGGAGCTCCTGCTCAATGTCATCGGCTATCTGCTCAAGGGCCTGAAGCGATACGGGCCGCTTCTCGCAGGCGCGGAGCATCCCGTTCATAATCTTGATCTTGTCAAAGGTCTGACGGCTGCCGTCACGCTTGGCCACGACCAGCGGCAGACGCTCCATGATCTCATAGGTGGTAAATCTCTTTTGGCAGGAGAGACACTCTCGGCGGCGGCGAATAGTCGCGCCCTCCTCCGCAGGACGGGAGTCGATCACCTTGCTTTCCGCGTAACCGCAAAACGGACATCTCATACTATACACCTCAAAAACTATTTTTGTATTTCAACGGGAGTATATACTGGAATGTATTTTACCACACTACACCGTCGTGTGCCACATTTATCTGTGTAAACACCGGATTTTCTGCATTTTCAACGACAAGATGTAGTAAATATCGCTTTATGTTAAAAAAAGTAAACGAACCCGCAAGGTACAAAAGCGGGTTCGTCTGCTTTCACAGGGCTTCCAGAACTTCGCGGAGCTCCTGCTTTGTGTATAGAACGTTCAGCACATCCATCAGGGCGTTGGGAGAGAGCTTTTGCGGCAGCCCGAGTTTTTTTGTAAGCCTGAGCCTTCTTTCACGGCTGCCCTCGCCTCCCGACAGCCCGAGCGCAAACATATCGGCCTTGCATATCGGCTCTCCCGACTTCTTGGGGACATTGTCGCCCATGGTGGCCCCTGTTCTGGTCAGCGCATCCAGAATTACCTGTCTGCTCATACCCTCCACACCCAGCTTGCCCTCACCGGACGGAGCGGACTTACGGCGTTCTTTGCCCTCGATGTCGGGAATGTAGGCGTGCTTTATATACTTCGGGTCAATAGCGCCCTTGAGATAGTTTCGTATGACAAAACCCGCGCCGTCGCTGTCTGTCATCACAATCAGGCCGCGTCTTTCGGCTATTTTCCGAAGAAGCTCCAGCTTTTCAGGGTCTGAAAAAATAGAAAAACCGCCGGTTTCTATTATTGTGGCGTCAACTATCTGGCTGAGGGTGTTTTTGTCGTAGCGGCCTTCGACCACTATCACCTCAGAAACCTTTATCATAACGTCCCCCCTGCCGCTATTCTGAGAAACAGATCCTTCAAGACCTCCCTGTCGTCCTCTGAGGAGCTCTTCATTCTGTAGTCGGCCTCTGCACAGAGACTGACGGCATACCTGAGCTGATCCGGAGTAAAGCCCCGCGCAGAGCGCATAAGGCTGTCGGCATGGTAGGGGTATTTTATCCCGCAGACGTCCATGACATAGTCCCTGCCGAGATCTCTGTCCAGGGCAAGGCGCGCGGCATAGAGCCTGCGCATCTGCATACCTATCATAGCCAAAGTTTTTATCGGGTGCTCGCCTGTCTGCATAAGCTCTGCCAAAGCTTGCGCCGCATCGTCGAATTTCCGGGCCGCTATCGCGTCAGTCATCTCGAATACGCGGGCTTCAGGGATGTGGTGCGCCACCTTGTCGATGGTTTCGGCGCTTATCTCCCCGCTCTTTTCGTAGGCGGCTATTTTCTCGATCTCCTGCACAAGTCCGGTCATACGCTCGCCGGAGAGGAATATCAGACGCTCGCACTCGGAAGTCCCGATATTTTTACCGCGGGCGGCAAAGCGTTTGCCTATCCAGTTTATCAGGAGCTTGTGGGACTGGGTCGTAAATTCAATCGCCCTCGCCTGCTTTTTCAGGTACTTAGGCAGCGCAAGGCGCCCATCCGGAGCTGTGTCCGTGGGCAAAATAAACACTACTGTTACACAGTCGGGAATATCCGAAACTATTTCCTTAAGCCGTTCCGCGGCCTCGTCGCGGCAGGAGTTGACCTCAAAACCGCGCACCTCCACTAGGCTGCGCCCGCCCATAAAGGGTACGGCGTCAACAGCCTCGCTGAGCGCCTGTACATCCAGCGGCGCTCCGCTGAGCCTGTGGTAGTTGAAGTCCTCCCCTCCGCCCTCGAGACAGAGTCTTTTTATCTCCTCGAAGAAGCTCTCACGCAGATAGTCCTCCTCGCCCCAGAGCATATAGAGGGGCAGAGGCCCCGCCCCTTTAAGCTCGCGCAGCAGTTCGCCGTAATCAGTTTTTTCGGTTTTTCTGCCAGTTGCCATATCTACTCTCCAAGGGCAATTTTAATATCGCCCAAAACGTCTGTCCTGAGTATATCCATACCCGCCGCCTCGATCCTTGAAAGCGCCTCGGCAGTCGGATGCCCGTAGCTGTTGTAGCCGCAGGATATTATAGCGGTTTCGGCCCTCGCTGCCTCCAGCAGGGAGGTACAGCCAGAGTATTTCGAGCCGTGGTGCCCTGCTATATATATCTCCGTGTCGGGCAGGGTATACCGCATGAGAAAGCGCTTTTCTATCTCCTCATCCGCGTCTCCCGTTATAAGTATATCACATTCCGCAAAATTGCCGAGAAAAATCAGTTCCGGCTTTGCCAAACTGACGGGCGCAAAGGCTGTCAGAGTGAGCTCCCCCGCTGAAAACTCGGTATCCTCAGAAATTATGTAAACTTTCGTTCCATGGCTTTCCGCAAAATCAACTATCTCGCCGCACAGTTCTCTGTCCGAGTCGGGGATAACAAGACAGCCCACATCCACACGGCACATTAGTCTGATAACACCGCCCACATGGTCACGGTCAAAATGGGTCAGGGCCAAAACGTCTATACTCCTGCGTCCGCGGCTGAGCAGTCTTGAGGCCGTTATCTCGCCCGCATTTCTGGTCTTGCCCCCTCCGCCGCAGTCGACGACAATGGTGCTGCAGCCCTCGGTCAGAATTATGCTCTGCCCCTGCCCGACATCCACCGCGGTGAGCTCCGCCGGGGACGAGCGCGTATCAAGTTCAATAAAGATAACAAGAGAGCAGAGAGTACAGACAGCGACAGCCGTCGGCAATATCGGTCTGAATTTCCCGCGCCTGCCAAAGAACCAAAACAGCCCGAATTCAGCGTATACAAACATGAGCCACCATGCTATAAGGTTGTTCTCCGTACATAATACGGAGTATGGCAGATTCGCAGCAAGTCTTGCGACAAGAACAATGTACCTTATCGGCAGTTCGGTAATCATCGCCACTGCTGTTCCCAAAGGAAGCCAGACCATACCCAGCAGAGCGGAGATCATACCGAGTACGAACGCCGCGGAAACGGCCCAGAAAACCAGTATGTTGACAAACACTGAGTACAGAGGCACATAGCCAAAATGCAGGGCGATAAGCGGAGTTGAAAACACCAGCGCACCGACAGATGAGGAAAAAGCCGCGATCACTGCGTATCTCAGCTTGTTTATATTCTTATGTAAACCATTCATGCCACCGAGTTTATTTTTCCGCCCTCTCACCTTTCCGATAAATAGCCCGTTTATCCTCGGGGTCAGAAGCATTATGCCCAGCATCGACGCGAAGGAGAGCTGCAGCCCCACGGACGCGCAGGCGTCGGGGTTTATGAGAAGCAGGAGCATAAGGGCGGCTGAAAGCGATGTGACAGAGTCATTTTCTCGCTTCAGCAGAGGTGCAGAGAGCACCATAGTCTGCATGAACGCCGCACGCAGAACAGACGGCGCCGCTCCCGCCGAGAAAGCGAAAACCCAGACAAGCGGTATACCTATAATTGCGGCAAGGCGGCGTCTACGCAGGACTAAATGCAGAAATCCCACAAGAAACGCTACATGCATGCCCGAGATCGCCACAACGTGGAGTATCCCTGCCGAGCCCAGATCCGCATACAACTGCTCGTCGGCATACAGCCCCGTTTTGTCGCCGGTGGTCAGGGCTGTGACAAAGGGCGAGGTTTTTTCGGAAAAAATCCCGCTCAGAATCTCCGCCATACGTCTGGATATTGACTGAGGGAAATACAGAAACGCCGCAGCGCTCCTCCCGGTGACCAATATCTCACTTTTGGCATAGCAGATGAGGTATATATTGTCCGCCGTGTATCTGTCCCAGGGCCTTCCGTAGCGTTCCGCCGCATTTCTTGCGTTTACTCTGACGTTCACATAATCGCCCGGACGGAGGTCGGGCAGGGTCTCATCATAGCAGTACAGCAGCGCCCTGACCTTCGGCTGGCCGTCCCCGCAGAGCCTTACAGTTACAACGGAATAGTGGTCGTGAACCACGGGATATTCCACTATCTTTGCCTCAATCGCCGCCTCTCGCCCGGCAAACTCCATAGCCGGCATATTCTTGGCCGAGTACGATACGGCACACGCAGAAAAGCCGGCAGCCGCAGCAAGGGTCACGAGTATAATGCGCAGTCTCGCCTCGTCTCTGAAAAAGAGGGCGGCAAAACACAGCAGTCCGCAGACTGCCGCGCAAGTCCAGCAGTAACCGTCTGGTACAAGATAGTGCGCGAGAAATACGGCCGCTGAAAATGAGGCGGCCACAGAAGCCAGTTTACGCATGGTACTTTATATTCATAATACCACCTGTCACAAACCGCCGGCCGGCAGCATGATATCAAAAAACACTACAACAATATAGCTGTGCGTTATTCTTGAAAACAGCGGGCCGATACCTCACCGGCCCGCCTTGATTTTCAGATGATCTTCTCCCCCATTACCTCTCCTGCAAGGACATGGAAATGGATATGAGGTACAGTCTGTCCGGCATTTTCGCCGCAGTTGTTGATAACGCGGAAGCCGCCCTGGAGCTTCTCCTGCTCCGCCAGCTTTGCAATGACCTCAAAGCAGCGGGCAACCTCTGCGGAATTCTCCGCAGTGATATCAGCCGCGCACTCTATGTGTTTCTTTGGAACCACCAGAAAGTGGACGGGCGCCTGCGGGTGCAGGTCGCGGAACGCGACGGTCATGTCGTCCTCATAGATCTTGTCGGAAGGGATCTCCCCCGCAATTATTTTACAGAAAATGCAGTCTGACACGGATATACCTCCTTCAGTCCTTTACCTTTTCGTCAACAAAATTGTCTACACTTGCAAGAGCATCGTCAAGCTTCAGCTCATCCTTGGCTCCGCCCATCGCGCGCTCGGGCTTTCCTCCTCCGCTGCCACCTGTGATGGAGGTGACATGCTTTATAAGATCCCCCGCCCGGACGCCTTTTTTGATGGCTCCATCGCCGCAGACCGATGCAACGGCGATCTTACCGCCGGTCGAGGACGCCAGAACGGCGACTGCGTTTTCGTCGCGGTCGCGGAGCATATCTCCCATCTGCCGCAGCTCGTCTCCAGTCATGTCGGGGAACACTCCGGTTATTATCCTGAGGCCCTTGACGGTCTTGGCTCCGAACAGCACGCGCTCAGCCTCCAGCTTGAGCTGCTGTGCCTGAAGCTTCTCCACCAGCTTCCTGGAGCTTTTGAACTCGGCCAGGAGCTGCTCGAATTTATCCTCAATCTCCGCAGGATTGGTCTTCATAGCCTCTGAGATGTTGCGGATGATCTTCGACCCGCGGCGCATCTCATCCATCACAAGCTCTCCGGTTATTGCCTCTATGCGCCGCACTCCGGAGGCGACGGAAAACTCGCTCAGGATACGGAAGGGGCCTATCTTGGCTGTGTTGCCGAGGTGGGTGCCGCCGCAGAGTTCGATTGAGTAATCCCCCATGGATACAACGCGTACAATACTGCCGTATTTCTCGGAAAACAGAGCCATAGCGCCCAGCTTCT
>Ga0209510_1000936_pt1 | contig 36203 bp, 46 predicted proteins | sample BiotimSIPDNA_FD_185749 | JGI IMG/M metagenome (GOLD analysis project Ga0209510, IMG submission 185749) | Anaerobic biogas reactor microbial communites from Washington, USA - Biogas_R1 time_0 SIP DNA (SPAdes) (version 2) | ecosystem: Engineered > Bioreactor > Anaerobic > Unclassified | place...
GAGGTTGCTGAGTTTTTCTTTTGCGAGCTCATCTTCAGAAAGTAGCAAAGTTGTTGTTAATTTTGTGGTTTCCATGATTTAACTCCTGCCCCCAAATAGGGGCGTTTAGGTTGTTTAGTTTTTTTTTAGAGCTTTGGTTTTTTGTGTATGTGCTCTATTTAGTACACATATTAATAATATGTACTAAATGGAACACACACAAGCCAAAAGAGAGTAAACCGAACTTTCAAAAAGCTATTAACGGGTAAACCGTTCACATAAATAAAGGTATAAACTTTTTTGTATAAAGTCAATACATAAACCGAAAAAAAAAACTTATTTTTTACTTACAACAAAAAAAAAAGCGGTTTAGTGATGCCCTTTTGTATAATAGCGGTTATTTGCGTTTTAAGGTGGTTTTTAGGGCTTTATTTATTTAGCCATATAAACATAAAGAGACTATCAAAATAAAGCGTTTACGACGATTCAAACAATTTACCAACAAATTACCAACGGTTTATGCGTTCTTTAATTTGTCAAGTGCTCAAACGTTCAATTTATGTAAAATCTTTTTTACATTTATTTTTGGCTCAGAACTTGACTTAACTTTATACAGTTCAGTATAGTATAAAATATTATAAGTTATTCTAATTGTTCAAAGTAAATTATAGATCAAATGATATATATATATAGGTGTCAATAATATATATAAAGGAGTCAATAATATATATATATATAAAGGTGTCAATAATATATAAAGTTTGACCTCACCACTCCCAGTATACACCTGTTCACTAAGTGTAAACATGGGCAGCAGTATACACCTGTTCACTAAGTGTAAACATGGGCAGCAGTGCATATTTTTGCAGTGATCAGCAGTATATAAGTATATAACTGCCCAAGTGTGTACATAGTGAACAAGTGTATAAATAGTAAACAAGTGTATAATAGTATACAATCGTTCACCAAATCTGAACTGGGAGTCGAGAACTGCGAGGGGAGGGGTCAGCAAGTACTGATTACTGGAAAGCCTAGGTCAGACTTTCATTCACATACGGGTAAGTTTTCTCAGTTTGGTGTTGCACTTCCCAGTCTTTGTATATATATTTACACTGAATCACCCCATCACAGGAGCAGCTTATGGCTGACGAAACATCTTTTACCGATATGGGCAAGGCACTTGATGACGCTGCCGCCCAGTATCGAGATACCAATAGCGTCGATACCACTCCAGATACTTCGTCCCACGATGCAGGTGAGGGCGAGGGGGCATCTGAGGGCACACCCAACACGGCACCGCAGGGTACTGAGGGTGATGCTGGCCTTCCCAAGACCGACGACACCCAAGTCGGTGCTGGTGATAACAAGGGTACTCAGCCCAATGGCGAGTCCGCTCCTGCCGATGACAAGCAGGGTAGCGAGCGTAAGGCCTTCAACCACGCACAAGCGGCGGCAAGGATTGCGAGAAAGCGAGCCAAGGAGCAGAGAGAATACTACGAGAAGCGTCAGCGTATAGAAGCGGAACAGAAGGGCTTTGCCGACGAGCAGAGTCAGAACTATAATCCGCAAATGGCTGCCGTTAAACTTGACCAAATCCGTGAACTGGATCTTCAGGAAGCACAGCGTCGACAGAATGAGTTCATCGAAGAGTCCTATGCCATCTTCCAAGACGAGCAGACGACTCAACAATTTATTAATGACTGTCAGACCTATGCAGACTGGATTAACACCAATGAACCGCAGTTGGGCGAATACATCAAGAAGCCCCTTGGTAAACTGGTGTTGAAGGGCTGGTTCGACAAGATTGCCAAGCAGCCTGAGGCAGCGGACTGGTGGGAGAGTCTCACTCCGTTTGAGAAGTACAAGACACTAGACCGATACTACAACGAGTTCTCCGCCTATATCGACAAGGTGAAGCGTGGCGAAGTCCAGACTGGTACGGAACAGAATGTCAACGTGCCTCCTCAACAGACCCAGACTACCCAACCGAACCCGAAGCCTGCTCCAGCAGTTCAGAATATCCCAGTGCCTGGTAGCGGTCGCAACACTAACAATATGCCGCCTACTGACAACTTCTCTCTCGAACTTGAGAGAGCTATGCAGTTGAACGGTGTAAGCAGACTGGTAAGGTAATAAAATGGCTGGTATTGTAAACGCACAACTCATGGCCCGATTGGCCACTAAATTCAATCTTGGTGCCGATATCCTCTCCAAGGGTAATCGCACTGTCGAAAAGATGCTCGGTGCAGACAAAATGTCTGGCGACACCGTAAGCGTCACCATCACAGACTCAGGAAAGATTTACAAGAACTCCCTCGACCTCACGAGCCGAAAGGGTACTCTTGCAGTCAAACGAGCAACAGTGCCTCTCCGTGTGAAGCCTATTGGTATCGCAGCGGAAGCCTCTGTCGGTGAACTCACCCTCGCTATCCAGAATCCTGAAGTTATGGCAAAGCGAGTAGCCAACCTTCAAGACGAAGTGAACAAAATTGCTTTCCGAGCACTTCTAGGTAGTGCTCAACCTTTCGTAGCCAAGGCAGGTCTCACTGGTACAGACCGTGACCAAGCCTATCGTCAGGCAGCATTCGATGCAGAAGCATACACAACCACTTCTAAGTTCTCTGGAGCTACCTACGGTATCGCACACCCACAAACTTGGAACCGAGTAGTTCCATCTCTGATGGGCAACTTCGGTGGCAACGACAAGATTGGTAAAGACCTTTATGAAAACGAACTCGGTGACTTCCTCGGTTTCCGCTGGACTAAAGGCATGGACACTATGCGTATCGTCGGTGTGGCAACTGGCGTGACAACCATCGCCGTAGGCGTGGACGGCCAACTCACCGCAGGTATCGCACAAATTGCTGGCGGCACTGGCTCCGAAGACGGCGAAGTTTGTCCGTTCCCAATTCCACTCGTAGATTACAATGGTGATGCAGTTGAATGCGTCGATGCACTTGGTAAACCTACTGGAATCCAGAAGGCCGTGATGTTCAAGTGGGACGCTGGTCAAAACGCTTGGGTTCTTTCTCAGCCTCTATTCTTCCGTGGCCCTCGCAAGAACGCACACTGCAAGGCCTTCGAAACAGCCGTGGCCCAGTACGAAGTCGGTGCAGATGCTTTAGATACGCACGGTTTCATCGACCAAGACTTCGAATGGTACCCTGACCAGAACTGGAACGTTATCCGTGGTGCAGGTGCTCCATCCACCTTCACTCTCACCAACCTCAATCTCGAAACCAACGATGTTGACATCCTCGAAGTAGGTAATACTTACCTAGCTCCGATGGTTATGTGGAAGGAACCTGACTTCCTCATTGCAGTCAAGGGTATCGAAAAGATGGCTGGTGCTGACTCCTTCACAATCCCGACCGAGTTCAGCGACCGTGGTATCCTTCCGCTCCGTGGTACATACTGGACTGACCCATACGCCTCCCTCAGTCTGTTCCGTGTGGACTCACTAATGGGATTTGGTGTATATCAGGGTTGCTCCATTGCATCCGTGTTCATCCCGATTGACTAACACCCTCTAGTGGTGATTCATCACCCCGACATACGGTCGAAAGTATGTTCGAGCTGGGTACGACTTCTACAAGCGTACCCAGTTTTCGGGCATAGGGTGATTTTCTTTTTATTCAATAAGGTGGTAGTATGACACAGATTAACAGTTATAATGGTGGGGCGACGCTGCCAGGCGATGCAGTCGCAATAGACAAAATAAAGTCGCTCACTCTCCAACACAACCCGACAGGTGAGGGTCAGGCTACCGAAGTCGTGTACAACCCTCTCGAAGGGAAGACTGTGCCTGTAAGGAACCTTGTTATCAAGGACAAGTTTGGGAATACCGTTGGCATTTATGACCCATTGGATAACTCCAACAAAGAACTCCAGCTTCCAGAAGACTCGGTGGTTTTCCTTTGGGACGGTTCACACACAATCACAAAAGAGGACAGAACGAAACTGATGGATGCTGTGCAGAATCAGACTCCAGCTTTCATTATGTATGCGGTAGGTGCTGGACTATCCTACTATGTATTCTCTCAGATGGTTGGTGGGAAGATGTTATTCACAGGTGTTACGAAAGATGCAGTGCGAGTAATCAGCATAAGTCCTACCCCTAACCCTAACGAGTCGTATAATATCACCTATGAGAGCATCCCATTGTTCCCAGTGATAGACCAATACATCAAAAAGGAAGCCTTGTATTTCCCCGAAGATACTCCGTGGCTTTCTTCGTGGGCCTCTACGATGGGTATGAACTTTGGCGACATCATCGGTGCGGTATGCGATAAGGGTAACAATAAGCATTATTACGGTACTATCGCAGCGAGCGTTGATTCTGGTGCTGCCATCCCTTGCGGTTGCATCCTGTTCCTAGACGATACGGAACAACCCCTAGAAAGTGACGAGTGTCGAAACGTATCAATTAATTTCACAATCTTACTCATAGGGCCTGCACGTGATACCGAAGCCGATGCCATTTCGGCTGTGCCAGAATCTGTGTGGCTCCGAGTATTCTCGGTATGGAAAGACGACTCAGATACCAACTGGCACGCCCCATTGAGTCCGTCGCAGGGTATTGACGATGGGATATTCGTAAACTTGGACTCCATTTATTTGGAACGTTACGCCAGTCTGAACAGTGGGGACAACAAATACTATGCGAATGCGAGGGCCAAGATTACGGTTTCTGTAATTGGCGGCCACTGGTCTTATACCTACGAGGGGTAGTCTATGCCCATACCGCATCAATTCATATTCTTGCCCACTTGTTCTGGGGGTGGTGGTGGTGGTGACGAAGTCCCTATGGAGACCTATCCATTTGACGAAACTGACAAGACCAGCACAGTCAATCACCCGAACGGATATGCACCCGCACAGTTGCATCGCCTCGATACAACAGCGGTAACCCACCCCATCAATCTAGTCGGAAACTGTTGGTTACGCTTCAATGTGGTGTCCTCGTTAGTAGGCCTCCGCTATCGAGTTGCCATTTATCACGAGACGACTACTGGCAACGGCGAACTTATCGCATTGTCTGTCCCGAAGGACATCGTTGGTGGAGTCACTGGGGAGTGCTGGGTTGTACTCGGTGTTGAGGTTTCCCCTCATGCCCAGATTCTCCCTGCCGAGAAGTATTATGTCGCTTTATTCCTTGATGCCAATGTCGATAACCAAGGTTTCCTCGAACTGTCCGCAAAAGACAATTCTTCCCAGCAGTGGGGTGACTTGACTTCCCAGTACATAACCGCACCGTCGTTGAACGCAGACAGCAACCTCGAAGACTTTGCCACTATCCAGTTCGGTTCTTGGGCCCACAACGATTTACTATGGTTTAGGCTCGACCCTGACGGAACCACAGAGAGGTTACCTTAATGAACTACCTTCAAATTTGCCTAACCTCAAAGTGCAACAGGTCGTGTTGGCATTGTCCTATGGCTGAGTATCGGAACACCGACGACAAGGACTACCATCTTACCAACAGTGTTATTATCCCGTGGATAAAGTCGAACATTCGACCAAAGCTGTGGCTTGTGGAGCTTACTGGTGGAGAGCCTACGCTTTACGATGGTATCGACGAGCTTCTGGACTGGCTTTCCACGGAAGGGTACACGGTTCACATTAGAACCAATGGTATCATTCCAGTGGAGAGCCGCCAAGGACTTAAACGTATCGTGGCGTTCCATGACTTGCAGAATCCCCCTAAAGTCTTCGACCACATACTTATAATAGACCAGATTGAATCCGATGAAAAGATTAGGTACTGTCTGGAACACAGGCTTCCGTATACAGTCATCGGCAAGGATAAGTCCGTATACGACAACGCTACTCACGGATTCAAGTATATTGCCTATGTGGAGCCGTCCTGTCATCACACAAGATGCCCCGCAGCCCAACCAGTCCCAGAGATTAAGGAAGTGAATGGAAAGATGGTCGACGTGACCAGACTCGAATATGAACGATTTAGTGTATCGCTCTGCTGTGCTCACTGCAAGGCAGCCGTCGATGCTTGGAGATTTTTATGAATGATATAAACTTGAGTGATATCTACACTACGGTGGGTAATGTTCTGGGTACACCAGTGGCCCTAGCATTCTTCTGGGTGGTCAATAAGGTCAAGGAACTGAATATAAAAGTGAAGATGCTTGAAAAGGAAAACGCAGTGTTCAAGCAAACACTGTCCGACATTCGCTCCGATGTAAGTTTTATTCGTGGAAAACTGGAGAAGGAGTAATTAAAATCCATCGTAAAAGTGATTCGTTTCATGTATAAATATTTTTTTTTATAAAAAAAAAAAAAAAAAAAAAAATAATTCTTAAATAAAAAAAAATTATATAGTGAAACGAAGTATTTTTACGATGGATTTTCACTACTGGCTATGGAGTTTTCAACTATACAACTCCTCTATCAGTCTCAGTTTCTCCAGTTCTCTCGTCAGTGTTGTCGAGAACAGGGGTGTCGCTGTCTGACTCAGATGGAGTGGACAAGCCTTCGAGTGAGTCGTACTGTTCTTTGCTTCCACCATAAAATAGTTTCTCCAGAACTGGTCGGTTTTCGTCGGCTTTCTGAGTCATCATCTTGTTGAAAGAGGCTACCTCCGTGAATCCTTCTGCGGGTTGGTTGTACTCGCTCACGAACACAGTCTTACCCATATCTTTCAAAACTTGCAGCAACGTCCTGAACATAATGAAAGAGAACTGCTTTCCGTTATAACCCTTGGTTCCCGCATACGGTGGGTCGAAGTAAATCACATCATACTTTTCGAAGGGGATATCGAACATACTGCCGCATACGAAATCCAGTTTGGTTTTGGACTTTCTGGAACGCATGGTGTTCTCTACTTCGTGGAATCTATTTAGATTGGTTGCCTGCTCCAGATGCGTCAGGTTTTTAAGTTCGGCCTCGCTCAACTTGTCTTTGACCAAACATCCCACAAATTCTCGGATTGCCTGTCGTCGCTGTTCCATAGTCGGGAGCGAGATAGCATTGTGCATTAGAGTCTTGTACTTCGTTCTGGACTCACCCCACAAGTATTCCATTCCATTGAAACCGAAACTGCAAGTGTATCGTATTAGGAAATCGTAGAGAGTCTCATTGCGGTCTCTGGCTGCATAGAACTCCTCCTTGCTCACCACAGGGAAGTTTTCGTAATCAATCTTTCCGAAATCCACCATCGTGGCTTGCAACAGTCCAATGATGGCTTTGTTTATGTCATATCCAGTAACCGTCTTGAATTTACCAGACAGCGTTGCGGCCTGAACGATGGCCCCGCCACCGCAGCAACAATCTACGAAATTAGTACCAGACGGTAGTGCGGCGACAATTCGCTCCGCAATCGTGTTTTTTGAACCCTTGTAGGGCAGACCATATACCATAATCATTCTCCTATAAAAAAAAACCCTCCCAGAATGTAGTAATTCGGAGAGGGTTTGACTAGGTATTAGGGAGTGAGTTATCTTGGCTTGCCTATTCCGTCAAGGAAAGACCTGTCAATCCAAGAACCAGTCATCGCACGATGGATGTAGTTCTCGGCTTTCTGTAAGTCCACCTCGACAGTTTCGGGGCCGCCTTTGAGACCGCTGCGGAGCAGATACTTCAATGCCTGAGCGATATTGTATCTCTGTTTCGGAGTGAGGTTACGCTTCGGGTTTTCAATGACTTCTTCCAGAATGTCAATGACTTCCGTCTTGCCTCCCTTGTAGTGGTCTGGGTCGCACAGGTCTTGAACACTGGGCTTCGGTGCTGGATTGAGTTTAGCGTTTTTTATATTCATAGTGTTATAACCAAGTTAGGGATAGACTTAAAACCGCCGCTGCGAGCCAGTAAACGGACATACGCAGGTCACACTTCACGATGTACGGAACTGCTGATGCGACATCCAAGATGATAAGTATTGTTGGGAAAATCTTTTCTTTCGGCATCAAGCCTCCGTGATGATTGTGAGTTTACAACGACCGCCGAGTCTGGCGAGTTCGCCCATTAGCTGATTGAGGGCAGCCTTGCTTTCGGTCAGTTTCAGAGTCGTGAGATTGGCTCCATTCCCAATGAGAACGCAACCGTTCGAATCCTTGACGGTGTTACCTTCATGGATACGAAAACCCCTTGCCGCAATTATATAATCGTTCCAGATGTGCGGACGAAGTGAGCGGAACTTCGGTGAGTAATTCACTTCTACTCGATAGACCCCATCTGGAAGAAGGTTCGTTGCATTCTCCAGCGTGAAATATGTACCGATATTCGAACCTGTGAGTGTGCCCATAGCGACGGCACTGGTCTTTTTTACTCGTCTAAGTTTTATCATTTTAACCTACCTTGATGATGGTTTCAGTTTCTTCAACTGGTATGTTGTACTTCACGCATTCTGGAAGAATGAACTCTTGGAACAATTCCTGACTTCGGAACCCGTTGAGTTCGCACTTCTCCAGAACTACGTGGTCTTTTGAACGGAGTCTGTTGCTGCGTTCGTCTAACTCTAGCAAACGTGACTTCATATACTCAACGGAAGCAGTGAGTCCATAGCTTGTGGTGAGTGATGTGTTGTCTCGACTTGCTTCGAATTTCAATTTTTCGAACCAGTTCTGGATTGTTGAACTGGCGTAGTTGAGCTGTTCAGGTCTTGCATCTGGGTCGAGTCTAATCAAGTCAATTCTCGTGCCTTGCGGAGTCTCCATACAGAAGCCGTCAAAGTTCAATCTAGGATTAAACAACGAGCGGAGTATGGGGTTTTTCAAGGCCCCGAGTACTACCGACTGAGGTCTGATAGGGATATTATAAGTTCGCTCGTCCTTTGCGATATAATCAAGGAGCGAGTGAGCCATTTCTTGTTGAACGAGCAGAGCCTGACCGTTGTAGACGTTTCCGAACAGTTTGTTCAGGTAGTCCTGATTCTTTGTGAACTTGTTCATAATCAAGTGCAGAAGATTAGAACAATGGAAGTTCTGAATTCTACGCTTGATACCAGAGTCGTCAAAGTAGATGTACCTATTGGAACTAATCACAAAGTTCTGATATGTTTCAGCAACGATTGGGTCTACACCCTTGCCTTCGTACTGGAAATTGTCTCGACCAGTCATAGATTTAATTAGTGCCTGCAACTGCTTACCGTTGTCAGAGTCCTCGTATTCGCTGATAGACACCAGACGCTTTCCGAGAAGACTGATTGTGAATCGGAGCTGCTGAGTGGAGAACGCAGTAAACGAGTCTCCAAACATACGATGCAGAAGACTGATGAACTTAGACTTACCGTTGCCTCCAGCGTCGAAGTCATTCAGGTATAGAACATAACCAGTGGCACTATTAGGAACACGAACCATAAAATGCACAAGGTTGTATAAGGCAATCCAGTCTTCACCTGTTCCACCAGCCACGAGAAACATAAGGAACATAGCCCTGCGAAGCGAGATGTCATTTATCAACTCCTGGTTAACAGTGGTCATCTGGGAACAGACATTTCTATACATCTGTCCGTTACGAGTGAAGAAACCGTGAGGTTCGTCCTTTGCGAAACTGGAAATGATTTTAATTCTTCGCAAGTTCGGGGCCATCTTCGTGAAGACTCCATCATACGGCCCATCATACGGCTGTTTGCGAAGCTCTTTGAGTCCGTTGAACTCCTCGCTTGTACCGTTTGTGGCAACTCGTGTGATCAGAAGTCTTGCGGCAATGATGTCATCGTCAGCTTTGAGACCTTCAAGTGGCATAGCTTCGGCAGAGCAGTTCCGCATCTTGGGAATGAGTCTGAAATCCCCATCTCTGTTTCGGTAGATGTTCTGCATGATGAAGTCCACTTGTTCGTCGTTGAAGTAGAGCGGTGTCAGGGCCATAGCGTCATTACCACGGAACGCTTCGAGAATTTCTTGGTCGCTCGGTTCCATATCCAAGTACACAGAAAGGATTTCTCGCTGCTGGGCGTTCTTACTTACGGCAATCATCGTCTCAATGATTTTGATATAGTTCTCACTTGGGGTCATCTTATCGAAGTCGATGACGTTCATTACGACTGTCTGCGACTTCTTCGGAAACTGACCCAGAATGTTCAATACTTTTTGAAGTTTACTCACAAGGCCTCCTCCACGAAGTCTGCCATACGGAAAATGACTGCGGCACACTGGGCGAGTTCTTGCAGACAGCGAGCCTTGTCTTTTTCCAGATAAGCGGTAGTCGCTTCGGCGATTTCTTCTTTCAGAATGAGTGTCGCACGGTAAGGGGGTCTGGAGTTGAGCGACTTCAACAAACCTTCATAGTTCTTTGCAAAAGTAACAATCGCAAAATCCGTGAACTGGTCAGCGAACACAGGGTGTTTTTCCTTGGCACCCTCGTACTCGGTCATAACCATTTCAAGAAAATCATCGTACTTCATTAGAGTACCTCAGTCCAAGGGTATAATAATTTGGAGAGTTCGGAAAGAGACTTTGGTGTCTTGATACCCTTTGCACGACGAGTCTTCGTGTCGCCCAAGAATGTGGTAATCAAATCCTTTCGACCCCAGAGCCAGAAGTTTTCGTCCAAGTCTCTCTGATACTGGATGTAGTCAATTTTGTCCTTGTACTTCTCCAAGTCCTTAATATCAAAGGCGAACACACCATATCGACTTTTAATACTTCCGTTACGAGTATCCATTAGCGTATTAGAGAACTGGATTGTTCCAGCTTCGGGGACATCACGAGTAGTCCACAGGAAGTAGTAGTTCCTGTGTTCAAAAGGTTTTCCGTCAAACGCCGCATACTTACTAGACGCAGCCTTGTGCCACTTGTAGATGAAATCAGTCCATTCATAACGATTCCAATCCAAGTCTAGTGTAGGCTTGACCAGATTCCTGAACAATTCATACACCACTGCCTTTTCGTGGTTCTTGTTGATAGCATCGGAGTAATCCATTCCACGTCCGTCCAGAAGGTTGCCGTTCTTATCGTAGATACCATAGTTGTTTACATCACGGAAGTATGCCTTTTCAATAAACTCCTCTTCAAGGAGCATATCGTACTTTTGTAGCATCTGTTCGCACTTGATACGCAAAGCCTTTGCGTTTTCTTCCCCACGAACGAACACTGAATCGGTGTTAATTTCAATCACATCTTCCCAGTTCGGACAGGCAAGAGCAAATTCCAGAATGCTCAACTGGCAAATATAGCACATAGCTTCACCAACGGCAGGGTCATAGGCAACAGAGACTCCACTACGGATTCGGAAACCACCGCTGAGGGCGTTCAACACCATAACCTTATAACCAAGGTCAAGGTCTGCATGATATTCGGGAGTTCCCTTCTTGGCCTTGATTGCGAAACGCTTCTGCATCATTTCACGCCAGCGTTCAAGGGCCATTGGTGTCTTCAACAGATTCCAGTGACTGATTGCACGAGGGTACTGCGAGGCAACATCAAAGCAGAACAGGTCTGTATGTTCCCCTTCACGGATAAAGTGACACCCACCCTTTCCAAGTTGGACTCCACGATACACACAGCGTTCGGCAAGAGCTTTCTTTTCCTTTTCAGTGACGGCTACCGTCCGTGCGAGAAGTCTTATCATATCCTTCACTTCATCGGGGACATCGAAGTCGTCAAGGTTGAAAAGTTGGAGAGGGTCAGTCGTCTTCGGAGGGATTGGGACGTTGGACTGATAGATTATACCTGATGCGACAGCCTGTGCAGTGCGGTCGAACTTGAATACGAGAGAGCTGGGCCATTCTTGTTCAAGGATTGCTTTTCGTGCAGGAAGTGTGTGATATTTGGTTTTCTGTTCGCCACTGCCGAATCGCCAATATACCTGAGCGGTGGCCCACACATCGTGGAAGCAGTATTGGATAATTTCATCTTCTTGTTCTGGGGTGAGGTCTGCACTTGGTGGATACGGAAGTTCCTTGATTGGAAGGTTCAGATACATTTCCCACTGCTTCAACGACTTGTCGAGAAGACAGTTGTTGAGCAAGTCGAAATGTTTGGCTGACCAAGCCTTGACCCAGTAGAAGTTACGTGTCATCGGATTCCTGTTGTCATCATAGCTGATAAGTGCTTCGGCATCGGAATGAATGTACTGACTAGATGTGCAACAGAGTCGCTTGATATCGGACTTCATCTTCGCCAGAATAGGCAAGTCAAATCGGGAACCGTTGTAACTGATAATGTAATCGGCATCGTCAAAATAGTCGTTGATTTCGTTCATAGCTAACTGGTCGACAGTACCTCTTTCGTCAGAACGGACGAGCTTTCGTGACAGTTCCTGATGGGTTTGTGAATCATAAGTGATTGCACAGAAGCAGAATAATTTACGATAAGTTTCAATATCGAAGAATGTGAGTTTCATAATACTCCGTGTTAAGTGTTTGATGAATAGAAATTTCCTATTCTACCCATATAGTAGAGAATAGGGGTTTGAAAAATCTACATATCATCGTTAAAATATCATCGTAATATATAGACGTTATAAATGCGTTTTAATGGCTTTTTCGGTTCAATTATAGGATAGCATAGGGGCAAAAGAAAAACGGCTTTTTATAGCCGTTTCTGTTGGTTTATTGGGTTATCGTAAATCCATTCTAATGTCGTATAATTGTAATTTATGCAGTGAAGAACTGCCGATTTCCACAAGTAATGAATTACCAGAACCGATATTTCGCCACTCTATCGTCTTGTCGTTCTGACCTGATTCACCAAGTGTTCGATACCTACGCTGAGAGAACGAAAGACCTCTGTTTACTGAGATTGCACAGTAGATAGTCTTGTCATCGAGTTTAGTATCGAGTCCTGATGGTCGTTCGGTTCTACCAGTGTCAGCTACAAGTTCCAGTTTGCGGACAATTACTCGCTTATTGAATTGACGGAATCCTTCCCGAATACTTCGATGGATTCTGCACCCACCACTGAGTCTGGAGTTGGAATCAAACTGTATTATGGACGCATCGTCTGCCACGGCGAAGTCCTTTATGACGGAGCCGACCACTCTGTAAGCCGCACCGCTCGGGGTCTCCCATCGCCACCAACGTCCACCTCCGAAGACAAAACCGTCCTCGTTCTCTTGTTTTACAAATAGATAGGTTTCCCCATATTGGCACAGTTTCTGGAACGACTTTACTTCGCCAAGCCTCCGCTCAATTTCCTTGTTGGAAACTTTAGAGAAATTCGGTGAGAAGCATCCGATGAAGTTCTGTTTCATAGAGTCTATACCTAAGAAGAACAACGCCCCCTCGATGATGGTCGGCAGTGTACCACCGAAGTGTATAACCTGCTGAGTATTCGACTGAATCGGTGCGTCCTCATTTCCAGTGCGTCCCCAAATTTCTATGGTGTGTTCGTTGAAGAAGTACAACTGTCCATTATATGCACAAATGTTCAGTAACTTGTCACTGTTTGCGGAAGACGAGTACCAGTTGGGCCATAGTTCGTAACCGCCAGTGTCTTCATTAGCTTCCAGATAGGACACACCTCGGTTCACATCTCGCCAATAGTACATCGGGTCAGTTCTAGTAAGCCACACTGTGTTCTTCGAAAGCTGAGTGGCGACAAGTCTGTTGTCAAACCAGTCAATCATATCCACAGCCATAGTCTTGAACTCGGCTGCAAGTGCAACACCAGACGCACTGTTCCGCCTCTCGCCAAACACGAGAGAGTTGAAGTCTGGCTGCGGGTCTTCACTAGTCCAGAACACCAAGGCTCCGTTTTCCTTTTCTTCCGTACTGGAGATGTTGGGTGGGCAGATAACATTCACGTTGAACTGACGATAGGTCAAGTCTGCTATTCCCTCGTAGGTTGCCCAAGCATAAATCAACTTGCCATCACAGGCGAATACTTCCGAAGGTTTCAGACTGCTTTCGCAGAACGAAATTTTGTGAGTATCATTGATGAAACGAAAGTCTTCGAGCTTACCGTCCACCAGCATTTTCATAATCTGCGGTTCACCCACACTTCCAGTTATGTCGTCATACTGGTATCGGTACAGCGAGGGGCCGTAGGCTATGTAGATGTTGTTGTGCGAGTCCACGAATGTCCCACGTACATTGAACTTCAACCCAGTAGGTGGGTTCACAACGAGTTTGTCCCCGACTCTATCTACGCAAGTCGGGCCAAGCGGAATCATATTCAGGTAATCACTCACTGCGAGTCCGTCGTGGAACTCACTTATTCCCTTAAAGTCTGCCATTGCCGTAACCTCCACCGTACATGTTGCCCCTGCTATATCCACGTTGCAGGTAGTCGGCAATCTTGCGAGGGATATTCTGGGCATGATGCCGTTTCGAGATGTTCTTGATGATGGCTTGATAGGACTCCTCGACAAGTTTTGCCATAGAAGGTGCGGTGTCGAGACCGTACTCTATCGCAAGACGGTAGGCGAGTTTAGCTATCAAGAATGAACGGAACTTCTCTGGAGCGATTATCGTCCCTTCCCAAGGTCTCGGGTTGTCGAAGGTGTTTACAATCTTCAACGGAATAGGGAGTACGAGAAGTAGTGGTTCGCTTCCATAACTTCTGTTCAGCCTAATCAGCATGCGGTCTGGAAGGTCTTCGACTCCATAGACAAGTTGCGAATTTCTGAACTCAGCAGACACCATTTCGGCAGCATGGAGATACTGGAGTTCTGCACCATCGCAAGCCCGAAATACACCTTCAACCCGCATAGGCGAGAAAGGAATGTTATACCTCTTGTCAAGAAGTTCGTCGTCCTCGTTTCCAGAACTTACCTGTGTTGCCATCTTGATAAGTTTGTAGTCGGAAGTCCAGCAATAAATATCACGCTCATTTCCAAACTGGTCACAGGGCCACTTGGTAGTCTTCGGGTCTTGTGTAGGAGTGAACGGCTCGATATAGCCGTGATTAATTAGTGTCCCTCTGATTTTCGGACAATACCACTTCGTGTCAGACCCTATCAAGATACTCTGTCTCTCGTTGAGTGTTCTGTAATCTTCGGCAACCTGACCCATAATGAAGATGTCCGAATCAGTCGGTGGCATGATAAGACTCACACATCTGTTCTGTGGTGTAACTGGATAGACAATCTCGGTAATGTCGAGTGTCCTGTCACAGTTCATCATTGGGATAATTTCGTGACGTAGAATATCTGAGCCACGAGCCTGAATGTCTTCTGGCACTTCGTCAGGGTTGAATGAAGATGCTACGCCGCAGTTCATAGCGGCCCTATTGACTATATCCATTACCTGCATATTTTGGTCTCCCGAAGGTTGGGCGTTTTAAGTTGTTGTCTTGTTCAGACGCTCTGTGTTGGGCAGAATAGCTAGGAAGTTTCTGCAACCAAGTCAAACCCTGTACAACGGAATCGACGATATCTTCGTGCTTTCCGTGTGGGAACTGGGTGAACTGGCTCTGGATTTCTCCCCAGACAAGTCCATGGGTAGAAAAACTTACATCGCCAGCGTCGAATAGATACTTCACTACAATTGCTCGTTCCACCTTGTCCTTGGTCGGATTGGCTTCCAAGATACCGCTCATTTCTCTACGGAGTATCTGGATTGCTGCAAGACCGTTCGACTTGTTCTCAATGAGCACAGGAACCTGTTGACCCCATCTACTCCTGACTTCCCTAATCCGCTTTAGAAGTAGTGTGATATCGGCGTGGAAGTTCAGTACTTCAAGAACGAAATATTTGTTCGTAGCCATCACTCGACCACAGACCGAGATAGCGTTGCAGTCATTACCAACTTCACCCTTGCCAGCGGCATCTACACTGATCACAAGTCGCATAGCCGTAGTCGCAGGTCTGGTGAGACTGAACCGAATCTGGTCTTTCTTGAACAGCTTGCCAACGTCGTCAAGCGGGACTTGGAGATACTGGGCGTTGTATGTGAAGGGGTCGGATTTATACTTGTTGATTTCCGATACTGGGAGTCTTTCAGGACAGAGACTCTCACCATCTTCGCCAATAGCTGGGAACTTGTACTGAATCCATTTTTCCTCTGTGTCGGCAAGTAGGCACCCAGTCAGGTCTTGACTTGCGACACGCTGCTGGATAACAAGGATAGGAACCGAGGGTAAGTCGATACGGTTTCTAATTGTAGACTTGAACACTTGCCATCTTCTAGCGAGGACAAGGGCACTTATTCGGTCTTGTGGCTTGTTGGGGTCATCAAGTACCAGAAGTGTTCGGCAACCAGAACCAGTCACATTTGAATTGGTTCCACGAGCGAGAATCATACCGCCAGCCCTGTTAGTCCATTCCTTCTTGCCGTTGGCCTGTGTAAGAGGTTTTAGTTCTGGTACATCGAAATACTTACTAATCCATACCAGAATCTCCTTGATTTCACGGTTCTTTCTAGCCACGAGTGCTTCATCGTAAGAGCAGTAGATAATCGTGGAACTCGGGTCATTCAGGAACAGCCAGCAAATATATAACTTCGTCAGGTCTGTCTTTCCGATTCGAGGTGGTGCGTTGATTATCACACGCTGGAGTTTCGGCAAGTCAAGAAGAATACCCGCAAGCTCCTTGTGGAACTTGTACCATCTAAATTCTCTCTTGTAAACTCGTAAAAAGATGAACCCTACGAAAAACATAAAGTTCGTCTTGCACAAGTTAAATTCTATATCCTTCTGGGTCATTATCTAAAAGGTCTCTGTAATATGGTTCTCTGACTTACGGCGTTGTCTTGGTCTGAATCAGAAGATGTCAGTATAAATGTCACGAGTTGAGAAGACAGTAAAATGTTGTTTTGTTCATCTTGCCAGTCATACCAACCAGTGAATACCTTGCCGTTTTCAATGTTGTTTGCACATCGCTTACCGTTTGAACCATACAAATGTAAGTGAGGGTTTTTTTCTTCACGACTATCTGCTGCCGTATAGTTCTCGCAGTCCATTCTGATGCGTGCAGTCGCCCCAGAAGCCACTGGGACTACGATGTTCAGGTCGTTCGTCGGCCCATCGTGGGTATATCCGAACACTGAGCTTGTTGCCGAATTAATAACACCAATATCCAAGTGTACATCGAGAGTGGTTGCTGTGGCCTCCCAAACACCGCCATCTCTACTCATAGTAACCCAGTCCACCCAGCTCCTTTCCAAGAGTCTTACTGCACCACGAACAAGTTGTATGCAAACACGGCTATTTCCTGCTGGAATGCAGAACTGTTCAGCGATGAAGTCTGGCTGCTCACTGTTTACCACTGCTACCCAGATAGGAACGGAGGCATTAGAAAACTCCATTCGCAGTACATCGGTGGACTGTGGACTGACCAAGATTTTGTGCAGTTCAGTCTGACTCGTGTTGTCAATACAATCCACATGTACCAGTGTACAACCCATAGGAATTTCTGGATATTGACTAGCGGATTCGGACAAAGTTATACTAGCAGTCCCGTTACGAACAATATGTTCGTCCACTGGCTTTGCATAATTGTTGGCGATGATCAACTCCATCGTGCCAGCGTTTTGTAGGAATCCAAGTTCAACACCGTTGGTCGTCGTCAGCCGAATTGTTCCGAGAAAAGAGTCTAGCCGTCTAAGTGTCACCCGCCTAGTGAGCTTTACTGCTGATGTGTCTACCTTTACATTCAAAGTCTTGTTCGAAATACCGACGGACTGAATTTGTTCAATGTCTATCACGTCTGTACTTCCATCGGTTATAGTCAGTTTTTCACTACTATCGACAACGACTCCTTGGTACCCACTTACGAAATGGTACGACTCTGTGCATTGGAACTTAGCCACACCACCCTCCGTGCTTGAAGCAGGGGCATTGGGGTAGGTTTCCGTAACGGTGACACTTCTATTGCCGTCAAGTCCACCGAAAGGAACGTTGTCCCCAATATTGTAAAGGACGACTCTGTTATTCGAGGAGTTCGTAATTACAACATTTCTACCGAATCTGGAACTTTCACCGTCTTCCGCAAGTGTGGGTTGCAAGAGAAGTTTGAACACTACCCCAGACTCGAGTGCGGTGTTGTCTTTGGGTTTCAGTATAAGAACCTTCGTTTGCAACCCTATCTGAACTGTGTAAGTCTTGGTGAGACTCTTGAAGTCAATCACTTCAATCTGCTGGTCGTCAGTCCATTTTGTGAACGATGGTACATTTGCCAAGTCATCAAGAGATAGCTGGCTATTGGGTTTCTGATTGGCAGAGAACAGCTTCTTATAATACTTGTCGCCGACTTTCACAAGTGTAGCGGGGGCATCACCAGACTCCGCTTCCCGACCGTACAGTATACCGTCAAAGATTACGATTTCACTTTCGCTTGTGACAGTCCAGCTTGTAGATGAACCGTCGCCGAGTGTTGCCGTAACAATAGCGTCCTCGCCTACAAACACTCCGTCGTTGTACGGAGTACCATCGGTTCTGCAAATAAACCCTCTTGCGTTCGTCCTAATCTCATAGCCAATTTCATCACCAGTGGCGAGTTTGAAAACCACGGGTGTGGTAGAAGAACTCAACTGCTTGGCAGTGACCGTCGCATTGAAGAACGGAAGTCTATGTGTTGCGTGAATGGATATATTCATTTCTCATCTACTCCTTTGGGAGGAACATAGTCGTAAGTGAAAGGTTCCACGCCCATAATCATACTGGAACCCCAAGGTAATGCGTTGTCTGTTCCCCTGATCATCAGAGGAACTACACCCTTTCGCAGTACCTGACTACCGAATCCAGATTTCGATTTATTCTTCAAGTCTGCCTCGGTAACGAGATTCATATTTGTACGTTTCTTATACTCCGCCATAGCTTTGTCGTAAGCCTTCTTCTGAGATTTCGGGAGCGGCTTGGGAGAACCAGTGCTCATATCGACAGCTTCTGAGCCTTCGGTAAGCCACTTGCGGAGTGCCTTATTTCTCATATTCTTTTCCTGACCAAACAGTGTGTTCCCACGCCACTGGGATAGGAGTTGTGCGTGTTCCGACATAGGCATAACCTTGGTTCCACCAGTAAAGACTTTGGATTCAGGGGAACCCTTGACTTGGGCTTTCTTCAACAATTCTTTGAGTCCGTAGGAATCTTGGCCCATCGAGTTAAACCAAGACTTCAACTGCGGATTGTTCCTTGCGTATTGAGCCATAAACTCGTCAGAAGGAGTAATATGGGCCATTGGAATATCGTCGAAGTTAGTAGACCATACAGCCTTGTTGGCATTCACATCCTTACCTCGTTTAACTTCAAAGCTACCATGAGGTGAATCTATCACCTGTTTACCTCTAAACCCACCTTCAGGTAAATCCATCATTAACGGCAGGTCGGCCCTGTTCGGTGGAACATCGGTCGGGTCTGGGAGTAACTTCGCCTTGAATTGGGTTTTAGGATATTTCTTCTCGAACTTCTTGAAAGCCTGACTCAGGAACGGCTGCATCGCCTTTTCGGTAGAACCTCTCGATTTCGAGAGTGCTATACTCTGATTGATGTGCTTCGGTGTCACACCCCTCGGGTTTTCAGGCCACATCATGTCTTTCAGGGCACCTCGCCCTCGCACCTTGTTTGCAGCAGAGATAGGGCCAGACAACGCTCCGAGTGCCATTTCAATACCAGCGTCGGTGGCATCAATCGGTTGGTCTATGTAGCCGTGACCATACGCCTCGGCGAGACCAGTATTAACAAGTCTTTGGGTACCGTAGTTGCCAAGCCCACCAAGACCACCACCGATTGCCGCTCCGACTAGAGGTTTGGTCATAAGTGCCGCTCCTCTTGATGCACCGAGCCAAGGGAGTGCAACAGACCCCACGGTGAGTCCCAAATCACCAGCACCTCTGACTATGTGTTCGACAGGTTTGGTCTTAAAATCAAGTTCTGGGTCTTCCAACACCGCATTGGAAACAGGGATGAACATATTCTTGACGAAACTAGACACTCCGTTAGGAATCTCATACTGGTTCTTTGCAACACCCTTGTCATCAAAAAGATGTTCGGAGGCAGCAGTATATTTGGGAGTCTCACTCTCGAAGTCTTCCTTCCAAGCATTGGCGAGAGCCAACTGTGCCGCATCGTAGAGGGCTTGCTTGTTGCCATCCCCGAGTTTCGTCTTGATGAGTGCATTCAACAATTCATTCGATGTTGGATACCAGTCTTGTTTTGCAGCGTTGGCTTCCTCCCTCGTCATCGGTTGGAAACTCTGGTTGAAAGGTTTCTTCAAGTAGTCTTCCAAAGGCCTCTTTTCGACTCCGTAGGTAAGAGCATCCAGAGCCTTGGCGTTATCCAAGTCCTTGATTACCCAGTCCCCATCTTCGTTCTGTGCAAAAGTGAAATAATCACTTTCGGGTGGAGCGATGTAGTCCAGCGTATGTGCCCAGCCGTAATCCTTGGAGCGATAACGCTTGTCCTCTTCGTCAGAACTGTACATCCTCAGACGAGCATCGGCAAGCTCCCTCAAAATCGGTTCCAGCCAAGGGTTCGTCTTCACGAGAGTTCTTGCTTTAAGTTCTCGTGAGGACTTGACAGGAGTCTTCGTTCTCCGTATCGCCTGAACATCGTCATTCACAACTTCAATTGTGCGTGGGACTGCGGGGGTTGGCAGTCTGTAAGAATCCGAGCGAAGCGTAGTCACAGGGTCTTTGTATTCAGTATTAGTATCAGCCATATAACCTCACGTTTATTTTATATTTCCACCCTTACCGCCACGATTTCCCAGTGGGTCATTGGTCGGCTTCGGCGGAGAACCTGCTGCAAGTCTTGCGTTACGCATAACGGCATTGGCAGGCTGTCTGCTCTGCCATTGAGCGAGGTAGTTTCCGAAGTTCTCGTCAAGGGTGGGGCCTTTATGTTCCCATCCCCAGTAGAGACCTAGTAGCGGGATCTTGCTATTGTACTGATTCTTGTAGATCTTGTACTGAGCTATCGCAGAGTCCCACACCATCTTCCTATCGACATTTGCATTCTGCATCACATACTGCTGAAAAGCGTCCTTCGCATTCTTGTACGAGGTGACGGCAACATTGATGTCAATAGGATTATTTTTCTGACCTTGCAATCTGCCAAGGGACAGCATAGCGGCATTAAGCCAGTGCTCAGCCTTATCGGATAGTTGAACATTGCCTTGTTTGTCAAAGCTACCGAAAGACCCTTCTTTACCTTCCTCCCCAAGGCTTATGAAGTTGCTCATATCTTCCAAGAACGCCATAGCGTCTCGGTTGCCAGCATTTGCAAGAGCTTCAACCTGTGCAACAGTGTTCGCATTGAAGAACATCTGCATAAACTTGTCGTATACGAGTCGGTCTGCACGAGGCATAGCTGCAACCTGTGCACGAACCTTTTCAGCGTCTGCGATTGCACCCTTGCTCTGTGCCCAGTTGAGAATTACGTATTCCGAAAGTTTATCAAAATACATCTGTGCTGGACTTCCTGGGCCACCGTCTAGCCAGTTAGGGTCTCTCGCTACATTCTGCTGAATTTCATTGAGCCATCCACCGAGCCAGTCGAGCTTGCTTCTGTCTGCTTGTAGGTCTTTCTGGAAGCCCTGCTGGAACCCGCCTGCGTTAATGGAAGGACGACGGAGTTCGTTCGGGTTGTAACCAGCGTTTGCGTACTCCTGTCTGAGCCTGTTGGCTTCGTTGAAGAACTCATTGACGGTGTAGGCATCACCAGAGGCGTACTTGCCGCTGTTCCATTCGGATAACAACTTGTTCCACTGGTCAAGCATAGAGCGACGATGTTGTTCCTTCGCTCTGAGTTCCTGACCGTAAGTGCCACCACCGATACCGTTACCCTTTTCAGAATTGACGAGTGTCATAAGTTCGTTGAAAGCGTCACCGTGCATTCCAGTAAAGCCGTGCTGCGTGAAGTGCGTCCACCGCTTACCGAACGGCACATCATCCCATCCCATCAAGGCTTGAAGTACGGTTCGGTGAGGGTCGTTGATCGGCTTCTGAACTTGTTCGGATTGAGTCGGTTGCCATTCTGCCGTAAAGTCTTCACGAGGCTGTGTCTCAACTGTCGGGGGTATGTAAGGTGGGAGAGGTTCTTCACTGCCGAACGGAACGGAGGCATCCGCTTTAGGGGCGGAGGTTTTCGCTACGGATTTCTGTTTCGGTTTCTTGTTATCGGACTTCTTCGGAGCGTCTGGCTTCTTTTGTGTTTCGACCACAGGTTCCATACTCGACGACTTGACCTTATCGACAGTGTTGGGGCCAGGCGTTGCACTCGAAGATGATGCAGGCAATGGCGATGCCTCCGCAGGCGATAGTGAAATGCTGAACGGTATCGGGGGCGGAGCTGCACTCGAAGAACTCGACGAACTCGGAGTTCCGTATTTTTCAAAAAGCATCTTGTAAGGGTCTGCCATACATTACTCCTTCGACCAAGTCTCAGCCTTGTCTAGTTCCGCACTCATATTTTTCTTTTTCCAGTCTTCGTGGGCTTTGCGAGTCTTACTGTTGAGGCCACCATAAGAACCGTCAATGCCATTCTTGTCAGGGCCATAAGCACCGAGGTCATATCCCAAGTCCACAAGTTCCTTCTGGATGTTCTTGACAGCTTCGGGGTTGGATATATCGGAGTCTTCAAAGTTACGGAGCGAATAAGTCGTTTCGTTCGGATTCGCCGTTATTACACGAGTCGGAGACCTGTCACCACTATAAACAGCAATGCGTCCTTCATTCCGTCCACCGCCTGTACGCTCGTAGTAATCCGATAGACCGCTGACATCTTCGGCGGCTCGCTCTGCCTGTTCGGTCAGTGCAGCAGCCTCGGGATAATCACGAACATCGTCTTCCGCAACACGAGCAGCGTCCCGCACTTCTTCTTCGCTAGGTACCGACTTCTTGAACCAAGGGATTTCATTGAGCATCTTGGCGAGCCTACTAATACGAGGCCACAGTGCATTGTTCGGGTCGTGTGCGGGAAGTGCATCGACATAATTCGGGGTCGTAAATTCTCTCAAAGTAAATCGTGCCATAGTTCACTCCTATCCAAGAATTGCACCGAGTAGAGACTGGTCTTTCGCAGCATTGGTAGCGTCCATCTGCGTGAGTCCAATGTTGCCAGCATAACGCTGCATAGCAAGATCGTTCTTCAAACTCAGATAATCTTCGGCTGGTTGATTGTTAGCGGCGAGTGTCTGTCCAGCAAGATTCGCATTTTGTGCAGCACTCTGACCGTAGTTCGTAGCGACATTGAGGTTATTCTGTGCGTCACCCATAGCATTGTTGAATGCCTGTTGCCACAAGTCTCCAGCCTTGGCCGCAACTGCATTCGCACCAGCCTTCGTAGCCGCACTGGACTGGAGTGCGGAACCAGCACCACCCTGTACTTTCTGCAAGGTCTGGTTCAGCATCATGTCCATCTTCGGGTTCATATATGACTGAACATTGTCGGAGCGTCCAGCGTTCTGTTGCTGCCACGCCAAATCCCCTGCTTGATTAGTCTTACCCTGTGCCGCATCCATCGAGGTGCTGTATGCGTTCAAGTTCTGACCTAGAGAACGACCAGTCATAGCGTCATTCAGCATCCCGAACTGCTGTGCGGTATCTGCGTCAAGTTGGGTATTTGCATTCTGCTGACCAGCGTGGGCAGCGGCAGTTGCACGGTCGGATTTATACGGGTCAAATGCTATCCCGCCGTGCGAGAGTATATCCATCATCACTGCCATTAGTAGCCTCCATATCCACTGTTGTTGGCGAAGTTCTGTGCAAACTTCATATCATTGTTGTCCATAGAGAGTTGGTTATCTCTCTGACTCAGTGCTTGTTGCTGCTGACCGAGACCTTGTTCGATAGCCTGTTGAGTGTCTTGCATGCCACCCATCTTCGCACCGATAATTCCACCAATCAACGCTCCCCACGGGCCAGCGGCGGCACCAGTCTGGGCACCTTGAATTGCTCCATTTGTTCTGTTGTTCATAGTATAATACTCCTATGCGTCATTGAAAGTTGTAACAGCAGGTCTCGGTGCAGGGGCGTTGACGTTCGTCATCTGCTGCTGATTCTGTCTGAGTTGTACAGGCTGCGGATTCTTGGTTGTCGGGCCCACCGAGTTAGGCTGCTGCGGTTGTTGAATAGGATTGAACTGTTGACCAGTCGACGCAAGTGCATTCGCCACACTCTTTGCGTTTTCTTCGCTGAAAGCGTTCGAAGCCAAGTTGAGAACATTGTTGGTGAGCAGTGGCGAATCCTGAGACTTGATTTGTTCGAGAGTCTGGATTGCACCATCGTAGTCGCCTTTGGAAAGGCAGTCGTTGAGTACCGCCATAAGAGCTTCCTGCGTCTGCTTCTGTTCTTCCGTCCACTGTTTGAGGGCGAGTTCCAGACGTTTCGTGCGTTCGGTGGAGTCGATGAACTCCTTCTGACGTTCGAGTCTCTGGGTAGCTTGGAGACGGAGAAGTGCAATTTGCTGATTCTGACCTTGGATTGTCTGGTTGAGTTTCTGCACCACGGATTCGAGCTGGAGAACTTGCGGACTCTTGAAGGGTTCCTGTTGGAAACTTGCGGCGATCGCTTGCTTGGTAGCCACAGGCAAGTCTTCGAGTGCGAGCATCTGCACCACGAGACCCTGAGTATTGAGACCGCCTTCCTTTGCAAGTCCGTAAACACGAGTGAGGGCTTCCATATCCTTCTTACGTTTTACAGACTCGATGTAGCCACCGAGTATAACCACTTCGGCGGGGTCCCCAGTCATATACATCTGGATACAGCGATAGACTTCCGCTATGCTGTCAGCCATTCTCGACAGGTATGTGTTGGAGATTGCGTCCCGAACTTCGTTACGAGCCACCACTTCTTCACGAGTAACGGCTTCGCTACCGCTCGCTACCACAGGGCCGAGCATATCGCTAATAACGGACTTCCAGTTGTTGAATGTGCTCAGGAGAAACTCGTTGTCGTGAGGCACGAACTGGACAGGAGGAACATCGTTTCCATTCTGGTCTACGTTGTCAATCGGAAGTGTACCACTATTCCTCCAAGCCTCGCCGTGGTTGACTGTGGCATCGGAACGAGTGATAAAGTTAGCATCGGAACTTGCGGCAGTCCTAATCTGGATTTTGGTTCCTGTCAGTGCCAGAGCTTTCAGTACACTCTGTGTTTGGTAGTACAAACCACGATAGTGATAACGCTTGTCGGACAGTTCAATGCGTTCTCCGACAAATCTTACGACTGGGATTCTGTCTAAACCAGTAAGATTAAATGTTTGAGGTTTTTCAAAATCGTCGTCGTAGATGTCGAGTACATAAACACCAGTCTTTTTGTCCTTGTGATAGTGCGAGACTTTCACTCGTTCGGCATTAGAGTCAAATTCTACGTATGTGTGGAGGAAGCTACAAGCCATCTTCGTAGCCGCTTCGTCATCTTCCCTTTCGAGAGACAAGGGAACTACTTCGAAAACAACCACATCCGTGGCATCTCTAAGTGTGGGGTCGTCACCATTGAACATCACATAACGAGCGTCAATCGGTTTCACGAAAGGCTTGGAACCATTCATGCCAACACCAAGGAACGAGTAACCATCATTCAGGACATCGTTGTACTGTTCGGTAAAAGCTGAATCGAGTCTGGCGTTGATGCCGACTTCCAATAGCGTGTCGTCCTGTGGGCGGTACGGTGCACTACTTAGTTTGCTTACTTGAAGGGTGATGTAGGTCTTTACATAGTTCACAATCACGAGGGGGTCGTTCGTAATCATAGCCCATTCGGAGTATTCCTTATCATCACCGAGATTGCCAGCGGCAATACTGCGTGAGATTTCAAGGGCCGTGCGGTCTAGTTCTTTATAAGCGAGTCGAGGTTTGAACTTTTCTAAAACCTGTCTCAAGTTGTACTTGGGCATACCAGATACTTCTCCATAAGTTTAGTCTTGACGAGTTCCTCGTCCTCGGAGCGTAGTTCTGGTTCTAGCCCAGTGCTGTTGTTAATCTTGTCCATCAAGGCCATAGCCTTGACTTGAACTCCGCTCTTAGTTCGGGAGTCGTCGATGGTATCCTGCAAGATTTCGAGAATCTCCTTTGCAGGTAGAGCAGAGAGCTGGTAGATAAGAGTGCAAGCCGAGACCCTCACAGCACTGGGCGTGTCTTGGTTCTTGGCTATCTCTACCAACAGTTCAGTGTTCTTACCATCAAGCATGCTTACAATATACTTTATTCATTAGTCTTGTGCAAACGGAATAGAACCAATTCGTTCAAGTTTCTCATTGCCGCCCTCAGTTGTGGATTTGTAAATTACAACTTTGTCCTTGTACAGTTCGAATCTAAGGAAGAATAGTTCAAGTCTAATGTGTTGGTCGGCAGCGTCGAGAGTCTTCCCCTTGGCGTTCTTAGTCACAGACTGGCAATTAAAGTTTCCTTGCAGGGTTCTAATTAAGTCGTCTACTGAATAGTTTCCAGAGAGTTTCATACTGAATTTCCTATGGGTAATAAAAAACCCACCGACGAGGAACACTCGCCGATGGGAACTTAACAACCTAATACCACGGAGTATTAGTCATCGTCAGTTTCTTCAGGGTTTTCAATTAAGTCCTCACCACTGTAAAACTTGACACCGTCTTCTTCCTTGTTCACTGCGACTTCCAAGAACACCAACTTACCGTAGGCACTAACCTTCCTGTACGGAGCGAATGTCTCAGTACCGTCAGGGAGTTTGGACTTGCCAGTGTAACAGATGTCAAGAACACTCTTGTCATCGGAGACCTTGATTCGGATAATGTTGGAGTATTTGCCGTCCTTGGACTTCTCCAGCATAATCTTGAAAGGTGTTTCCCAGAGTGCTCCACCTTCTTCATCGTCAGTGATAAGAGATTCGAGGTTGGGTACATCTTTGAACACTTGGGCCATCTTGGACTTTTCATTATAGGAAAGAGTCATCCAAGATGTCCACTTGCGGACAACGACATCTTCGCCCTCAGTGTTCTTCACACGACCAGCGAGAAGGAATCGGACAGATGGAACAGGGTCTGTGGTCTTGCTGAACTTACTCGGAGGCAGGGAGGCCACCTGATAAGAAATGATGCAAGCGGACACATACTCGTCCACAGGGAAGTTGAGAAATTCGCTACGGTTAGCGAGGGGGGATTGCTTGTTTGCTGCCATTTTATGCTCCTTTTGAGTTATGCTAGGCGTTCAAGTGATTTTCCATTACATAAACATAGTAGAAAAGTCTACTTTGTTTTCACTACATTTTGAGAAGTTTCCTCAAAAATCTTGATTCTATCATTGATAACTTCCACGAGAGAGTCAAAGAGGCTCTTCTGCTTGCGGAGCTTCTGAACCATCTTGTACCCACCGATGATAACGTCAGTGGTGAGAAGAATCTTGCCGATGGCTTCGGAACTTTTCTGGAGTTTGTTGCGTTCCACATGGAGTCTCTTTGCAAGAGATTGGGCCTTCTTGGAAGTGTTTACTTTTTTCATTTTATTTTATTCCTTTTTAGTTGAGGGTTGAAAAAAAAAATGGGCACTGGGGGTGGTTATTGGATTGTATCGCAACCCAGTACCCGCCGCAGTTGGGAAAGACTGCGGTTACTTGCGATGGTTCATAACTCTACGAATGAAGGCTCTCATTTCGGGAGGGTATTTATTAATAAGTCGCTCCTTCTTCCATTTGAAGTAAAGGGCAACGAGTGTCACCATACCTAGCATTTCGACATAGATAATCAAAAACCAGTACATGAGACAGAGGCAAGACCATTGCCCAGGCCAAGCGGTCAATTCCCATTCGGCAAACTGACCGACTCCGATGAGGTGAAGTATCACCGCCACAAGAGTCCAGACGAGTATAATAAAGGAGAAATATCCGATTTTCACTGGTCTTGCCCCTACACACTGTACTTCACGTAACGAGTTCCAGCACCCTGTTTCAGGCACTTCTCGTATACATCAGGGTACAGGTTCTGGAGTTTTGTCTTATCCACAGTGACCGAACCCTTGCGTTCCGCCCAAGTGGCGAAGGTTCGACCCTTGTGCAAGAGCTTGGAGGCATCCACCATACGGAAGCTCAGGGAGTTCTTGAATGCGGCAAACTCTTCTTCTGCCTTTTCAGCGGCTTCCTTGAGTCTTGCATAAGTGGCAACGGTCTCGTCATCCACTTCCTGAGGTTCCCCAGTGTGGCCAGTCTCGCCAGCCATTGCAGCGATGGCATCCTTGTCTACTGAGAAGAAACCCAACTCAGCAGGGGGAGTCTTATTCTGGATACACTCCCATACAGTGAGGCAACGTTCCTTCATCTTCTCCACGAAAGCAGGGTTGTATTCCACTTCCTTCTCGAAGTACTGATGTCCACGGATAAGCACTGCGAAGTACGCCTTGCGAATTCCAGTGACATACATCTGCCACTGAACCTGTGCGTAGTAGCGGTCTGGAATTGGATTCCACTTCGCTTCACTCTGGCCTGTCTTGCACTCGATGATGCAGGGGAGACCTTCTTCATCGTAGCACTGGGCATCGAGAGAACACTTGGCCCAATCATTCTGATAGAGCCTTCCACAACTTACGTGTTTGAAGTTCGGGTGTGTCTCCATAAACTTGCGAACGAGCAAGTCTTCAATCCGATGACCCCATTCCAGATAACCGTCAGAGTCAGACTGGTCTGATTCAAGTAGCCCCAGCTTCAAGGAGTAAACTGTGAGTGGAGAGGAGTACTTGTCGGGGAACATAATGCTTGCGGCTTCGGTAGCAGTGATACCCTGCTTACGCCAAGCCAACCACTTGTCCGTACCCTGTTCTGGAGCGTCCTTCACTTCGTACTTGAAGTCCATATCCTGAGCGAGAACCACATCGCAAGGGAGGGGTGCCCCACGGTTGTCATCCCTGCCAAAGCCGCAGAGTTCCATATTGAGTTTTTTATTCATCTTTACTTACCTCTGGTTCGGTTTCAGTGACATTCCTAGTCCTGTCAAGTTCGTCGACGAGGTCTCTGATTGTCTGTTCCAACTTGTATACTTGACGGCGAAGGTCGTCTATTGTTTTGTTGGATACACCCTTCCCCATTACGAGACTGCGATACTCGCTTAGGGTGATGGTGACAGTCAACTCACGAGGTGCCACGAAGTTATCGGATTCTCCGTAACCATTGAGTTTCTTTTCGAGAACTTGTGTATCGTTATTACTGCACATTGTCAATCTCCTTTTCATCTTTCTTGGTAATACCCAGAGGGATATTCTCCACGAAAGTAAGCTGGTCTACTCCCACGGTGCGGTAGACGGTTTCAGACCAAGGTGCGACACGGACACGGCAGTCAATACGCTGGTCAGCGTTCTCACCAACAAAGGATTCCTTGATACCGACCAAAGTACCCACACCCTGTAACTCGCCATCATTGTAGTAGACCTTCGGACAGGCGAGTTCTTGCACGACTTTCACCGTGTCGAAGCGGAAAGTGTCACCACAGGCAGGACAGAACACCCTGTACTTGACGGAGCCATCGGAGCTAAAGAAAATCTCTTCGAGGAAGCCGTAGAACCTGATGGGAGGTTCTTCGTTAATCGGGGTGTCCCAAGCGACCACGAGGCGACCATCTGCGAGGGCATTGAGTTCCTCGAGAGTGGTGTATTTGGTAGCGGCCTTGTAGAGAGAATTTGCTGTGATATTTTTGGGGAAGTCGAGTTTGATTATCATAAGAATTTACTCCTGTTGAGTGTTATTTAGTTTGTTTTGAATTTCGTTCCACTCGTCATAGACAAGTTTCACTTTGAGGAAGGTCTCGGCATCACCACCCTTGTCGGGGTGATTGCGAAGTGCCCAAGCCTTCCACTCCTTGCGGACATCCGCTTGCATTGAGAGTCCATCAAGCAGTTCCCTTATCTTGAAGTCCACAGTCTTGTCGTTCGAGAGAGCGGCAGTGATGTTGTTCAAGAGGGCTTCGTTGTCCGTGCATACTCGGAGTATGTCCGAGCTGAGAATGCACTCACCGAAGAAAGTTTCTTCCAGTCGTTTCCAACTGAAATAGCTCAGTATGTGTTCCTGTCCAGTGGCCACAAGCCTACGCCACCAGAGCACGAGACTGATTTGAGAGGTCTTGTACTTGCGTTCAGCCAGACCAATCAGCAAAGTCACGAAGGGTGCGGACTGCTGTGTACTGAGTTCCAGCATTGCAAAGGGCGGGAGTTCACCACGCCATAGCTTCTGCAACTTAAAGACCCTAGCAGTATTGGTAGCGGTCTGTTCCAGCTGCTTCCAGCGTGGTTTCAACTTCCGTATCTGCTCGGGATTGACTCGCAGCATCTGGTCAAGTCGACAGAAGATGTCGTCTATTTCCCAGTTCTCCATCACTTCTTTTCCTCGTAAGCGATGTTGTGAAGTAAGTCCTGATACTTCTGGAGTTCGTCAAACATCTTCTTGAATCGTTTATCAATGGACTTGATGTAGTCATAAGTCTTGCCCGACTTGCGAGCCTCGTACTTCTTCACCAGCTCTTCACCGACAATCACTCGACCCTGAACCCAGAGGATTCTGAACAAGGGTTGACTGTCGATCCACAGTGGGAACCGCTTCTTTAATCTACTGTTAGTCATTGATGACAAGTGTTGGAACCCGAGTGCGGCAGGGTGGCCGTGGGCCATATAACCTTCACGCACTACATCGCACGCAACGAGGTCAGTCGCACGCCGTTCCATCAGGGCCAAAGTCTGATTCAAGTCCTCGGTAGTACGGACACTCAGAACACTCTGAATAGCATTCGCATCCACCTGGGAAGGTACAGATTCCGAGGCTTGTGATTCCTTCTTCAATACTGTTTTGGTCATAGTTCACTCCGTGTAAGTGTTTGTTAAGTTTTAATTGTGGCATAATTTACCGCTCTATTTATATAGTAGGTTGGGGCGGTTCAAATAAACCGCATAAAAAAAAAAATCCATCGTAAAAATACATCGTTCCCATATACTATTTTTTATTTATTTAAGAATTTTTTTTAATTTTTTTTTTTCGCATAATAAATAGTATGGTGAAACGATGTATTTTTTTTAAGTCCTCCCAGTTAAGAACTCGAAACCAGTAGGTGTACTCCGCTAATCTTTTTCAGTTTTTCATCCATTTTCATCCTCCAAAATTTAGAGGAAAAGAAAACAATAAACTTCTTCTTACAGGAAACACACCGCAGTATAGCTCCCGATGAACTTTTCCCTTCACGAACCAGTTCTGTTTTTCCACAAAAAGGACAATACTTATACTTAATCATATTTTATGAGTCCCTTCTACACCCCGAGCCTTACGCTTGTTTGTGCGGTGATGTAGCCATAATAGGGCCTCTTCCAGTTTTGTGATTGCAATGGCGTTCTCACGGCAAGCATATGGACTTGCTTGGAATCCTTCGAGACGGGCCACAACAATATTGATTAAGTCCTCGTTGCAACATCCGTTTACGCCTGATTCAAGAATTGGGCCTTCCTGCATATCAATCTTTGCAATAGTCTCACCATCAGACCTTCGCTTGATTTCAAAGTGATGAGGAGCGTTGAATTTTGGCTCATCTTCATGGAAGATTTGGGTGTAGTCGTCTGTGTTCAGGTCGCTTACTGGAATCTGTTTCATGGTTCTCCTTTGTTTTTGGTACCTTTCTGTTTTCTTAATCATATTTTTTTCTCCTTTTAGTCAGGTTAACTAGTACTCCTCTCCGAGTAGTTGTTATGGTTTTCTTCTTGTCTTCTGGTCGTTCAGCCGATAAGCCATACGCATCTCGACCACCACAAATACTGCAAGTTAGACTTACCATCCCTTGCAACATCCGTTAAATTTACGCACATACACCAATGTTGGTTTTGCATATCATACTCCTTGTTCGGTGGTTTTGGCACCTTTCTGTTTATCTTGTTCAGTCATCTTCCTGATTTCTCTATCAAGTTGTCGGAAGTGAACGTCAAAAAGAAGTTCTTGCTCTGCCTCAAAACATTCCGCTTCCGTTGGTTCAGTTAAAAAAGGCATCTCATTCAGTCTCCTGCAACTGGTTCATCAGTAACCGCTTTTCGTTCGGAGTCAGTCGACTGATAGACTGGGCAATCTTGGCTACACTACCAACATTATCACGTGTATCAAAGAATGTGGCAAGGGAACCAGACACCAGAACACACTGACGCTTCACCTTGTTATGTTCAATTCCGAGCATACGACTGACAGCATTGACAGTGACCTTCGGCATGGAGAGAGTCGCACGAGTCTGGGCCTCCACAATCTTGACGATTTCTTCCTTGGCCTCGGGGGTGAGGTCGTTGGTGAAGAACTCAGTTCGGGCAGGGTAGAGTTTCTTGCATGCAGTGGGTTCACTACTAGGAACGTCTGCTATGGCACGAGGCTCCACAGGTTCAGGGGAGGGGTTTGTGTTAGGAATAGGTGCAGACTTGATAGGTTTGTGATAGTTCATAAAAACTCCTTGTGATGTTTGATGTAATATAGTAGGTTTAAGTGTGGTTTATTCACTACGCAATTTACTACTATATGACTATGAAACGACTTGATTATTACGCAATACTGAAAAAGCAGCACGAGGACTTCCGTCGGACACCCCAGTGGCAGGTGTTTAGAAAGTATGTCCTCGCATCCCGTAACCAAACTTGCGAGTTCTGCGGCAAGCATTACAGTAGGGTTCACCACTTAGATGTGCATCATAAGTTTAGAACTAACTACACGAACCTAGAACCCTCTAGGTTTATGCTGCTATGTAAGACTTGCCACCAGTTCCTACACAAGAAGTCGGGGACTCCGCTGCTCGGTCAGTACACAGAACAGGTTGATGACTAGATTCCCATCATCTTGATGACAACCACTACTAGTAGGAGCAGTAACGTACCACAACCACCAATAAAACTACCGCAACCCATTGTCGGTTTCCTCCAGTACATCCAGTTGCCCGTTGTCGAGTTCTTCTTGTTGATACTGCGTCCGCACGAGGCGTGCAGTGTGACAGGTTTTGAACAGTTCATACGCTGCGTTGGCTTCCTTCGGTTCAAGCAACAGCAAGTCCACAGCGTCAAGCTGCTTCTTGAAGTCTTGATAGTCAGTGTACCCACGCTTGATGATGTCATTGAGAATCTTTAGGACTTCTATGGTGTAGGACTTACCTTTGATGATGTCCCGCTTTACATATTTGTTCAGTCTGATAAGCGATGACAGCGGATATTCACTGCCAGTATATGTGGATTGTCTGGTGATACGGTACTCCACCCAAGCATCAAACCAAGCGATGTCCTTAATCTCAGGCATAGCAATTCCACCATCTTTAGTTTCTCTGGACGAGAACTCCACACCGACCTGACAGTGGGAGAAGTCGAATGAATCCACGAGTTCTTGCAATGTGGCCTTACGGTAGGTACAGAACTGGATTACTTTTCCGTGAACCTTGACAGTGATGGCGTTCTTTGTTTCGCAAATCACTTCACCTTTAAGACTCTCAATGGTATTTTTTCTGATGCGGTCAGCGTTAAATGAATTACCAAATGCAGGGTACACATCGTAGTCGTTTGGCACTCCGTCCATAAAGCATCCACCTGCTACACGGAAGTCATCGTTGTCCAGTATGAAAGCGATGTCCCACGCAGGGATACGCTTGGCTCTGATGGTCACTAATTTTTCAAGTGTTTCCTTGATGTTCATATCAGTTTTTTTATCCATTGGATTCCTCCTTCTTGTTGGACTCACCAGTCTGATTCTCAGTGGCCTGTATCTTCTGATGAGCAAGCATAAACGCCACTACACCACGCAGGAACTTATCCTTATTCACGGGGCAGTCAGGGTCTTTGAACATAGTGATGACTGACTCGCACACGAAATCAACTCGCACAGGTGCGGAGATGTCCTTGCCTGTCGTTTCCTTGCAGCGTTCTTCCGATACCTCGGACGCAGCGTTGATGACAGTATTAGCATAAGCCACTGCCATCGGAGTCTCAATGAGAATACGTTTGAGTGTTTCATTATTTGATTTTTGCATTTTGTTTATTCCTTGTTTTGAGTGTTAGTGTTGGTGTTGAAGATATAATCGCAGGCTGTCTGAGCCTTGTTGCAGACCTCGGAGAACTCTGCTGCTTTGAAGTTCTTGATGCGATTCCGCCAAGACTGGCAGTATGCCACAGTCTCCGTTATGCACTTCGTGGTGTCGAGTCCAAGCCTTCCGATACACAGACAGGCAGTAATCTCGGCTCGAAGTTCTTCCTGAGCATAGGAGCTATCACCGAACTTGTCTTTGTGTAGTTCGTCGAGCCTCTTTGGGTGACCAGTGGAGTGGGCAATCTCGTGGAAGACTGTACTCCAGAACTGAGGGAGATTGGAAAAGTTTTTCCAACCTGGCACTTGGATTGAGTCTTGCTTCGGCGAGTAGAACGCAGTGTTCCCACCACCAATGAGTGTCACCCCTGTCCGTTCGCAGTACGACTTGACAATTGAGAACACCTCGTCATCACCACTCGGAACGCCACCGTGTTCCCACTTGTCTCTGTACTTTGGTTCTATCCCTTCGGTGTCAGTACCGATGCGAAAGACGTAGTTCACTGAACGTCCGAATCGGTGCCCAGTGACCTCGCCAGTTTCCTCGTCTTTTACGGCGTACAAACCTCCGCCTACAACTGGCTTACCGCTGCCCTTACCGCTGATGACTTTGCCACCAGCTTTCTTGATGGCATTGAACGTCGCATACTCACCAGCGAAGTCCAGCATCATCCTGTTCACGAGGGAAGTGTAGGGTTTGCCAGTGGCGTAGCTGATGATGCCGTTAGGACTGACCACCCAAGGCTTCGTCCACGGAATCACTTCGCCATCCAGTTGGGAGAGTATTTTATCAGTGATGAACTGGTTCTTGTCAAACTTCTGGGTAGCCATATTCCTTTCTCCAAGTCTTGATGTGTTCAACGAGTGCGTCCACTTCGGCGACAGACAACTTGCTGCCATTGGGGAGAAGTTCTAAAACTTCTTCATAGCCTTTTGCATAGCTAGCTTGGCACTTACCATAGAGAGAGTCCGAGTACTGCTCTAGGTCTTCAACCACTAAGCACAAATGTGCGACGCAGTCCTTAGCTTTCAAGCCTAGCCTGCACTGCTTAATCTCGACGAGGGCTGAGTTTAATTCCTCGATTTTATAGTTTATGCGGTCAAGGAGGGACTCTATGCTATCCAATTCTTCAGTTTTCATTGTTACTACTCCATATAACTGACAAGAGTGTATGCTCCCACCAGCAGGATAAAGGTGAATACAGCGACGACAATATCGAGCACTTTCTTACGACGTGCTACTGCTCTTTGATACTGGTACCAAGAGTCATAACCTTTTGGCAAAAATTCTAACATCTTTTATGATCTCCCTCGCAGTTCTGCGATTGTTAAGTTTATGTTGTTTCCGCAGCCAATGGTTGCAAGAACCTTCCGTCAGTTTTGACTGGCCGTCAGCAAGTCGCTGGGCGAACTCACGGACAAACCCTTCGGGGAAGGCTTTTAGGAAAGCGTACTCATCTAAAGTGGGTGCTTCCGTTGTAAGGAAGTCACTGGGGACTTCTCGCTTGACACCTTCTTTTGTGTACGTCTTACGCACCGAGTCTATTACGGCAAAACTGCCGATGTTGATTAGCCACCAGCACTGGACGGTCTCAGGTCTGGACTGGTCGAGTGTTAAGAACGCCTGAGTCAGACCGTCCCATGCCTCATCATAGGAACACTTGACTCGGGTCATGATGGCTTTGACACAAGTGATATACTGGTGATCGTTCACTGGTTAGTCCTCCAAGTAAGCTATTGGTTTCAACACTCTCACGAGTGTTTTTCTTGTCTTCCCAGTACCAAATTTGAAAGCACCGTACTTAGCCAGACCCGCTGGTAGGGTGTATATTGCCTCAGTTACTATGCACTGGGCAGGTCTTCGGCCCAAAACTTCGATGAAGTCAGGTTCACAATTTTCATCTTCTAACTGGTAAGAAAGAAAGCAGTCGCTGGCTGAACCGCTGGCAAAAACTGCTAGTATCGCCAGACCAAAACTGTCATCAGAAAACACTGAAAACCCGAATCTACGAGTAGCAGTCGGATCACCAAATAGAATAAAACTCCGCTCGTCATGAGTGACGAAACGCTCACAATTAGGACGCATAAAAGACTCCAGATATAAAAAAAAACTGCATCCGTTCCCACGAGTGCAGTGTTAAGGTTCATTTTGAAGGTCGGTTTACCCCTTTGTTACTTGTGTTATTCTTTTGTGAGCAGTTCAATTATCTTATTCACCACTTCCTCGCCAAATTTGACGAGCAGTTTTTCATTCTTTTGAACGGCCTCAGCAGTTACTGTTAGCTCATTTAGCTCGCAGGTTTCCAAATACGATACTGCCTTAGCTGTCACTTCTGCCTCGTGCTTTTGCTTCTCAGCGAGTGCTTTTAACTCTTCAGGGCTTAACGGTACGAGGTTTTTACAAATGAAGTCATAAACACTTG
>Ga0209510_1000938_pt1 | contig 36172 bp, 37 predicted proteins | sample BiotimSIPDNA_FD_185749 | JGI IMG/M metagenome (GOLD analysis project Ga0209510, IMG submission 185749) | Anaerobic biogas reactor microbial communites from Washington, USA - Biogas_R1 time_0 SIP DNA (SPAdes) (version 2) | ecosystem: Engineered > Bioreactor > Anaerobic > Unclassified | place...
TACTGCTCTTCCAACCTGTGTTTCTCCTGCCAGCCAGCCAACTGCAGCCTGTGCAGTTTTAAAATCTCCGCAGTCACAAGCAAGGTAATATGTTCTTATGACCGCAGCAAGGGCAGAATGTATTTCACTGATTTCAGAAAGGGCATGCTCAACTTCATGTATTACCATCTCCTGAATCCCCGGCGTATCTTCCGGGGTAAGGTCAGCCCTTTTTAATACTCGTTCCTCAATAGCAAAAAGCCAGCCGTCAATGAGGGACCGGAGAGCATTCTCCTCTCCACCTGCAACCAGGGAGGAAGCCATCCGGCTGTATACCGTGCTTAACTTATACAGGGGATTTGTCGGAGAGAGCGGAACCCGGGAGGTAACAAAGCCTTCTTCCCGCGCAATTTCAAGAGAACGTGAGATAAAAAAGGTCTTTCCTGATCCATATTCTCCCCGAACAGCCTTAATATCCGCACCCTTATTCGCAACCAGTCTGAGCTGGTCACGTATGGCTTGTTCTTCTGATTCAAGGCCTACCGCAAATCTTGAAAGACCCTGGCCGGGCACTGTCCCTCTTCTGAGTGCATTGATGATCCCGATACTTTCAAGGACAACCGGGTCGTACGGTTCAGGGACCTTCATATCGATATACCTCTCCGGATTCGGATACTCCTTCTTTCATAAGCACCTGCCATCCTCCTGCCATAGTCTTTCTCATCAGGCGGTTCATAAGACCTGCTACTCTTTTTGTGCCACAAACAGACCGAAGTTCAAGCTCAGAACACACCCGGTGTCTCCTGATATACGTCAGCACAGACTCCTCAGCAGGAGTAAGACCCGGAATTGCCAGAGGCTTTCCGGATGGATAATTATCACGAGTTTGATCATGAATAGTATACCTAACCGGAAGGCCGGGCGTTTTGCATGCCATCAGAACAGAAAACAGATTTTCAGCCATTTTCTGGTCATGAGGGGGGACTTTTTCCAGCGCATCAAGACAAAGGGTAAGACCATCACTGTATCTCCCGTTATGTAACTCTTCTGTGGCAATCAGGCTGGCAGCCTGACAATAGATACTTTTTCCTTTGCTTGAAAGGAGCGGAAGTTTTTTCTGAAGTTTTTCATGCAGAAACCTGATGAGAGGGATATGAGAACTTATATCCTGGATGCAGGATGATGCAACGTGCTCAATATCCGTTATTTTTCCGGTATTTTTCAGAATGTACAGCATGATTTTTTCCCACTCGCGATTATTACCACTTTCTGCCAGGAAATCCGCATATAAAAGACCACCATGAACAATATCATATCGAAACGCTTTCTGGTAATACACCTGGGCTTCATGATGCCTGCCGGACTCTTTTGCGCAATGGCCTGCAAAAGCCGCATATGATGGATGCATCACCTGCCCTGCTTTTTCCATAAGTTCATCAACTGATCCATATTGTGATCTGATGACATCGCCATAGGCTTTTAACAGTTCAAGGATGTCAGATACATGAGCATCAGGAGGATTTGGAAAAAGAACTGAATCATATATCTCTCCAGCTCGGGAGAATTCACCAATATTGCAAAGTGCCGGACATATCAGAGTTTTCAACTGGGTTTCCTGTTCACAAGAAAGATAGGATGACCATACCCCGACAGCTTCCCGGTACCTTTTTTGTTTCAATAACAGCCGAACATATTCAGCACTTACCAGTGTCGAACCAGATGATTTTATTCGCGGCAATATTATCGGGTCTGCAACCTCTGGTGCAGTTTTTACCAGGGAACGGACAAGGAACACAAATTCATCAGGGGGAGAATGTGGATCAGCCTGCACAAGGGATAAAATTTCATCATCTCTGCCTGAATCAGATAAGGCCCTGAGATATTCGATTCTACAACATACAGGACGATTATTGCATATGAACATATCAACTGCTTTTTCAGGCATTCCAGCTTTCACATATGCCTGCATCAGCAGACATAAGATACGGGGTTCTAAAAAGAGAGAATATAACCGGATCAAAACAGGTATTGCTGCATTATAATCATCCTGTTCCATTAAGAGATCTGCATACCATGAGAGCCCGTCCTTGTTATCAGGATCTAGACGCACTGCTTCTGAAAATGCTGCCCTGGCTTCATCATCATCACGTTCACGAAGTATACGGCCAAGATAGATACACACTTCAGCCGAATCCGGAACAGTTATTCTCAAATCACGAAGGCAGACTTCTGCATCTTCCCGTGAACCGGTTTCAATAAGAGATACCGCCTCAAGAATTCGAATGGGAACAACCCTCTCCCGGGGAGAGAGACTATGAATAAAACCAAGACACTCAGTATACTGGCCTTTTTCAAAAAGTTCAAGAGCAGTGGTATGAATCGGGTCAGGAATCATGGTCAGATGGAAGGGTATTAGTCCTTATCCGGATAAGAGTGGTAATCATTGAAAGGGTGTCGTGGAGACAAAGCCGTGAATCAAGGGTATCATTCCAGATAACAGGAACTTCAACAATAGAATATCCTTTTCTCTTCAGCCGCCAGAGAAGTTCGACATCAAATTCAAATCCTTTTGAGCGGATTTCGGGAAGAACTGCATCGATTGCCTCTTTACGAAAAATTTTTGCACCACACTGGGTATCATAGAAAGGGAGACCAAACATCAGGCGGATAATGCCATTGAAAATACGACTCTGTATTCTTCTCATCAGTGATTGCTTTCTCTTGATCAACTGACCGGGCATATGTCTTGAACCAATGATTCCATCGTTATCGTCCATAAGACAGGACATCCTGACTAATTCACTGACAGAAGTTGAATTATCAGCATCCATGAATCCTACAAGGGAAGAAGTTGCCTTCTGAAAACCGGTATATACCCCACCACCTTTTCCAAGCCTGGCAGGATAAGAGTAACATTTAATATTGAGTTCCCGGTGATGTATGGAAAAATCACAAATGATTTTATCTGTATAATCACTTCCATCACATATAAAGATATATTCGGTATTCAAATCAGTCAGATCGAATAAAAGCGGACTAATTCGGTTTTCTTCATTATATGCAGGTATTACGAGACTTAATCTAGGCGTCAACATATTCAATATCAGGATTAATGCGTTCCCTTAACTGGTACATCTGACATGCTCATATGTATTCCCCAATTTACGCGTTATCATCATCCTTCGGGAGATAATAATGATATATATGAATTATCTTGAAGAAATTCGCGGGCGTGGACAGGAGGCTAACCCTTTTTTCTGTCTGATGAATATCAGACCAGTTGAATTTGGTGAAGGAAAGGCAAGATTAGCAATGGATGTCAGGGATGACATGAAAAATGGAGAAGGATGGCTGCAGGGAGGAATTTTTACTGCAATCGGTGATGAAGCAATTGCCCTTGCCATATATACACTTCTTTCCAAAGGAGAGACAATTGCAACGGTATCATGCACAACACATTTTATCAGGGGTATTCAGAATGGAACCATTCATGCAGACGGGATGGTTATCAGAAAAGGAAGACAGATGATCTTTGCAGAAGCTTCCATAACCAATGCGAAGGATGGCAGTCTCCTGGCCAGATGTTCAGCATCATTTATAGTACGGTCTTCCCCGGGCACAGAATAGAAGTGTTATTACAATCAATATTTGAGCAGGTTTTGAGAGGAGCATAAGTGAAGTATATTTTTGTTACCGGAGGTGTGATGAGCGGGCTTGGCAAAGGCATTACTGCTGCATCCATTGGACGTTTGCTTAAAAACCGTGGGTACCTGATTACAGCGGTAAAAATCGATCCATACCTGAATATTGATGCAGGTACCATGAACCCGGCTCAGCATGGAGAGGTTTTTGTCCTTCATGACGGAGGTGAAGTGGATCTTGACCTTGGTAACTATGAACGTTTCCTTGATATAGAACTCAACTCTTCTCACAATATCACTACTGGAAAAGTATACCGGATAGTCATCAATAAAGAGCGTAAAGGGGATTTTTTGGGCCAGACGGTCCAGATTATCCCGCATATTACTGATCAGATCAAGGAATGTATCAGGTCGGCAGCGGAAGAACCGGCATTTGGAGGAAAAACTGCGGACATCTGTATTGTTGAAGTAGGAGGAACTGTTGGGGATATTGAAAGTATGCCTTTCCTTGAAGCGGTCAGACAGATGAGAAGTGAACTGTCTACATCTGATCGGGCTCTAGTTCATGTAACCCTGATGCCCTCAGATTCAATGGGTGACCTGAAGACAAAACCAACCCAACACTCGGTAAAAGCGCTGCGGGAACTGGGTCTCTTTACAGACATCATCGTGGGAAGAAGCGAGAGACCCTTAAACTCTCATACAAAGAAAAAACTTGCATCACTCTGTGATATACCTCAGAACGGAATCATCAGTGCAGCTACCCTCTCTGATATTTACCAGTGTCCCATGGAACTGGAAAAGGAAGGGCTTGCAACAGTCCTCTGCCAATTACTCCATCTTGACAATGAAGTAGCTGATCGTGAGTGGTACCGGGTAGTAACCCGGGAATATACACATCGTATCACCGTGGGTATTGTCAGCAAGTATGGAAAGGAAGACGTCTATCTCTCCATCAAAGAAGCGCTCAAGCATGCAGGCCGGGCTCTTTTGACGGAGGTTTCAATCAGGTGGCTGGATGCAGAGCGGGTAGATCCATCTGACCTTCGGGAATGTGACGGAGTTCTCATTCCCGGTGGTTTTGGTATCAGGGGAATTGAAGGCAAAATCGGTGCAATCCAGTTGTGTCGGGAAGAAAAAATCCCGCTTCTGGGGCTCTGTCTCGGGTTTCAGTTATCAGTTGTTGAATATGCTAGAAATGTCCTAGGAATTGCTGATGCATGCAGTAGTGAATGCGGAGACGGAACTGCAGTCATCACCATACTGCCGGAACAGGAAGGTATTGAAAACCTTGGGGGTACCATGCGGCTTGGAGACTGGCAGGTAACCATAAAACCAGGAACCCGTGCTTTCGAACTCTATAAACAACATGAAATTACCGAAAGGCACCGGCACCGGTATGAAGTTGATCCTTCGTTTATTGAAAATCTGGAGACTGCAGGCCTGGTATTTTCCGGAACCAACAAAAACAGAATGGAAATTGCAGAAATAACAGATCATCCGTTCTTCTTTACAACACAATTTCATCCGGAATTCAGGTCAAGGCCGACCCGTCCATCACCACCATTCCTTGGATTTGTTGATGCATGCCTGAAATACAGGGGAAGGAGAGAATAATGGTTAAAACAGAGAAATTTATCAAAGAAGCAATCAGCCGGATTCAGTCAGAATCCGGGAATGAAAAAGTAGTAATTGCTCTATCCGGCGGGGTAGACAGCTCAGTATGCGCTGAACTCGCTTCCCGTGCCATTGGAGACCGTCTTATTCCGATATACGTGGATACGGGCCTGATGAGAAAAGGAGAGACTACACGGATATCACAAATTTTTGGTCATCTCGGACTAAAAGTTGTGAATGCCGCAGACGAATTTCTTGATGCCCTGTCTGGGGAGCAGGATCCTGAAAAGAAACGTAAAATAGTCGGGGAAAGGTTCATCCGTGTCTTTGAACGGGAAGCAAAGACCACCGGAGCAAAATATCTCCTCCAGGGAACAATTTATCCGGACTGTATTGAAAGTGAAGGAGGAATAAAAAGCCACCATAATGTTGGAGGTCTTCCGCTTTCAATGGAGTTTGAAAAGGTTATCGAACCGCTCAGAGAACTCTATAAAGATGAGGTGCGTGAGATTGCAGAAGCGCTCGAACTGCCAAAAGAGATAGCCCACCGGATGCCATTTCCCGGGCCGGGTCTTTCTGTCAGGGTTGTCGGGCAGGTGACCCGGGAGTCAATCGAAGTCATCAGAGAAGCAAATGCCATTATCGAAGAAGTTCTTGTTGAAAAATACCGCCCATGGCAGTGTCTTGGTGCTCTGGTAGGACATGGCACTGGGGTGAAGGGTGACAACCGATTGCATGGTTGGATAGTCGCTGTAAGAGCAGTCAATTCCCGTGATGGAATGACAGCAGATATCATAGAGATTGCATACTCAGACCTCCAGGAGATAGAAAAACGTATTACATCAACTATCCCGAGTGTTGCACGGGTTGTATATGATATCACCCCAAAACCACCTGCAACCATTGAATATGAATAAAAATTTGAGTTGATATTGTGAATTTCGAAAAAAATTATCGCGAACTGGATTCATCGTACTATATGCCCGCGTTCAGCCGGGACATGATGCTGGTCAGAGGATCAGGATCTACCGTTATTGACGCGGAAGGGAATAAATACCTGGACTTTGTTGCAGGAATTGCCGTATGCAGCACAGGTCACTGTCATCCAACGGTGGTAAAAGCAATACAGGAACAGGCAGCAGAACTTATCCACTGTTCAAACCTCTACTATGTTCCTCACCAGGGGATGCTGGCAAAACGCCTTGTAGAAAAAACCGGCCTAAAAAAAGCCTTTTTCTCAAACTCAGGAGCTGAGGCAAATGAAGCAGCAATCAAGCTCGCCCGCGTCCGCACAGGAAAAACCGACTTTGTTGCTTGTGAGGACGGATTTCATGGCAGGACCATGGCGTCTCTCTCCTGTACCCATAAACCTGCAATCAGGGAACCTTTCCTCCCCTTAAATCCCAGGTGCTCCTTTGTCCCATATGGGGATGCTGAGGCCATCCGAAAGGCGATAACCAAAGAAACGGCGGGAGTATTTGTGGAACCAGTACAGGGGGAGGCAGGTATAATTATTCCACCAAAAGGATATCTTCGGGAAGTCCGGGAGATTTGTGATGAAACAGACACGCTTTTGATCCTTGATGAAGTGCAGACAGGAATGGGGCGGACCGGAAAGTGGTTTGCCTACCAGCATGAGGAAATTCTACCGGATATTGTCTCTATTGCAAAAGGAATTGCCAGCGGATTTCCCATGGGAGCAATCGTTGCCCGTGATGATCTTGAATTTTCAAAGTCAGAACATGGAAGTACCTTTGCCGGAGGTCCCCTAGCCTGTGCAGCAGCGAATGCAACGCTTGACGTAATTGATGAAGTGCTTCCTTCTGTATCAAAGAAAGGAGAACTGATAAAAAAGGTGCTGTCTGAACATAATCCACGGGTAATTGGTCTGATGGTAGGGATTACCATTGGCGATGCGTGTCCACAGGTTCTGCAATCATGTAAGGAACAGGGATTACTTGTCAATTGTGCTGCTCATGGGAATCTCCGGTTAATACCCCCCCTGGTTATCAGTGAAGAGGAGATAAAGAGTGGATGCGGAGTAATTGATGCAGCAATCAGGGCAGTCCGTTAAATTAATCAGGGATTTGTACCGGGAGGGAACCTCCTACGTTTTTGCGAGAAATCCGGAAGAACTTGCAAAGGAGTACGGATTTGAAAGAATTGCAAGACTGGCAAGTAACGAAAATCCCTTCGGACCATCAAAAATGGCCATGAAAGGGATGGAGCTGGCCATTTCTTCCATACACCGGTACCCGGATACCATTCACTCAGATCTTGTGAAAACTCTTGTAGATTATCACGGGGATTTTCCATTTGTCACCGGTGTTGGAATGGACGGGGTAATAGAAACATGCATAAGGGCACTGGTCAATCCCGGAGAAACAGTCGCACTCTCCACTCCGACCTTCTCATTTTATGGTCTCGCAGCAAAAGCCCAGGGTGCAGATGTCAGAAATATTCCCAGATCTAAAGATTTTTCAGTTGATACCCGGAGTTTTATTGCAGGAGCTAAAGATGCAAAAATAGCATTTCTCTGCACTCCGAATAACCCATCTGGAACGGTTACGCCGCCAGAAGACATCAAAACAATCCTTGAACAGCTAAACGGGGTACTTTTTCTTGACAATGCCTACGTTGAATTTTCAGACGAGGACTACAGGCCGCTCATGAAACGGTATGATAACCTTATCATCGGCCGGACAATGTCAAAGGTTTTTGGCCTGGCCGGGTGCAGGGTGGGTTATGCTTTCGTTCCTTCCTGGTTTAAACCGGTATATGAAAAAGCTGCAACACCGTTCACTCTTAATTCAATATCTGCAGCAGCAGCAACCGGTGCTCTTCAAGACCATGAATACATCAAAAAGACCATTAGGTACACCCGGGAATGGCGTGAAAGAGTAACAAAGGAATCGCCTAAACCCGTTCTACCAAGCGGAGCTAACTTTGTCATGATAGACACCTCTCCAATGACAGGAGACCAGGCAACAGAGTATTTTGCAAAAAACGGAGTCCTGGTCCGTTCCTGCAGAAGTTTCCCAGGAATTGCAGACCATTATATCAGGGTTTGTGCTGGAGAAGAATGGGAGAATAAACGGTTTTTTGAGGTAATCCGTTCACTATGATGATCGCTTTGTCCGGAACCCCGGGAACAGGAAAAAGCGTAATTGCTGATGCCCTGGAAAAGAAGGGGATTTTTGTAATAAGAGCCACCAATACCGTAGGATCATACCGACTAGGCCCTGATCCTGACAGGGATACTGACATAATCGATGATGAAAAATGGGTTCAGGAGTTCCTTCCCATAGATGGAGTCGTTGAAGGACATCTTTCTCATCTCCTTCCTGCAGACCGGATCATTATTTTACGATGCAGACCTGATATCCTGCGTGAAAGACTTTTGAAAAGAGGATACTCAAAAGACAAGGTCGCTGAAAATGTTGAGGCAGAACTTCTCGATATAATCCTGGCAGAAGCTGCAGAGATACATGGTCTTGAAAAAATATACGAGATAGACACAACAGAAAAGGAAATTATTTTTGTGACTGGAATAGTTGAAGATGTTATCAGAGGGACAGCCTCACCTTCCTCCGGAACCGTAGACTGGCTTTCTGCCTGTGGAGACATGCTATGACACTTGATTCATACCGTGAACATATAAAACCAATAATAGATCCCGTTGTTTCAAGATGCGTCAGGATTGGCATAACTCCAGATACCTGCACCATTCTTTCCCTGGTAGCTGCAGCAGGAGCAGGAATCGGATTTTACTTGTACGAAACAGGTATTGGAACGATCTGTATCATGCTTAATGCGGTCTTTGATGCTCTTGACGGATCCATCGCCCGTGCAATGTCAGTGCAAAGCCTCAGGGGAGATTTTTTGGATCATACTGTTGACCGTTATGCTGATATCTTCATGATATGCGGGATATTTGCCGGGCCACTCTGTCCATGGCAGATAGGCGTTTTTGGTCTGACCGGAGTCCTCATGGCATCATACCTGGGAACACAGGCGCAGGCGGTTGGAATCGGAAGATTTTATGGAGGATTTCTCGGCAGGGCTGACCGGCTTATTCTTCTAATCGGTGCCGGGATTGTAACTCTCATATCATCGGTTGTAATACTCGGGCTCTCAATATTTGCCTGGGTATTAGTTATTTTTGGGATTTTTGGCCATATCACTGCCGCACAGCGGTTCATGCATGTCTGGAAACAACTGTAAAAATATTTACAGTTTCTTTCCAATCATCTGAACACTTCCATTCATAAAGAGCCAGTACCCCTGCTTTGGATCCATTTCTGATATAGCACTGTCAACTCCTTTTGTAACCGGGCCATAATATCTCTGTTTTAACGCATCAAACCCGATGGCATAGCTCCAGAACTCTTCAACCGGCCGGAATGCTTCATCTGCTGAAACGGTCATGATATCTGCAAAACTTACCAGGTTCCAGCCACCGTCAAGATTTCGGGTCAGGTTGTTTTCCGGACCTTCGGAGGAGATTACGAGGGGCACTGTTACCTTATCAGATACATAGATGAAAAATGCCGAGAGAGGAGTAACCGGATCATCTTGTTTCATTCGTTCCCATGACCTGTGAGTACTATTCCAGGTAAGAACAGAATGTCCGGCAGTATTGATCCCAGACAGGATTTTCATCGTATTATATCCGTTTTCCAGAGTAACCGGGACGGAAAAGAGGTTCCAACCAGGATAGAGAGTCATATTCAGATAATGGGGAGAAACAGCAACAATATAAGATGGTTTTTTAACATCTTCACATCCGGAAACAGAATCACAGGCATGAAGTGTGGGTGAGTAGACACCAGCAGTCTCATAACAATGGAAGGGATTCCGGTCAGGAGTTGTCTGGCCATCACCAAAATCAAGCTCAGACTGTTGGATGTTTCCTGATACCTTGTAGGATGTACACAAGGGTGCAACTCCCCGTCTCGGTAATCCGGAAAAATCATACAAGTCTTTTTCCTTTTTGAGTACTTCGATAACCTGTGATTTTGTTCCCCGGCAGTTGCCGGCACCCCAGACTGTCAATGTAACATTATAGGTACCGGGTTCATCAAACCGGTGATCAATGTTCTTCTCTGTACTGGTTACGGTATCACCAAAATTCCAGTACCTTTTTTCAGAATAATCAATGGTAGTATCAGAAAAGTGGACAGTCAGCGGAGCATATCCATTTGGAGGGTAGGCGGTAAATGATGGGCGGGGCACTGCATGGGCAGTAATATAGTTTTCTTTAACTACCTTTTCAGTCTCATTTGTGAAGACATCGGTCAGTGTCACCGTATAAGGACCAGGAAACTGATAACAATGGAAAGGATTTTTGTCTTCACTGGTATCCCCGTCACCAAATTCCCAAAGTCTTGAAAGGGGTATTTCAGGTGACTGTTCATTAAACTGTACACAGTGGGGAGCACAACCTGAAAGCGGTGTGGCAGTAAAACCAAGTTTTTCCTTTGGTTTTACAGATATCTCTTTTGTCGTGACAGCATTGCAACCACAGATACCATTTACCACCAGTGAAACACGGTATGTGCCTTGTGTACTGTAGATATGTTTAACTGCTGCACCTTCACCCCTGCTTCCATCACCAAAATCCCAGGAATATTTCAGGCCTTTGGGAGCATCAGTGCTGAATGAATACTCATTTGGAGTTTTTCCAGCTGCCAGCAGGATCCTTGGCTGATGAACAAGTACCGGTGATGGGCTTTCTATGATGTCACAATAATCATTTGAACAATAGGTAAGGGAGGGGAAATAGGTACCAGACTTTCCATAACAATGGGTATCCTGGGCCCCTGTTCCTGTACTGTTATCTCCAAAATGGTATTCCCATGACTGGGAAGGATTTATTATTTTATAATCAACACACAGTGGGGCAACACCTTCCAAAGGAACAATGGTAAAATCCGGTTTTTGTCTTGGGGTATAGGTAAGGTATCTGTTTTTTGTAAGAGTGTAAGGTGCTCCATCAATGGTATACGTCATTGATATGGTATATGTTCCAGATTCAGCAAAACAATGAACAGGGCTTTTTTCATATGAGACCTGCCCGTCTCCAAAGTCCCATTTGAAGGCATCTGCTTCCCCGGTTACAATAAACCGGGTACAAACCGGAGCAATCCCTGCTTCTCTTTCAGCCAGAAAATCAATATCCTTTCCTTCTTCGACTTCAATATAGTTGAACTTTGAAATCTTGTCACAGGCACCAGCAAGACAGTAGGTCAGCGTGGGACTGTAGTTACCAGGATATACAAACTGGTGACTGGGATTTTTCTCCGTAGAATCATCACTTCCGTCTCCAAAATGCCAGATAATGTTTGTCGGATTCCCGGTAATGGTAAACCGGGTTGTAAGAGGTGCAGAACCATTCGTGGGATCTGCAGAAAAATCCACATAATAATCCGGATCATTAACCTTCACACAATCCGGCTTTGAGACTTCTCCGGATATGGTACCATAGAAATATTTCAGTTTGACCCAGTAGTTCCCTTTCTGCCGATAGCAATGCACCGGATTCATTACATTAGATGAGGTACCGTCCCCAAAATCCCAGGAATAATCCCCATCAGGACCGGTTACGGTAAACTGAACACATAGTGGAGGATAGCCTTCAAACGGAGATGCAGTATAGTCAACGGTCCATTCTGCTGATACGTTTGTTGTATCATTTGATACATTTTCCAGAATTTCCTCATATTCTGCGAGACAGATAGGGGTCATGCAAAGCAAAGACATGACAAGAGATATCAGGCACCACAATTTTATTTGAGCAAAAAACCGCATCGCACTTATCAGCCCCTGTGAAATGATGATAAACAGGTACCGTTAGGTGATTAAACTATAAAATTACTGATGAAAAAGAATTAGAACCAACTCTCCAGGGTTTTTTGTTTCTCCTTCCTCGCGATTTTATCAAGAACAGGATTTACCCGTTCGGGTGAAAATCCATATTCATCACATAAAAATGAAAATAAACCGTCTCTGTCAATAAAAGAAGCACTCAGATCATATGAATCACATACCGGAGGATTATGAAAAAAGTCTCGGATTGGACAAGGATCAAACCCAGGTGATTTTTCCCGGATTATTGTTTCAAAATCTCCTGATTTAACCTTTTTTAAACCGGTCTTTGATCCTATCCCTTTTATCCCCGGATTAAAATCAGTTCCGGTAAGGATTGCAATATCCACAAGCTGCTCCCTGCTAATTACCAGTTTTTCCAGGATTTCTGATAGCACAATTCGTTCAGGCTGAATAGTAACCTGCCGACCATGAATACGGCGTTTACCAGAGATAGTAAGATTTCTCACCAGTATTGGTGCTCCAAACAGAAGGGTATCATAGTCCTGCGAGACTACATAATCAACGTCACCAACAAGCGCCATATAAGCAGCCTGCGCCTCACCTTCTGATGGAGCATCAATTACCGGAAGTCCCATGAGGCCCAGAAGTCTCTTTGATGATGATATTATGTCTTTATCAACAACTGAGCTTGACATTGCATAGCGGAAAGCCCGGGCCATATCACCTTCTCTTTTTGCTTCATCCCATTTAACCTGTGACTGTACACGGGTTTCTTTTCTCTCCTGGATAGTAATGCTTTTCATTTCAGGAGGTGCACCATCAAAAACAAATACCGGTCGGATTCCCTGTTGCATAAGGTTGGATGTACGGAAAAATAACCCGGACAGATGAGAAGTTACTCTTCCTTCTCCATCCATAAGAGGTGTTCCATCCGGCTGCCTGATTATGGAGAGAAACTGGTAAAGAGCATTATATGCATCTATTGCAGCAGTACCCTTCAAATCATCCGGGCTTACCGGATGTTTATAATCTTGTAAAATGTCCCTGAGTGCTACACCCATGCTTTGCCTACCGGTATACCCTTCTGGTCAGATCAGTATTCAGTTCCAGAATCTGGTGCATCGTCTCTTCATATTTTCGTTTCATTTCTGAAGAATGGTCATCAAATGCCTTATGAATTGCCTTTCCCTGAACTTTTATCCCGGATATCAGATTTTCCACCCTGATGAGGATATACCAAATCAGGAAGATGATTGGAAGAGTTATAAGAAGAAGTCCGATAATCGCTTCGAATGGAAAGGAATATGCAGTTCCGATAAGAATACACCCGCATGCAACGATGAGAAGGGGAATTATGCCTGCCAGAAGGATCCGATCATCCATATATTCAGATAGATGGTTCTCCCATGATTTAAGTACTGGTTATCATGATATCAAAGGAACAAATCCGGGAGTTTCTTGCCTTACTAGCAATGCCGGTAATGCTCCTTGCCGTTGGAATAGGATCCGTTCTTCTTGCAGTTCCCATGACTGCATCAGGATATGCCGTATTTGAAGACCCTGAATCTCTCACAAATCCCCTGTGGTTTATTGTGATGCTCCTGCTGTTTACGGCATTTCTCCTTCTTCTCATAAGATTTAAATATAAATTCATTCTAGACTGGATAATCCGGATTTCACTGTTTATTGCATATATATATGTATTTTCAGGACTTGCCGGTCTTGTATGCACCATGGATATCGCACTTGTTTTTGGTATCCTCGCTGCAGGACTGGCAACCCTGCTTCTCTGGAAATACCCTGAATGGTATGTGGTGGACATACTCGGAGTCCTGCTCGCTGCAGGAGTTGCATCGATGTTTGGCATATCATTAGAACCGATGCCTGTAATTTTGCTCTTAATCCTGCTTGCTTTGTATGATGCAATCTCGGTGTACAAGACAAAACACATGCTAACCCTTGCCAACGGAGTTATCGAAGGGCGAATGCCAATCATGGTTGTTGTACCTAAAAAGGAGGGATACTCATTTATCAGGGATGGAGTTGGTGGAACGATATCTCCTGAAGGAGATAATCAAACAGAAGAATCAAAACATGACCGGGCTGCATACCTGATGGGACTTGGTGACCTTATCATGCCATCTATACTTGTCACTTCTGCAGCAGTTTTTATGCCTGGAGGAGGAATCGGTCCGATGAGTACACCTGCCATAGGAGCTCTTCTTGGATCTGTACTGGGCCTGTTCATCCTTCTCCGGTCTGTGCAGTCAGGAAGACCACAGGCAGGACTTCCTCCATTAAACGGGGGGGCAATCCTTGGTTTTCTCATCGGATGGGCTGTGACGGTTTTATAATAATGGCAAATCAGGGAGATATTTAATGGATTACTATGTCATTGAAGCTAATAACCTGATAAAAAAATACCGGGATCTCACTGCTGTAAATTCTATCAATTTTTCTGTACCCAAAGGAGAACTGTTTGGATTTCTGGGACCAAATGGTGCAGGAAAAACAACTACCATGAAGATGGTCCAGTGTATATCACCCAGGACTCAGGGAAGTCTGAAAATTTTTGGGATGGATCCTGATACCGACGGACGGGAAATCAGGAAGTGTATCGGTGTAGTACCCCAGGAAACCAATCTTGATCCTGACCTGAGTGTTTTTGACAATCTTGCAGTGTATGCACGGTTTTACGATATTTCATCCAGAGAAGCAGCAATCAGGGCAGATGAGCTGCTTTCCTTTTTTGAACTTGATACAAAAAGGGACACAATTATTGAAAAATTATCCGGTGGTATGAAAAGAAGGCTGTTACTCGCACGCGCTCTCATTAACCGTCCTGAACTCCTTATCCTTGACGAACCGACCATCGGACTTGATCCGCAGGCCAGGCATCATATCTGGGAAAAACTTCTCAAACTTCGTGCAGAAGGACATACTATTGTTCTTACCACCCATTACCTGGATGAAGCGGCCAGGCTTTGTGACAGGCTGGTTATTATGGACCAGGGTTCCATCCTAGTCACCGGATCTCCTGATGCACTGGTGAAGCATTATATCGGAATGGATATTGTAGAAACAGAAAATATCCCCGAGGTTGTGCAATACCTGGATAATGCCGGTATTCATTATGATTCAGGGGGCGAAGTCCTTCAGGTCCGGACAAAGAATCCAAAGGATATTACAGATAAATTACGCGAGTCATTCCAGGGTATCAGGATTATTACCCGCCCGGGATCACTTGAGGATGTATTCCTGCTCCTGACCGGAAGGAGGCTTCGGGACTGAATATGAAGAAAATAAAGCGGTGCAAGGAGTTCATTACTGGTTCATACCGGGTATGGCTTAGAAATGCTCTGGTGTTCCGGAAAAATATCAGGGTAAACCTGGTGCCACCATTCATTGAGCCGCTTTTATACCTGGGAGCTATCGGATTTGGGATAGGTGCGTATATTACCGATGTTGACGGACTTCCTTATGTCAGATTCATTGCTCCTGCAATACTCGCTGCTTCGGTAATGAATGCATCCTTTTTTGAATGTGCATACGGGACATATGTCAGGATGTATTATCAAAAAACATTTGATGCAATTCTTGCAACACCCATAACACTCAAAGAAGTCATTCTTGGTGAAATCCTGTGGGGTGCAACCAGGGGATTAATTTCTGCAATATCCATCAGCATTATACTTTTCGTGCTCGGTCTTGCTTCTCCATCAGGGTTGCTTATTGTTCTTCCCCTCTCTTTCTTTGCCGGGATGTTATTCGCAGGCATAGCAGCATGTTTTTCGGCAATATCTCCATCCATAGACACAATATCATATCCTGCGACACTTTTTATTGCACCGATGTTCCTCTTTTCCGGTACATTCTTCCCATTACATCTCCTTCCCCAGGTTATCCAGTATATTGCATTGATTTTTCTGCCCCTGACCCATGTTGTAAGCCTGACAAGGGCACTTCTGACCGGAACAAGTGACACCTTTTGGGCTCTCAACATAACTTGGATATTCGTTGGAATACTCGTATTTTCATTCCTTGCTATCCGGTTATTTGAACGGAGACTGATTGTATGACTGAACATGAAGAATACCTGAAAAAGGAACTGATGGATGCTGCAAAGAACTGGCTTGCCATCGATGGCCTGTGGTTTTTAGCAATAGAAGAGCGATATGGACTTGAGACTGCCATCTCCTGTGATGTTAAAGTCTGGAAGGACTTTTCCAAAATAGAAGCAGATAGAATAAAAAAACGGTTACATTTACCAGAAACTGGAACCCTTGACGATCTTGAAAAAGCTCTTCATCACCGATTATTTTGCTATCTTGATGAGTACACAATAAAAAGACCGGATAAAAATACACTTGAGATATTCATGCAGACCTGCCGGACCCAGACAGCACGGACCAGGAAAAATTTGCCCCTTTTTCCCTGCAAAAAAATAGGGATCGTCGATTATGAAACATTTGCCAGGCAGATAAACCCTGCAATAAGAACGGAATGTATATCCTGTCCTCCTGATCCCCGGCCTGATTCTTATTTCTGTGGATGGAGATTTACTCTCCTTGAAACAACTATTTCATAGTAATTATATTCAGGACTTCAGACAGACGATGTATACCTTCTTCTATCTGTTCAAATGAAGAATTCGTAAAATTCAGTCGAATGGTGTTTTCTCCCCCTCCTTGAGTATAGAACGGAATACCGGGGAGAACTGCAACCTTTTTCTCTAAAGCTTTATTAAACACATCCAAAGAAGAACATCCCTGAGGCAGAGTTACCCATAAAAACATCCCCCCATCGGGTATCGTATACGAAACTGAATCAGGGAATTCTTTTTTAATTACATTAATCATACATCCACATTGTTTCCGGTAGGTTTCGGTAATTTTCCGGATATAAGAGTCAATTGGATATTCTGATAAATACCGGAAAATAATCCTTTGTGCAAGAATGCTAGAATGAAGATCGGTGGCTTGTTTGGCAGTAACAAGTCTGTTCATGACATCCTCTGGCGCACAGACCCATCCCATCCGCATACCGGGGGTAATAATCTTTGAAAAAGATCCATTCATGACTACCTGGTCAGGAATATGTTTCTTCACTGGCTTTGAAACATCACCGTCGAACCGGATCTCTCCATATGCATCATCCTCGACGAATACCGAATCATGAATCCTGATAATATCTGCAACATCTTTTCTTTTAGATTCAGACCAGGTAAGTCCTGATGGATTTTGAGAGTTTGGCACACCATAAAAGAACCTGCATTTTTTCTTCATGGCATTTTCAACATCAGCAAGTACTGGACCATCCGTCTCAAGTTTTACCGGGACAAAACCAGCTTCATATAACGAAAAAGCCTGTATCGCTCCCAGGTATCCAGGTTCTTCAATCCCGACAGGTGTTCCTTTATCTATGAAAATTTTCCCACACAAATCAAGGCATTGTTGTGAGCCATGAGTGATAAGAATTTCATCCGGAGAGACTGACATATCATACCGGCGTGAATACCGTTCTGCAACCCATTCTCGAAGTGGCAGATATCCCTCTGTTGTTGCATACTGAAGGACCGCAGCACCTTCATCAGAAATGACATCTTTTGCTACCTGTGCAAGTTCATGGACAGGAAACAAGGTAGGATTTGGAAGCCCTCCGGCAAATGAAATAATATCAGGACATTCAGTAACTTTAAGTGTTTCACGTATGAAAGAACGAGGAGTTTTACTCATCCGGTCAGCAAACTGGTAGTCCATAATCCCGTACCTGTAGGTAAGGATCCTTTTTTGGCCTTCCGGTCATACCTGAATTTCCTTGTCTGATTAAGAGTAATTCACAAAAGCGTAGAAATTATACTAAAATAAAAAAAACCTGGAAGATTCCAGGGATCAGATATTAAATCTGACTTTTTTATGCAGTTTTGTTGGTTACTTCTTCAACAACTGCTTCAGCTGCTTCAGCTGCTTCTTCAACAACTTCTTCTGCAACTACTTCAACAGGTGCTTCAGTTACAACAGGGGTAACAACTGCTACCGGTGCTGCTCCTGCTTCAACAACATTGAAGATAGCGGTCTCTACGACGTCAGTGGTTACACCTGCGACGCGGACGATGTACTCATCCGGCTTGAAGGTGCTTGCATCGACGGTAAAGCTCCACTTGTTCAGACCGTCAGTGCCCTGCTGGACCTTGACAGTTCCGGTTGCACCGTTGAACTCACCACTCTGTGACTTGTCGGTCGGCTTGAATGAAGAGGAAGTTACCTCGACAAGCAGATCGTTGTCATCGTACATGAGGTTGGTGGTACCGGCAATCTCGAACTTGGAGCCTACGGCCTGCTCAGCGATTGGGTTGATGGTGACCTTTGGCTCCTCTACGAGGAACTGCATCTTGGTGTAGATATCATCGACCATTGCTGAGTCGATTGCTTTGACAAGTGCCTCTGCTGCGTCAGTTCCCTGAAGTGCTCCTGCACCGCCGATTCTGAAGACTTCAGAGTCACGGGTTGGGTATGCACCAAGGACTTTCTGCGGTTCGAGTGAATTGTCTGGATAGACATCAAATTCGTTGTTGTACATCGGATGCTGAATAACAACGAAGTACTGTCCTGCATAGAGAGATGAAGTCTCAGCGCCCTTAATTTCGTGTTCGAATGACATGTCATCGTTCACGCTTTCAGTTGCGTAGAGTACTTTGTTCTTTCCAAGGATCCACATTGCAATACCTTTTGATGGGTCGCCTTCTGCAGTTCCACGGATGAACATCTTGTCACCCTTTGCAACAGTACTTGCAGATGCGGTTGCCTGGATGTATGGTTTCTTGACAACCAGTGAGACAGTGTCATACTGTGCGTCACTGAGGTGGTCCTTATCGCGTGGTGCGCTTACTGCGTATACGGTGTAGGTACCTGCATCCATCTCAAGGTTGGCGGTCTGCCACTTGAATTCGTAGTTGTCATCGTCCTGGACATCAGCCTGGTCAAAGGATGCTGCCTGGTCGTTGTTGACTTCCTTACGTGGGGATTTTAGCATACCACCGTTTGTTGGGAGGTTTGGTCCAGTTATGAACAGATAGGTAATATCAGTCTCGGAGTTAGTACCGGAGAGCTTGACTTCCTCACCAAGATAGTAGCTCTGGTCACCAGAGGCAACGATGGTTACATCGCCCTTCTCTACCTTGACATCGACCTCATCGGACTTGTACTGGCTGCCGGACTTGCGTTCGACACGGATAGTGTACTTCTTGTCCTTGGTGTCTTTGGAAGACTTCCACTCAACAGTTCTGGTTCCACTGGAATTGAGTTTTATGAGTGCATAGAACTTGGTTCCGTGGAATTCGGGGTCATCGGGGACATCCTGCTTGATGCTCTTCCCTGCTCCACCCTCATACTGGTATTTACCGATTTCGTATGGACCTGCTGCTGCATCCTGCTTGACATCAGCCTGGGTATCAAGAACCATTGGCGGCTGGTCATCAGGCTGGCCGGTCATAGATCCGGTTCCCTTAATCCAGAGGTAATACTCAGCATTTGGGACACCAGTAATGGTGACGGAGAATGGGTTGCCACGGACAACATTGTCCTTGTTGGCTTCGATCTTCACCTGGTCGGTGGCGATCTGAACACTCTTTACTGAGGAGATAGTCTTACCGGTGTAATCAGAACCATCAGGTGCGGTATACTGATCCTTCATGCTGTTGGCATTACACTCTGCCCAGACCGTGTAGGTACCTGCCTTGTACATGCGGTTACCGTACCGATCCTCGGCTGCAGTGTTCCATCCATCGTTGGTTGCCGGTTCGGTGTGCTTGTTGTCTGGGGATACCCAGTACCAGAGCTGCTGGTTAACTGCAAGCTTGGTAAGCTCAATTTCCTTACCGTTGTTACCAACGAGGTTTGTATAGACACCACCGTCTGCACTCTTTACTTTAATCTTGAAAGGTGCATCTGCAGGCTGGTAGCCTGGACGGGTGATGATGCTCTGCATGTTGGTTTCAATGACAAAGTTACCGTAGTTTCCTACTGGAATTGCCTTGCCAGTGACGTCCTCATCAACAGATCCATCCCAGACCTTAAGGTTAAGAGAAGGTTCCTTGATGTTAAATGCGAGTGAGCCCTTTACGCTGCCATTCCACTGATACCAGTTGCCGGTTTTTCCGACGAAGATATCAGGAGATACATAGAATGACTGTGCGTTGGTTACCTGCTGAATATCTGCAGGCTGCTCAGTTTCAGTGTTGGTACCTGGCTGCCACCATGCAATCTGGCTGGCGCCTCCGGCAGCTGCAGAGATATCAAGACCTCTCTCACCAAGGAAGACTTCTCCTCCGGCGGGAATCTTGTTGATTGCTGCAGTAGCGGGGAATGCCATGATTGCAAGTGCAACAAGCACCATCATGACAACTGCAAATCGTGCGTTCATTACATGTCCTCCGAATGAATACGACCCATACCTTCAGACATCATGCTATCAATCATGATGACTGCCGATATGGAATACTCCGAGAGTAACTCTGAAGTATCATTACTTAGTTGTCTGGTATCCTTTATATTCTTGTGATCCGCACCGGTGACCATTCCTTGTCTGAATACGAAGAGAGAACACAAAATATATAAAAATCATTCGTATTTTCCAAAAATCAGGGTAATTTTTTAACATTAATGGAATGAGGAGAAAGTATATAATAAATTGTAAAAAGACTTGATTGTATAACCGCTTTTATGATAATTCATCAGCGCCATTCTTCTGGATAAAATTGTTATTCAGCAGCTCTTTTTTTACTGATTTTTCAAAGTCGCCCCATTTGATTATGAAAAACAGATGCATGTGCGCTATATAGCGATGTGTTATTTCATATTAATAGCCAGAAGGGAAAATGAAATAAGATTTAATCCGGAAATAGGAACATTCAGCTGCATTCCCTGGGATAATAATTATGCATTAATAGACGGAATGGAGGGATCCCTGGGAGAAAGAGGACCGGATACCATACACAACACCCGAGTATTTGATAGAACAGAACCTTTGAGGATACCTCGCCAGTACCCCCTGATATTTAGGAGATGGATACAGACCTGAATCAGAGAACTAAATATTCCCCACCAGGTATTAAAACAATAAATTTTCAATACACCAGATATGTTTCAGAACGGCAATAGACCAGGAAGTATGGGAAGTAGTGTCAGTTTTAGTATGGAAACATCACCGAAAGGTGGCCGCTTATCAGATACCTTATGGATAACCCGGTTTATCATGATGCATACGAGGATGTCTTAAAAATATTCTGGATTCTAGTTTTAATACCCTAAAAATTGCAGAAAAATTTGATGCATATCATGATCTCATAGAATCATCAGTTATTGGTCCTGATGGAGAACGGGAAGGATAAACGTACCTGACGGACAATTCAGACTTAATTAGAGCATTTGAGGAACAGAAAACCCACATCAATTCACAATATACCAAAGCCATGGAGTACCTCCAGTCAGAAAAATCACGGTATCATATTCCTTTTTTAGACCCGCTCCCTTCTTTTACCCGATGATTTTATAGATGAAAACGCAAGGGGAGCTAAACGGTTGACCCTGGAAGAGAAGAAAACAATACCCAAGTTTCAGCCGAGATACCTGACAATATGTCCGAATCTCTATTTAGTAATTATCAGGATAGAAAAATTTTCTAATCTTCGCTATCTGGGCATTGTTTGACTTTATTCGGGATATAATAACTGCAAGAAGAAAAAAATGCGGAATCAATCGATGCTGTGAGGAGAAGAGCGATGATACTTCGATGGAAGAGAACCATAAATAAAACGAATAGCAAAGGCAGGTTCATGATTTAACATGCGTTGCTCATGATTAATGCGTCTTTAAAGCAAAACTTACCTGATTCTGATTGGGGCAACACCGGTGAAATATCCAATGGGTATTTTTGTACACTATATGCAAGAGCGCAATAAATTGCTCAAGAAGCGAGATGGACTGGATCCCCTAAGCTCTCAGGTAATACAAGGCAAATTGCTCTTTTTCTCAGGGAAGTGTAAGATTCTGTTGTGGCGGAATATATTTCTCTTCCATAAAAGGGAATAGTGAAGGAATAAGCCTTCCTAATTCTAGATATTTAATATACATCTACCAACGGTTATTACTTTTTTTCCCAAACCTAAATGCTGATGAATCAGGCACAAATCCTTCATAGTCCCCATGAAATTGTCCGTTTACTAGGAAAACCGGCTGAACAATTCACCCGTGAGGATTTAATTCAGGCATCGGTGGCTCTTGGGGTCCAGATGATCAACTTTCGATATCTCGGGGAAGATGGCAGGCTCAAAACCCTGAACTTTATTATCTCCAGTATGGACCATCTTGAGACGATCCTGACCGACGGTGAGAGAATTGATGGATCACAGCTCTTCTCATCAATTGAGGCAGGATCAAGTGATCTCTATGTTATTCCACGATATAAAACGGCCTTTATAAATCCCTTCTCTGAAATTCCGACAATGGAACTCCTCTGCTCTTTTTACAACAATGAAGGTGAGCCTCTCGAAAGTGATCCCTATAATATCATCAAAAAAGCACATGCTGCTTTTACCAGGGAGACTAATGCCAGATTTTTTGCCCTTGCAGAGTTGGAATACTACGTCATTTCACAATCTGAACCGCTTTACCCGTGCATGAATCAGCGGGGGTATCACGAATCACGCCCATTCTCACAATCTGAAAATCTACGGGTTGAAGCCCTCCGCCTCATTGCACAGGCTGGAGGGAAGGTGAAATATGGCCATTCTGAAGTCGGATGTTTTACCATGGATGGAACCCTTTATGAACAACATGAAGTTGAGTTTCTGCCACAACCGATCGAGGACGCTATCGATCAGCTGATTATTGCAAAATGGATCGTCAGGATGCTGGGAGAAAAGGCCGGCGTAACGATCAGTTATGCCCCGAAGATAACCATTGGAAAAGCAGGATCGGGGCTCCATTTTCATATGATGGCGGTTTGTGATAATACAAACCTGATGGTTGGAGAATCCGGTCTCTCTGATCTTGCTCAGAAGATGATTGCAGGTCTGCTCGATTGCTCTGGGCCCTTAACCGCATTTGGAAATACAATCCCCACTTCATACCTCCGCCTCGTGCCGCACCAGGAAGCACCCACGAATGTATGCTGGGGAGACAGAAACCGTTCCGTGGTCGTCCGTGTTCCACTTGGATGGATCGGTGGTAACACGATGATTCAGACCGCAAACCCCGAATTTCCCCCTGATGTTCCTGAACGAATGTCCAAGCAGACAATTGAGTTTCGTATTCCCGACGGTTCTGCAGATGTGTACAATCTCGGGGCCGGACTCGTTGTTGCATGCCTGCACGGTATCCGGATGCCGGGTGCACTTGAGAAAGCCAGAGAACTCTACGTTGATGGGAACATCTTTGATGAGAAAAACCGGGAGAAACTGCGATCACTTAAGCAGTTACCGGGTTCCTGTGTTGAGTCGGCAGAGGCACTACTGGAAAAACGAGCAATATTTGAAAAAGAAGGAATTTTCCCGGCAAGCGTGATAGACTCTATTGCCAGGCGTCTCACAGAATACAAGGACCGGGGCATGAGTGAGCGGATTTATGGAAAAGAGGATGAAATAATGACCATTGTGAACGAATATATTCATATCCGGTAAATCCTGGTCTCACTCATCCGGCCTCAAGCCAGGGATTACCAGACCTGTTGGAGGTTCTGAACAACCGAATGAGGCTTCCCTTTCCCTGACTCATCCATGATGGAGATCTTTTACTCCTTCGAGTTGATCGCCGATGGAAAGTAAGTGATCGGACCAGATTTTCATCAACCACCCATTAACCTTCATGGTCAAGACCGAACGTGTCGATGATGAAGGTGAGCGGTACCTCCTGAGTCAGCACCCAACTCACGGATCAGATGTGTGTCTTGTTTTGTTATCTGTCCGGATGCGTTTCTCGAAAGAACACCCTGTATAGTCCTCTTTGATACTATGAAGGGAGAACTCATTGAGTGAAAGGCTCGGTGTACGTGAGAAAAGCGTAGCGACGTTTTACGTTGAAATATTTAGAAAAAAGCGAATTAAAGGTTAAAAGCCTCAGCCGAGATCCCAGACATCAAGTTCAAATCCTTCGAGCAAAAGAAGGTCAGATTGATGTTTTTATTTTTCGCGCAAATCTCTTGATCGCAAGGAACTTTTTCGGATCTTTTGTTCTATGAGGTGCCGCATCATTTTATCCCTGAAAATACGCTATACGCATATGGTTCTTCATAGATAATAGACATTTTTGTGAGGCACGGCACAGCATGATCCAGTCCGGCACACTTTTCTAAAACGTCTCCTCATGGGTTCTATGACCAAAACCCCCTCGTCGTTATGAGTAAACAGGATATAGGATATACCGAGGAGAACCGAGGCATAACGTTTGGCACGGCACAGCATGATCCAGTCTGGCACACTAACTGAACATCTCATCACGGGTTTTATGATCGCCCTAATCTCTTCATTATGAGTAGGCGGGATATAGGTTCCGAGGAGAACCGAAGCATGATGTTTATGACACGGCACAGCATGATCCAGGCCGGCACACTTATCTGAACATTTTTTCTCACTCGTTGTCTATAACCACCACAGAAGATCATAAAGAAACATCTTGAGGGGTATATCTATCCGGAAATTTGTGAGTTTGTTGAAAATAATTCCGTTTCCAATAATGGATCAATATTTCCGGTATATGGTTTTCCGGGGACCGACTTCTACCACATACACGATGAGTTTATTGTTTTGAATAGATAGGATAGCCCGATAACCACCAACATGCAAAGAATGAAACGGAGATTTATCAGATCCTTCTAACTTCTGTACATGTGACCAGGGATTATTCTTCAGATCATGAATGGTTCTGATTATCTCCTGAGCTATTGGTAATGGTATTTTTTTGAGGTTTCTTTTTGCTTTATTCGAGTAGATGATCTGAAACTCAGTCATTCAACCCCGAATTCTTTCATGATATCTTCTTCAGTATGTACCCTCCCTGCTTTGATATCTTCCAACGCTTCTTCTATTCCTGCAATCTCTTCGGAAGTAAGAGGATCAGGATCAATAGCACATGATAGAAGGCGCTCTATCACTGCGCTATAGGATTCCCGGGGGTGTGTTTTCAGGTTTGATAATTGATCCTTCAAGTCTGATCGAATGTATATTGTGGAAGCCTCTTGCATGATTTACCTATAGGTGCTTACAGGTATTGATAGTTATGCAAGCGAAAATAATCCGTTCGAATGTAGCTCATTCGTTCAATTTGACAAAATGTTTTTTGCCACATAGGAAGGACGAGATTTTGTTTCTTGCGAATTTCGAAGAGAATAAAATGCAGTTTATTGCATACGAGGATTACAAAAATGAACGGGTGACGGCACGGCACAGTATGATCCAGTCCGACACATATTTTCACGAAAATCATAGGAGTCTAAATATATGAACATGGCCTGATTCCAAGTCATTCACAATCTCAAAATGAACCCTGGTATTACCAGAAAAATTTGAACGAATGACTTACGCAGATACGGAAATATTCACACCATTCCTTATGAAAGACATTCGTATAGAATTTTCCGTTTCATATTCTTCAGGAGTGAGGAGAATCAGATCAACAGGTACTTGATACCGTTCAATTATTTGATTTAAAGCAGGTTTGATCCTTTTTCTTCGCTGTAGTGAATCAAGATTTTGAAACGATGAAGATATGAGTGCAATATCTACATCGCTCCCATCCGTTGCGGTTCCATCTGAATGCGAGCCAAAAAGCACAAGGTTAGATACCTCTATTCCCAGATTTCTCACCTCTATCAAGAGATCATCTATCAAAGATCTGATTTGCGTATCCATGTTAGAAACTCCCCGTGCTCTTGATATTTTATTATTCATTGGTGATGTGTTTGCCCCTTTCAGCACAGCACAATACGATCTGTGCCGGCACACTTATTTGTACAAGTCTCCTCACTCGTTGTATGACCACCCCCCAGAAGGTCACTAAGAAACGACTTGTGGCGTATATCGATCCGGAAATCTATGAGTTTGTTGAGAACGACTCCAAATCTAATAACTGTTCTATCTCAAAGAGTACAGAAAAAATACTTCTGTATTTAATGAAAGAGAAACCTCAAATTGTATCACAAACCCATACAGAATTCCAGAATATCGAATTAACAGTACTGAGTATTCTTTCTCATCTGCCTGAAGAAATTGTTGAGAAGTTATCAGAGCAAATAACCTCTACACTAATTTTTCAGGAGAGAGACGTTTTGATCCATGCTGTTCCAGCACAGACCGGCACAGAACCAGATATCTCACATACCCAAGTTGCTCTTTCCAGATCAGTATCGGAAATACCTGAACCATCTGAATCAATGACTGGTTCATTAAATGAGGATCAAATTTCAGCACGACACGGCACAGATCAGCACGGCATAGATATTATTTCTGACAATACCGATCATGAAAAACTTCTTTCAAATCCTGGCGAAAATTATGATCTAAATGAAGTTCAAAAAAACAATCCACTTCAGTTTTGTCTATCCATCAATCCGAACATTTCAGCTGATTCCTCGATAAATCAAACTCAACAAATCGCCATTGCTCTGAAACAATACATGCAGAATCATAACTTAACTCAACGATCTTTTAAGGCGAAATATGGAATCGATGTTACTAAAATGAAAAATTGGATTCTCGGTACTCGTTCTATGAATCTGGATACAATAATGAAAATCCTTCAAATCATAAATTCGCCTGAAAAAATAATTTAAAACCGCTCACCCCTGTGACCCTGCCCCTCACCCCCTTCCCCTCTCCCCAGGCCAAGCCCCAGGGGAGAGGGGGGACCCGTTGCTTCAGGGACGCCTCTGGCTCGGCTCGCACCCCGTCGCTTCGCTCCTCCGCAAGCCGCCCTTTCGCAAGAAAAACATTGAGGGGAAAGTCGCATATCACTCCGCTTCGCTCCATGACATGCTCCTCTCTCGCTTCCTTCAGTCGTTCGGCTGACCGGCAAGCCGGACAGCCTCCTCCTTCCGGTCGCTCTATTGGTAACATAATTCTCTTTGAGGTGGTTATGCTCCGCTTCACAGAAACCACTCCTCGCTGTGGCCCTCACGTTGTTCCGGTCCTCGCTCGTCGGGCTTACTGTTCCGCTCCGGACCTGGGGGTGATCGCGGGTAACTTGACTCTCCCGTCCAGTCGTTCGCTTCGCTCACTTTCCTGTCCAGGAGGTCAATCGACCCGCATGAAACCTGTACATCTTTACCCCCCTGCCCCCTTTCAGGGGGAATATTGACCCGCCTTATCTACTCCGCTTCGGCTAAAGCCTTCGCTCCCGGGCGGGTAGACGCAATAGGGCAAAACAAGTTTGCCCTATTCCATCCCTCAATGAACCCGATAACGTACATTGATATTTTATAATCACCTATGAATCCCTATGAAGTTCTATAAAGTTGAAGAAGTTGCAGAGATGTGGGGATTTAATAAAAAATTTGTCTGGCGTATGATTAAAGAAGGAAATCTTGCAGCGGTAAAAATGGGAACTGAATATCGAATTACTGATGAACAGATTGAGGATTATGTTAAACGGAATACCGTTGATAATTCACAAAAAACGTTGACAGAGGAAGAACCCAAACACGACTAAGAATTTTCCTCTGTCACTCACCATATAGATCTTATGAAAATAAAAGAACAATCACAAATAATCGGATAACTCGCAATAACGGTACCAAAACAATACGTACCTTTCAAAATTCAGGAATAACTATTTGGGCTTCGCCGCGTATGTAACCCGCCGTGGGGGGGACAAGCCCCCCCAAGATGGTTAATACTGCTCCTGGGGGATTCGGGCATAGCCCTTCACCCCCAGACCCCCGAGATATGATAGGGGGGGGCAGTTTACGGGGTATGTGGGAGGAGCGAGCGAAGCGAGCGACGACCTCAAGCGATAGCAGCGACCTGAATATATCTACCCTAAAAAGATAATAGCCAAGAAAAAGGTGAGGGGGTTTTATCCGGCCCTGAACTGTTTTTCTGATATTACCTAATAAACCGAGGGCCGGCCCCTGTATTCCCACCGCGTAAGCGGTGGGCGAAAATTTCCTGGGCCGTAAAGTATATATATCCCTTTGATGACCGATAGCACCCGATAAAAATTTAAGAAATAATTTCCCCATCTTCAATAATCACCCCTGATCCCCGGCTCTCATCTACTACTTCGATCCATACCTGGAGATCCTGTTCTTCTGCAATCTCTTCTATGATCCCTCTGCTCGTACTATCAAGAAGGGATCCATCCTGAATGAGGAGAACCCGGAGCCCAGGATTCAGAGCTGCACCCATCGCCACAGATACCCGAATCTGTTCAGCTGCTGAACACTGAGAAATCGGGATTTCCCGGTATGATATCCCTTCCAGAGAGATGGAAATATCTGGAATCGGAAAGGTGGCACTTTTCAGAGCTTCCTTTTTTGTCTGATCAATATCTTCTATCTTCTCTGTCAGATAGTCAGATTTTTTAGAAGCGTCATGAAGGCGGGAGACAATATCTTCAAAGGTCCTCCTCTTCTGTACCTGTTTATTGAGGTCTTCGATGTTCCGGAGTTGTTGTTCCATCTCTGATATATCGATCTCCTGCATCTCTTCACGGGCTATATATGCAGCTTCAAGGTTCTTTCTCTCATTTATCAACCGAGTTTCGAGTTCTTTAATCTCCTGTTCTTTTGCAGCGATTACCCGATCCGTATTTGCTATCTTCCGGTTGGTTTCTTCTGCTGCCCGAATCCGGTTTATCAGATCAGTTGCAGATATCTCCTCTTTCGGTAAGTCAACCGGTAACCCCTGGAGAGGTGCCAGCTGAGCGGTCAGGTTTTTTACTTCCCGGTTTGCCTCTGTCCTGGCGTTAAAATATCCTTCCCGTTCCCGATCTAACGAATCAAGATCTACCCCAAGAACCTGAAGAAGAGTTGCCCTCTGCTCTTTCTTGTCCATTCGGATAAATGCAAGAGGATCAAAAGAGAGAGAGGTTTTTAGTTTGTCGAGGAGTGCCTGAGGAGATTTATAGACTGCTCCGGCTTTATTCTCAATCCGTAGATAGGTATCAGTACCAGTCCAGGAACGGGTGATCGTCATATCCCCCAGGTCAACAGATACCGATCCTGATTCTTCACCCGATCTGATTGGTGAGGGGATCCCTTTCGATATTTCCCGGTTCGCAAAGACAGACCAAATCGCTTTCAGGACTGAACTTTTCCCGGCTCCATTCTTCCCTGATATCTCAATGATTCGCTCTGAACCTGGGGTGATATCCACTGCTTTCAGGCGTAAAAAATTCTGGGCTTTGAGATTGATGATCTTATAGTGCCGGTCTGCCACATCTCCCGTATAGATAGCATCCGGGAGAATCCGTTCAATAACATCTGCGTCCATTTATACCACCGATAACCCTTCGACATAGTTTTGTAAATCTTCCTGGCGTATTCGAAATTCTCCGCCAATCTTGAGAGCCGGAAGCTCCCTGTCTGCAATCATTTTTCTGATTTTTTTCGGAGAGAAGGAAAGGATTTTTCCTACCTCTTCAGTTTTTAAGAGTTTCATGCTTCTTCATCTCCCATTTTTCCGCTGAATAGTCACTATCATTAATCGGACACCAATCAGGCCGGTATCCGGGTTCCATTTTTATCGGGCGTTTTTGTGGATCATCGAAGCAGGTTTTCCCGTGCCAGTTATGCCGACCGCATATCAGGCAATCCCGTTTCCGTTCTTTCATTTATTCCTCAACGGACAGACGATATTCCCCGGGATCCGGTTTCCTGCCATCCTGCAGACTCCCCGTTTCTTTCCTGGCGGCTGCTCGATGATTATCAGTTCAGGACACTTTTTCATCCTGCAATCTGATATTCCTGCCATTGTGATCAGTCCTCACCTGGTAACATGATCGTGATAACCGGCTCTCCCTTATCCCCAGGACCACAGACGGCGATAAGATCCACCAGTTTTGGCTCATTTTTTCCGGGAATCTGAAACAATACCTGGCATCTGATCCGATCTCCTCCCCCATTCCCGGCTTTCACTGCACACCGGAACATCCACAGGAGATCCCAGAGTCTCCCCTCTACAGACTGGCCGGGCAGGTCTGGCAGATAATAGGGATCGATATACCCATTCCAAACCGTATCAGTCACCGCAACCGGGAGAACGATACCGGCATCTTTGAGAATTACCGGAGAGATTGAAACTAATACTCCGTCTGCTATTGCTTCTGCTCGGGAGTAGCAGGATATCACATCCCCGAAAAAATCAGAGAGAGAGGCTGATTCACTCATTCTCTCCCTCCTTATCCTCATACAACCCACAAGGATCCTGATCAGTTCGGGTTTCATTTCCGTTTATCGGGCATGACCCGGTAAGATTACCGGAGGCAATATTTCCCGAAAATAACCGGCAGGATCCGCAGAGGTGATCCATCGTAACCTGGGCATACAGGGAGCTCATGGATCCCATTATTCAGCCCCCCTGCAGGGAATCCAGCCGGAACACATGGCAGTATCCTTATCTCTCTCGCACTTTTCCGGAAGTATGTATTTCCGGCAGGCTTCCCCGGTTCTGATCGGTTCACTACCAGGGAAGGAGACGATCATATCTCCGGTTATCCGGTTTGTGCAACTCAGGCAGGAACCAAAGATAAAAAAGGAGGGATTCATTATTCCCCCTCCCAGAGATCCCGTGTATCCCATGCTTCATCCGGATCCGGGCCAAAATCCACATTCTCACAGTCCACTACTTCAGGAGAAAGGAGATCTCCGATCTTATCCCGATCCCATTCTCCATCCGGTTCACAATCTAACCACCCTGAAACCCATATCTTCAAGGTGTCGGTTTCCGGATCGAACCCTCCATCGATGATCGATACCTCATCAAGATCCCCGAGATTAATCGATTCAAGATCGAAGATACCGGAAAACTCTAAACAACCTTCGATTTGTACCCGGCTGTCCGGGTAATCCGGTGGCTGCAGGAACCGATCATGAGCACGGGCAAAAGAAAGGGTATCCGTGAGGGTCATGATACCACCATCACCGGTTCAAGAACCACCGGTTCAGTATAGGAGACAGATTGCTCCTGCTCTGCAGTCCTATACGATTGTCTGATCTTGTCAAATGATTCTTTCAGCCGGTTTGATTCAGCTTTCAGACTGAGAACCGATGAGAAGAAGGATTTAATCTCATCATCTCTCTCATAGGGCTTCATCCCTGAAAGATCCGCAGAGGTGATAGTCATCAGGCCGTATTCGGTATTCAATGAAAAAGATAATTGAGTCATTGTTAAGCCCTCGCTGCAATTTTGCACGGGTAGATGTCAGCCGGAGAAACTCCGTTCATCGCTCGCCTTCCAATGTCAATGATAACATTTGTTCGTGGCATGGTCGAAGAGCCGGAGATGAGCACCAGTGGTTGTGTAAATGACCACAGAGCTTTCAGATCTTCAAACCTGCAGAAAAATGAGTATACGCCGTACACCTCGAAAACGGCATAACTCCCCAGTCTCTTTGCTACAATAGGGTAGGCGCATTCATCGAAATTATCCCGCTCAAATCCTCGGATCGTTTTTCCGGAGATTAACCGGGAAAAGTCGAGTCCTGAGAACATAAACCGGATCTCTTCATTTGCAACCTGCAGGCGGAGATGGAGAGCGCCGAGACCGTCTTTCACCAGTGTGCTGATAGTGGCAACACCGGAGAGGTGATCCATATCATCACCCCAGAGTTTTGTTTTTGTCGTGTTTGGGTTCATTCTCAATTCCCCATTATAATATAGGTTTCAAAAGTATTTATAGGTAACTATCAGGAGTCATAAGTTATCTATCGGGCACTATCGGGAAGTAAAGGAAGTCATAATATATAAACCTTATCCCCCTGAAATTTTCGCCCGCCCTACCGGGCGGGTTAGATGGATTCCGGCCACAAAACCGTAAGATATGAAAGATCATTCCTGGCCGGATCTCAATAATTTAGACTCTTTTTCAGAAGACCGTTTTATCGGGTCGCTATCAGTGCAGTATTTAAACGAGGTTTAGATCGTCTGAGATAATTAACAGAAAATAAACCGGTTTGGTACAAAGAGTTTTTCTGACCTTTAGGAAACACAACCGGGACTGGAAATCCCTTATTCTGGCATTTATGTCTGTATATCGAGATATTTTCGGATAAAAACGGCATTTCAGGATTTAAAAAGAATAATCCAAAATCCTTTGTGACATGGTTAGCAGGTTTGAGAGAGTTATTTCTCAACATGCTGCTCATATTCATCTGATTCCATCTGCCAGCCGGATCCCATTTATTATCCAGCCATTCGGCTTAACGGGAGCCCGCAAACCATCCTCCCCCCTATCACAATTCCCCGTCGCTTTAGCGACGTCCCCTCCGATGGATGGATTAAAAAACGCCGGGAGAGCTTGCGGTGAAGGAGGCGTGGACCAGAGGGATTTTTCCGAATAGTAGGTCAGTTGACCTCCCTGGAAGGCTGCTTGTGAGACTGGCAGGAAGAGTCAACTTACATACCGGAAAAACTCCCTCCTACTCCCTTCATTTTTTATTGCGTCCACGCCTCCGAGAGCGAGTCCTCACGAAGCGGAGTTATTAAGAGGCGTCAATCAGCCCCCCAGCGGGGGGGTTTGGGGGGGTGTTTTATTCCTTTGGTTATCATTCCAGCGGGATAAACCTCCGGAAACCTACAAGAAGAGGCGAACGGTTGACCTCTCCGGCTGGCCCCCTTTTGGCAGACGGAGAGAGTCAACTTTTCGCCGAACATACCTACCAGCCGGAGCGGAACAGTAAGCCACTCCCCAGCTCTGGGCGAGTGGCTTTCTGTGCAGTGGAGCACAACCATCTCCTCCACGGGAATAAGAGTACTAAAGCGACTGAATGAGGGTGGCTGTCCGGCTGCTTGTGAGCCGGTCTGCCATCCTGAATGAAGGAGCGATCACCAGGAGCAATGTGCTACTGCACGTTGCGACTTTCCCCCAAGTACCTCAGGACCGGGGAAACCAGCGGGATTAACCTACTAAATACAAAGCACAACCAAAGAAACCGATCAACGGGTCCGGTGCAGCAGCACCGGCACAGTTCCCTCTTCCGGAGGTCTCCCCTGATTTACCTTGCGGAAGGGCAGCTTGCGGAGGAAGAGAAAGAAAATTCTCTCTGGAATTTTCTTTCGATGACGGGGTGCGAGCCGAGCCAGAGGCGTCCCTGAAGCAACGGGTCCCCCCTCTCCCCTGGGGCTTGGCCTGGGGAGAGGGGAAGGGGGTGAGGGGCAGGGTCACAGGGGTGAGTCGTATTGCTTGTGCTATCGTGAGAAATTGATTAACTGAAAAGATATCACGGGGACTTTCGAATATACGCCTGGTCCGGATGAGTCTTCTTGTCAGGGTATCGGGGAATCAGGACACCTTTTTGTACCATCGATCGGATGTAATTATTGCGAATAACTTTTTCACTTCGATGAAGTATCAGAGCGATATCATCAAGAGTCTGAAAGTGTCCGGAGCAGATATCAAGAATGAATGATTCCATCTCTTCTCTTGGAATACTTTTTCGGCCTCTCATTTCATTATCGATTCTCTCTGCCAGAGGAACAACCCCAGTATTCACAAGAGACGGAGACAAAATATCTCCTGAATGGGACAAGCTCGGATCCAAATGTGGCAAGCTCCCGTCTGAATGGGACAAGCTCGGATCCAAATGTGACAAGCTCCCGTCTGAATGAGACAAGCTTGACTCCCCGTTATCAAAGGTGAGATGTCTCTGGATGACAGATCCCTGAGGGGGATTTTTCGGAAAATATATTCTCCCCCGTGACTCTCCTTCAGGAATAAGAAATCCCAGGTCTACTAGTATCTTCAGATCTTTTGTCAGATCGGAGGGGTGGATCCCTGACATCTCCCGGATCCGTTTATGCGTAACTTCACCATCCGTATACGCAAAAGCAAGAGCAAGCTTCTGTTCATGTGAGAGAGCATGAAAGGATGTTCCAAAGGTCGTATCAAGATATGCCAATATGTTCTCTGGGAAGAGGTGAATCATGCAGAGAGTCAATGCCGTCATATCCGGGCCGAATGACTCGACATAATGAGGACTACGATATTGCTCTTGTGCCCAATTTGAAAAGATACTGGGAATACCTGATCCTGCCTGGTCACCAAACCCTACCATCCGGAACATAACCTGTAATGCACGGTTCCGGCAATCACTTGTTCCACCAAGAGCAGCCAGCTCAAGAGGGATCCTCATCGTACCGGGATTTCTGAATATTATCCGGTCTACCCGTTTTTCAACAAGAATAGAGACTGAACTTGAGTAGTCTGCATGAATGAGGGTATTAACCAGTGCCTCCCGGATTGCTGCCTCAGCCGGAGTATCCTCCACCCGTTGCCCGTCATGAAGATGAAACGGACTCTTTAGGTCGCGTTTCAATCTCCGGTAGGTTAATTGGAAGAAATCAAACAGGTTCCCGGACCAGCTTCCATCAGGAACCAACCGGTCAATCCACCGGACCGAACCACTTCCTTCAGGAATCTCGCGATAATCGAGGAAAAACTCCGGGAGAAATTCGGTGATCGTCTCCCATCTGCCAAACATCAACAGTCCGGCAACGGTCAGCCCCTCTTCTCCGGTCTCACGGTCTTTCCGGTATCCCTGGAGATGGGTGAGAAAATCTATATCTGAGTCGTTGTTCCAGGTGTGTGACAGATTGGTTATCCTGAAACGGTTCCGATACGCATGAAAGCTTTCCCGGTGGAGATCATCAATACCGGTGTGAGGGATTATCCGCTTATCCTGTCCGTCACTGACCTGTTCAGCGAGCATTCGCTTTACCACCGACTCATCGCACCGGTAATCTCCCTGATAATTCCTGCGATATGTTCCGGTTATGGGATTATTGTTGATATAGATTGGTTTTTCCTGCCGGGTGGCACGAGGAACACGGATGACAAGAATGGTCTTATCCGCGATCTGGACTTCAAAGACATCAGAATCAGTTAGGAGGTTTTTACTTACTTTCTGCTTATTATTCAGCGTATTGGAGAGGTCTTCCCTAATTTTTCGGACCTGGTTCAACCCATATACAGAGAAGTGATTTTTTGGTTTCTCTTCGATTCCAAGAAGGATCACCCCGCCGTTGGTATTTGCCATAGCACTATACGATTCAAAGAATGATTGAGGGAGTTCTCCAGTGCCATCTCTTCCGCCTGCCTTCTTTGCCTCCCGGTTCAGATCTTCATACAGCTGATCGGTCTGGATCAGATCAACGAGTGCATCAAGATCTACTATTTCAGTGGCGGGCATGGTGGGGTTCCTCCAGGTATATTTTCCGGGTGTGCAGGGATCTATTGACTGGTGACGGTCTTTATTCCTTCATACCATATTGTTTCATGCTCACATGAGGGTTCTCATTCCCATTACTTTTTATGTCATTCAACATATAGTAGTCAAGGATTATATTATGGCAGATTTACCAATTGCAGCAGTAATCAGGATTGCAAAAGCAAACGGAGCAGAACGGGTCGGAAGCGATGCAGCTGCACTTCTTGTCAAGAAGGCAGAAGAATACATCGCAGAACTGACAAAGGAAGCAGATAAACTCGCTACCCATGCCGGAAGGAAAACCATCAAGGCAGAAGATGTCGAGATGGCTGATAAGAACTAATTTCTCTTTTCTTTTTGTACGTTTCCAACCCCTTTTAGAAGAATCACGATAAGAATTCACTCACTACCTTTTCTTTCCGTGGATTTACTCTATCAAAAGAGAAGAGGGGATTCAAAAATCACAAAACTGCATAATTTTCAATTAAATTCCGATAGACACGTATATTTGAATGAATAATAGTTGATTTGGATTGATATGGGTATTACAGACATTTTTCGGGCTTCAAAAATAAAGGACGAAAACACAAAACTCAAGGAAATATTAGATGAGATTGGTGCTACTGAAGCAATTGAAGTAAAAGAACGAATAGAACAATTAAAAAAAGAAGAACAGGAGTGGAAAAATAA
>Ga0209510_1000939_pt1 | contig 36115 bp, 26 predicted proteins | sample BiotimSIPDNA_FD_185749 | JGI IMG/M metagenome (GOLD analysis project Ga0209510, IMG submission 185749) | Anaerobic biogas reactor microbial communites from Washington, USA - Biogas_R1 time_0 SIP DNA (SPAdes) (version 2) | ecosystem: Engineered > Bioreactor > Anaerobic > Unclassified | place...
GTGGTGCAATTGAACACTGTCCTTTCAAATACAGCAATTTTGGGGGGCGGTATGTTTGTGCAGAGCGGGATCGACACATCCCGTTACCTTACAAACACAATTGCCTTCAACACCGTATCTGGCTCTGACAATCGCGGCGCCGGGGTTTTCATCAATGGCGGCGCATCACAGTGGGAGTTCAACGCAATTCACAGTAATGTCGCCACAATGCGGGGGGGGGGCATCTATCTTAGTAGTAGCGACTCATCGCGGTGGGAGTTCAATATGATTTACAACAACACCGCACATCAACGAGGTGGTGGGATTTATGCATATTCATCCTCAGCGACTTTACGTAGCAATTGGATTGCACTGAACAGCGCGCTCAATACTACCGATAGCGGCGGTGGTCTTTATGTATCAGAGGGCGTCCCGGTACTAGCCAATAATCAAGTGCTGACGAACACAACCCCTGGATTCGGTGGGGGAGTTTATCTATATGCGCCGGCAACAAATAGCATTTTTCAGCAAAATACGTTTGCCGCCAATACCGCCGCCAAGGGCGGGGGGCTTTTTGTCTATCGTGGCCGGCCCACATTGATCGAAAATCGCGTGCTGCGTAACACGGCTACGGAGCTTACAGATAGCGGCGGCGGCATCTATGTCAACTCAACAGCGTCTCATCTCATCTCCTTGCTGCGTAACGTCATTCAAGAGAATCACGCGCAGGGACAAGGCGGCGGGATGTACATCACCGGGGCGGTGCAAGATGTGTTCGATGGCAACGTACTTTTCGCCAACACCGCCCAGTCCGACGGCGGTGGGATGTTTTTGATTAACACGACGGCACAAATGTTGAACACCGTCGTTGCGGATAACATCAGCGCCAGCGGCCGGGGCGGCGGCATCTACCTCAGCAGCTCTAACGCTCCCTGGCTCCACGCGACCATCGTCAACAATAGCGACGCTTATCAAGTTGGGGTACACGTTCAGGACAGATCACCTTTTTTCACCAATACCATCTTTATCAGTCACACTATCGGAATCTCAGTTGCACAAGGTGCTGCAGCAACTTTCAATGCCACACTTTGGGGCAACCTGATTGACGCCGATGGACCGGGCGATTTTGTCACCTACGGGCCAAGCGTGACCGGCGACCCTGATTTTCAGGCAGTTCAGACCGGGGATTATCGCATTGGGGCAAATTCAGTAGCCCGCGACACCGGTGTCCCTAGCGGTGTGATAACGGATATGGATGGCGCTTCACGTCCGATGCATCTGGGGTACGATTTGGGCGCCAGTGAGTATAATGGGGCGTGTTTCGTCCGGCTCAATCAGTCTACACACATCTACAACACAGTTCAGGCCGCGGTGAACGCCAGTAACAGCCCTGACGATTTGATCAAAGTCGCCGGAACCTGTGCTGGCGTGCAAACCATCGGCGCAACAACCCAGGCGGTTTATGTGAACAAGCCATTGACAATTCAGGGTGGCTATACTCTGACCCAATGGCTAGACCCCGATCCAGCAGCGTATCCTACCGTCGTGGATGCAATGGACTTGGGGCGAACTATCTACGTGGCCGCAGGCGTTGATGTTACTGTGCGTGGGTTACATATCCAGGGTGGCAATGCGACTGTAGGCGGCGGACCAGATGCCGGCGGGGGCGTTTACGCTGACAACGCGACGCTCACACTGCAAAACGTCCACATCTCCAACAATCAGGCAGCAGATGGCGGCGGGATGATGGCCGACACCGCCACGATTCACATCATGGATTCGCAAATCTTCGACAATGCCGCCGTCAACGGCGGTGGCTTATATGCTGAGAATGCCGCGCTGTATGTGACACTTTCGCACATTTTCGACAATACCGCAACCCATGGCGGCGGCGTGTATTTGTTCCAGTCTGCCGGCGCAGAGATAGCGCAGAATACCCTCCGCCACAACACCGCGAACCAAGGAGGTGCACTCTACCTGGCGCAGAGTCCGGCGAACATTACGTCCAACCACATCTATGCCAACTCGGGCGCGCGAGGCGGCGGGTTGTACCTCGACGCCAGCGATGCGCGAGTGGTCAATAACGTCGTCGTGGATAATACCGCTAACGACCTCGGTAGCGGCCTCTACATCAATGCCTCCGCGCCGCGAGTGTTACATTTAACCATCGCACGTAACCAGGGCGCTGCCGGAAGCGGGATACATCTCGCCGGCAATAGCACAGCCAGCATCACCAACACAGTGTTGATTAGCCAAACGACAGGGCTGAACGTGGATGCGGGTAGCACGGCCACCCTTACGGCCACCTACTGGGGCAACGGCGAATGGGCCAATGGCGCAGACTGGATCGGCGCCGGCAGCGTAATTTCACAACTGAACTACTACGCCGGCGACCCGGGTTTTGTCGCACCCCAGGAACAGGATTACCATATTACCGGCGCATCTGCGCTCGTCAACCTGGGTGTACCGAGTGAGGTGGAAGACGACCTGGATGGGTTCCCGCGTGACCGTTTGCCGGACTTGGGCGCGGATGAATATCGCACATGCTGGGTACGGTTGAACGATGATCCAACTGATTATATCAACGTACAAGAAGCCGTGGACGCGGCGCAACCCGGCGACGTGGTGAAAGTCGCCGGGCGTTGCAGCGGCGTCACCGCGCGCCCGCGCAACGATTTGACGACGACGGGCCTGGTCACGCAAGTCGTTTACTTGACACAAATATTGACCCTGCAAGGCGGCTACGCCGCGAAGAACTTCACCCACGCCTATCCGTTGACACAACCGACCTTTCTGGATGCGCTTGGTGCCGGGCGGGTGGTTTATGTAGCAAACGAAGCCCAACCGATACTCACCGGCTTACAGTTGACCGGCGGCAACGCTACAGGCCAGGGTGGACATCCCACCGGTGACGCCGGCGGAGGGCTCTACGCAGCCCATACCACCGTCACAGTGGATGCATGCCAGTTCTACGACAACGTGGCCGATTGGGGCAGCGCCATTCACGTCGCGTTGGGACAGGTTGATCTGCGGAACACGACCATTGGTGGCAACCAAACACACACGGGCGGCGCGTTACACACGTGGGAAAGCGATTTATACGCGCGGCACACAACCCTGGCACATAATACCGGTATAGGTGTTTACCTCGAAGAGGCCGGGACAGCTTGGCTAACCAACACTATCCTGTTCAGCCATACCGTCGGCATCACAGCCACCAACGGCGCCACCGCATGGCTCCAGGCCACCCTCTGGGGCAACGACCTGGATTGGGACGTAAACAACACCGCTATCCAGACCGCTGCCGACTACTGGGGTGATCCGGGCTTTGTATCCCCTGCCGCGCGCAACTATCGCTTGCGCGGCATCTCCGCTGCCATCGATCGCGGCATAGATGTTGGCCTGGCAGTGGATGGCGACGGCAAAATGCGCCCGATTGGCGCGGGTTATGATTTGGGCGCGGACGAGTTTCAGGGAGCCTTTGTTTTGAGTAAACATGCGTCCCCCGCGTTGGTCTTGTCGGGCGAACGTATCACCTACACACTTTACCTCACCAACACCGGACTCTTACCCTTGCAAGTCGCAGTTGTCGATCACTTGCCGGAGCATGGTTACCCGCAAGGCATCTTGAACTGGACGGCCTGGCCAGCGCCAGGTGAAGTGTGGACGCAACAGTTCCCGGTGGATGTGGACTGGGGTTACATTGGCCCATTAACGAATACCGTGTCCGCTACAGCCACGCTAGGGATGGTCGCGCAAGCCGAGGCGATAGTGCAAGCCGTATTGCAATCCGATCTGACGATCACCAAAACCGTCGTCCCGACTGTAGCCGAGCCGGGAGACTGGATAACATATACACTGGAATTCCAAAATATCGGCGAAAGCTCGGCCCTCAGCGTGGTCGTGAGCGACACAATCCCGGCAGCTTTGGAGTCGTTGAGCATAACGGCGACACACCCAATTACAGCCTTCGGTAGTGTGACCTATACCTGGCAGTTGGGCACGCTCGCACCACATGAGCGCGGTTGCATCACCGTGACAGGTCAAGTCCGCACGGGAACTACGGGAGGAACAGACATTCTTAACGCGGCAAGTATCGCCGGCGCGCTCATCGAGGATAACCTGACCAACAACTACAGCGGTCCGGTCGCCACCACTGTGTTGAACGTCGCGCCGTTGGCCGTGAACGACGTTGTCACCACAGCGGAAGATACGCCTTTGCTGATCGCAGTGCTGGACAACGACATAGACCTCAACGGTGATACGCTTTTCATCGTCGCCCTTAGCCCACCGCAGAACGGTCATGCCAGTATTCTGGCAACGACAGTAATGTACACACCGACACAGGATTTTTATGGCGAGGATAGTTTCACCTACGTTATGAGCGACGGTGTGATAACCGATACCGCCACAGTATACATCACTGTTATGTCAGTGAACGATCCCCCGGTAGCGATGGGAGATGACTATACCACATTAGCGCACCTGCTCCTGGAAGTTGACGCGCCGGGTGTGTTGCTGAACGACTTTGATGTGGATGGCGATCCCCTGACTGCCGAACTGGTGAGCGATCCAGTGCATGGCACAGTAGCACTGAGTGCCAATGGCAGGTTCGTCTACACGCCAACTCTGGACTTCAATGGTGTGGATACGTTCACCTATCGCGCCTACGATGGGCTGGAGTACTCCAACGAGGCGAACGTAACGATTACCGTCACCGCCAATTTTGCACCGGTGGCCGCAGACGATGCCTTCCACACCTTCCGCAACCAGGCGTTGAGCGTGAACGCGCCGGGCGTGCTGGACAACGATGAAGATGCGGATGGCGACCCACTGACCGCCGTACTGGCGAGTGAGCCGGCAACCGGAACAGTCACGTTAGCCGCCGACGGCAGCTTCGTCTACACGCCGACAGCAGGCTTCGCGGGGGTGGACATGTTCACCTACCGTGCCTACGATGGGCTGAACTACTCTATCGTAGCAACCGTGGCAATTACCGTGGAGAACCGTTTACCCGTGGCCGAGGATGATGCATATTCCACCCCCCACAACCAAGCACTAAGCGTGGCTGCACCGGGTGTGTTGGACAACGACAACGATGCGGATAGCGATACGCTGACCGCCGAGCAGACGAGCGAACCAGCACATGGAACGGTGGAGATGGCCTCCGACGGTAGCCTCGTCTACACACCGACGACAGGCTTCGCAGGGGTGGACACGTTCACCTACCGCGCTTACGATGGGTTGGCGTATTCGAACTCGGCGACTGTAACAATCACCGTAATCGCCGATTCAGAATACACCTTGACCATCTATAAGGAAGGGGAAGGCAGTACTACCCCACCGCCGGGCGTCTACACACACACCCACGGAACCTACGTCGATCTCATTGCGACGGCGGCCGCCGGCTGGGTGTTTAGCCAGTGGAGCGGCGACGCCAGCGGAACCCTGACCCAAACCCAGGTACTGATGGATGGCGACAAAGTCGTCACTGCGGTCTTTGCCCTGGCTCCACCACACAATATCTACCTGCCCCTCATCCTACGCGCCAGATAATAAACCGTCATCCAACAACGACCAGCGGGAGAGCACTATAAAACGCCCTCCCGCTGGCATTTATGCTAAATGTCGATCTCATCCGGGCAGCTTGGTGCTCAATGCAGCGCATTGTGAAAAAAGGCACATCCAGCCGTTCAAAAGTGCTGGACATAAAGTGCAAAAAGATTATACTTTTGACATATGAAGTGCTTATTTCGTGTTGGCCTTTACTCCAAAGGACACGAAGCGCGTAAGATTATAAGGGACAAGGAGAGAATTATGACCCGCAAAGCATTCCCCGGTCGCGGCAAAGTTGCCATCGTGCGCACGACGCCGAAGACCGTTTTGGACGATTACGCCCGGCTGATGGAGTTGGCGAATTATCAAGAGATTCTGCCCGCCGCGCACAAGACGCTGCTCAAAATCAATATTTCCTGGCAGACGTGGTATCCGGCCTGTTCCACCACGCCCTGGCAACTAGAAGGCGTCATCCGCAAACTTCAGACCGACGGGTACACCGACCTGCTCGGCGTTCACAACGATACGGTGGTGGTAGACACCAGCGACGGCGAGGCCAACAACAAACAGCGCTATGTCACCGATAAATACGGTGTTCCTTGCGCCTACATCTACAAACCGGAAGTGCCCTGGGTACGCTACGAACCCAAACAGCCGTTCCTCGTTCTGGACGATGTTTACCCAGAGGGCGTCTACATTCCGGAGATTCTCATCGGCAACAACATCATCCAGATGCCCACAGTAAAGACGCACGTCTTCACGACGATTACCGGCGCGATGAAAAACGCGTTCGGCGGGCTGCTCGGGCGCAAGCGACATTGGACGCACAGCGTCATTCACGAGACACTGGTGGACCTGCTCACGATCCAGCAAGACATCCACCCCGGCCTTTTCGCCGTAATGGACGGCACATTTGCCGGCGATGGTCCCGGCCCGCGGGCGATGCACTGGCACGAGAAGAACGTGCTGCTCGCGTCGGCGGATCAGGTCGCCATCGATGCGGCGTCGGCGCTGCTCCAGGGCTTTGATCCACTGACGCTGCCGTTTATCCGCATCGCGCATGAATTGGGGCTGGGCGTGGGCGATCCCGCCGATATCGAATTCGTCGGTGACGAGGATGTCTGCACAGAGCGTTGGTGTTTCCAGACCGACGACACGTTCGCCAGCCGGGGTCAGAAAGCGATCTATCACGGCATGCTCAAGCCGTTCGAGTCGGTGTTATTGCGCGGGCCGATTGTGCCGTGGTCGTACTTCGCCAGCAACTTCTACCACAACGTCTACTGGTACCCGGTGGTGGGGCGCAAGCGGGTGGAGGCCGCGCTCAAAACGCCGTGGGGCCAACTGTTTAGCCAATACGGAGCCGACGCGGGTCTGGAGGGCGCAGTACTTCCCAGTGTGGAAACCAAGACCTTGCTGCAAGGTGCGGCTGTGCTCGGCAGCGGTCTCGTCGCTCTAGGAGGTCTCGCCGCATTGCTGGGCGGTCTGCGACGCAAAGGATAACAAGAGGCAGGAAGCAAGAGTTTCTTGCCTCTTGCATCCTGTATCTTTTGTGCCAGCGCGCTTTTTGTTCAACGAATCAAACGGACTGACGACTACCAAGGAGGGATGCGATGCTCGACGTGCTCTTGATTTTGTTCTTAAGTTTGGGGCCGATGATTCTTTACGCAATGGTGCTATGGTGGTTCGATCGCTATGAGAAAGAGCCATTACCGTTGCTCATCGCGGCGTTCTTCTGGGGCGCAATCCCTTCCATTATCCTCGCGTTGATTTTCGAAATCATTCTGGATATTCCAATTGTCGCCATCAGTCCGAACCAGCTTACCTACGATCTGCTTGGCGCGTCGGTGGTTGCGCCGCTGGCAGAAGAGGGCGTCAAAGCGTTGGCCCTACTGATCCTGCTGTTGTTACTGCGACGCGAGATCGACAGTCCGATGGATGGCCTGATTTACGGCGGGATCGTCGGGTTTGGTTTCGCCGCCGTCGAAAACATCTTTTACCTTTTTGGCGCTTATACCGAAGGCGGCGTTGGTGGGGTTTTGTTTCTGGCATTCTTGCGTGCCGGATTGTTCGGTCTTAACCATGCGATGTACACCGGTTTTACCGGATTGGGGATCGCGCTTTCACTGGAAGTGCGCAACAAAGTGCTCAAGGTGCTGTTGATCCTGGCGGGTTTTGGTATGGCGATGCTGACACACGCTCTCCACAACGCTTTTGCGACGTTTACCAGCTACAGTGAGGGCCTTATCCCTCTTGTTATCGCCGTCATCCTCGATTGGGGCGGCATTTTGTTTATGCTGGTCATTGCGATATGGTCGTTCTTCCTGGAACGCAAGCGCATCGTCGCCTATGGGGAAGCACTTGCCAGATTGAATATTATCCCCAGGGCCGAAATTGAGATTCTGAAGTCGACATGGCAACGTCGTATGGCGCGTCTCAAGACGCTCTTCAGCGGGAACGTAAAGGGCTGGTTGACGATGAACCGTTATCATCGCAAAGTGACCAAAGCCGCTTTTGCCTGGCACCGGATGAATCACAGCGATCCCAAGGCACAAAAAGCCCTCATCGCCCTGGAACAGCAGTTTCAGGTGCTACGCAAGGAACTCGTCCCCGGCGCGCATGTCGCCGTGCAATGAACAGCGATGCTGGCGAAAATCGGTAGCGCCGCTGTCCTGGGTCTGGAAGCTCTGCCCGTTGAGGTAGAAGTGGACGTGCGCCGCAGCGGACAGGCGGGCATCATGACACTCGTTGGCCTGCCGGATGCCGCCGTGCGCGAGAGCAGCGAGCGCACGCGCGCCGCTATCCGCAACAGCGGCCTGACGTTCCCCGGCGACAAACGCATCACCATCAACCTGGCCCCCGCCGACCTGCGCAAGGAAGGTCCGGCCTACGATCTGCCCATTGCGATCGGCATTCTGATGGCCAGTGGTCAACTGCCGCCAGACGCGCTCGATGGCGCTATCCTGATGGGCGAACTTTCGCTCGACGGGACGCTGCGTCACGTGCGCGGCGTGCTGCCGGTGGCGGATATGGCCCGGTACAGCGACAGCACCACACTGTACGTCCCCGCCCACGATGCGGCGGAAGCGGCGCTGATTCCCGGCTTGCAGGTCTACCCGGTCGCCTCACTGGCGAGTCTGGTCGCGCATCTGCAAGGGTTTGCGCCGATCACGCCCTATTCTCCGGCAGAGCACTACACCGAACTGCCTCCGCCTCCCGCCGTGGACTTCGCCGAAATCCAGGGGCAGGAACACGCCAAGCGCGCGCTCGAAGTGGCGGCCGCGGGAGGGCATAATCTTTTGATGGTGGGGCCGCCCGGTGCGGGTAAGACGCTCATGGCCCGCGCACTCCCCGGTATCTTGCCGCGACTCTCGCTGGAAGAGGCGCTCGAAGTGACGCGCATCTACAGCGTGGCGGATCAGCTTTCCGCCGACACGCCGCTCATTCAGATACGACCCTTCCGTGCGCCGCACCACACCATCAGGTAGGCGTGGTCACAAAAGAATCATCACCAAGTATACAATGGGCGTGAACTCTGACCGTATTTCTATCTACTCTCTCAAGTTCACATTGCACATTTAGCATATTAAGCAGATGCCTTTTATCTTCTTCGTTATGGGACAACCTATCTAGTTGTTGTCTAATCATCTGGGCAAACTTTACAATCGACTGTATTGCCTCATCGGTCAGTGTTTGCTCATTCAACATAATTTCGAGTTCGGATTGACGATATCGCAATTTCGTAAGTTCTTGATCAATGCGGCTTTTTTCCTGTCCCAGCCAGGTCTCATCATAAGTTCCCTTCAGATACAGTGGCAATAACCGTTTAAGTTCGCCTTCGCGTTCTTCCACTAGATCTAGCGTGGCGCGGAGTTCTGCCCGCAACGGCTCCAGTGCTTCTTCCTGGATCGCTTGTTGCTCTTGTAACCCTACCAACACTTTGACTGGATCTTGAAGTATATCAGTGCATATCCAGTTCCATACCGCTTCATCGATTTGTGTAGCTTCAAACATAGAGCCTGGACACTCGACTCTCCTATCAGGAGCATGGCAAACATAATAGTTATATACGCTACCGTTCTTGTTATTTCTAGTTTTTGCTGCCATGCTGTAGTTACAATGAAAGCACCTTACTCTGTATCGTAATAAATGTGGTCCTTGATGATTACGCTTGGCGTAGTGTTTGTTTTTGCTTCTGCGCTTTTGGGCAGCGTTCCAGGTTTCGATGTCTACTATTTGTGGTACTTTTACTGTGATTGGATCCCCGCAATTGTTAAATGTCCAAGTACCTATGTAAGTTTCCTTGGATAGATACTTTACAACTGAACTTCTGCCCCACTCTCCATAGCCATTTATTGTCTTTGAAGTACAATGCTTTGGTGGTCTTCTATCTGAATATGTTGCGACCCCCATATCTGTAAGCTTTCTAGCAATCGCACCAATAGACAAAGGCCCATGTTCCTCGTTTCCCACAGTATATAATTGAAACATTAACCGTATAATTTCCGCCTCTTCTTCGTCAATTTCGAGTGTCTTTCGTCCGTTTTCGTCGATTTTTTCCTTATACCCAAAAGGTGGCCGTTTGGCAATCAGCACTTCCCCACTTTCAACCTTTCGTTTTTTACCTCTTGTCATTCGCTGCGTTATTTTCTCGCGCTCATATTCAGCGAGCATAGCCCGCAGATTTTTGTTGAGCCGTCCCTCTGGTGTATCCGGAAAATCATACAACACATACTCAATCGATACACCAGCGTGCATTAACTCTTGCTCGACTATCAACTGCTTGGCGAGATCGCGCGAAAGTCGATCCAGTTCGCGTACAATAAGTATGTCAAACTGACTTGCACGCGCCATGTTCAAGGCTTTGGAAAGCTCAGGCAAATCAAAGGTTGCACCGCTGGCTCCTCGATCATCTTCAGCCAGCTCTGTGATAATGTGGTATCCTTGTTTGTTGGCATATTCACGACAGAGCCGAATTTGCCCTTGCAGATTTTCTCCTCCAGTTCTTACACGGTCATTTCCAGACACTCTTGCGTATATTACTGCTCGCTTTGCCATCTTGTACTCCTTGTTGTTCTAAATATCAAGGGGGACTACCCCTGCGTTTTTATCTCGGCTTCCCTAAAAACTCGAGGACCTAGTAAGCATCTCGTCTTTACTTACTCCTCCCCAATGACCTCCCACTGCCGCACCCCTGTCCGCTGCGACACCCCCTCCCACGGCAACCCATAGTCCGGCAAGGTCGGTTGCTGTGGCTGCTGCGGAAGCTGCATAATGATTGGCGGGATCGTCATCTGCTGGGGTGGCGGCTGGCGTTGTCCTCGCCGGGCCAACACAAATATCAGCAGTCCGATAATGGCCAGCAAGGGCACGCCCGCTAACAGCAGCCCAATGATCAGCGCCAACGTGTCATCGCTGAGCCGCTGCACGACCACCACCGCTGCGACCACCGCAAACACCACGCCCACCAGGGCCAGAAATCGTCCCAAGCGTTGGCCCAAGCGGGGCCGCTCCTCGTAATAGTCATAGCCGTTGTCTCGAATACGCATTGTTTCCTCTCCTGCCGGTGAAAATCTTCTTCTTCCCCGATTTCTACGCCCCACACTTCTGTTTCTGGCAGTGATAGGCCGTAGAAGTTCACGAAGAAGAAGTATTGAGACGGTCAATGGCCGCCTGCGTCATTTGCCAATGCCAACCCCCGGCTGACACGTCTTCGCCAAAGAGATAGTGCAAGGCCCTGCTCTTGCTGCCCCACTCGCCGCCGTGCTGCGCCCACCACGGTGCGAGCCGCGCCGCCAATTGCGCTACATCGTCGTCGGACGGTTCCGGTGCTTCCCCCTCAATCACTTCAGGCTCAGGCAAGGCCAACGGCACAATCTGGGGGATATGCCCATTGCCCGGCAGGTCTTGTGCCGTGCTGTATGCAGCCTGGAAGCGGGTGACCTGTTCGCCACGCACGGCCAGGAAGTCACCGCGCCCCTGCAAGCGTTCCGCCCCGGTGCCCCCGCGTCCGGCGGCGATGCGCGCATCATCGGTACTGACGACCCGACCCACTACTCGCAATGGGAAGTTGGCGCGCACAATGCCGGACAAGATCGCGGCCGAGGGACGCTGCGTGGCTGCGATCAAGTGCAGTCCGGCTTCACGTCCACGCTGCACCAGGCGTTCCAGTGGGGCACTCACCCCGTCACCACTCATCACCAAGTCGGCAAGTTCATCGATGCAGATGACGATGTGCGGCAAAGTCTCGCCACGCTGGTCGCGGACGGTCAACAGACGCACGAGGGAATGCAGGGCTTCCACCGCCGCTTGGGGCGCGGTAATTACCGGGCGTACCAGGTGCGCGGCGTTGAAGGACGACGGGAACGTGCGTCCCTTCGGATCAATGAGCAGTAGGCGTACAACCTCCGGGGTGTTGCCCAAGAGTAGACTCGCCGCAATCGTACGCAGCAGCACCGACTTACCACAGCCGGTTGTCCCGGAGATGAGCATATGCGCCACGTCGGGGGACGGCAACCGCGCCAACAAGGGCATGCCGTGCTCATTGAGGCCCAGCAAGGCGGTAGCGATGGGCAGCGGCATTTGTTCTCGCAAGATGTCGGCCAACGTCACCGGGCGGGGATCGGGGTGGTCGAATTCCAGGATGATGCCTTGGACGCCGCGACTGAGACGTACCTGCGGGACGCGCAAGCCCAAAGCCAAATCCTCACTCAAGCGTTGGATGCTGGCAAAGCGCACGTGCGGCGCGGGTTGCACGAAGAAGCGAATCAACCGTGGCCCCACCGTGCCGCCGGTCACCCGCCCTGGCGTGCGATGCGCGCCGAGAACGGACTCCACCATATCAGCGCGTAATTCGAGATACGGACGTAGACTACGCATTGTTAGCCTCCTTGCTCACAACCCCAAGTTGTCCAGCACATCGGCCAGGTCGGGGTCTTCGATAGGCTGGGGCGCGGGAGTACCAAGGGTTACCCCGTCCGCCAACCGCTGTTCCACTGCCTGTACCGCGTGGTACACATCTGCCAGCGTCACCTGGGAAGCGTCATAGTGATTCCGCAACGCGACGCGCACAGTCTCACTCAGGTTGTCTTGTGCATCTAGCCAGGCAAGCAAGGCCGCATCACGTTGGGTATCCAGACTAAACGTGCGTCGTACTATCATTGTGATCTCCTCATCTGTGCATATTTTTTCATACTTCTGGGTGTCGGGCGGTATGAAAAAGTATTACTTGCCCCACAAACGGCGCGCCAGCTTCCAGTAACCCAGCGCATTGCCGTAGATCGGCTCCGTGACCACCTGCGCGTGCGGCCAGTGGCGTTGGATATGCGTGCCCAGGAGCAGCGCCCCGCCACCGGTGAGGCGAATAGCATCCAGCGTCGCCCCGCCATTCCACAAGTGCGAGGCTTCGCTGAGAATCTGCCCGGCAAGGTCAAATGCCAGGTCGTCCACGACGGTCGCAAAGTCGGTCACGAGTTCGCCGTAGTAACGGACGTTGCGGGCCTGGATCGCGCTGGCGAGTTGGTGATCGCGCAGGTCATCGAGGCCCGGATAGGCTTGAGCCAGCCATTGGCGCACGGCGCGCACCAGCGTCCAGCCGCCGACGTTCACACTGGCGGTCTCGCGTCCGATCTCGGAGAGACGGCTTACACTGAGTAAGTTGCAGGTCTTGCCGCCGATGTCGATGAGGCCCACTGAGGCGTGCGCCAGGTCAGGGCGCTGAATCTGTCCGTGTTCGTCGAGGACTTCGGCCAGGAGTGATCCGAAGGGCTGCGGGATGACGCGCGCATTGGTGACACGCAGGAGTTGACCGCGGCGGCCTTCGCGCTGCACGCGATGCTCTCCCAAGAGCCGTTCCTGCACCTGGGCTTTGTCGCTGTAGAAGGCCACGGGCAAGCCGGTCACCAGGTCAATGTCTACGGCGGTGGCGGAAGTCAGTTCAGTGAGGGCGGCGTGGAACAGGGTCAGCCATTCCTCGCTCTCGATCCAGCGGCGGTCCTCGCGGCGGTTGAGGAAGCGCGACTGGTTCACCGCTTCCTCGCCGATGAGGGCGTGGGTGGGCGCAACAAGGACGAGGGCCGCCTCGCTGTTACCGTTGAGGGCAAAGCTGGCGCGGTCGGGGGTGCCGACCACCGAGGGGAACGTGGTGCGGCGACGCTCGGTCACCGCTTTGGTGGCATTGTAGCCAATGTCGATTCCAGTGTACATTTGAAAACCTCCTTGAGTTGGTTTAGGATTAGCTTCGGGTTACAGGCAAACAAAAACGGCCTACCGTGCCGTTGTCTGGCATAGGTAGGCCGTCATATCCCCTGTAACGCTAAGTCCTAGAGAGGTGCCCCAAGGAGGTGTAATGCGCCGGCAAATTGGCGCGACACACCGCTGCGTTCATGGTATAATCAGGGTAGCCCACCGTTGCGGTGACAACGGTCGGGTTAGCGTCTGGTGGGTGTTGCAAGCACCCACCAGGCGTGCCCTTAAGTTATGCTTCAGTTGTTAATGTTGTTTCCTCTGGTGTTGCTTTGGATTTCTCAGCGCATTCTGACAACCAGCGCCATCCTTCTTGATAAGGAATTAACCAAGACCCGGCAAACTTACGACACCTAAGAACCCTCTTACGACACAAACGTCGCACATACGAGCTGCTTACTTTGGCAGCTTGCGACAAAGTTTCTGCCGACCAGTCTTCTTGCTCATCAGGCTTCGTTACATCCAGTACCATATTAGTATTATAGTTCCAACTACGGAACTGTCAAGCCCCAATTTGCATACCAAGCATAATTTGACCGTTGTTGTAACTTGCTAAAGTGCGATGTGCCATATGTTGACCTTTTCCCCTAATCTTTTACAATAGCCCGGGCTGACCAGGCAGGCACCTTATTCATAATCGTAACCTAACTCAGCTGTTTTGACGCCTGGTGCAGTTAGGAATTATTCCTAACTCACGCGCCAATTTTTCCTAACTGGTAGAGAGATGCCGTCAATAAAGCAACCAATACAGAAGCAAGTTCGAGGGCCACGTACAGAGTTTGCCCAGCTAGTGGATCAAGGGGTGCGTACGTATCAACATGCTCAAAAACTCAAACTCTTGGGACAAGCCGTACAATATTTGTCTGGGGCGGTAGGTATTGGCCGCAGCACTTTGGAATCCTGGCGACAAGCGCGCTATCCCCGTGATTACACGATACTTCTCAGTTTTGCCGCTGTCTGTGTTAATGCTTCACCAGAGTTAGGCATTGACTGGGTAAGGGATTTGTTCCGCGCTGGAGAAATGGCTGCATATGCCTCCCTGGCTATGCAGCAAATTTTCGGGGAAACACAGCAACTCAATGATGAAGGCATAGCCTGTGTGACTTGTATTGCTATTTGGCATCACTCGCTAGAGCATTTTCCGATATATGCTCTGCGTACTACGTTACCTGCTGAATGGGAATGTTCAGATATTCAAGAAGTGGTGATCGATCAGTCCGACTTATGTATAGCCGGGCATTTGCCAGACCCGCGCGCCGCGGTGCGTCGTCAGTGGGATTTGAACGCCAGAGTAACTGCACTATTAAAACGTTATCCTGATGCGCGAGTCACCTATTATGGTCTGGCCCATATCCCTTTGTTGTTTATGGCTGGCTATCATCTTTCTAACAAGTACCCGCTGAATTTCTTTGAACACAACCGTAGAAATGGAAAATGGGAGCTATTGCAGGAAGATGCTGACGGTCCTGAACTTAGCATTGAAGGACTGCCTGACCTGATTAATTCGGCTTCCGGCGCAGTGACGTTGCGCTTGAGTATTAGTTATGAGATTACATCGGAAATCATTGCGGGGCTTGTACCACACCCCCTAGCGGATATTCACCTCCGGTTACCACATCCACATCTTGATCCAATAACCAGTGATAAGCAACTTCAAGCATATAGCGCCACCTTTCGAACTGTGCTTGATGCTATTCACCACTATCTACCAAGTGCCCACAGTATCCACGTGTTTTACGCCGGGCCGGTATGCCTGGCGCTCAATTGTGGGCGGCAGGTTAGTAAAACCATTCACCCACGCTTGTTCGTGTACAATTACTTAGCACAAGCTAATCCACCATATCAATGGGGATTGGATATCACCGCAACACCAGAATCGCCGGAATTAGTGGTCTTACCAGCAATACTTCGAGGAGAACATGATGTTTGACTGCCACAAACACCTTAATACGTTTCATGATGAATACGTGCGTCTGAGCTACGATGCCAAAAAACAACTGGCCGAATACCGTGATCTCAACCTTCAGCGATTGAATAACGGTCTGGATAATTTAGGGAAGCAGGATAACACAACTTACGCGCATCCTTCACGTCACTGTAATCAGGGTAGCTATGCTATGCATACCATGATCCAGAACGCCGAACAGGATTATGATCTCGATGTTGCTATTGTTTTTCGCAACAACGCCTTACCTAATTCGCCATTGGCTGCCCGCCAACGTATAGCTGCGGCTTTCAATACTTTGGGATTGCCATTCAAAAACTCGCCAGAGGCGCGCACGAACGCCGTGACCATTTGGTATGCAGAAGGGTATCACCTCGACTTCGCTGTATACCGAGAGACCGATGAAGACAATGAAGACGTGCTTATAGAGCACGCTGGTCCAGAATGGTTACGTCGCGCCCCAATGGAAATCACGGAGTGGTTCAATAACCAGGTGCAGGAATTAAGCCCTACCGGTGAACGTAACCAGCCGGTAGCGGCGGGACAATTGCGACGTATTGTGCGTTGGCTAAAAGCCTTTGCCAAAGTCCAGTCTATGTCACAACCTGGGGGCTTGTTGATTTCCGTAATGGCAGTTGAGAGTTATCAACCAAACACGGAACGCGATGATATCGCACTGTATAACACTATGGTAGCCATTTGTTATCGTGCGTACGGTAATCACGTTTACAATCCTGTGGATTGTACTTTGGAATTGACCAATCGAGACAAATATCTTAAGCAGGTGGCGAATTTTCGGCTAGCGTTAGCGCAGGTATTACAGGATTTGCAGATTCTATTTCAGACTGACAGCGAAGAATGTGCGCTGGCGGCCTGGAATGCTATGTTTCAGCACGAATTCTGGACAGCCAAGTCAATGCTCACTGAAACACGCAGATTATACCGAGGCCTTGTAAAAGCCAAACGACAAGAAGAACTGCGTATTAAGGCGGAAGTCATAGACCCTGAAACGAAGATGCATGTTCGAAACTATTCGAGCAATGGGGAAGCTCTGCAAAAAGGGACACATTTACGGTTCAGTGTTGCTTATATTTTTGTGCGCTGTCCATATCAAATTCGCTGGATTGTGCAGAACTATGGGGTGGAGGCAGAAGCCAATGATGATTTAGGGCCACGGCTCGATGGTTATGAAGAATATCAAATCGAACATACAGGATATACTGGCAGTCATACAATGCTGTGCGAGATTGTACGTGAGGGAATGATTGTAGCGCAGGCACAATACCTGGTCAATGTTGCGTAAGGTGGGTCAACCAATGAATACAGCCATTGAATTTACTGCCGATACACAGGTTGCGTTTGTCGATTTAGTAGAGCAGGGCGTGTTGGCGTATATGCAAGCTTTGGGTTTACGATATATCACCCAGGGCGTGCAATATATCGCAACTGAGGCATTGATGGGTGTCAGCACTTTGGATTCCTGGCGCAGCAAGACTAACCCACGTTTGCCCCGTGATTACGAGACTCTTCAACGTTTTGCCAGGGTATGTTTGGAAGCTGCCCCGGAGCTTGGTGAAACCTGGCTGACCGATTTGTTCCGTGCTGCCGGAATGGCCGGCTACCGCGATGAAGCCTTGGCTGCAATTTTCCCCTCTCAGCCCACTACAACTGAATCTGCAATCGGTAGTGAGTCTCTCAACACTGAGCGTCGTCTCAACATTGCTGGCACTGTGCCAGACCTGCCCGTATATCACATTAATCGTCATGCCAAACTGGACGCTTTGAAAGCTCTGATTATGGCACGACGCAACACGGGTGGATGGGTTGCTATTCTCGGGATGACCGGGGTGGGGAAGAGTACACTGTTAGCTGCTCTGGGACGCGATATGGAAATTCGAGCGGCCTTTGCCGGTAACGTGCGCTGGATTGAACTACAACAATCGACAACAACATTATGGCTGATGCAACGAATCGCTAAGACGTTTGGGCAGGAACTAACCTATGCCGATGAGGCCAATGCCGACATCATCGTGGCGTTGCGCGCTCTTCTGCCCAGCCAACCCATACTATTGTTATTGGATAACGTCGCCAACCCTGCGGTTGTTGCAAGCCTGCGCACGCTTGGTCCACAGGTAGTTGTTGTCGTTACTCTCCGAGCCGTACAAGATGTAGCTGCGTTACGTATACCGGAGAAGGCTTGGCTGACCCTAGGGGAACTTGAGCCAGATGAAGCTTTGACGCTTGCGCAAAAAATAGCGCCAATCTCAGAGGCGCAAAGACCGACAGTGCAAGCGCTTTTAGCATTGTTGGAATACCATCCATACATCACCGTGGTCGCGGCCTCCGCTGTAGCAGCTCTAAGACTTGATTGGGCTGAAATCCAAGGCAATATTGCCACCTTGACGTTGCGCTCACAAGCACAACGTTTTATGGCTGCCGAGAGCATCAACGTGTGGGCCACATTGGAAATGGATTGGGAACGTCTAGATCAGCGTTGCCAATATGCCCTGACGACGTTGGGGCGTTTACCGTATTTTTCCCACTATAACCGTGCCCTGGCGCAAGCCGTGTGGGGACTCTCTGTTGGGGAAGCCACGTTGGTATGGAAAATCCTGACGGCGATGCAATTGGCACGCCCCACGCCGGATTTCCCTGGCGAATACACGGTGCATTGGTTGATTCGTGACTTCGCGGCGGAAAAGGCGATAGACTGGTCATTGTGGCAACGGCTGCGCTTCGCGGTCTGGCCCTGGCGCTACCGGTTGCCTTTCCGTTTGCGTTGGTGGTGGCCAGCCTTGCGCAGGCCTCAGCCGGACCCACGCTGGCCGTGGTATTCCTTTACATTGCCGGGCACAGAAGGGCGGCGGGGGATGCGGTTCATCGACTCGTGGATGATCAATACCTTGTGGCGACAGGATGGCCGGCAACTCAATCTGCGCGTTGGACCGGTGGAATGGGCGACGGTTAAGCGCCTGTCAGTACGATTTGCAGTGGCGTGTATCGTCACTATTTGTCTGGTAGTGGCGTCGATGCTCAGCATATTACAGGGCAACAGGCCATTCGGGATGTTGGCAACAATGCTCGTCGCACTGTGGGTCACGATAGTCGCTTACATCGACACGCGCCGTGCGGCGATGTGGTGGGGCTTGGAAACGTCATTGCCGTACACCGCTGCCTTTACCAGTGATGACCAAAGCGCAGACCAAGAAAAAGACCCTGCGTCGTAACACAGGGTCTTTGTCGTAAAGGGCAACCAGTGGTCGCCAGGTTGGGCAGGGACCTCGGCGTAACCTCAAAGGTTACGACTCGTCGGGCAACATAATCGTCACCACCGGCTCGCCGTGGTCGCCAGGGCCGGTGACCAGTTTGAGCGTCAGGTAACGATGTCGCCCGTGATCCAGCAACAACGTGTAGCGTAATTCCGTGCCGTGATGCTCAGCACTGCGAATGGCGCAGTACGCCATCCACAGGACGTCGTACAAGCGGCCCTCGACGGTCTGCCAGGCGCAGTAGCGGCGTGGAATGTCTTCCACGATGCTCCATACCGCAGCAGTGAGGGCCACCGGCCAGACAAAGCCGGCCTCGCGTGCCAGGTCTGACACATCGGCGAGCACGCCGTCTTCCAGGGCTTGGGCACGGGTATACGCGTAGATCAGCGGCATTTCCAGGTCTTCCACTGCCGGGGCAGCATCAAACAGCGAGAGTTGATCCAGGGTAGTAGACATTGCGCCCTCCTCAGAACATCCCCAACTGTTGCACACTGAGACCAGCCTGGTGCAACTGCTGCACGACGCGCTGCTGTCGCCGCTCTTGGCGCTGTTGCGCCTTGGCGACCTCGCGGGCGCGTTGCGCTTCCCACAAGAGACGCACCTGGTCGGCATTGATGACCGGCAAGCGCGGGCTGATGGCCGTGGGGCTGCCCAGGGGACTGCCCGTTTCGGGACGCGCCTCGGCAAAAAGCGCCTTCAGGTCGGGCAAGGCTTGGTCAGCGAGCACCGCGCGGGCCAACTCGGTGAGGAAGTTCTCCCCATCGTCGGGCACGATTGCGCCGCCGACCTCGTCGCCATAGAGCAACTGGGCTGCTTTCATCTTCGCCCCCATCAACTTCAACGCTTGTTCTTCCAGCGTCCCGCTGTACGAGGTGAAGACGATCTTGACCGGCTGCGTCTGACCCAAGCGCCACACGCGGCGCATCGCTTGCCATAGGCCGAAGAGGTCATAGGACATCTCAAAAAACACCACGGTACTGAACTGGACAAGATCGAGACCAGTTTCCACCAGAATGGGATTGCAGATCAAGGCATCCAACCCCGGCGCGTGGCGGTTGACCCAGGCTTCGCGCTTGCGGGTGTCCACGTTAGCGTAGAGCACCTGCGCGCGCAACTGCGCCTGGCGTAGCACCGCCTGCAAGCGCGGCTGGATGTCGCGCGTGGCCGTCTGGCGCACGAAGACCAGCGTCTTGCGCCCCACGGCTTTCTCGGCCTTGACGAAGTCCACTAACCAGGCTTCCTTGGGTAAGCCGTCGTTGCCGTTGGGCACATAGACGACTTCCCCAGTCTGACTCGTGGTCGCATCCACCCCGGCGACGATCTCCGGCAATTCCATAAACGCAGTCACGTCGATGACATTGCCGTCGTCGTCACGGCGCTGCTTCTCCACGATTTCTGGGCGGAAGGCAGAGTTGGGCCGCGAGAGCGACCATTGCAGCCAGGTGGACAGCCAACTGGGGTACTGCCGCGCTTGCACGCGCAGCGCCCCTTCCATCCGGTGGTACTGCGCGCTTTGCTGCGGCGTCATCACCAGGGGCAAGGCTTCCTCGCGGTAGGCCGGGAGGCCCACACCGAGGTCTTTCAGGGACAAGAAAATCGCGTGATCGACAATTTGGGACAGGATCGCGGGCGAGACGCCGGGTTTCTCGGTGACGGTGACGCGCCCGCGCCGGGTGGCGTTGAAGCTCCCGAACTCGGCGCTGTCGTCGTCCGTGCTGCCCTTCGTCCCATACTGACGCGTTTCCAGCACCCCGTACTTGGCCGCCCACTGCTTTTCCCCATTGAAGGGGAACTCCGCGCGCACCTGGGGGAACAGACGGTAGAAGAGGTAGAAGACCGAGGTGGACTTCCCCCCGTAGACGGTGCCGGTCATCCCCAAGTGGTACTGCGTAGCGGTGATCAGGTGGTGGAAGGCACGCCCGCGGTCGCTGTCCTTGCTGCGGAACTGATGTACCTCGTCGGCGATCAGCAGCTTGAAGACGTGGCGGGCCTTGCGGCGGATGTAGTCGGCGATGGGCCAGCGGCGGAACTGGTCTCCGAACTCAAACAGCGCATTGGTACAGCGTGGCGCGTGTTCGTGTTCGACGTCCCAGACCCACGTGGGGTGGCCGTCGTCGTCGCGTAGCTTACAGCCTTGCGCGTCCCGCGCCCAGCCCACGTGGGGCCGGTCGCAGTGCTGCGGCTGCTTGTCGAACAGCTTGGGCGACAACAGCCAGCCATTGCGCCCGACTTGCAGTTGCCCGCAGTCGGGGCACACCGGGATGGGCGTGGCGACTTGCAACGTCGCTTTCCGTAGCCGTTCCACCGTGGCGCGTTGCTGCGCCAGGGCGGTGGCATCGTCACCGTCACAGAGTTCCAGGAGCACCTTGCGGGCTTCCTTGTACACCTGCACCGCTTTACGGAAGCGTTCCCGTTGCACGAGCGCCGGGTCTGGCTCCTGCTCATCGCGGTGCGACTTGGGACGCAGTAGCCGGTAGCGTGTCGCCGTGGCCCCGCGCCAGCCCGAACCCAGCTTGGCGCTGGTCTCGGAGATGACGGCGATGGCCTTGTCGCCCAAGCGCCCGGCCTGCCAGTCTTCGACAAAGTCACGTGCATCGTTGATGTCGTGCGGGTCGCCGTTGCGCCCCACCTTGCGTAGCTCACGCACCTGCACGCCGGGGATGACCTCGGCGGCCTCGCGCAGCCACTTCTCCACCAGGTGCGGCGGACCGACGACCAGCGCGGGATAGGCGTTGAGCGCGTCGATGGTGGCTAACCCGATGGTCGTCTTCCCGCAACCCATTTCGCCCTGGATCAGGGCGTGGTGTTGGGTCTTGAGGGTGCGGGTCAGCGCAATCGCCACGTGCTTCTGCACCGGCAACAGCCCGGCTTCGGCCTGGCCTGGCAACGCCGCGCGGTTCTTGCCCAGCGTAGCCAAGTGCTGCCATTCTGCCGCTGTCGGCTTCAAGTCGTAGCGCGGGGGATGCTTCAGGATTTCGGCGGCGATTTCCTCACCGTAGTCTTCCATAAAGGTGGTCAACCCGGCCACGTCGTCGAGCACTTGCACGCCATCGGCAGATACCACGCCCACCGTGGTGGTGAAGCGGTCGCGGCGTATAGTAATCACGTCGCCCTTCTCCGTCTCCTCGGTGGACACGTCCTGCACCTTGCGCACGCGGCCCTTGACCAGCAGGCGCTGCCCGTCCTTGCGGATGAGCAGGCTGCCCATCAGACCAGAGGCCATTAGCATCGCCACGTGGCCCTTCTTGAGTGGAATGGGAGGACAGAACGGCATCTGCCCTTGCGGTTGCAGGGCTTGCCGCAGCGTCTCCGGCCACTCCAGGGCGTAGGCCAGGGCCACCTGCTCGCGGTCACTGAGATCGACGCGCACACACTTGGCTTTCAGCGGTGCAGCTGGTAACTCGCGCAACCAACGTTCTGGTGGCGCGCCCAACGGCGGCAGATCGGCGTCGCGCAAGGCACGCAAGACGGCGATGTTCTCGTCGGTCGGGGTGCTGTAGGGCTTGCGCCGCGCCAGCACCACGACTTGCTTGAAGCGTTCGTATTCGCCGTCAGGAAAACGGCGCACACTGATGTTCTCAAAGTGGCCGGACAACAGCCGGGCCACGTCGCGGTAGCCCAACAGGTGTTGGGGCACGATGTAGACCATGACCCCGCCGTGGACCAACGTGGGCAGCGCCGTGCGCAGGAATTCGATTTCCAGGCGCTTACTGTCGCCGTCCAGATCGGTATCATACGGGGGGTTCAACCAAAGCAACGACACGGACTCCTTGCTCACCCGCGTGGCTTGCCAGGCGGTGTTGAGCACCTTGTCCAGCACTGTCGCGGCGCGTTCGGCGCGTTTGGGACTCAGTTCGACGCCCCAGGTGTTTACCGGGCCGCCGAGGGTGGTCGCCAGGTGCGCAGCCGCCACGCCTTCGCCACAGCAGGGATCGAGGAGCCGCCAGAGTTTCTCCCCTTGTGGGGCTTGTAGCCATTCCGCGATGAGCGCGGTGACATTCGGTGGGGTTGCGAAGAACCCCAACACTTCTGCATTGATCAAACGAGCCATTTCGTGTACCTCCATTGGTTTCGATTTGATGATTGGGTGATTTACAGATTTGCTGATTTGATGATCAACGGAGGACGCACTGCACATTCCCACCGGGGGAATGCACGGTGCATCCCCCGGTTCGCAAGACGTCAGGCGCAAGGTTACGCTTTACGTCTTACACGCTTTACAACGTCTCAGGAATCACGAAGGCCGGATCGTCGCGCAACAAGCCCGCGACCAAGTCCAGCCATTGTTCATCGGCGGTGAGCGCGTAGGCTGTTCCCACGTCTCCACCGCACAAACACGGGCGCACCAGGCCCAGGTCGTCGCCGACCTCGCGCAACTGGCTGCCCCACTGCGCCGGTACACCGATGGGCAACACGGCTCCTAGCCGCACGGCGAAAGCTGAATCGGTAGCTGCCGCGTCCAGACCGCGTGGGACGACCAGGTAGGCCCGGTCTTCCACGTCGGCGGCCAGAGCGCGGCGGTCCACGATCTGCATCCGCAGCAGGCCGGTGTCGGCGTCCACGCTGGCAGTGTAAGTGGCGTAGTTGCGCGCGGAAACCACCGTGGTATGCAACCCCGGTGCGTCCAACGTCAACTTGCGCTGGTGCATCGTGTTCAGCGATCCCCAGATGCTCCGCGCGGCGGTCTTGTGCCCCACCAGGCTCAGGTACACCACCTCCTTGCTGTCCGGTTCGATGACGTAGCCACTCACGGGCAGTCGCACTTCGCCGTTGGCAATGTACGCCGTCTGCGCGGGCAAGCCCTCCGGCGTTAGCCAGGGGTAGGCCACGCGCTCGGCGTACAGCGCCCCCGGATACCAGGGCGCACTCGCCTGGGCCAGTTCCCGGCGCACCATCGCCAGCACATCGAGTTCGTTCCAGTGGTCGGGCAGCGTGAGCTTGCCTCCCCACACCGGCGTCGTCGCCAGTACTTCCGACGTCAGGGTGCCGCCAGCGTAGACCGCCGTTAAGCCGTTCAACGGCTGGACGACGGCCACCGCCGGTGCGGGCACGGTAGGCCGGGGACACACGACGTCTGGCTTTGGTTCGACCAGGGTGTAGAGACCGGCGTAACTAAGCTGCGGATACTGGTGGTAGCGGATGTCGGTGTACGTTGCCAGGCCCCACGGCGTTTGGAGATAGTGCCGGTAGTTGCGGTAGAGGGATTCGGCATTCTCCGGGATCATTGGTAGGCCGGGCATCGGACGCGCGACCGGACACAGCAGTGTCGCTTCCGGGTGTTGAGCGATGTAGTCGCCCAACTCGGTCAACAACGGTTTCACATCTTCTCGAAAGGTCAGGACAGGGTTCATTGAAAAGCTCCTTTTTGAGGTAGACGGTAGACAGAGCGCGAAGGATTCGCGCGACGGTAGACGGGGCGGGGAGAAGGGATAGGGGATGTTGCCCTGTCGAGGTCTGCTGGTTTCCGTCTCCAAATGACTGATAAACACACAGGATCACAATTTGGCTTCTTAATCGTTCAGGTAAACAGATCGCTATTCAACGGTAGACGGGGAGAATTCCCTCTCCCCCCCTGTCTACCGTCTACCGACGCGCGAATCCTTCGCGCACTGTCTACCGCCATCCATCGGCATCACGGCGTGGACGAAGGTGTCGGCATTGGTCAAGCCAATGACCCCCGGCTGGCGCGCGCTGTTGAAGCGCAGGCCGACCAGTGCGGTGTCCAGCGCCGCCAACGCTTCGATGAGGAAGTCCACGCGGAAGGCAATGTCGAGCGCGGGTCCCTGCTGGCTCACCAGCGGGACAACTGTGCTCCCCTCGCCGCCCGTCGCGGACTCTGCCGTCACCATCAGGCCAGCGTCGTCGAGGTGCAGGCGCACCATGCCGCCCACCTCGCGGGCAAAGATGCGCGCCCGCTGGCAGGCGTGGAGCACTGCCGCGCGTTCCACCGTCGCCTCCGTCGCCGTACTGGTCGGGAACACCGCCTTGTAGTTGGGGTAGGTTCCGGCCACGGCCTGAGAGACCACCGTGGTCGCGTCGAAGTGCAGGGCGATGCGGTCGCGTAAGTCGGTGACAGTGAGCGTCACCGTCCCTTCGCGGCCCAACAACCGTTGCACCTCGGCCAAGACCGGCGCGGGGATCAGCACATCGAAGGGCGCAGCGACCGGCGCGGCCAACGGGACTTGCGCCTCGGACAGGCGGTAGCCATCGGCGCCCGCCAGCGTGAGCGTCTGCCCCGCGAAGTGCGCCAGCACGGCCATCAACACCGGACGTGCGGCATCCTCCGAGGCGGCGAACGCCACGCGCGTCAGCGCCGCGCGCAAGGCTGTGGCCTCGACTTCCACGCTGTCGGCGTCGGGTTCCGGCAGAAGCGGGAACGTCGTCGCGTCCAGACCGCGAAAGCTGGCCTTGACCGCTTCACAAGTCGTGGTCAACGTGAGAGACGTGGCATCCAGCGTCAGTTCCGAGGTTGTTCCGGCGGGCAGCATCTTGATCCACTCGGCGAAGGCCGCCGCGGGGACGGTGACGCGCCCGGGGTCGGTGACCTCGGCAGGAATCTGCTGGACGATGTGCCATTCCAGGTTGCTGGCCGCGAGGGTCAGTGTGCCGGGTGTGGCGTCCAACAAGACGTGGCCCAAGATGGGCAGTGCGCTGGCACGGGGGAACGTTGCGCGTCCCACCCGGCTCAGGCCAACACTCAAGGTTTCGTTCAAACAGGTCAGTTGCATTGTCGAGCCTCCTTTGCTCAAAAGAAATAGTGGCAAGGCGGCACACAGCATCCCCAGGCGGGGAAACGGTGCGCCTCCCTACCGGGGAAAAAACGTATTCTGCGAAAAGCAGAGCCGCACGCAGCGCGGTCCTGTGGATGAGAAAAGATGCAAGAAGCAAGGGAAAAGGCCGGGGAAGCGGGGAGGATGTTTTGCATCCTCGTCCGCTTCCCTTGCGGATGCGCGACATAGAGTCGCAGAGGGATAACCTTGCGGAGCAAGGCCATCACCACGGAGTAAGCCAATACGCGGAAGAAAACTATGACAACAGCGACAACAACACAATCAACGCCACGTGACTCAGTTGGTCGAGGACGGGGCCGCGCCAATCATCGAAGCCGAACTTGTTGGCGGCATCGATGAGGCTATGAGCGCACGCACCGATCAACAAACCGGCTAGACCACCCACGAGCAACCCCGGCCAGCCCCCGGCGATGAAGCCGTGGTAGACCAGGATACGCCATTCGTGATGTGCCTTGCCGCTCGCGGTCGCATTGCTCTGCACGGTAAAGTCGCAGAACAGGTGCAGCGCCACGGCCCAGGCCAACGGGTGATGCACCCTGGCCAACAGACATAATAGCGGCAATAGCACTCCAATGAGCTTGCCCCATTGCCACCATTGCCAGCGTGACAGACGGGGAAAGCGCAGCCAGAAAACAGCGGATAACTTGGGGATACGGGTGATGACAGACATTTTCTCTCCTTGCGGGTCTTGGGATTCGTGCAAGGAGACGTAGCGCCGGAACTTCCCCTGGATGCAGGGAGGGCTACGTCTCCCTGCGGGGAAAACACAGTGAAATTCAGTGTCAATTTACACCCGACAATGTACCAGTCATTTACGGCTAAGATGTACCACCTTTTGACGTGCCGCTGTGTCTGGGGCACTGCACCTTAACAGTTCCATCACGATTACGGGGTAGGTTGCAGGTGCACCTCCTGTTCCAGGCGTTGGCGTCCCTGAGCGCGGTAACTGCTGCCGGTGATGACGAGAACTTCCGCCCGATGGGCCAGCCGATCCAAACCCGCCGAAGCCAGCAAGGGGTCCCCAAACAGTTCCGGCCATTCCGCTGGGGCCCGATTGCTGGTGAGTAGAATACTGCCTTTCTCGTAGCGCTCGTTGATCAGGTCGTAGAGGTCTTCGGGAGCGGGTGGTTGGAGGGGCTTGAGGCCGAAGTCATCCAGCACCAGCAGGTCTGGGCGTAGGTAGGCTTGAAAGCGGCGTTCGTAACTGCCGTCCGCGCGTCCGCCGTGGAGCTGGCGCAGTAGTTTGTGGGTGTTGGCGAAGAGCACGTCGAAGCCTTGGCGACACGCCTCGTGCGCCAGGGCTTGAGCCAGGTGTGTCTTGCCCACGCCAGTAGGGCCGCAGATGAGGGCATTGCGATGTTCGCGGATGTAATTCCCCGTTGCTAAGTCCAGGACGACTTGGCGTTTGAGGCTGGGGTTGTAGGTGAAGTCGAAATCCTCCAAGGTCTTGCTAGTATTGAGCGTGGCGCGGCGGATGCGTAAGGCGAGTTGTTTTTGATCCCGGCGTTCGACCTCATCCTCCAACAAGCGCGCCAGGAACTCCAGATACGACCACTGCCCGTCAATGGCCTGGCGGTTGCGCGCGTCCAACGTCTCCAACACGCCGGAGAGCCGCAGCCGCTTGAGGTGTGGGGTAAGCTGATGCTTTAGTTCCATACCGCACCGCCAAACAAGTGTCCCAGGAGATCGGCCGCCGTACGCACGAAGGTCTGGGCCGTCACGGGCGTACGCACCGGCGCGGGGAGGGCTTCTTGATCTTGCCGCTGGTGCAGGATGCGCTTGATGATCCCATAACGGTACTCGCCGAAGTGCAGCGCGCGCGCGCACGCCGCTTCCAGCCGCGTATCGCCGTAGGTTTCGCGCAAGTGCAAGAGGCTAATCACCGGCCGCAGGCGATCGATAGCCGGGTCATCCAACAAGTGTTGGACTACTTGCGCCGTCGCCGTACCGATCTCCTGCGCGGCGGCCTGACAGGCCGGGCGATCCAGCAACACCCCGGCCACCTTTTCGGGCGGGAGATGTTCGAGTTTGGTCGTGCGCGTTCCGGGTTGGCTAGCGCGGGTGTGCGTGGTGAGCAAATGGTGCTCCAGATCATAGATGCGCACGCTGTCGCTGCCCCCGCGCACGTTCACGCGCTGCCCGACCCAGGCACACGGCACGGAGTAGTAAGCATTGTCGAACGTGATGTAGCCATCCCGGCCCACCGTGGCCACTTTCCACACCGCCACATCATACGGGGTTTCCGGCAAGGGGCGCAGCCGGGCTTTTTCGACGTCCTGGAAGCGTGTCAGGGGCGCGATCTTGGTGGTGCCGTGGACGCGCTGCCCGGCGGTGGTCAAACACCAGTGGCGCAAGGCCGCATTGGCTTGCGGTAAGGGTTGTGGCTCCCGCCCGCCGAGGAAGTTGCGCTTGACGTAATGGACGCCGCCTTGTTCGACCTTGCCTTTGTGTTCCGGCGTGCGCACCCGGCACGGGGCAATCAGAAAACCGTAGTGCTCGGCGCATTCGCGGTAGCTCATTTGCACCAGCGGATCATCGAAGCTCGCTTTGACGACCCCCGCTTTGAGGTTGTCGATGACCAGGCGCTGCGGCACGCCGCCGAAGAATTCCAGCGCGTGGCGGTGGCACTGAATCCACGTCGCTATACTCTGATCCCACACCAATTCGGCATACTGGTGGCGACTCCACGAAAGCGTCAGGACGAAAACCCACGCCTTGCGGGGTTGTCCGCTGGCGGGATCAATCAACCTTCCGGCGTAGCCGAAGTCGACCTGCCCCTCCTCGCCCGGCGCGGTCTCAACCCGCACCACCACTTCCGGCGTGGGCGTTTCCAGCGCCTTGACGAAACGGTAGACGGCTTGATAGCTGCCCTGAAAGCCTTGCTCTTTCAGCCGTTCGCGGATCGCGGCGATTTCCACCCCTTCCGCCCGCAATCGCGTGACCGTCTCCCGATAGCCCGCCACACTGGAGGTATTCTGCGGCGGCAGCGGCTCACGCAAGGTGGTGTCCACCAACGCCTGCAATTCCTCCAGAGAGGGTAATGGCCTGTCGAGCAGCTTCTGCGCGGTGGCCCATTCACGGTAACGGCCTACCGTGCGCCGATCCAGGCCCAGCATTGCCGCGACTTGGCGGTTGCTCGGTTCAGTTTGTAAGTACCGTAACAATTCACGTAGTTCCATCGTTGCTATTCTCCTGCCTGACATGAGTGCCTCCCGGTTAGTGTGTGCATCACCGGAAGGATAGCGGCAGTGCCCGACAGGTCAATTCACTGGTACATCATAGGCGTAAATGGGTGGTACATTATGGCCGTAAACTCCTGGTACATCATGGGTGTAAAGCCCTGGTACATTATCGCATGTAAAGTGACACTCTGGGAGCAGGCCGCCGGGCAGCGCTATGTCCACCTGGCGGCGCACGGCAGCTTCAACCCGGTCGCGCCGCAGTTCTCGCGCCTGTACCTGGCCCCCGGCGGCGCGGAGGCGCTGCCGGCCGAGAGAAGGGACGGGTTCCTGGAAGCCCGCGAGGTGTGGAATCTGCCGCTGGAAAGCGCGCAACTGGTCGCCCTCTCCGCCTGCCAGACACAGGTGGGCGATCTCAGCGCGGGGGATGAGTGGGCCGGCCTGAGCCGCGCCTTCATCTACGCGGGGACATCGGGCCTGGTCGCTTCGTTGTGGAATGTGGAAGATGCTTCCACCGCGCACCTGATGACCGCCTTCTACGCGCGCGTCGAGGCGGGCGAAGACCCCGCCGTGGGCCTGCGGGCGGCGCAACTCGCACTCCTGAACGATAGCCAGTACGCCCATCCCTACCATTGGGCCGCCTTCAACTACACCGGCGCGCCGCCATCCATCACCATCAGCGACCCGCCAGAACCTCCGAACACCTCCGGCGGCGGCCTGTGCGCGAGCGCGGCATTCCCGCTGGCGCTCCTCGCGCTGGCGTGGGTGTGGCGGCAGCGGTGAGCTTTTGGCAGACGAAGCACCAATTTGTGGAGGTTGAAGATGTTGAACCACAAAACGACGCTATGGTGTGTACTGTTGATTGGCATGGTTTGTCTGCTATACCCAGTGCCTGTATACACCGCGCCGCTCCCGCAGGAAGGCGACGAGGCCACGCTGCGCGTGATTAACGAGTCGGAGGAGACGATTTGCGCCGTTGCTGTTTGCTCTCCTGATGCTCAGGATGTAGACGATTGTGCAATAGCTACCAAAACAAAGATCTCATCCGGAGAATTTGGAACTTTCAACGTAATGTCTGGCGATTACAATGTGTTCCTGTTCGATTGCGATGGTAATATCTTGTTGGATGAACGCGGGCTCACCATCAGGGGCAATATGAACTACGTTTCGCTGGTCCTGATTTATGCAAGGCATTAAATGAGGAAGGCATGGCCCTTTACCGTCAGGCCCGATACCACGAGGTGCTCCAGAAATTCCAGGAGGCCCTGGTCTGCACCCGGGATACCGATGACCGCCAGGGGGAAGGGCAAAGCCTGAACAACATCGGGTTGATTTACGCCAGTCTGGGGGAGTAGCGGCGGCACAGGACTATTACGAGCAAGCGCTCACCCTCCGCCGCGAGATCGGTGACCGGGCGGGGGAAGGGACCACCCTAAACAACATCGGGGCGATTTACGCCAGTCTGGGGGAGTACGCGGCGGCGCAGGACTATTACGAGCAAGCGCTCACCCTCCGCCGCGAGGTCGGCGACCGGGCAGGGGAAGGGACCACCCTGAACAACATCGGGGTGATTTACTACCATCTGGGGGAGTACGCGGCGGCGCTGAACTATTACGAGCAGGCGCTCACCATTTTCCGCGAGATCGGCGACCGGGCGGAGGAAGGGACCACCCTGAACAACATCGGGTTGATTTACGCCAGTCTGGGGGAGTACGTGGTGGCGCTGGATTACTTCCAGCAGGCGCTCACCCTACGCCGCGAGATCGGCGACCGGGCGGGGGGATGAATTGGTGGGAATGACACGAGCCTTCATTTATGCAGGGATGCCCACCGTCATCGCCAGTTTGTGGAACGTGGAAGATCAAGCCACGTTAGTGTTGATGGAGCATTTCTACACTAATCTGCGGGCAGGAATGGGCAAAGCCGAGACCTTGCGCCATGCACAACTGCACATCCAGGCGGAGTACCCGCATCCGTACTATTGGGCGGGCTTTATTCTGTCTGGGGATGGAGGAAAGATAGGGATGGATGCTACGGGTGGTAAATCCGCGTTCACAATACCGATCTCGCCCTGGATATGGTTAGTAGGTAGCGTCGGCCTGCTGCTGATAATCGCGTGGGGCGTTAGGGAAAGGAAGCGTTATGGTTAAATGTTGCTTGACATCTAGACGGCCATTTTGGGCACAATAATGCCCTGCAGATGGCGCGGCAATGCGGCTTGGCTTTCATCTCGAAGCTGCGATGCGGCCTTGTATTTCCAGTATGATGGCCCGCAGAAAAAGTACGGGGCGTGCCGCAAATACGGCGAGAAGATCAACTATGACCACATTCCGGCGCGCTATTTGCAAGCCAGCGAAGTGGAAAAGGACATCCGCACGGACTTCTATCAAGCCACAATGTTGTATGAAGCCTTTGCCCAACCGCTGAACATGGTCATCATTGTGAAAACCAATCTCAAAACGGGTGCCCGTGCCCACGTCGTCTTGTTCAGCAGTGATCTGGACTTGGCGTATGACAAGCTGGTGGATTACTATTGACTGCACTTCCAAATCGAGTTCAATTTCCGCAACGCGAAACAATATTGGGGATTGGACGACTTTATGAATATCAACCAGATACCGGTGACGAATGCCACCAACCTGTCGTTGTTTATGGTCAATGTCGCACACTGCCTGCTGGCAGATTTGCGACAGTGTCAGCCGCAGGCAGGCGTGCTGGACTTAAAAGCGTTCTTCCACGGGCATAAATATGTCACGGCGACATTAGAATTGCTTCCGGAAAAACCGGGCCCGGTTTTATTGGAACACATCTATGACCAAATCACGGCCCTGGGTAGCATTCACCGCTCTCTGGCAAGGCTAATTCACCGCCCTAATTGGCGGAGTATTGCCCAATGAATGAGAATAAAATTTTCTTATTCGCCGATTTCTATACCCCATCACCCCGTTTTGCACGAGTAAGAACCGTAGAATTTCACGAAGAGACGTGGGTGGCGCGCGTGTTGCATTTTTGCATGTTTATCGGGTTAGTGTATACTAACGTTGTGGGTGGATACACGGTAGGTATTGCGCCCATACCCCCACCAGTTAATGTGCTGAGGTAAGTTTCTGATCGGGGAAGTCAGTGAATCAAACGCAGAATCCAAAACAGCCCCAGGGTATACAAACCGCAGGCGGCGCGGTTGTCACCGGTAATGTCAACACCAGCGGCGGCGACTTCGTAGGCCGTGATTTCATCCAGCATATCAAGGAACACGTCGCCATCACTGGCGATGGTAACGTGGTGGGCGATGGCAACGCCGTTATCCAGGCTCGGGGCGATGTGTACCTCATTCAGATCGGGGAGCGGGTGGGACGCCTCACTCGACAGGCCCTCCAACGCATCTTGACCTCCACAATCACGGTCAGCGAATCGCTGCAAGTGTACGCCAATCCTTACCGCGGGTTGAAGCCGTTCACGGCGGAAGACGCAGACTCCTTCTTTGGCCGCGATGCCTTGATTGCCGAGATGCTGGCGCAGCTGCGACAAACCCCACGCTTCCTGGCGGTGGTGGGGCCTTCTGGCAGTGGTAAATCTTCCGTGGTCCAGGCAGGCTTGCTGCCTGCGCTGCGACGCGGCGCGCTCACTGGCAGCCAGGACTGGCAGATTGTCACACTACGTCCCAGCGCTGATCCTCACGCTGTTATAGACTTATCAGGTTTTTCTAAACCTGATAGGTCTGAACACACCATCCTGTTCCTTGACCAATTCGAGGAACTCTTCGCGTTGTACGCCCCAAAGGTACAGCAGCGTTTTCTTGCTGATTTGCACGCTTTGATTACGGGCGTGGCTCCGCTCACAGTGATCCTCGCCCTGCGCGCCGATTTCTACGGCCATTTGCAGCGCTCGCCGTTGGGCGCGGGACTCAAGCAGGCGCTGGTGGATGTGTTGCCCCTGACGCCGGAGGAGTTGCGCGCTGCCGTGGAGGAACCAGCGCAGCGCGTAGGTCTGACCTTCGAGGTGGGACTGATCGAGAGCATTGTACAGGATGCCGGGCAGGCCGAGCACACCTTGCCGTTGCTGCAATCTGCGCTGGCGCAGGTGTGTCACCAGCAAGAGGATAGATGGTTGACTTATACCGTTTACCAATCTGTAGGCGGGGTAGCGGGCGCACTGAGCCTATGGGCGGAGGATGCTTATGTTGCATTGTCTGCCGAGGAACAGACATTGGCGCGCCGTATCTTCACTCGATTGGTACATTTCAACGTGGGCGAAGGCACGGATACCCGCCAGCGTCAAAGCTTGATCGTGTTAGCGGCCCGGCCCGAAGATCGTGAAGCAGTGCATCGCCTGGTGCGCCGCCTGGCCGATGCGCGCCTGCTGCTCACAGCGGAGCATATGGGTGGGCAGACCGTAGAAATTATCCACGATGCGCTGCTGCACGAATGGGGACGCCTGGCTGGCTGGATCACGGAGAAGCGCGAGTTCTACCTGTGGCGGCAGCGTTTGGATACGCAGTTGCAGTCATGGGAAACCAAAGCCCGTGACGACGGTGACTTGTTGCGAGGTAAATTGCTGGCCGAGGCCGAAAGCTGGGCCACCAGCCACAACGATGATTTGAACACGCTGGAGCGCAGTTTCATTAAGGCCAGCCTGAATTTACGGGAGCAGGAACGTGCAGCCGCAGAACGACGACGGCGGCGGCGCTTAATGCTGGTGATCATCGGAGTTGCAGTGGTTTTCCTAGTGTTAGCGTTACTAGCCTGGGGACAACGCAATGTCGCTTTGGATGCGCAGGCTACAGCGGAGGCCGAAGCACAGTGCCGCGCTACAGCGCAGGCGGAAGCAGAAGCGCAGCGTATCGAGGCAGTCAATGCTCAGGCAACAGCGGAAGTCTGGCGGATTGAGGTGGAAGAGGCAAATGCGACAGCCGAAATTGAACGCGAGCGCGCTGAGCAGCAAGCTCAGATCGCACTGGCGCGCCAGTTAGCAGCACAAGCGCAGACGGTATGGGATCAACGGAATCAATCCTTGATGCATGTGCCGCGCGTGGTGTTACTGGCGGTAGAGTCCTTGCGCCGGTCCCCAGAGAGCGCTGCTAACCAGCTATTGACCGCCGGCCTGTCGTGGCTGCCCCGCGAAGTCGCGCGGATGGCACACGAGAAGCCTGTGCCTGTCGTGGCCTTCAGTCCGGACGGGCGGTGGGTGGTCTCCGGCAGTTGGGATAACACCGTGCGGGTGTGGGAGGCGGCGACCGGGGCCGAAGTCGCGCGGATGACGCACGAGGTTCGGGTGTATGCCGTGGCCTTCAGTCCGGATGGGCGGTGGGTAGTCTCGGGGGGGTGTGATCAAAGTCCTGTTTTCACTTGCATCCGTGGTTCCGCGCGGGTGTGGGAAGCGGCGACCGGGGCCGAAGTCGCGCGGATGATGCACGAGGGGTATGTGGATGCCGTGGCCTTCAGCCCAGACGGGCGGTGGGTGGTCTCGGCGGGGTGTGATGAGTATGTAGGCTCCATTTGCATCCGTGGTTCGGCGCGGGTGTGGGAGGCGGCGACCGGGAACGAAATCGCGCGAATGACGCACGAGGAGGAGTGGTATACGAGGGTATCTGCCGTGGCCTTCAGCCCGGACGGGCGGTGGGTGGTCTCTGGCAGTGAGGACGGGACCGCGCTGGTGTGGGAGGCGGCGACCGGGGTAGAAGTGGCGCGGATGACGCACGAGAGGTATGTGAGGTTTGCTGTGACTGCCATAGCCTTCAGCCCGGACGGGCGGTGGGTGGTCTCCGGCAGTTGGGATAAGACCGCCCGGGTGTGGGAGGCGGCGACCGGGGCCGAAGTCGCGCGGATGACGCACGAGGAGAGCGTAGGGTCGGTGGCCTTCAGCCCGGACGGGCGGTGGGTGGTCTCCAGTGGGGGTAACACCGCCCGGGTGTGGGAGGCGGCGACCGGGGTTGAAGTCGCACGGATGACGCACGAGGTTCGGGTGTATGCCATGGCCTTCAGCCCGGACGGGCGGTGGGTGGTCTCGGCGGGTTGCGATAAAGATTATATTGATTGCATCCATGGGTCCGCGCGGGTGTGGGAGGCGGAGACCGGGATCGAAGTCGCGCGGATGACGCACGAGGGGTGGGTGAAGTCCGTGGCCTTCAGCCCAGACGGGAGGTGGGTGGTCTCCGGCGGTTGGGATAGCACCGCGCGGGTGTGGGCAGTGGAGACCGGGGCCGAAGTCGCGCGGATGACGCACGAGGGGTGGTTCAAATCCGTGGCTTTCAGCCCAGACGGGAGGTGGGTGGTCTCGGCGGGGTGTGATGAATATACTCACACTTGCATACGTGGTTCCGCGCGGGTTTGGGATATTTCGGTGAATCTCAACACAGGGACAGCGACCGGGGCCGAAGTCACGCGGATAACGCACGAGGGGGGGGTGAGGTCCGTGGCCTTCAGTCCAGACGGGAGGTGGGTGGTCTCCGGCAGTTGGGATGGTATAGCGCGGGTGTGGGATGTTTCGGCGGACCTCAGCACAGGGGCGGCGACCGGGACCGAAGTCACGCGGATGACGCACTGGAGATGGGTGGATGCCGTGGCCTTCAGTCCGGACGGGCGGTGGGTGGTCTCGGCGGGGTGTGATGAGTATAGGGAGTACGCTTGCACCCGTGGTTCGGCGCGGGTGTGGGAGGCAGCAACCGGGGCCGAAGTCGCGCGGATGACGCACGAGGGACATGTGGATGCCGTGGCCTTCAGCCCGGACGGGCGGTGGGTGGTCTCCGGGAGTAGGGATAAGACCGCCCGGGTGTGGGAGGCGGCGACTGGGGCCGAAGTTGCCCGGATGACGCACGAGGGGTTTAATATTACTGTGAAGTCCGTGGCCTTCAGCCCGGACGGGCGGTGGGTGGTCTCCAGTGGGGATAACACCGCGCGGGTGTGGGAGGCGGCAACCGGGGCCGAAGTTGCCCGGATGACGCACGGGAGTTTTGTGCCTGCCGTGGCCTTCAGCCCGGACGGGCGGTGGGTGGTCTCCGGCAGTTGGGATAACACCGTGCGGGTGTGGGAGGCGGCGACCGGGGTTGAAGTCGCGCGGATGACGCACGAGGGGTATGTGGATGCCGTGGCCTTCAGTTTGGACGGGCGGTGGGTGGTCTCCGGCAGTGACGACAACACCGCGCGGGTGTGGGAGGCG
>Ga0209510_1000945_pt1 | contig 35961 bp, 35 predicted proteins | sample BiotimSIPDNA_FD_185749 | JGI IMG/M metagenome (GOLD analysis project Ga0209510, IMG submission 185749) | Anaerobic biogas reactor microbial communites from Washington, USA - Biogas_R1 time_0 SIP DNA (SPAdes) (version 2) | ecosystem: Engineered > Bioreactor > Anaerobic > Unclassified | place...
TGGAGCCCTCAATCGGAATCGAACCGATGACCTCATCCTTACCATGGATGCGCTCTGCCTACTGAGCTATGAGGGCGGATATGCAATTTGGGGCTGTGACACCGATATTGCTATGGAGCGGGTGATGGGAATCGAACCCACACAGTCAGCTTGGGAAGCTGATATTCTACCACTGAATTACACCCGCAAGTATGCGGAAACCAACAAGCGAATAACATTATAACACATCGCTCACGCTCGTGTCTATACCTCAATTTTTGTCTTCTCTGTTCTCCTGTAAATGCTTTTCCAGCTTGCGTTTCACGCGCTGTAGGGCATTGTCTATTGATTTGACATGCCTGTTCAGGTCAACGGCGATTTCCTGGTAAGAGCGCCCCTGCAAATACCTGGATAGAACCTCCCACTCAAGGCTGCTAAGGATTTCACCCATCTTCACTTCAATCCCTGCAAATTCCTCCCTGTTTATCATCATTTCCTCGGGGTCGTTAATATTCTCCTCGCTCAGTATGTCGAGAAGTGTACGATCCGAATCCTCATCAAAGATAGGCTTGTTAAGGGATATGTAGGAATTGAGCGGAATATGCTTCTGCCGGGTAGCCGTCTTTATTGCCGTTATTATCTGACGCGTAATACAAAGCTCAGCAAAAGCCCGGAATGATGAGAGCTTGTCCCCTCGGTAGTCTCTTATGGCCTTGTAAAGGCCAATCATACCTTCTTGAATTATATCTTCCCGGTCAGCACCAATTAAGAAATAGGTCCTAGCCTTAGCTCGGACAAAACTCTTGTATTTGTTGATCAGAAATTCGAGGGCCCGGCCATCACCAGCTTTTGCGTCTCTGATGATTTCCTCGTCATCTGCCGGATTGTAAATTAATTGTGCCTCGGCTCGAGCATTTAGCTTCAATAATATGCCCCCTCATACAAAATGCGATTCTTCTGATGATCATGGCAGTATACTTGGCTTCACCATACTCAATTATAAGGTTCACAAGCCTTTATGTCAAGTTGGCGCGATACCGGAGCATAGCTTCGTATGCATGCAAGGTCGCATTTTCCGTCGCAGGCTAATAATCCTGTCTGGTAAGCTATACTCACGCAACCCTCGAGTTGCCCCAGCCCTCACCGGCTAAAAATGCGATAAGACACCAATCAAGGCTGCTTATTACTTCTCTGCCTCAGTATTTCAAAGGTAACAATAGCCCCCGCTACAGCCGCATTCAAGGAGCTTATCTGCCCCAGCATAGGAATATTTACAACAAAGTCGCAGCTCTCCCGAATCAGCTTGCCCATTCCCTCTCCCTCGCTGCCGATTACAAGCGCAATGGGTCCTGATAGATCGTTGTCGAAGTAGGCCTTCTCCCCTGTTGCATCCGTGCCGACTACCCAAATATTCTGCTTTTTCAGATTCTTTATTGTTTGTGCTATATTCGTAACCCTTGCTACAGGAACATATTCAACCGCGCCGGCCGAGGCCTTCGAAACAGTTGAGGTCAGCCCAATCGCCCTTCTCTTCGGAATAATAACTCCATGTACCCCTGCGGCATTCGCAGTTCTTAGAATCGATCCCAGATTATGAGCATCTGTTATTTCATCCAATATGATAATGAAGGGTGGTCGGCCGCTCTCTTGCGCAGCCTTCAGGATATCGTCCACATCGACATAATCCTTGGCGGCTACTAGGGCTATTACCCCTTGGTGAGCAAATGTCTGTGACATTGCATCCAGCTTGGACCTGTCGACCTCCTGGATAATAGTATGGCGTTCTCTGGCCATTGCTATTATCTGGTTTATTGAACCCTCACGGTCACCCTTTGCAACGAATATCCTATTGATGCTCCTGCCAGACCTGAGTGCCTCAAGCACCGAATTTCTACCCTCCAGCAAGTCCTGCTCCTCATGAAAGCCCTCAATGTCCGGCTTCATAAACTCGTTCTTAAGGCTATCTCTCAGCTTCTCACTCCTGTCAATGCTTTCGCTTTTGAAATCTCTCTTATTTGCCTTCTCGCCCTTATAAGCAATTTTTCTGCCTTCGTTTTTATTCCTACCTTCGCCCCGCCTATCGTTCCGGCTCTCGTATCGGCCTTCGCCCCGCCTATCCACGGGGTTTTCGTTTCTGCTGCGGTTAACATTTTTGTTCCAGGCTTCGCCTTCGTTTTCCTTCCTGCCTTCGCCCCGCCTATCGTTCCGGCTCTCGTATCGGCCTTCGCCCCGCCTATCGCCAGGGCTCACATTGCGGTTATCCTTGCTAAATTTTCCTTTTCTATCTGCTGCCATACAAGTTCACTTTATCCTTCCTTAACTCCCATTTTCGCCTATTCTTCGCCTGCTCTTAGCCTATTCTTTGCTTCCTCTTGCACCGGCCCTCAATGTCTCAGCCTTAGCCTTCGCTCCTCTGCCTGCCCTTATGCCTTTTTGTCCTCATGATTGCTTTCAACCGAGATTTTCAGCAGCTCCAGTAGCCGTGGATAGTCCTCCTTCAGATAGAGGTATCCTATCAAGCTCTCAAAGCCCGTTGCATATTTGTAGTCTGTCACATCTGCATTCTTAGGAATAGTACCGGACTTGGCATTCCTGCCCCTGCGCACAACATCCTGCTCCTCGGCTGACAAGTCCTCAAGCATCCTGTGAATGGTGTCCGATTGTGATTTTGCCTTCACATAGTCAATGGACTGCTTATGAAGCTTGTGGACCGGCGCGTTGCCCTTGCCGACCAGCAGCGTTCTTATATAAAGCTCAAAAACCGCATCGCCCACATAGGCCAGCACAAGGGGCGAATACATCTTCAAGTCCTCACGCCTGATCTGGAGCTCCTTCCCCATTTCCCTGAATACCTCTTCGTTCATCCTATCAATCTCCCCACTTCAGCACAGGATTCCTAGCTGCCTTGACCTCATCCAGCCTTGAAACGACAGTTGTATAAGGGGCCTTCCTGACCCTGTCGGGTTCATTCTCCGCCTCCCGGGCAATGCTGATAAGCGCGTCTACAAAGCTGTCCAGCGTCTCCTTGCTCTCTGTTTCCGTAGGCTCGATCATCATTGCTTCATGTACAATCAGCGGGAAATAAACAGTTGGCGGGTGATAGCCGAAATCCAGCAGCCTTTTAGCTATATCTAGCGTACGCACGCCATTGTGCTCCTGCTTCTTATTGGACAAAATAAACTCATGCATGCAAATGCGTTTATAGGGGATGTCGAAGGAATCCTCCAGTCGCTTCATCATATAGTTGGCATTTAGCACAGCCAACTCCGAAACATTTTTGAGACCATCGGGACCCATTGTCCTAATATAAGCATAGGCTTTGAGCACAACCCCAAAGTTTCCATAGAAGGATCTCACGCGCCCAATTGACTGGGGCCGGTCATAATCCAGCCAATATCGGCCATTTTCACATTCCACCACCGGTACCGGTAAAAAGGGAACAAGCTCCTTTTTAACCCCAACAGGGCCCGAACCCGGTCCGCCGCCGCCATGCGGAGTGCTGAAGGTCTTGTGTAAATTCAGGTGTACCACATCAAAGCCCATATCGCCTGGCCTGCAAATGCCCATTATTGCGTTGGCATTGGCGCCGTCATAATACAGGAGCCCGCCTGCATCGTGAACAATCCTGGCAATCTCCTCAATATTCTCGTCAAACAATCCCAGGGTATTGGGATTTGTCAGCATCAATCCGGCTGTATCTTGACCCACAGCAAGCTTTAGGTCTTCGATGTCTACTCCGCCTGACGGATTCGACTTCACCTCAACCACCTCAAAGCCTGCAAAGGCTGCCGAAGCCGGGTTTGTCCCATGCGCCGAATCCGGAACAACTATCTTTGTCCGCGCCGCATCGCCGCGACTTCTATGATATGCACCGATTATCATAAGTCCAGTCAATTCGCCATGAGCTCCTGCCGCAGGCTGCAGTGTTACACGCTTCATACCAGTTATCTCCGAGAGCATCCTGTCCATTTCATATAGTACCTGCAGGCTGCCCTGAGCAGATTCCTCATTCTGATAGGGGTGAACCCCTGTAAATCCATCAAGAGAGGCTATTTCTTCATTGATTTTCGGATTGTATTTCATTGTGCAGGAGCCAAGTGGATAAAAGCTGGAATCCACACCGTGGTTACGTCCTGCAAGCCGCGTGTAATGCCGGGCCACGTCTACTTCGCTGACCTGGGGCAGATCGGCATCCCTTCTTCTGGCAAAAGCGTCGGGAATCAAGCCCTCCTTCACTGGTACGTCACAGGCGGGCAGGCTATATGCCCTTCTCCCATCCCTGCTCATCTCAAATATCAGCATCGCTTGCTCCCTATTATTCTGCTCTATTTGCCTCCTATCCTCCAGCTCGGCCCGTCCATTATCAATAGAATTCACCTGCCGCTCATTTATCTTATCTGCCATCTCAGCTCTCACCTCCTGCAGCAATTCTCACCATATCATCTATTTCCTGCTTTGTGCGCTTCTCGGTCACTGCCAATAGCCAGCAGTCCTTCATCTTCGGATAATACTTCTCCAAATCCAAGCCACCTATAATGCCATGCCTGAGAAGCCTTTCATTGATTGCCTGAATCGGCTCATGTAATGCTCTTACTGCGAACTCCTTTATAAAGGCTGCCTCTGACAGCTTGGCAAATTTGCCGGTAGCAAATAGTTTCTCTGCAGCATAATGCGCCTTCTGTAGGCATAGGTTAGCCGCCTCTTTAATGCCTTCCTTGCCCATTACGGACATGTAGACCGCCGCCGCCAGTGCGTTTAAAGCCTGATTTGAGCAAATGTTAGAAACCGCCTTCTCTCTTCGGATGTGTTGCTCTCTAGCCTGCAGCGTGAGAACAAAGCCTCTTTTGTCCTCATTATCTGTGGTCTGACCGACAATTCTGCCGGGCATTTTTCTGACAAATGCTTTTTTTGCTGCCAGAAAACCCAGATAGGGACCGCCGTAGTTTAGAGCGTTTCCGAGCCCCTGTCCTTCTCCTGCAGCGATGTCAATCCCACATGCTCCCGGGGGCTCTAGCAGGGCAATAGAAATAGGATCCACACATGCTATAGAAAGCGCCCCTTTGCTGGCAGCAAACTCCCCAAACCATTTCAAATCCTCTACGGCTCCCAGGAAATTGGGGCTTTGCACGATTACAGCCGCAATATCACTCTTCCCTGTGGTGGCTTTCCCTGCGTTTTCATCACCTAAAGTGGTGTTCGCTGCATTTGCGCCATCGCTACCCTTTACTCCCGACATTACATCGAGCTCACTTACAGCCGTTATCCCATCTCGTAAGGGTATCTCTTCTATTACGAGATCATTGTACTTCCCGTAGGTTTTCAGTACCTCCCGGTATTCCGGGTGCAGACCCTGTGATACCAGAAGCCTGCTCTTCCCCGTGGAACGCACGGCAATGAGTGCGGCCTCTGTTACGGCGGTAGCACCGTCATACATGGACGCATTGGACACATCCATGCCGGTTAATTGGCAGATCATTGTCTGGTATTCAAAAATTGCCTGCAGCATCCCCTGGCTGATTTCAGGCTGGTATGGCGTATAGGAGGTATAGAATTCGGGCTTTGACAACACCTGCTTCACCATGGCGGGAACAAAGTGGTCATATGCCCCCGCACCCAGGAAACAGGCGTATTCTCCGCAATGTGCGTTTTTCTTTGCCAGGCCCCTCATTAGGCCGGACAACTCCATCTCCGACAAGCTCCCCGGCAAATCCAGGGCTCTACTAAGCTTCATTCCCTCAGGAATGTCTGTAAACAGCTGGTCAACACTCGATAAGCCAATCTCTGAAAGCATTTGCTCCATATCTTCCTGTGTATTAGGAATATATCGGGACATGTCATGCCTCCTTTGCACAGAAGTCGCCATACTGCTGTTCATCCATAAGGGCGTCCATTTCTGATAAATTTTCCGGCTCAAGTGCGACAATCCAGTTCTCATAAGGCTCGGCATTCAGTAACTCCGGGGTGTCTTCGAGCGCCTCATTCACCTTTACAATGGTACCGGATACAGGTGAATAAATGTCAGACGCAGCCTTTACCGATTCTACCACGCTGGCCTGTTCGCCTGCCTTCAGGCTCTTTCCCGGATTTGGCAGCTCGACGAATACGATATCGCCCAGCGCATTCTGCGCAAAATCCGATATTCCGACGTATACCAATCCATCCTCAACCCTTGCCCACTCATGTTCCCTGGTGTATTTGATTCCTTGATATGTTTTCATAACAATCCTCCATCCTTCTGCTAAACTATGTTTATACGACTAACCGCGCTTATTATCCCCGTTTTCTGCTGTAAAAGGGTAACTGAATAATTTCCGCCTTATACAGCTTGTCTCTTACCTCTACATCTATCGTATTTCCCACCTGTGCGCAACCATTATCAATAAGAGCCAGTCCCATGTTCTTCTTTAATGTAGGGAAATATCCCCCGCTGGTAACATGTCCGGCCCTGCTGCCATTGCAATATACCTCATAACCGCTTCTCGGGACCGCCCTGTCGATCATCTCAAAGCCGGCAATTTTCTGCTGAATGCTTCCCTGAAGCTGAGCAGAAAGGGGCTCCCTTCCGATAAATTCTCCCTTTTCAGGCTTAATGAAGCGTTGCAATCCAGCCATAACCGGTGAAATGTCCTCCGAAAGCTCCTGTGAATACAGAGGCAATGCCGCCTCAAGCCGCAAGGTATCTCTTGCTCCAAGGCCTACAGGCACCAAGCCAAGGGGAAAGCCCTTCTCCAGAAGCATGTCCCACAGCCTTTGAGCGTCCTCAGGCCGGCAGTAGAGCTCGAATCCATCCTCGCCGGTATAGCCGGTACGTGAAAGAATAAGGGACATATCTCCTACCTTCGCATCATTATCATAGCTGAAGTAGCGCAACTGAGTTAAATCCTCCGCCATTAGCTGACCCAATATTTCTTCTGCTTTCGGCCCTTGCAGCGCGAGCTGGGCAAACTCTGCGGAGCGGTTCACTAGATTGACACGGCCCCTCTTGTTCTCCTGTAACCATTGAAAATCCTTGGCTGTATTCGCTGCGTTTACCACCAGCAAATACTTTGCTTCATTTTGCTTGTAGACAATCAGGTCGTCCACCGTGCCTCCGCTTGGGTAGCACATAGGCGAATATACGGCCTTTCCGGGCTTTGCATTAATGTCATTGACCAGTACACTCTGGAGGAATTGGTAGGCATCTTCTCCGCTAACCTCCAGCTCACCCATGTGCGAAACATCAAAAAGTCCCGCCTTAGTACGTACAGCTTCATGCTCCTGCAAAATGCCGCTGTACTGCACAGGTAATAGCCAACCATGAAAATCAATAATTTTCGCTCCGGCAGACCCATGTGCCTCGTATAGGGGTGTTTTCTGAGCCTCACTGTGCATTTCCATAATCCCTCCCCATCAAATCCATCCTTCAGCAACTGCTGAAATCTTCAGCTACATCAATAATATATGCAATGTAATCAAAATTCCACTTAAAATTTCTTGCTCTCAACCCATTGAGCAAGATCGAGCGCCATAGTCCGCCGCAAATCAGATCCAAGGGGCTCATCAGCCGCCTCGGGCTCAATAGCTGCCACTTGCTCACAGACAGATTGGCGAAGCCTTTGAGCCAGCTTCTTCGAATCAAAGTGGCATCCTCTAAAAAGCTCCGGCAGTAGTGCAATATATTCCTCATCCAGCGCATCCGAATATGCCGCCAAACTGCTAACAATGCCGCCCTCCAGCTTAATGCCAAGCTCCACTGAACCCCAGTCAAATCTTTTCTCAATAGTCACATCAAACTTGGGGGCTTCTCCATAGCGCCATGTCCAGGATAAATACTTGCAATAAAGCTCCTCAAGAGCTTCCTTTCCCTCTTTATCTACAGTCACACACTTTTCAACAGGCGCTGCGCTGCCATATGAAGCCCTAAAGGAATCAATCAGGGCATCAGCCATTCTTTCGACAGTAATATCCTGACTCAGTTCAGAAAGGTTTACCACCCTGGATTGAACGGATTGAACTCCTTTGTAGCGCATTTTCTCCTCGGAAACCTGCAGATACTTCGAAAGCTTGTCAAAATCAGACGAAACCAGGATCGTTCCGTGATGATATGCACTCCTTTTTCTGAAGCAGAAGGCATTCCCTGAAAACTTTCGTCCGTCGGCAATTATGTCATTCCTGCCGCTCCTTTGCGCACCTATCCCAAAGCTTCTTACTGCATTTAGGATAACATCCAGCTGCTTGTCCAAATTATAGAGCTCTTTACTTACAACGAAGGTGAAATTAATATTGCCAATATCATGAAACACTGCGCCGCCACCCGAAAGCCTTCGTGCAAGCTTGCCTCCGTCTGCCTCAAGCTCCTGTGCTCTGCACTCTCTCCATGGATTCTGATTTCTTCCTATAACGACAGTATCATTGTTTTGCCACAGATACAATATGCACTGTCCCGGCTCTACCCTGTCCAGCAGATATTCCTCCCCCGCCAGGTTCCACCAGGGATCTATTGATTTTGTAAAGATTATCCGTGAATTATCTGCCATTCGAAGGCCTCCGGCTATACTCATTCAAACTCTGTGAAACGAATTGTCAAATCTTTAAAGTAGCTTTCATTATTATACTGAACATATCCATGGATTTCAATGCAGTATTCAATCAGCGCGACTCATTTTACAAATATATGTAACATAATCCCCTCCCAAAAAATATTATGTAAATGTATACACTATTTATAAGGAGTGGTTTTCATGAAGTATCAGGAATCATATCTTGGTTCAAGAGCTGAGTTCGGAGAATTCATTAAAAAGGCTATCCCGGATCTTTTTGCAGGTAATCTCACCGTTGAAGGAAACCCGGTTGCCTTACCGTCAGATACTGAGCTTACTTACAAGGTAAAGTACGATGACGACATAGAGGGCGGATCTGTCTCAATCAAAGTATCCTGGGACAATCCTGAAATGGACCTAGAGCTTGATGTGTAGTTAACCGACGGAGCAGGGCAGGGGGTTCAACTCCCCCTGTTTCTTTTGCAGCCAAGACTAGCCATATTAGTCTTACAACTATAAAGGAGGTAAGCGCTTTGGCCTTAACTGAGAACGAACCCCTGGATATTGTGTTGAAGCAATATGCCCTTACTGTTTTGGACATAAGAAATGAATCCTATAAGGGCAAAAAGGGAGTCTGGTGGATTAATACAAATAAAGGAATGAAGGTCCTCAAAAAGGTATCAAATTCCGAGCAAACCCTGCTATTCATATTGGATGCGGTCAGGCACCTGGCCCACAGGGGCATTCTCCTTCCACAGATACAGAAAACTATTGATGGAAGAGAGTATGTCTGCATCGACGGAGTGTGCTACCTGCTCTCAGAGGCAGTTATGGGGAAAAATCCACTATACACCTCGCCCACAGAGCTTGCTATGGTCGCAGGCGGGTTAGCTAAGTTCCACAGGGCTTCTAAAGGCTTTTTCCCCTCGCCCGGAACTAAGCCCAAGTATCACCTGGGCTTATGGGTCGAGGATTATATAAAGCAGCTTGAAGACATCAAGACCTATTACGATAACGATTTACTTACAAAGGAGCGCAAGCCAATCACTGCACTTATTATCAGTGAGTTCGCACATTTTTACCAACGAGCAGAAAAAGCAATCGAGGGGCTGCGGGGAAAGGAATATACCGACTGGGTTTATGAAGCCAAAGAGCTGGGAAGCCTTTGTCACCAGGACTTTGCCGCAGGAAATCTGCTCATCACTCCTGCATCAGACCTGTATGTCCTTGATACGGATTCGTTGACAGTTGATATCGCTGCGCGGGATATTAGAAAGCTCTTGAACAAGGTAATGAAGAAATCGGGTAAATGGCAACCGAAGCTGACAGGGGACATTCTTCGTTATTATCACAGGTACAATCCGCTAACTCCATCCCAGTGGGAGGTCGTAAGGCTTGATCTTTTGTTCCCCCACCTTTTCATCGGCGCTGTCAATAAGTTTTATCTGAGGCGAGATAAAGGGTGGTCGGAAGAAAAATATATGCAGAGGATTGCGGAAATGTCAGCATTTGAGAAGACCGGTGAGCCGCTATTGGATAACTTCCAATCCATTATTCCCACTTAGGCTCCTTGCGAATTAGCTGCTTTTGAGCTGGCATCAAAATAACTCGTAGTTTCGCAAAGACCTTGCCCGATGCTTTACCGCCAGAATAACACTGAAAGGAATGAGACTATTGATAGATAGAAAAGGAATTACTGAAGAAAATCTTGAGGCCACTGCGACTCATGTGTTAGGCAGATACAGCATCAATCCGGAAAAGCTTGTGTTGATCCAGGCAGGCACCATTAAGACTGTCTGGAAAGTCAACGCGAGCGGTAGCTGGCTCTGTCTCAAACGTCTAAAGCAGACCCTTGACAAAGCTCTATTTTCCGTCAACGCTCAAATATATATTAGGAATTCCGGCGGTAAGGTTCCCGGAATTATTTTAAATAGAGACAAACAAGCCATTACCGAATATGAGGGTCAATTATTTGTACTCTACGGGTGGATTAATGGCAGCGACTTGAATTTCTCACTTACAACAGATTTTCGAAAGGCCGTGCAGGGTCTGGCCGCATTTCATGTTGCCTCAAGGGGCTATATTCCCAATGAGCAATGCAGAATATCCACAAAGCTGAGAAAGTGGCCGGATCAGTATAACTCCATGAAGAGGAGGATGCTTGAATGGAAGGAAGTCTCCTCCGGGGCCTCTAAAGAGCCTTATCAGGCTTACCTGGCATATATAGACCAGATTATAGCCCTTGCCGATCTGGCTTTGAAAAGACTCTCGGAATCAGACTATTTACATCTGACACAGGAGGGCTCCCCCTCTATTGTGCTTTGTCATCAGGACTTCGGAAGAGGAAATGTCCTTGATGCAGCAGATGGAACCTATGTGATTGATTTAGATGGAGTAACCTATGATCTGCCGGCAAGGGATCTAAGAAAAATCATCGGCAAAGCTTGCGAGAATGCTGGGCTTTGGTCCTGCGATACAATCGAACAAATCCTCAGTTGGTACACGCAAATCAACCCCCTTTCCGAGAAGGAAAAGGATATACTCTATACCGACCTGACATATCCACATTGGTTTTTCGGGCTGGTGAAAAATCTGTTTCAAAAGGGTAAATCCCTGAGGCCTTCTGAAATAGAAAAGATTGCAAGATTTGAGCTTTCAAAGGAAGAAGCTCTGGCAGTTTTGCTAAAAAGGAGTGAGTAGCTTGAAAATAGCCCTAATTTGTACTGAAAAGCTTCCTATGCCGCCGATTGCCGGTGGTGCAATTCAATTATATATAGACGGTATCCTTCCCTATTTATCGAGGCAGCATGACATTACAGTTTACAGCATTCAACACCCCACGCTGCCTGAGCAGGAAACCAGAGGCAATGTCAAATATATCAGAGTAGCTGGCAATGTGGACACTGCCTATGTAAGAAACCTGAAGGCAGTATTGAAGCCGGAATTTGACCTAATCCATGTATTTAATCGTCCCCGATATCTGCTAGCGCTTTCGGAGGGACTCCCCGATTCTAAATTCAGTTTGAGCCTTCATAACGAAATGTTACATGTTGGAAAAATATCAAATGAGCTTGCTTCGAGATGTATTGAAAGGTCAGAATTCATCAACACTGTAAGCCAGTATATCGCAGACACGGTTGTACGAAGATTTCCTGCCGCTGAGGGAAAAATGCGTTTGGTCTATTCCGGCGTTGACACGCTGAAATATCATCCCGGCTGGACACAGGAGGGTGCCCGGCTCAAACAGACAATGAAGGAAAGATACGGGCTGGAGGACTATAGGGTTGTACTTTATGTGGGCAGACTGAGCATAAAAAAGGGCGTCCATGTTCTGCTGAGAGCAATGGACAACGTGATGAAAAGTCACAAGAATACCGCTCTTTTCATTGTAGGAAGCAAGTGGTATGGAAAGAACGATGTAGATGAATATACCAAGCTAATCAGCAGCTATGCGGAGAATTTGCCCGGACCTGTTATCTTTACCGGCTTCATCCCTCCTGCGGATATCCCTGCTTACTACAGTATTGGTGATTTGTTTATTTGCGCATCTCAATGGAGCGAGCCCCTGGCCAGAGTCCACTATGAGGCCATGGCGGCAGGACTGCCGATTATAACGACCAACAGGGGCGGTAATGCAGAAGTGATTGCTGGGTACGGCAACGGCATTGTAATCGATGAGTATGATAGCTCTGATGTAATGGCTCAGCAAATCTGTAATCTGCTGGACAATCCGAACAAATCCCTTGATATGGGCGCTGCAGGCAGAAAAATGGCTGATGAGAGATTTAGCTGGGAGAGAGTCGCCGAGGAAATATTTCCTGCAGCATATGTGCCGGAAGAAAGGGACAAAATGCCTCCCGAGAAGCTCCGTACACAGGGCCCAAAAAAATCATTTGACATGGCACAGGCCAAGCTGGCTCCCGAAATACGTGTCTCAGCTTCGACTAAGAAGCTCCGGCGTCAAGCCGGCAAAAGCAAGCTGAAACCGAAGACTAAGCCCAAGCCAAGCATCTCAATCATAGGCACAGGCTATGTTGGCCTTGTGACAGGAGCCTGTCTGGCATCAATGGGCATGAATGTATATTGCTGCGACCGGGATATGGAAAAAATCAATGGCTTAAGAAGAGGCATAATACCAATTTTCGAACCCTCCCTCGACGATATCATAGATGAATGTGTGAAGAAACGCAAGTGCCTCCACTTCACAAGCGACATTAAAGCCGCTGTGAATCGCTCGGATATCATCTTCATCACCGTCAACACTCCAACCCTCGAGGACAATACCTGCGATGTCAGTCATGTATTAGAAGCAGCACGTGAAATCGCTCAAAATATGAGCTGCTACAAAGTCATCGTTAATAAAAGCACTGTGCCTGTAGGCACCGGTATGAGGGTAAAAAATGAAATCACAGAAATTTTGAAGGAGCGAAATGAGAAGCTTGACTTTGACCTGGTCTCCAATCCGGAGTTTCTAAGAGAAGGGTCAAGCGTAGGGGATTTCATAAACCCCGATAGAATTATCATCGGTGCACAAAATGACCGGGCAGCAAATATTGTAAAGGAAATCTATCGCAGCCAGATTGATTCTAATATCCCTGTGCTTGTAACAAGTATTGAGGCGGCTGAGATGATAAAATATGCATCAAACTGCTTTCTTGCTACGAAAATTAGCTTCATTAATGAAGTCGCCAATATATGTGAGCTTTGCGGCATTGACATCAGCACAGTTACTAAGGGAATGGGGTTGGACAAGAGGATTGGACTACAGTATCTGAACCCCGGTCCAGGCTTTGGCGGCAGCTGCTTCCCGAAGGATGTCCGCGCCCTGACCGGTTTGAGCAGAGGTCTCGGCTATGAGCCCCTGCTTCTGGATGGTGTGCTTGAAGTGAACAATCGCCAGAAAAAAAGGATGATAGGAAAAATAGAAGCTGCTCTCGATGGTTTGGAGGGGCGCAGAATAGCTGTGTTGGGGCTTGCATTTAAGCCCGGAACCGATGACATTCGCGAATCCCCCTCACTGACAGTCCTGACATCGCTTCTAGAAAAAAAGGCTGCTGTAGCAGTCTATGATCCACAAGCCATGGGGAACATGAAAAAAAGTTATCCTGATTTAAGTCTGGAATACTTTACTGATGTGTACTCTGCCTGTGCTCAAAGCGATTGCATTGTACTAGCAACCGAATGGGAAGAGTTTTCCTGTCTGGACTTCAACGCTCTAAAAGGCATTGTAAGAAAACCGGTTTTTTTGGACTTGCGCAATGTTTACGACCCGGATTATGTGAGAAGCTTTGGCTTTTACTATGAAGGAGTTGGTAAAAAATGAAGAGCAATATATTAGTAACCGGCAGTGCAGGCTTCATTGGCTCACACTTGTGTGAAAGGCTGCTGCAGTTGGGCTATAATGTGATAGGTCTGGATAACTTCCGGGATAACTACGATCCCTTAATTAAAAGAGAAAATGTGCACAGCGCACTTGAGCACCCAAGCTACAAACTTGTGGAGGGTAACATACTCGACGCCGACCTGGTCGACCGACTTATGAAGCAGCATAATATCGATATCCTTGTGCATCTTGCAGCTCTTGCGGGTGTAAGGAATTCCATCCTGACGCCCCTTGATTATGTGGACACAGATATTAAGGGTACTGTCATTATGCTGGAGGCTTGCAGAAAATATGGGGTTAGCAAGTTCATTTTTGCATCCTCATCTTCCGTCTACGGCAACGGCACGGTTCCCTTTAGGGAGAGCAACAATCTCATCTGCCAGGCCTCACCCTATGCCGCCGCCAAATACTCCGGGGAGCTATTGTGTAAGACCTGGCATCAGCTTTATAGTATACCGACAGTCTGTCTGAGGTTTTTTACCGTATACGGCCCCAGGCAGCGACCTGACATGGCAATTCACATCTTTACAAAGGCCATCTCACGAGGGCTTGAAGTCGGCATTTACGGCGACGGAAGCAGCTCCAGGGACTACACCTATATTGATGATGTGGTAGATGGAATCGTCGCATCCATAGACTGCAAATGTGCTTTTGAGCTTTTGAATATTGGAAACTCAAATGCCGTCGATGTTTTGACCCTTGTAAGGATAATTGAAAGCAAGCTTCAAAGGCAGGCACATCTCCGGTTTTTACCTCAGCAGCCCGGTGATGTTCCCAAAACATTGGCAAATATCAGCAAAGCGGCAAACCTATTGGGATACAGCCCCAAGGTAAAGCTGGAGGATGGGATTGAGCGCTTCATCAGCTGGTATCGTCTGAAAAACTAATCCTTTCACTTCGCTGCCCCCTCATCAATGCATCCCAGGCAGCGCGCCCCTCTCGATTCCGGCCGGATATGGTGAACTCTGGCTGCAAAAAAGGAGTGTGAACAGTCTGACTTAAGACTGTTCATACTCCTTAATCAATACCACGCAATCGCAGCGCATCTGCCTGGTATCATCTGCGCCTTTTCGCAATTGCCTCATTGACTTCGGATTTAAAATCATCCCACTCTCCCGGTTGGGAAGACCCTATAGAAGCATCCTTTTTGTCCTTAACAAGCCCGCTGAAGAAGGTCTCATAGCTCTTGGCGGCTCTTTCAAAGCATCTGTAAGCCATGTTCATATCCCACTTAATTACATCCATTACCACTAGATCACATCCTAACACAAGATTTATTTACATAATCAGTATATTATAATGCTCCATAAATGTTGCATCCCCCACCATACACAAAAACTTCACTTGCGTGTCGCCTTAACTCCCTCGGGAGTATCCTCAAGCTGTATTCCCATGCCGTTCAGCTTATCCCGGATCTCATCGGCCAGCTTCCAGTTTTTATCCTTGCGCGCCTGCTGCCTAATATTCACAAGCTCCTCTATCTCAGGGCTGAGCTCTGGCGCCTCATCCTCATGCTTCTGAGCTATGTTTGCAAAGTCCAATCCTAAAACATTATCCATCTTTAAGAGCAGCCCATAAATATCTTGAGACTTGGTCCCGTGCTTCACGGCATTCCAAGCCACTCCCAATGCCTTTGGGATGTTCAGGTCATCATTAACCGCGTCTTTGAAATCCTCTTCAAACCTTTCAAGCAAGCCAGCCTCCAGCTCTATCCCCTCGGGTGCCTTCCTATGAGCCAGCACTCCCTCAAATAGCCTGTCTAAAGCCACCTGTGCAGCCTTTATTCCCTCCCAGGTAAAGTTGAGCTTGCTCCTGTAGTTTGCATTCAGGCACATATATCTAAATGCCAGAGGGCTATAGCCCTCCTTCTTAATATCAGCTATCGTGTAAGCGTTGCCAAGACTCTTGGACATTTTGCCGTTGTCGATAAGCAGAAACTCTCCATGAAGCCAGTAATTGACCGCAGGCTTGCCAAGAAGCGCCTCGCTCTGCGCTATTTCATTTTCATGATGTACAGGAATGTGATCCACACCACCTGTGTGAATGTCAAATACATCTCCCAGGTATTTTCTGCTCATGGCGGAGCACTCTATATGCCAGCCTGGATATCCCATGCCCCAGGGGCTAGGCCACTGCATGATATGCTCTTTGGGTGCCTTCTTCCAAAGTGCAAAGTCGGCAGGATGCCTTTTTTCCTCATTCACGTCCACCCTGGCGCCTGCAATTTGCCCCTCCAGATCCAGCCTGGATAACTTTCCGTAGCCCTCGAACTTCATTATGTCAAAATAGATGCCATCGCTGGTTTCGTATGCAAAGCCCTTCTCAGCCAGCTCCTCCACAAACTGCAGCATCTCATCGATATGCTCTGTCGCCTTTGGAATATACTCCGGCTTTTCTATATTCAGCTCGGCAATATCCTTCATAAAGACACCAGTATAGTATTCTGCGATCTCCAAGGGAGATTTTTGTGTCTGTTTGGCGGTCTTAACCATCTTGTCTTCACCCTCATCGGCATCCGATACCAGGTGGCCGACATCGGTTATATTCATAACGTGCTTAAGATTATAGCCGTTATATTTGAGGGCACGTCTCAATATGTCCATGAACACGTAGGATCTCATGTTACCGATATGCGCATACTGATATACGGTGGGCCCACAGGAATAAATGCTTGCAACTCCTTCCTGTATCGGCTTGAATTCTTCCTTTTGTCTGGATAATGTATTATACAGTTTCATTCCCTTTCCCTCCACATTTATTCATTTTTGCAATCGTGTCCGCATCCTCCAATGCATCATCCGGCCTGGCTCTGCGCAGCATTTCCTCCATACGCTCCATACGCACCTGAAGCTTACACAGCTCTTGGGAGAAAGGATCCGCCACATGTATATGATCTAGCTCTACAGACGGTGCCAGCTTCCTGCCCGCCTGTTTCACAGCTCGCGCCTTCGTCCCTGTTACTGTGGTATCGGCATCAACATTACTGAGCACAATTGAGCCTGCCCCGATCATGGCATTGTCGCCGACAGTGATGGGTCCAAGCAGGTTTGCGCCTGCTCCTATGAGGACATTATTCCCAATCGTAGGATGCCTTTTACCCTTTTCCTTTCCGGTCCCCCCCAGAGTCACCCCGTGGTAAATAGTACAATTGTCGCCGATTTCTGCTGTTTCACCAATAACTATACCCATGCCGTGATCCATAAAAAGGCCACGACCAATCTTTGCTCCGGGATGTATCTCAATGCTCGTAATGAATCGAGAAAACTGGGATGTAGCACGGGCAAGAAAAAACAGCTTCCTTTTGAAAAACCAATGGGCAATACGATGGTAAATCAGAGCATGAAAGCCGGGATATAAAAGGAATACCTCCAACGTACTTTTAGCGGCCGGGTCCTTTGCTGCTATGGATCTGGCATCGCTCAACAATCCTTTAAACATAATATTGCCTCGTTTCATTATTATTCTAGCTTGGTGGCAGTACCGTGTATTTCTGCTTTGCTTCCAAGCACTTACTGTAGTGCCTCCATAAACGGCACTGCCGTTACCTATGCTTGCAGCAAATAAAAAACTTCGCCCTCTAATATAGAGGCGAAGTATTCCGCGGTTCCACTCTAGTTCGGCAGAACGATTTCAAAAATCTGCCAATCTTATCCGCATAACGGCGCGTTCCCGGGAAACCCTACTTGGTTCAGGCTTCCGACTCACATGGGGCACTTCATCCGATAAAAATCTCGGGCTCTTAATCCCTTCGATTACCAACGCCGCTTCCAGCCGGTGGCGGCATCTCTCTGTGGCTTTTATTCGAATTACTTTCCCAGGTCATCATCTTTGAAATATTTTTCTTCTTATATCTACAGTTTATTCATTTTATCAAATATTAGTTAAAAAGTAAACAAATTCGATAGTCAAGTTTGTATAATCCTATCGTCATGAATAAATAATAGTATCGACGACAGTTTGTATCTTCATAATATCCTTTGAAAGGAAGTGATATGGTTGGCTGAAAATGTCGAGAGATCACAACATTTCAGTTTTGGACAGTTCATAATAAGATGGTTGGTCGGGGCAGTTGTATTGGCTGTAACGGCCTTTCTCACACCTGGTTTCACAATATCAGGTGTCTGGCCATTGATTGTTGCCGCCGCTGTAATCGCTATCATCGATTACCTTGTACAAAAGGTTCTTGGAGTAGACGCGACGCCCTTTGGCAGAGGGATAACAGGCTTTATCGTCGCTGCAATAATTATTTATGTCGTCAAGTTTATTGTACCGGGATATGATGTAACACTGGTTGGAGCAGTACTGGGCGCTCTTGTGTATGGCATCATCAACCTTTTGATACCCGGAAAAACTATGTAATCGAACTGGTGTGGGCACCGTAAACATTCGGATTTGCTTCGCAGACACAAGAGATAAAGGGATGGCTCAAGCCATCCCTTTATGTACAAATCTTGTTACTACAGGTCATCCTTTGTCAATGCCCTATCATCTTCGAGCGCCCCCGGGAAATCTGCCTTTTGAGGCGGGAAGAATTCATCGATTGGGAAATCAATTGTGTCAAACAAGTCGCATGGGTTTTCCTCCGTTGCTGCAACACACTGCTTGTTTGGAATGCAGAAGTCAAATGCAGGTATCAATAGCTGAACAAATCTGGCAAGCTTTATAATCGAGAAAAGCCCAACCGTCGCCACTGCCTGCCTTCTGATGTTAAGCTCTCTTGTGTTGTCTACGGCAAGATCTGTTTCATCAAAATCGAAGTCTTCAATTAAGTCACTGACAACCTTGGGAAGGTTTCTCGCACAGCCGTCATCGCAGGAGCTTTCCAGCACATCAACAAGCTTTGCACCCAGTGTAATCGGTTCTGCGACCTCGATCTTGGAAATAGGTAAATTATCCTGTTGAAGAGCTGAGCCGCCCTGATTATCCAACCCTTTTTCTACAAAATGTGATTTGAATATCTTTACATTGCCTTCTGAGCCGAAAAGAATGACCTTTTTGTCAAAGAGTACGATACCAGGCACTGTGATAATCTTTATTCCGCCACCAAGACCTGGTACAAAGAAGTCTAGTGTGACCTTGATGAAAAATTTCACATCAACGGTGTAGAAGCCTCTCTTGAAGGGCACCTCCTCAACGTCCGAGAATACCTTCACTACTTCGGCCCGCCTTGCTTTTACGTTAATCGCATGACAAATGAGCCAATTAGCCTGCTGCGAATTCTTAAAAAACACTCTGGCATCTTCAATGCAGTCCTTTTCTTTACATGAATCATAGATTTTTTCAACCTGTATACAAACTGCTTCTCTTATCCTGCAAAGGTCTCGTTCACTTATTAGACCCGGAAGTACTTTATCATGACTACATCCCATATCTCAATCTCCCTTCATTAAAATCAATATTTGATTTCCCTCTCATTTTCATAATATGTTGCACCTTGCTTTTTGTGATATTTCTTACAACAATTTCAATGAGCGTCTTAGGAGCATTTGATAAATCATTCGTAGATTGAGCAATAAATGAAATCACCTCCGTCATATATATAAGTAGAAGGGTTAAGAATTAGAGAGGCTAATATGTTTAATTTTCATAACAGGCAGTTCATTTTCAGGCAGACCACCGGCGAGCTATGGAACTTCTTTTGTGATTCCGGGCAAAACATATGTTACAACACACTAACAAACACCGGCGTCTGGAGTAATGTATTTGTACTTCACAAAAATGTGTACCGGCATTTTTATGCCGAGATAGACCAGGATGATGTGTATCACATTCTGTTTCAGGATATTAAAGGAAATATCAATTATTCCAGACTGGACGGCCAATCGACAAAGACCATTTCGGTCCTTAATAGCAGGACACCCTCCGCCTATGATAAGCAGCTATACCTTGCCCCCCTTAGTGGCAGTCTCTACTTTTTTTATGTCCTGCAACATGATAACTCATTTATGTTGGCCTACCAGATTCTCGATGATCTCCGGATGAGTACGCCTAAGGTAGTGGATTACGTCTCTGGAAGCAGCCAGCCCTGCTCAATTGTGTATGACCGGGGACAGAATATTTATGCTTTTTACCAATCCTATGATGGCAAGTATCTCCAAATCGGCTATAAAAAGCTCAATGCAGCGCAGAAGCATTGGAGTGATTTCATCCCTGTGACTAAATACGCAGGTAACTGCGAGTATCCGCACGCCCTTGTTGACAGCAGCGGTGTGATACATTTGTGTTATCAGAGGCGGACGCCCAGGCTTTTTGAAATGGTATATCAGCAGAAGGCTCCTGACAGGAATCTTTGGTCCGCCGAAACAGTAATACACTCCTCGGTTCATTCCTTTGAAAATGCCTCCATACTACAAGTTCAGGATAATATAATAGTCTACTGGGTTCGCGAAAACATTGTTTATTATAATAGCGGCGCACAAGACGGCAGTAACTGGGGCAAGGCATCCCGCTATGGCAACCAGCCCGGCAGCCAGCTGCTTTGCCTGTGCTACAAATCCAACAGCCCCCGCGATCGCATCAAAGGGGACGCTTCTCTCGTCGGGGACGGTTCTCTCCGGGGGGACGGTTCTCTCCGGGGGGACGGTTCTTCACTTTCGCCGGGAGTATACCCGGGAAGTCTCTCAAACGGCCTGAGACTGCTCTTCTTATCAGGGGACGGTTCTCTTCGTGGGGGCGCTTCTTCACTTTTTTCAGTCAATAGTTCAAATGCGAACATCCCCGAGCGAAATCTTAACCGTTTTGTAGCCGACACTCTCCTCCAGCTACAGGGTAGTGTCGAGGAAATAAGAGAAGGGTGGACTGAAGCTAGAAGAGAAATGTCCCAGCTTACCAACGCATATTTGGAACTAAAAAAAGAAATTGATAAATATTCGATACAATTAGGCATGGTCAAAAATCAACTAGATCAAAACAAAAGGCAGCTCAATCAAGATAAAAGACTCACAAGAGGCCGGGAAATAATCATGTGCAAGGAAGAAGCCAAGCAAAAGTTGGTCTCGCAAAAAGAAAGCCTCCCACATGATAGTATAAATGAAAACACCACAAGTGAAGACTCAATAAAAGAGGATACTATAAAGGAAGACGTTATAAATGAAGACACCAAAGCAGAGGACACCATAAAGGAAGACACTATAAATGAAGACACCAAAGCAGAGGACATCATAGTAGAGGACATCATTAAAGAAACTCCTAAAGAAGAGAACCCACCACCAGGATCTACCCTCGATCCAGAAAAGCTGCAGGAGTGGGAGAATTGGGAGGAGCCTAAACAGTGGCAGGGAGCCGAGGAGTAATTGCCCTGTTTTAAGCGTCAGTAGAACCCAGTGAAATGTAGGCCTTCGCGCAAATTACCATAGAAAAAAGGATGATCGAATAAGATCACCCTTACATTTAAAACCCGAAAAGCCGTTCCCCCATATTTTGACACCTAGCCCAATGCCAGGTGGGTGTCCTGCCGACAAATTCAATCTTCCACCGCCGATACATATGGTTACCCATATGCCGGAATTAGCTTGTGGCCTGATATCTACTATCAAACGCCGGACTCCCGTTTCTCAAATGTAGGTTCAAAATAATAGGTTTATCCGAGCATTTCAGGTTGCAAACTCTTTATTTATCAAAACTCAATTACTTATTTCCCGCGGTACAAACTTACTGTTTCGCTTGCTGTAGCTTCATTATAGCACCTTGGCGCCAGTTTAACAACAAACCTCAAAAGCAATTAAGCCCACAGAACGTTGAATTTTTCATTCTGCCTCCTATTATCTACGTCATTCTAATAAATCGCTCCCATAGCAAGTAATCTTGTAGCTACTATTATAATATTTTTACATATTTGTATTTCATTACTTCCCGCTCTACTTTGTAGATCTCCCTGATTGTGATATTGTTCATATGGGCCTGCTGCAGCACAAGCTCCTTGTAGGCTAGTGGGAATCTTAGACAATAGCTGCATCCGCCTTTTGAAATCTGGCAGGGGGTCGACGTCACTTCAAAAACATAGCCTTTCCTCTCAAGTATGCTGCAAAGCTTCAATGCATAATTTCCCGAATCCATTATCGCGATGCAATCCATATATCTCACACTCCAAACATCAGAACATAATAGCTTACATCTATATGTTATTGAAGGAGTACACATAATGTGACGTTGAACAATAATTATTGAGTATTTTGCATTGCAAAGCCTCTTATAATCTTATAGTCCCATGCATCAACTACTAGGTACCAATTTTATGCTCCCTTGCATAATAGAACAAGTATTGCTGTGCCGCCCCCGCATATTCGCCAAAGTTTTCTGCTGCAAACTGCTGTATTTGCTTGAAGCTGGCCTCTGTCTTAAAATATAGCTCCTCCATGACCCGCTTGACCCAAACATCCGTTGGGAAAACATCGCGTTTAATTCCGCTGTAGAGCAAAACGCAGTCCGCTACCTTGTTGCCGACGCCCTTGAACCTCAAAAGATCATTTCTGGCTTCCTCAGTAGTCATTTTGGTAAGCCCCGTAAGGTCATATCCACTCTCATCAACCGCCCTTGCAGTGTCATATATGTACCCACACCTATAGCCCGCTCTACACTCCTGAATCTGCTCAAGGCAGCAGGCTGAAAGAGCTTGTGCATGCGGAAAGCTGAAATATTCTTTGCCAAAGGCCTCAAAGCCATCACCGAAAAGCCTTGATATCTCGCCTACTATTTTCATAATGCGGGGTATCCTATTGTTTGAGGACAGTATAAATGAAATCAGGGTTTCCCAGGGCTCCTGCCTTAGCAGGCGGATTCCCTTGCCAAACTCCACAGCCTTTTCCATGGTGCTATCTATGGATACCGCCTTTTTGATAATGCCATAATCAGTTCCGAGATCAAAGTAGTCAAACCAAATCTGCTTAAAATCATCCAGTGTAACATTTTTTAGAATTAGCCTGTCCGGCGTGTATTTCACATTAGCTGCTTTCCCCCGAACCACACCTGTATAGCTGCCATCATGCTCCTTGTACCATCTGAAGCATTGTCCGCATTCAAAAATGTGGGTCGTGTTAAAATCCCTGACTCCCGACACTGTTACACAGCCTTCTGTAGGATTGTCCACAGACGCTTCTTCATAATGTACCTCATAGTCTCTATATAAAATGCTAACCACCTCACAAATTTACGATCATGGCAGCGGTAGTGCTGCTGATCCCGCTCCTGTTTCCAAGGCCTACAAAGCGGCGATGCGCAATTATATCATGAATTAATGCGAATTCATGATATAATACATATACATTGTACCACAGTTAAGGAGGAGCCCATGAAAGAAAAGATTTACACAATCCCTGTAACTGAAGCGTTTGGACAAGACTGTGAATGTCCATTATGCCTTCTCCATAGTAAGCTTGAAAATGACTATACCGATTATTATCTTGGTCCTGCGCTAATGGAGCCGGATAGCAGAATAGACACCAATAAAAAGGGCTTTTGCCGCAGACATTTTGAGCTGCTCTACAACAGGCAGGAGAATCGACTGGGCTTGGCTCTTGAGACACACACCCATTTGAATGAGAAGCTTTCACAGATTAAGGAGATTAGCAGGGACATCATCAAAGCAACAAACATTAGAAGAAATTCTGACTCGGTTCTCAGCTCCCTGACCGGCCGATTTGGCAAAGAGAAGAAGTCCGCTTCCTCTCCACACACTAAGCTGCTTAAGCTGTTGATTGATATGGAAAACAGCTGCACCATATGCGGCCGTCTGGAGCATACGATGGACAGATATCTGGATGTCATCATGTACCTTTGGTCGAAGGAGGCAGATTTCCGCAAACTCTTCTCAGAGAAGAAAGGTTTTTGTCTAGTTCATTTAAGAATGCTCATTGAAGCATCACAAAAATATCTGAAAGCCGCTGAGAGCGAAAGGTTCCTGAGTCAGCTCATGGAGCAGCAGATTGAAAACCTGGATAGAATTGAGAAGGAATTGGATTGGTTCACGAAAAAATTCGATTACCGAAACAATGATGCTCCCTGGGGCAATTCCAAGGATGCATTGCCTCGCAGCATACAGAAGCTAAAGGGCTATTCCGACTTGAAATAATGGCAGCAAGAAGTCAGCCGCCAAGCGTTTGTTAACCTAACCTATACCCGGATATATGAATTCCCGTCCAACGGTATCAGCACCTGAAGCGGCGGTGTCCCTCCTATCAGACCAACTGCATAAATTGTGTAGAATCGACCCTCTGCGAGACTTATGTTGGGCACATACAAGAGCCTTGCTCCTGTGACACTCTGCAGTAGATTAAATATGCGCGTCCCTGCTGTTATCGGCCTGTAGTTTGTAGCCATACCAAAAGTAACATCCTCAAATAGCCTCGTTCCGTCAGAGAGGACTAAATCCATATCCGGGCTATTGGGCACCAGATTAGCAAAGCGCAGATATAGCTGGCCCGGCGCAATTTGTATTACAGTCTCAAAGAAAGTCTTTATTGTGATATTTGGAGCTAAGCCAATAATAACTGCCGTATTAATTGACTGCCCCGGGAGCTCAAAAACAGTATTCAGCAATTCCGGAGCTGTAGTTCCTGCTGCAAATATCTGCACAATATATCTGCCAGGTACCATTTGAAGATACTCCGTGAATCCGCCATAGGATAAGCCATAGGCAATAGGGCTGCCGTTTGCATACACATCCACCGTCTGCATATTTGGCGATGCATGAAGCAAACGCATGTAGGAAAATTGCTGTCGCATATCGTGTCCAGCCATATATGGACATGGCCGCCGCATCACATTATTCCTGTATTGAAAGCCCTTGTAGCAATTCATTCTGATTTCTCCTTTCACCATGACACAGGGGGACGTTTCTGTTGTGTCGTCCCTCCACAAAAAATACCATGGAGCAACACTCCATGGTATCATTATATTTATGGTTCGGTGAAAGGTACCTTATTTATTTTGCAAGCTTATAAATATTCACAATATCTTCCTTCTTCAGCTCCCGGAAGCTACCAAACGAATCTTCCTCCACGGCATCTATGGCCTTCTGAGCCATTTCCTCAAATCGGTCATCTGTTATCCCGGCTTCGCTTAAGCGAACCGGAAGCCCGATGCTCCTGAAGAAGTCCTCCATCCTTGCAATCCCTTCTAGTACCGTCTTTTCCGGGTTCGCAAAATCCTGCTCCACCTTCCAGACCCTCACGGCAAATTGAACGAAGCGGTCCACATTTGTCTTGTAGACGTATTTCATCCATGCTGGGAATACAATCGCAAGTCCTGCTCCATGGGCGATATCATATATGCCGCTTAGCTCATGCTCAATTTTATGTGATGACCAGTCCTCCTGCCTGCCGGTACCAAGCAAACCGTTATGTGCAATGGTCCCAGCCCACATGACCTCTGCAAATGCATCGTAATCATTAAGGTCTTCTAAAACACGCGGTATATTATTAATCACCGTTAATAATGTTGCTTCGCTTAGTCTGTCGGTCAACTCGACATTAGGCGTATTGGTAAAGTATCTTTCCATAATATGCGCCATTATGTCCGCTGCGCCGCATGCTACCTGGTATGGAGGGAGTGTCGAGCACAATTCGGGGTTCAATATTGAAAACTGCGGTTTAATGAAATCATATCCGATGTCTCTCTTTAGCTGACCTTCCTCTTTTGTGACCACAGAAGAGCCGCTGCTCTCGCTCCCTGCTGCGGGAATGGTCAGTATTGTGCCTATGGGAAGAGCCTTTTCAGTGCTGCCCTTTCGAGTGTATAGATCCCAGACATCGCCATCATATAGTACTCCCACGGCGATTCCCTTTGCCGAATCAATTACGCTGCCACCACCGACAGCAAGTATAAAATCAATATCATTCTTCCTGCATAAATCGATACCTTCATAAATGAGGCTAAGCCTTGGGTTGGGCTTTACTCCGCCAAGCTCTATATATTCAACTCCCGCTTCCTTCAGGGAATTAACGACCTTATCATATAGCCCTGATTTCTTGATGCTGCCTCCGCCATAGTGTAACAGCACCTTTTTCGAGTATTTACTTACCTCTGACCCAACAGTGCTTTCATTACCCTTGCCAAATATGATCTTTGTTGTGTTTTGGAATGTAAAATTATTCATGTGTAACCTCCTAAATTATATGCTTCCACATAATAGGTTACCCATTCGCCAGCCGAGACAAACGACTATTTTTCAATAATAAGACTTTTCACCGTAACATTAACCTGCTTAATATTGAGCGCGGTCAGCCTTTGCACTTCCTCACTAACCCTGCGCTGGATTTCCTGGATAAGTCTGCGGATATTGTAGCCATATACTAACACCAGCTCCATCTCCATAGTAATACCTTCATCATGGTTTTCAGCACGAAACCTCGAAATCTTACCTACTCCCTCCATATTGGTTACAACAAATTCCACAATCTGATAAACTGTATAATCAGATATGGTATAGCTGCCAAGATAGCTGAAGGTCGGTCTTACAACTGATTTCTCGCCGTCCAGCTGGTAATTAACCTTCCCCTTGCGCCTGAATATTTGAAGCGGATCAAGAAAATAGCCGGAGAAGTCTTTCTTTATCTCGAAGGTAGGAACGGGGATAACATGCTTGCCTTGCTCCCGCCTGGTGGCAACAGCCTGCTTAATTTCAAATTCATCCGCCACGTCCTCGATACGAATAATCTCACTTATTTCAGGTAGCTGCAGCCTTTGGGCAATTCGTTCCACCATACCTTCGGAGGTCCCAAGTATCATTATGGCGCCGGGTTTATTTACTCGGATAGCCTCCATCAGCTCATTGGCATGCTCATCATTGGTAAATAGTGCATGCTTAATAGAGGCAATCCTGGTCTTTTCCTTCTTGGCTGACGTGCCCGCAAGGACCTGGTTTACCCTAATAAAGAGTCCATCATCTATGATATAATCTATCCCTCTTTCTCTGGCCACCCACGATGCCCTATGGCTCTTTCCGGTACCGCTTGCTCCGACAAAACCGATTGTTTTCAATCAGTCAACCTCCCGACAGTTCATATTATCTGTAAGATAAAGCTTACGCCACTTCTCTATAACTATGCTAGAGAAATTATCTATATCTTATCAAAATGGAAATGATTTTGTCCATAGAAGGGAAAAAGAGAGTCATTGACTCTCTTTTCTTTTCCCGGATTCTCTTCATTTGTACACTGAAAGATTGTCGCTTGTTTCTTAAATATTTTATCTTTAGTAAAAAATCTAAAACTTTTAATGTCCAAGAATAACTATATTATGTACATGCGCAACATATTTTATACAGCATGTTGTGCTACAAGTCTATTTTACCATGACATAACAGCTTGTCAATATAAATATTAAATAATTATGTTGAAATTGCCGATATGTTGGCTTTATTTGTAGATATTTATCTGCAAGCATATTTTTGTCCCGTCACTTCTTCGTCTCACTTTTAAGCATTTTTGCAGAGCACACCTCGCAACCGTGGCATATTACTACGCGCCCTATAAAAATGCTCTTAATAGTTTCAATCAGCTCTTTATTCCTAAACCTTCCTGTGCCATGAAGAATAATTTTTTTCGGCGCAAAGGTTATCAGCGAGCTTACCAGCAAGTCATCATAATTAATTTCTGTCGAAATCTCGTTCACATACTCCCGGACACATTCATTAGTTATTTCCCTCCTCGTCCCGTCGAGCAGCACATACCTGCTGTCAAAATTGACAACCACGTGAACCGTATCAATCTTAGGCTCCTGAATATCGACAAAATAGCGCAATAATCTAATAAATTCCTTATACTCACGATCGGTTAGGAAATCATCCACGGCCTTGTCAACTACATCCTCAAGATCCTTCATATATTCCTTAAGCCTGAAATTAACAAAGCCATCCAGGATAATGCTATTGGAATTTTCGAAGTAGTCCATCAGCCGTTTAATGATAATGCTTCTTCTCTTGATGTGAAAAAGACTGTTTATAAAGGTCTTGTCTTCATTTTTGATAATTTTGAGAGCCCGGGAAAGTATTTCTCTCCTCTCCGCCCCATTGAAATAGCAGAAGTTTCCACTGATAATCCTGGTCAGCAGGCGTTCCTCATACTGCTTCATAATATAGTCGGCCAATGCATTAGAAATATATGTTATCAGCACCTTGTATGATTCCAGAGATTTTTCACGATAAATCCTGCCTTCATTCAATGTGCAAATTATTGAGGTCAACCCATCGGAATTGATTTCATTGATGGAGTAATTAATCTTCTTGTCTTTAAGCTGTCGGAGCTCCTTTTCTATATACTGCATGACTTCAACAGCGCTTCCGTTTACTCCGATGCAAAGAAACTGCATCAAGCTTCACATCCTTTCAGGTGCTAGTATATGTCTTATAAAAATGTTGTATACAACACGGAATATATGCCCATTTGCTGCGTCGATTAATCTTATATAGTATATGTAGAAAAGGATAGTTAGTTACAGCGTTAGGTCGCCGTATTTATTGACATCAAAGGAATAATTGATCCCACATCAGTAACAAAATCGTCAGAAAGCTCTATGACTCTGATTTGTCTTTTTGAAAGAAATGAAACAATAGCCTGGCTGTCGTCCAGCTTCTCCAAAGAGCCGTTCACAACGCATATGGATTTTGAAATCAGTCCGCAGGCACCGCCAATAAATCCATAGTTTAATCCAGGCAGTCGAATCGAGCTGCCACATTTTGCCAAAAGCACATCCAGCCCTACTTTTTGCGCGGCTTTTGCGATTCCTGCATCCGTAGTAATCAAGGATTGCTCATCAACCGTCAAAACAGAACACTTTGAGTAGCCCTGCTCCACATGGACTGGCTCAATCCCCCGCCGATTCAGCAGCTCCGTCAGCAGCCTATCGGTATGCTTTAGATTGTGAAAGTAGTATTTCCCAACTCTGGCTACATTATATGCAACATCATCCGGATATCTGGCACAAAGCCTCTTTTCTCCACGTAAAAGCTTGAACCCGTTTAATCTAAGCTTGTCAAGTAGGCCTTCATCGGTCTCGGGGGCATACACAATGATATCTGCACCCACATGATGAAGCAACATGTCCGGATGGCTGGATACAGCATCGTATAAAAACGAATGCGGAGGCATCAGGAGAGTCTTCACCCCGAGCCCTTCCAATCTTTCTACCGAGCTATCTCCAATACAGCTTCCTGCCACAGCCAGTCCAACAGGTTTATCAGGTAAATTGGGATTTGATACAAAATCCATAGTTCGAACCTCTATCAACACTTTACACTTGGAAATTTACAGTGTCAATAAGTAATGGTTGTGACACAAAAGCCTCATGTTATACATAATATACAAAGTAAACCCGCTGATCTCAATACTAATAAACATCACGATTAGGAAGCAGGAGCATCGCCATTGATATTACTACTAACTGACATCTGCCGCGGTTGATGTCGGTTATTTAAATAAAAGGTCGTCAGTGTACAGCTGTCGGCCTTTTTGTTATAGCTCTTTGCTCAGTATGTCCCGACAAAGAACCTTTTAGATACAATTCATGGCAGTATTTTTTGTTGCTTATTTGGCAAAATAATATATTAAGGAGGGACATTTATGACAACAATCAACTGCTCCTCAAAATGCAAGCACCAGCAGGATGGTAAGTGCATGCTGCAGAATGCCGTTTCCGAAACCCTATCCGCCGAAACCGACTGCACTTATTTTGAAAAAAGGCCTTACAAAGGATCTTCTGCTTTAAACTTCAAAAAGCAAAGCGAATGATTCAAAAGTTAGCGGTAATAATAATATCAATAAATAGAAAAGGAGTTGTTTCAATGAATAGAACAGCAATTGATAGGCTTGCACTTGTACTTGTAATCATCGGAGCTATAAACTGGCTCCTTGTAGGTATCGCCAATTACGATATTGTTACTATGATATTTGGAGGCAATTTATTTAAGGGAACAATATCCGCATTCAGCAGAATTATATTTACGCTAGTGGGGGTCTCGGGCTTATATACTATCTCGCTATTGTTTAGAGAGAGCCCCGCCAATGCTAGTGAATAGCTGTTATAGCATTAATTACCGTAATAAATCAGCTATGTTTTACAAATCATAATATCACGCTGCTAAGTAAATCCGGTAGCGAAAATGAAATAAGGAGGTAACTATCATGGCAAACAGAAGTAAAACATCATTTGATAACATGAAGTATGAAATTGCCAACCAGGTGGGTGTAAACCTTAAGCAAGGCTATAATGGCGACCTCGCCTCCAGAGATGCCGGCAAAATAGGTGGCAACATAGTAAAGAAGGTCTTCGAAGCTTATACTGGCAACACTTATCAGTTGGAAAAGAAATAACCTTATGTGGATATAAAAAACCATAATAAGCTGTGAAAAGCACAGGGGGCTGCCGATAAATCGGCAGCCCCCTGTGCTTTAGGATGTATTTTCTATGCGCAGCATCCTCTGCATAAACTCGACCCCAAATAAATATCTTAGAATGGGGGCGATTTTGTGCACATTATTATTTTCTATATCAGTTTTTCTATATTCCTTTTATTTTTGCTTTTCTTACCTGATTTATATCCCTTATGCTCCTGCTGTCACAGGAAAAAACTTAGGCCCTTTTTTAGAATTCATGAGGTAGTAAGTATCCATCCAGGCTATCGCGGCAGCCGGTCCGTATGCCGCAAGTGTTGCCGCACATACGGCATTTCAGATCTTTCGGATTTGGATCATCTGAAAAAAATCCAAAAGAAAATCAAGCTTGATTCACTATCTGAAGACCCATAGTTATATGGCTCATTGCATGTATATCATAATTCAGCTGCCGTAAAACCCCGCAAACCCGCTTCGCTCTAGCCTACTCCTCCTGCTCCCAGTTGTGGTAGACGTTCTGGACATCGTCCATGTCCTCGAGATTGTCAATGAGCCGCTCCATCTGCTCTATCTGACCGGCATCGGTTAGCTTTGTCATTGTCGTGGGAAGCATGGATACTGATGCCTCAGCAAATTCGTAGCCTTTACTCTCCAGTGCTTCTCTTACCTTTGAAAAATCACCGGGCTCGGTGAGAATCTCGAAATAATCCTCATCCGTTGAAAGGTCATCTGCGCCGGCATCCAGCACATCCATCATAATATTGTCCTCAGAAATCTTGCCGTCGTTTTCGATTAAAATGATGCCCTTCTTATTGAACATAAATGACACACTGCCGCTCTGTCCCAGATTGCCGCCGAATTTATCAAAATAATGTCTAATGTCGCCCGCAGTCCTGTTGCGATTATCAGTAGCCGCTTCCACAATAACTGCCACGCCGCCCGGCCCATAGCCTTCATAGGTGATTTCCTCATAATTGTCCCCGTCGCCTTCGCCCGCGGCCTTCTTAATGCTTCTGGAAATGTTGTCATTAGGCATATTTGCAGCCTTTGCCTTTGCAATAGCATCCCTAAGTCTCGAATTAGCATCAGGGTTAGCGCCGCCTTGCTTCACCGCTATGGCAAGTTCCCTGCCCAGCTTGGTGAACGCCTTGCCTCTTTGAGCGTCTGATTTACCCTTCTTAATCTTAATATTTGCCCATTTTGAATGGCCTGACATTTGTCTACCTCCATAATATATTGAATTATATATAGGCTATATTTCCATAACACGGAAATATATTTACATTAAATGCCTTGTGCAATATAATGTATCATAATCGAAGCATTTTAGATTATTATGATATTACATAGTCCGTAAAACTTGCACATATATAATAGCATATCCGTTATAAAAGATAAAGGTGGGCTTTATATGATTACTAAGGCTTTATTTGTGTCCGGCATTATATTAACGTCTTTGCTGCTGATAATGTGTACCGTTCTTTTTTACCTTTTAAGAAAATCCCGCATGAATGAAAAACAGTTATTACAGAGCATCGATTCGATTACTGATAGCTGCAGCAAAAGAAACGAGTTTTTTTCAAATATGACCCATGAGCTGAAAACCCCACTGAGCGTCATACTCGGTGCGATACAGGTGATGGAGATTTATCTGGGTGCCCCTGGAAATAAAGCTCTTCTAGAGGCAGACAGTAAATTGACCAGGAATATAAAGGTGGTAAAATGCAACTGTTTCAGACTCCTCCGCCTGATTTACAACATGCTGGACATAACCAGAGCAGAGGCTGGATATCATATACTGAAGCCGAAAAATTGCAAACTGAGTGTTCTCCTAGATGAGATAGTCAATTCCGTCAAGCCTTATGCCGAAGACAAACAACTCAAGCTAATGTATAACCATTATGATGAAAGCATTATAATGGCTGTTGACATGGAAAAAATTGAGCGGATTATGCTGAATCTACTTTCCAATGCAATTAAGTTCACCAAGCCGGGAGGGATTGTACAGGTCAGCTCATATAAATCCGGAGAAAGAGCCTGCATCTCGGTGAAGGATTCTGGCATTGGCATCCCGGAAGAAAAACAAGAGACTATATTCAACCGATATAGCCAAACAGGGGATTCACCACACGTTGAAAATGAAGGAAGCGGGATCGGGCTTTCCCTGGTTAAATCCTTTGTTGACCTTCACGAAGGAACCATAAGCATTAAAAGCGAGCATGGAAAAGGAGCAAATTTCATCATAGAGCTTCCGATAAAGCTGCTAAAATCTGACACAACTGAATCAGCGACAGATGATATTAGAAGTGATATTACAGAAGCAGCAAAGCTGGAGTTTTCGATATTTCCTAACTTTTCAGCGTAAATACACTCTTGATAACGGCTGCATTGGCGTTGCCCTGTTCAATGAGCGCTTGCGCGAATTATGCGCCAAACCACGCTTTTTGCAACGCATAATACGCTGCGGGCGCTTTGGCGCCTTCCTTACGCCTTACATTTCTATCGTAATGTATACCTTCTCACCTGTATCGATTAAAGCCTGTCCGTTTGTGGCTTCGTTTATCAGCGAGGTAAACTCCTCAAGCTCATCAACAGGAATGTATGCAAGCAGGTCAACATCCTGTGCATATATGGTATCCTTTACCCTATAGCCATTTGATGCTACCATAGCCTGCACCTTACCCAGCAGAGTATACTCCATCGTTACCTGCGACAGTATGCAAAGCTGTTTTTTGACTATCCCGGCTGCTTGGATGCCCATCGTTGCGCTTTTTCCATATGCTCTAACCAATCCGGCAGCTCCTAACTTTGTTCCGCCAAAATATCGTGTAACGACTACAGCAATATCCTGTAAATCTGACTTCTTAATCGCTTCCAACACAGGCAGGCCTGCAGTGCCGGAGGGTTCTCCGTCATCGCTGAATTTTTGCAGCATATTATTCGCACATATATAGTATGCGTAAACATTGTGGGACGCATTCCAATACTTGGTCTTTAGCTCGCTAATAAAACTATTTGCGTCTTCTTCAGAAGTCACAGGCCTCACAGTTGCAATAAATCTGGACTTTCTCTCCTCTAGCTCTGCAACAGCTTCATGTGATATGGTTAAGTACTCCTTACGCATAAACGAGACCTCCTGTGAACCCCTCTGTCCTACAGCCGGATATGCAAATAGGTCGGATTGCCCATGCATGCCCGTCATACAAAATGAATGATAGCAGATAACATGCTATCATTCATTTTACAATAAATTAATAATAATTTCGATACTACTTACCTTTTCAATGCTATCTTCAAACGGCTACCGAGGTAATATCTTTGTACCTTCTGTATGATAAATTTAAGAGAGCCTTGTCTTGACTGTATGTAACCAGTTTCATAGCTTCCTCGACTTCAAAATACCCCGCATCCATAAATTTCTCATTTTCACTGACCTTGTAATACAGATTGTTTGACTTCATAATGTACCAGATGATCTTGTTACAGACCGGTTTCTGACGAGTAACGGAAAAGAACTCATAATTGGTATGTCCTGCTGTAGAAACTATCTCCGAAGCTATGTCGCCTTCCTCTTTCACTTTCCTGAGTGCAACCTCGTTAGGCAGCTCACCGCTTCGTACTACGCCCTTTGGAAAAACCCATTCACCCTTTTCATTTTTCAGGATGAACACTTTGCTCCCGCAGAAGACAATGCCTCCTGCGCAGTTACGAACTAACATAGTAGGTCCCTTCCTTTCGCTCGGAGTGCCTTGCTCCAAATCAAAACACTTCCGTTATTCACTACTATTATGATACAATATCGGGTATATTTATTCAAATAGTATAAATGTTCACAAGATAATTTCTGCCTTGATTAGTGGCAATAATTCTAAGCATATAAAAGAATCTCATTCTATTGCTACCACCATCATTTTTAACCCAATCCTAACGTTTGCTTCATTTAACTACCTGACTGTATAGTCACATATCAGCCGTTAAAACTCTGCGGTTTATATGCCGGCAATTTCTTATCTATAAGCCTAATGTCCAGCCTCGCAAATCGCTGCAATCCATTCACCAGCTCAATATCAGGCCACCCGCCCTGAATCAGGGGTGCTGCATATGCAACGAAGTCATCAGTCACATCAATTCCGCCCTTAGCGATCCATTCCCTGGGCAAAAATCTCTCGGAGTTGGCAACTACATTCAGCTTTACCTTATCATATATTACCTTATATTCTTTGCCGGGTACTCTGAGTATTGTGGCCATCCAGCCGGTTCCGTCCTCCATGGCAATCTGAACTGCCTTGCGCCCTGCCCCATATGCCTCATCCAGATCCACGGGCGACGCATGAATTGACGTCGATCTTTGCAGTACGCCCGGAAGCTGCCCTGTAACCTGACCTCTGACCTTTATCCCATGCTCATTCAGATAATTAACAACCACCTGGGCTGCAGTCGTCTTGCTGGCTCCATATTCAATATGCCCAAAGGCGTCTCTTGCCTCACCAAGACTGCCCACGTCAAAGCCTTCGTTTACAACTACTATGCAGCGTCCTGAGCGCATAAGCTCATTGTTTACATTCTCGGCAAGAGTCTCAAGATTGTGTCCCGACTCTGCCATATAAAGCTGCAGCGGCATTTCCCTCTGTGGATCTGCCAGCCTGGCCGCGGCCGTGATATATCCGGCCTTCCTGCCCATAGCCTGCAATACTGCAACTGACTCCGAGCCGCACATCCCCCGGTTTTCCTCATTGACATTCTGTATAGCATGCGCCCAGTACCTTGCAGCGCTGCCATAACCGGGTGTATGGTCTATGATTGTAAACTTATCGTCACCCAAATCATTGTCAATAGTCTTGGGGACACCGGCCACGACTAGCTCCAGTCCCCTCTCTCGAGCCAGCCTGGATACCTTGTCGGCAGTATCCATTGAATCATTGCCGCCGATGTAGAAAAAGTATCCTACATTATGCTCCTTCAGCACATCAATGATTCTATTAAAGTCCTCTCTTTGATCTTCCCTCAATTTATATCTGCAGGTCCCAACGGCTCCTGAAGCAGGAGTTTTGCGCAGCAGCTGAAGCTCCTCTCTGGGCTGTTTGCCCATATCAATCAGCTCCTCCAGCAGTACGCCTTCGATTCCATGCCAACCGGCATAAACCTTTTCTATTTTATCAGGGTAATCAAAACAGGCCTCAACTACTCCCTGCAATGACGCATTTATTACAGGTGACGGGCCTCCGGATTGTGCAACAAGTGCATTTTTCTTCATCTTTTGCTCCTTTCGATCCTGCGAATAATGTTTCAGCTCATATTATATTGCCAGGAGTTTTGCAATAATATTATAGCATTAGAGTATTATTTTACAACCTGGGCAATAGTATAAGCATAGCAATAATTACCTGTTCTTTTAGAGCAGTAATGCCGATATAATAAGAGCAGGGATAAGAGCATTTTTTATACAAGGGGAGAAGTAGCCATGGACGGCGTAGTTTTGGTAATGGATTACTCGGCCTATGAAAGGCAGAGGATACGTCAAATTATAGATAAGATTGGCCATTTGAATGTCGTTGAGGTAGGCGATATAAGTCAATTCCTACTTATGAATTCAAATATAGAGGGTCTAAAGCTGGTTGTTCTAGACCTGTCATTTCCTACAGAAAATGATGGTTTTTTTGTCTTGAAAAGAATTAGGACCTCCTCCAACGTCAATGTCCCAATTATAGTGCTTTCCCAATCCGACAGGCAGGAGCTGAAGGTTGAAGCCTTGAAA
>Ga0209510_1000949_pt1 | contig 35892 bp, 34 predicted proteins | sample BiotimSIPDNA_FD_185749 | JGI IMG/M metagenome (GOLD analysis project Ga0209510, IMG submission 185749) | Anaerobic biogas reactor microbial communites from Washington, USA - Biogas_R1 time_0 SIP DNA (SPAdes) (version 2) | ecosystem: Engineered > Bioreactor > Anaerobic > Unclassified | place...
CGTTTAATTGTACAATCTTGTCTGACATGGTTTTGTTCTCCTTGGTTGTTTTGGTTTATCAACTACATCTTACCAAGTGATTTCAGGACCATGTCCTTTTTGAATGTGCGAAACTTATGTTACCTTACCAATTGGTCCCTGTAAGAAAAAGGATATCAAAAGGCAATACAAACGATGAAATGCAGGGCGTTGCTGGTAAAGCACAACAAAGCAAAGGGGTAAACCAGTCCAGTTGTAAATACGTCAAAAGCTGCGGCTTAATCTTTTTCTGGCTGAAACAACATGATAGATCTATCTGGTCTTTAGCCAAGCAGACAAAACATACTCATCATCAACCCAAGCAATACCGCCAGGAAGAAATGTGAAGCTGGAGAGCGTCGGATAGCGACCACTCGCGCAGGATGTCTACCGAGACTCCGAAGGGTGAGAGAACCGAGCTGGCAGCGCGGATGAGGAGTTCAACGTATTTAGCAGAATCCAGATCAGCGGGGTCGACCTTCTTACCCAGGTCCCAGGCCATCACATCTGGCTCGCCGCATATGTACACTAAGCGTACGCGCATCCCTGGTTTGACCGGCATCCCTGCTGCTTGCAGTTGCCGGGCTGCCCGCACCGATGCCGTCGAAACTTTGTAAGCTTCCAGGGCGTAACTGACTTTGCCATTGATCACCAGCCGCTCCGGCGCAACCAAGTTCGCTTTCAAAGCACGCAGTGCCTGTTGGTAATAGTTAAATGCTCCCTGGATGCAGTCTTCCAGTTCGTCTTTGGTGCCTGCCTGACCCAGCAGTCTGATCATTTCCTTCTGAACCGCGGCAATCCACAAGGGGGTGTCGCGTCGGCGTGCTTCCAGCCCGCGCACTTTGATCTCGCCGCTTTGAAATACGCCAAAATAGCGGTTGGCAACCGGAATGCGCGGATCGACTTTGGAGGGCAGAAACGCCACCCAACGGTAAATGCCGTCCAGGTTAATGGTCAAACCGGTGCGGTGGTTGATCTTTTTGATCAACTCAGTAAAATGCTCAGGCTTGTTGCTGCCCTTTTTCTTAACCCACAGTGCGTCGACATACATGTGCAGCACTTCAAAACCCTCTTCTTCTGCCACGTCCTTGGCGCGCAAGAGCACTTCGCGCCCGCCCCTGGTGACCGCCTCATGCGCCTCGATGCGTCCATAGCGGGCATTTTTATAACCCAGAAAGCCAAAACAAACCACCAGTAGCCATTTGAGTGCCTGGGCGCGTTCTTTCAGGGTCGTGACCATGGGGTGATTTCCGGGGTAGGTGCGGATCTTTTGCTTGATGGTGATCCGTTTTTCATAGAGCGGTTTGAGCGTCAGCGGCACCACGCCCAGGTCTTCGTGTGCCGGGGTTAAGCCATCTGGCAGGGGCACTTCGGGTGAAATATTGCCCGAAATGATGATGGCGGGATACATGGAGATGAAGTCGATCTGTGCTACATCGGTATGCAGCCCGGTAATGGGCTGATAGACCATGCCGCCGCGGTCAGACTGGATTAGCTTCAGACCGGTTTTGAATTCTTCGAACTGGCGTTTTTGGTAGGGCACCAGCAGGTCTTTTTCAAGCCCGGTGATCACCTGCATGGCAGAAATGCCCTGACCCGGCGAGACACGACCGGCTTTTTCGATCGGCAGGGTGGTTACACGTGCCATCTCGAGCGTGCCAGCCAGGCTGTAGTCGGACCACATCATGGCGGATTTCCGGTCGATATGGCAGCGCCCAAACAGGTGCGCCTCCTCAGGGCGGTAGATGATGTGCCCATAAGAGAAATAAGTGCTCTCCTTTTGCCAGCGAACTGGTCGGCTGGTGTCGCGGTTGAGCTGCAGCGGGATGCCCTTCTGCTCTGATTCTTTTAGCAAAAACGGGATCAGCCAGCTGTCACCCCAATCGGTTGCCAAAATGTCCGGGTTGTAGTCAGCCAGAAGCTGGTCGAGCGTTTGCAGGTAGCTGCCCTGTGGGTCGAGCGCCAGGCGCAGCTCGAAGCGATCGGAATGCACCAACAGCGACTCCACTTTGCTGCGAGTGGGGTCGGCATCGGGGCTAATGTTCAACACGCGCAAGGGCGGCAACTCGGGCAAGAGATCCCAACGGCTGTTCAACACGTGGATTGATTGGATTAGCCCATCCTGGTCAGCTTCCAGTTTACAAAGCGCCAGCGGGAAGGCGCCATAACGGGCAATGTAGCGCGTGCCGATGGCGATATCGACGTCATAGTAGGTCAGGTCGGGGTAGATTTGTTCGATTTCGCGAAAAAGCTTCACCTGGCTGGCAGGTGACTGCATCTCAATTTGCATCACGTCGACCAACTGGTCTTCAAAGACATCTTGCTTGCGCTGTCGGCTGAGCGAAAGCACGTCTGGATGACCCGAAATTCTCTTCCAGAGCGCGCGCAAGGTTTCGTTTGGACCGGCAACGTAAAAACTAAGCGGAAAGCGCTGCTTGAAGCAGACGCGGCTGTCGTCATCGGCAGAGATAAACCACAGGCTCAGTCCCTCATCTTGGTTGAGGTAGAGGTCCAGCAGCCAGCCGGTAAAAGTGCGGTTCATGGTGCTTCTTCAAAATCAGTATATGAGCTGTCAACCTCCGGCTCAACTACGACCAGTTCCTCTTCCTCGGCTTCAAAAGTGCTTTCCTGCACCTGCTCGCCTGAGTTTTCCAGGTAGTTGGTGATCAGTTTGAGGAAAACGTTTTCTTCCTCCAGGCGGGACTGGTCTTTGTGCTGATCGTGGTTAAACAGATGGCGTTGGGTGGCTTTGAGCTGCTTGTAGACCTCCAGTAAAATGGCGATCAGATACATATCGAGCGGGTAGAGGTTGGAGGCATAAGAGGCTTCAGCTAAATGCAAGCGCGAGAGCACAAGCAGTTCGTCCAGAAGGAGCTGGTCGTCCTTGCGCAGGGCGCGTTTGAAACGGTTGAGCGCGGCTTCTTCTTCCTGCCAGGTTTGGGTGATGGATGCAATCGTTCTTCCCATGAATGCCTCACTAAAAGAGTGCCAGCTGCAGCTCCTGGCTGGTGGGTAGGGGCAGCGGCTCTTCCCAGCAGATGTCGACACTGGCTTTGAGCTGCTCGAGTAAAACACTGCGATTTTCAGCAATGGCGGGGATTTGGCGCGTGCTGATCATCACCGGTACAAAATGGCTCATCTCTGCGAGTAGGCTTAGGCTGTGCGTGAGCAGGCGCTGGCTGTCTTTTAGCTCTACGTCTTCGTCCAGGAAGGTTGCCAGCAAATCGAGCAATACCAGCGGTTCTCGGGGCGGGTTTTTGGCGGTTGCCTGGATCATTGCCAAAACCTGGTAGCAGGTAAAAGCGCGCGAAAGGCGGATGTTGTTCATCACGCTGACCGGGTCGGAGGTGTAGGGGCGGATCAGTTTAGCAACCGCGTACATGTTCGAACGGTTACCGCAATCGAGCACAGTGACGTGCTGCCGCAGCGCCAGGGAGGAGATGAGCTGCAGCATGCGCTCTGAGAGGGCGTGCGCGCCGATGGCGAGAAAACACCTGGGCGGCAGGGGCGTTTCAAAGAGGGTCAGTGAGTCAGAGCGATAGTGTTCCATCATGTTCTAATTATATAGAACATGCGTTCTATTGTCAAGAAAGTGTGAGATTCAATACGGATGGTTTATGTGCTTCGTCCGTCCTGCGTTCACTGCGAATACCTTTCTCCAGTGCCGCAGGGTAGAAACCGCCTTCTCGTACCTGTGGGATCTCAAAGGTGACTTCGCCCACTCTCGTTTTGACGGTCTTGGGCTTATAACCGTTGGCGTGCCCTTGCCTGTACTCATTGCGCTCGTATGGCCTGGCTTGCAAATGGTTTTCCCGTTCAATCTGCATGGCTTGGTTCACTACCACTCTGATTAGTTCTGTTAATCCATCCAGTCCTTGTTCAGTCATTAGTTCCAAATATTCAATTGGTATCTGTAGCTTATCCTCAGTTGTTGTAAAATCTGTTGTGTAGATCATGGTCCTTTTCCTTTCTTGGTTTGACGGCTGTAGAAAGGATACCGTGATCTACTCTTTTTGTTAATTTACAGAAAATTCGTTACACTGACGATGAGCTTTCTCAGACGGAGTTCTGTAAAACAAGATTGAATGCTTAAGCTCCTTCAGTAACATTATCATTTGACCTAACGATAGCATTTTAGTAACATTTTAGTTGAACTAATGTGTTTTGCTTGACACTTACCGGGATTTTACCTATAATAACAACTTGCCTTCCCTGGTAGCTCAATTGGCAGAGCGGGCGGCTGTTAACCGCTAGGTTAGAGGTTCGAGTCCTCTCCGGGGAGCTGAAAAAGAAATACCTTTGGGAAACCAGAGGTCTTTTTTTTCGCCTGGCTGTGCTATAATATCAGCCACAAAATGGTCCTGTAGCTCAATTGGCAGAGCAAGCGCCTCTTAAGCGTTAGGTTCTCGGTTCGAGTCCGAGCAGGATCATTTTTTATTTAGCGCTCTCTCTGGTCTCTATACCAGGGGAGGATAATTAACTCCGGGCGTAAAACGAGCGTGAGCGGTCAGCTCACGCTGGTTGAGGTGCTGCTGTATGCGAATCTAGGCAACCGTGACAGGTTGCCCTCACAAAAATCATTACCCATTTATAATCATCAAAATTATATTGCGAGCAAATGATGGACGATTCACAAAAAATTATCAAACAATTCTACGATCAAAACACTCAATATGAGTGGGAACGCTTTGACCGTCATCCTTTTGAGTTTGCGATCACCACCAAATTTATGGAACGCTATGTGAAGACTGGTGATTCCATCCTCGATATCGGTGGTGGTCCCGGGCGCTATTCGCTTCACTTTCTGGAGAAAGGCAACCCGGTAACACTGGTCGATCTTTCGGACGGAAACATAGAACACGCGATGAAGGAAGCGCAGATTCGGGGCTTACCCCTGCAGGCACAGGTTGGTGATGCTTTGAGTGTGCGCGAGCAAGTCGCTGACCTTTTTGATCACGTCTTTTTAATGGGTCCGCTTTACCATTTACTGAAACCGGAAGATCGTGTCCGCTCGATTGAAGCCGCCCTGTCTATGCTGAAACCAGGTGGCATCCTCTACGCATCTTTTCTCTTGATTTTTTCGGGTCTTATCTATATGCTCAGTCGAGCCCCGGAAATGGTTTTGGATCCAAATGAGAAAGTGTGGCTGGATGCGGTCCGTTCGGAAATTTCGTGGGGAGGCGATGCTTTCACCAGGGCTTTTTTTATCGATCAGGATGAGATTTTGCCTTTTATGAAGCAGTTTCCTATAGAAATATTACATTTTTTCGGTCAGGAGGGAATCACCTCAGCCAATAATGATTATTTAATGCAACAACCCGAGGAAGTTAAGTCAGCCTGGGTTGATCTCTCGGTTGAGCTTAGTGAAATCCCTAAATACCTCAGTCATTCTGAACATGCAATGGTCATCGCAAGAAAATGTTAATTTTTTGCCATCGACAGCAAAGAATGGTTTATTGAGGTTTGAGGTCAACATGCAAAAAACCAAGATTGAATACTATTACAGCCAGGCTGCCGCGAACCGCGGAATAGCCCGCAACGAAAGGCGCGGCTACCGCGTTATCTCTGTCCAAAGCATTGATCGGGGGTGGTCGCTGATCAAAACCGGCTGCCTGGGGCTGATCTTCGTGCCGTTGGCACTGCTCGGCAAAAAGAAGCCGGTCATTCAGGTCACTTTTCAACGCTAAACCCATGTGTGACGCTAACGCGTTCGATCACTGGGCTGATAGTTATGATCAGGATGTCGCCCAAAGCGACCAGGCTGAGACCTTTCCATTTGCCGGCTACGCGCAAGTGCTTGATCGCATCGCCACCCAGGTGCTCGCACATGAGCCAGCCCAATTGCTGGACGTTGGCACTGGGTCGGGCGTTCTGCCAGCCCGTTTCTACCAGGCGGGATGGCAAATCACGGCGGTCGATTTCTCTGAAGAAATGCTGAATCAAGCCCGCCAGCGCATGCCCAACGCTGAATTTATCTTGAGTGATTTTTCTGCAGGGCTGACAAAACGGCTGGCAGGACGTTTGTTTGATTTTATCGTGATAACCTACGCGCTTCACCACCTGGAATATAACAAGCAAGTGAAATTCCTGCGCTCGCTGCTGGCACTGCTTAAAGAGAATGGCAAAATTCTGATCGGCGATATTTGCTTCGAAACTCAATCTGACCTCGCCGCTTGCCAAAAACGCTTTCCAGGTGAATGGGATGAGGATGAGTTTTATCCGATCCTCAGCGAAATTCAACAGCATTTACCAGAGACGCGTGTTGCTTATGAGGTGGTCTCGTTTTGCTCAGGGGTAGTTCAGATTTCCAATTCAATGGTTGGATGAAAATCCTTATGTATCTTTCCATTATGTACTGTTTCCAGTTCTTGATTGCATCATGCCCGAATGGTGATTCTGAGGTGTTATTGCTAAGAGTCTTGCCATTTCGTTGGTAAGATCCTTCGTTTCACTCAGGATGACAAAAAGAGAGTTTTTCTGTTAAACTCAAGGTTCGAGGTGTTCGGTGAAAAAAGTGCTCGTCTTATACAAATCAAAAACTGGCTTTTCCAAGCATTATGCGCAGTGGATTGCCGAAGATCTGCAATGTGACCTTGCCAATTTAGACGGCTTTGACAAGGATTCGCTCAATGACTACGGATTGATCGTCTATGGTGCCGGGCTTTTTGCTGGGCATATTCGCGGGATTGCCAGGATAAAACGCTGGATGAAAGATTCACCAGGAAAGACTTGGGTGGTTTTTGCCACTGGCACAACCCCGGCAAAAGAGAGCTACCAGGAGTTGATTTTCAAAACAAACTTCCCCACAGGTGAAGTCAGACCGGCGCACTTTTACTATTTTTTGGCGGGGATCAATTATGAAAAGATGGGCGTTTTCGACCGCCTGTTGCTGAGGTTTTTCTCTTTGATGGATTCCAGAAAACGCAACACTTCCCGAGCCAGACAGACTTCAATCGATCTGACCAATCGCGACTATCTTGAGGACCTGCTGCGCTATGTGCGCTTGAAAGCGAGGCAAAAATGAAACTTGAACATATAGCCCTTTATGTGGAAGATCTGGAGAAAATGAAGGATTTTTACGTGCGTTTTTTCGATGCAACCTCAAACCAGAAATACCATAATCCACGCACTGGTCTGCAAACCTATTTTCTCAGCTTCGATGACGGCGCCCGGCTAGAGATCATGCAGCGCCCTGATACGAGCCCAAAAGCCAGTGGCGAACATCCGTTAGGCTATGCGCATATCGCCTTCCGGCTTGGCTCTCCTGACAAGGTCGAAAAACTCACCCAATCACTCCAGCAGCATGGTTGCCCCTTGCTCAATGGACCGCGCACAACCGGTGATGGCTATTATGAAAGCGTGCTCTCCGACCCGGAAGGCAACCTGATTGAGCTGGTTGCCTGATGCCTGCAGCAAATCTGAGAAAAGTCAGTCAGCTATTTTTGTAGAAGATATACAGATTGAATTTGTAGATATCAACCTCTGTGCGTGTACGGTCTTTTGTTTTTGAGGCATTCCTTCGTATAATATCAACCATAGAGAAACGAGGATAAAATGAAAAAAACGTGTGCTTGGCTTAAGGGAGCCTTGTTAGGCGGTTTGCTGGGAAGCGCGGTGTCAAATTTTATTGTTTACGACCAATTCTCCGAACACAACGGGATGGAGGCGTAACCAGGAAATGTATTCCATAATCCTCAATTTTGCACAACAGGACGAACGCATCAGGGCATTGTGAATGGATGGCTCTCTTGCAAATCCAATCACAAAATCAGACACAGGATTTTGACATTGTTTTCGCCGTTACAGAAATGGACTCGTGCCGGTTTTACCTCCTCCTACCAATGAAAACTTCTGGCTCAAACGACCTACAGATAACATTTTTGATGACTGCTGCAACGAGTTTTGGTGGATCAGCAGTTATGTAGCCAAAGGGCTCGCGCGTGGTCAACTCCCTTACGCCAATACCAATCTGGACCTGTTGCGAACAGAGGTTATGCGTAAGCTTAGTTGGCAAACAAGATTAGACTGCGGATTCACCATAAATTTAGGTCAAGATTATAAACACCTTCAGGACTTCGTTTCTGAAGAGGATCGGACTCAACTCATGCTTGCTTGGAGGATGGATTGTCTTGAAGAGTTTAGGAATTCTTTCTTCAATATATGCGAACTTTTTAATTGAATTTCTGCTCAAGCCGACACCAACGCAAATTGCTTCAATCCAGGGTATCATCAATCTATTGGTAATTACTTAAAAGTGACTTATGAACATCAGCGCAATTAAATAAGTTTTCGGAGAAAAACGTGGAATCCTCACAATCAGCATTTGCTCAAGAAGAAGAAAATTTGAAACGGGCTTTAGCATCATTGGATAAATTGATAAATGAAAGTAACATTGAGCCTGGTAAAACAAATTTGCCAGAAATGCATTCTCGAATTGGTGTAGGGAGTTATGATACGTTTTTGCTCTCCCTACCGTCTTTCCGGAAACTTCGTTCGGATCGAATTCAGATGAGAAAATGTCCATATTTTGGCAGGTTCGATATACTTGAAAATGGGAAGCCAAAATGTTATTATTTAGGCTCTTACTCTGAATTGCTTGATGGATTTCGCATACTTGATTGGAGATCTCCTTTATCAAGACTTTTCTATGAGGTTCACACTGAGGGATATTATGATGTCGAAACATCTGAAGAAACAAGAAGGGTTCCCGTCTACCATAAAGTTAGTATAAAAATACAGAATTCAGTTCTCCTCGATGCCATCGTTTCATTTTCTAAAGACCCAGCAAGTTTTGAAATTGATAAAGTCATTATACCAGCAGTCGATTATCGTTATATTGAAAGGAAACCTGCAAAGAAAGTTTTACAAAAAGAAGTTCGCAGAGTGATAGAGGCTAAGGCCGAACCTGTGGAATCCAGTAATCAAAAAACATATAGGAGCAAAGAGTCTAAACCAACAGATGAGAAACCAAGAGAATTGAAACCCAATCGGCTGTTAACCTCCGAGCTACAATCACGAGGAGACCCTAAAATTCACACAATTTACCGCACATTTCAAAGCGATCAGTTTCGGATTGTAAGGTTACCATCTAATCATGTAGTGATATTGAATGGAGTTGCTGGAAGTGGAAAAACATCTATTGGCTATCACAGACTTGCATACCTAGCCTTCGAAGAGAGAAATATTGCTTTGAAACCAAATAGAATGCTGGTTTTTGGCCCCAACAAACTTTTCCTAAGTTTCGTAAGTGAACTACTGCCATCACTCAGGATCCAAGGTGTAACTGAAACAACTTTCGAAGATTGGGCTCTCCAGAAATTAGGGCTGGCACATCAAGAAAACCAAGGACCCTTGGAAAGGATGATCCTAATTACAGATAAATCCAGTGAGCTCTTCTTATCGCCTAGAACTTCAAAAAACAAAAAAAAGACACTATGGAAACGCTCTAGAATTAAAGGCAGTTTGGCATTTGGGAAGGCTATTAAAGAATTAGTTGAAGTTGAGGGTCTTCCATGTCCTGTCCAAAACGATCTACCAATACCCATTTTTGGTAAAGGCAAAGATATTTTTGTGATCTCAAAAGAAACGCTTTTACTTTTATGGCAAAGCACTCAAAATCATCAATTACTCGATGAGAGGTTTGGTGCCTTCAAAGATTCAATAGCAAGCCACATCCAGACTGCCATCGAAGAGAAATCCTTCCTCAAAAAACTGGTGTCCAAATCTTTCGAGCTCGAAAAGAAACCAATTAATGATTTTATAGAAGAAGAACTAACGAAATCTTATATCTTTTTTCCTTTAACTGTTTATTCCCTGATAATTAATAACAAGATATTTTCTAAAACTATTTCGGGATTTCCTCACACAAATCTCGATACATTAGGGTCTTTTACCTTTGATAAGGAAACAATTGACTTAGAAGACCTTGCAGGAATCCTCTACGTCAAACTCCTGATAGAACCTAACAAATTCGAAAGATACGACTATATAATGATAGATGAGGGTCAAGATTTCTCACCTCTTCATTATGAGATTTTCCACAATATTTGTCAAAACAATTCCATGACAATTCTTGGTGACATTGCTCAGGGAATTGTCGCTCATCGCGGGCTTGCTAACTGGAATGAAATTAGTGAGATTTTCCCTGACAGCAAAATTGAAAATTTGCTTACAAGCTATCGGTCTACTTATCAAATAACGAATTTAGCGAATGAAATAATTCCAAAAGTTTACAAAAAGCACGCGGAGTTAGCAACACCTTATCAAAGATATGGAAAAAAACCAAAGTTGTTGATAGTTCCAAATGAAAACAGATTGAACTTCTTCCTAGAAAAAGAGATAAATTCTTCTGAAATTAAGAATCTTAATATTGGTATTATCACTAAATCAGAGGTGGATGCCGAGAATGCATACAGATTTTTGGAAAGTAGAGGCATCAGGAGCACGCTTGTACGAAAAAGAGATCAGAAAATAAAGCTACATAAGGGTATAAGAATTATACCTATCACATTATCCAAAGGGCTAGAGTTCGAAAAGGTTATCTTGCTTAATGTTTCAAAGGCAAATTATGACGATTTCGTAAAATATGACGGCAGGTTATTGTACGTAGGAGTTACACGAGCCTTGCACGAATTAATCATGATATCAATAGGGGAACCATCATTTCTTTTCAAAGGTTCAAACTATCTACATCTTCAATATGAAGTCTAAAGATTTTTGTTTTACTATTTCAATAATGAGAGTTTTGTTTATTATTGATAGTCGTTGTAGAAGTTCAAATCGTGAATGTCCTGTCCACTAATACAATTATGCATAATGAATGAATTTTCTATTTAGAGAAACGAGGATAATATGAAAAAAACGTGTGCTTGGCTTAAGGGAGCCTTGTTAGGCGGTTTGCTGGGAAGCGCGGTGGTCTTGCTGCTTACTCCTTACTCCGGCGAGGAACTGAAAGCCCGCATCAAGGATTATATCGACAACGTTGAGCATGAAGTTCGCAAGGCTGGTGTTGAAAAACGGCTCGAACTGGAGAGCGAACTCGAGCTGATGCGCTCGGGCAAAATCTAAGCAATCAAACTGAATCACCCAGACCCGAATGTTATTGCACCTTCGGGTTTACGGATACGGCGTGCTTGGTGTCGCTGTCGGGTAAACGATCTTCGGCTGCGTTGGCGTGGGGATAATAATTATCTCTTGTGTGGGACTCACCAAGAAGTCTTCGACACCAATCTCTTCCTCAACTGGCATGGTCGAGACTTCATTCACATATTCGATGCCAGGGCGACAGGCTTGCTCCAGGTTGAATGAGACGTTCTCCCAGGTCAGCGAATTACCATTATTAAGTGTGCGCTGCATGGCATTGCCCAGGCAGCCAGACCCGCTGGTGTAATTGACCAGCGAAAATTTCCACATATCTTCATAACTGATGAGTTGTCCGGGCTGTCTGCCGGTGTTGTTGAAAACGATTTGCCTTACCTGTTCGCAATTCGCGAGCAAGCTGCGGGCAAAGATGCTGATGCTGAAGTTAGCCTGCGTGAGGTCGATGCCCACCGGGCATTCCGGGCAGGCGGCATTGACCTTTTGCACAAGCGCTCCGCGCAGCATCTCCTGATAATCCTTATCCAGGTTGCCAAAACCGCGCTGGCAGGTTTCTTCGGTTAATATCAGGGGGCAAAATTGAGTGTAAAAACTGGGGTTCCATAGTAATACGGCGTCCGCACCGACATCGCTCAGGTGACCCAGACCAGCCTCATAGACCCGTGAATAGATCCCAGGCCAAAACTGGCTCTCACGGCTGAAGATGTTCTTCATCAACTGTGCTGGAACACCAGTCTGGTTGGCAACCTGGATGATTTCGGCATTAAACTGGTTCTGCCAGTCATCCACAACCGGTTGGGCGATTTCCATTCCACAAACCGTTGCCGCCCCGTTTGTTTCCAGCCCGCTACCCGGGCAGCTGCTGGCATCTACCATGCCTTGCTTAATCAACATTCCTGCCAACAGGTAGTATTCATTGTCTGTTTCCAGTTGTTCTGCCAATTGCGGTGTGCGCAGCCAGGTAGGTGGACCATCGATCGGCATAAAGGTCTGCCAGATTTCCGAGCAAGTTGATTTACCTTCTCCAATCCACTGTGAGCTGAGCACATCCACATAATAAGTTGGTTTATCGACCGATGGATTGTCTGGGTTGGCAAAATCTCCCCAGGGAATCACCCGCACCTGGGCGCTATAAACCTCGCTGGCATCGCCATAACTCGATTCTGCCCAAAACTCGACGGTCACGCCATCGGTGCCGGTCGGTGTCAACGGCAGGTCACAATACCCCCCGGGGCAGCTGAAGCTCATGTCATTGTAGCGCCCCACAATCTGGATAATATTCTCATTGGGCAGCGGCTCATATCCCTCGAAACGCAAATAGGGCAAACTTTTACAGTTATTTTGCCCGGGCTCCTTGTTGCAGCCAACGATCGAAATGTAAACTTCTGGCGCCGGCAGGTTGACCTCTACCTCCTTGCGCAGGGGGGTCACATTTGCCAGGTGCAAATACAAACCGTTACAGTCTTCCGGTTGGGTGATATTCGCGGTATACATGCAGGCATTGGTCTCCATCCATTGTTTTTGAATAGTCGCGCCGCAATAATAGAGCACTTCGCTGTTATCAGGCCAGGATTCGTGTTCGGTGTAAACCTGGCAAACCACCTCTGAGGTCTTCCATGAAAGCAGCCACCATTCATAAAGGGTGTAGTCAACCTCAATCTTGATGGTACGCTTCTTTTCAGAGAAAAGTGTCGGAGCAGTATTGACTGGTCTGGTATTGAAGAAGCTTAACAACAGAGCAAAGATCACGAAGATCCTGATCAAACGGTTTACATTTTGCTTGTTGTTTTCCATTTTTTACCAAACGCCCTTGCTTTAAGGATAAGGACTGGGCGGTGTGTTCGTAATTACTATCGCCGTCGGGAACGGGTAGGGTCCGGTCGTCGGGCTGAGCTGCGGTGTGCTTGTGGGCACAATTTGCGTTATACCCGGTGCGGGTGTGTTGGTAGCAATACCTGGCACCGGTGTTGGCGTCGCGGTTGGCTGGGCGATCTCGGTCAGACGGGCATCGGCAGTGTGGGTCATACCAACCGCTTCAGTCAATTGGGCTTCATAGGTCAGCACAATCGCGTTCAGCGCAGAAGGGGTCCGGATCGATTCGACAGCCTGGCTAACCAACTCCGCGATCTTCCCTTCTCGTGGTAATAGCACCTCGGTACGTGTCTGATCAGGCAATTGCCAGACCTCCAGGGCACCCCAACCCAAAACAAATAGCTTCACCCTTTCGGGATCACCAAGGCGCAGTGCCATCGGAATGCGCAAGACCAGATCGAGCAAACTGATATCGGTGTCGAGGTTCTGATCGTAAGAGGCATATAAAACTGGCAATCTAGCCAATCGTCCCCATTGAACTAATTTAGTAAAGAGCAGTTGCAGCACTTGCTGCTGCCTGGTGGCACGAAAAACATCGTCATCTTTTTGATAAGAAACATAGCAAAGTGCTTTTTCCCCATCCATACTATGCAATCCCGCCGGCAGTCCGCCGCAGTCATCGCGTATGGGGTAAAGCACGCTCACCTCAAGCCCATCCAGGTCGTCGACCAGCCAGGTAAACTCTGTCTCATGAGCGACCACGTACCGGTCTGGGCGCACGCCAAAGTTATAGGCGATCGTGTCATAAACCAGTTTTATTCCACCCAGCGGATAGGCAGTGTTGATGCGACCCATACCCTGCCCTGGCAGGTACAAAAAGGTTGAGCCAGGGATGGAGATAACGCTGGCTTTTGACAGACGTTCGTTGATCAACAGTAGGTGGATTGCATGTGTACGCCCCCGCATTGACAGGGTTTCTTCAGCTCCAAGAAGCAGCCAGATTGTGGTTCCTTCTGGCAGAGACACACGGTCGGCTGGCGGTGGCGCAGGGGTTGGCCAGGTTTCCAAAGCAGGGGCAAAAGTGGGCCAGGGTGTCGGAGTCGGAGTGGAAGACGGCGTGAGCGTGGGACTGGTTGTGTATGACGGCAATGCGGCTTGCACTCCCTCCTGCCCCGAAGAAGGGCGACCACGCTGGTTACACCCCGTCACAATCAAACTGAGGATAATCACCCCCACTGCAAACGTTAACCACCTTTTGTGATCGGTTGGTAAAGTGCGCTTAGTTTCCATAGCTTAATAACGGTGTGGTTCGACACTCCATCAGAATATCGATTATAGCATAGCCTGGTTGGTCAAACGTTTTTTGAGTTGGAATTCCAATCGTTTTCACCTAAATGCTGATAAAAATAACTGCTGCTGTCAAAACCAGATTGACAAGAATTGACCACAGCCAGATTAGATAGACAACATCTCTGCCAGCACGTTCCTGTAAATAAAGGAACAACCCCAAAAGTGTGTCAAAAAGCGTGAACAAAAGCCCGAGCATTGCCAGCAGCAAAAGATGGGTGGATGGCACCACCTCAAGACTCACCCAAACGACCTGGGGGTGCAGGGTCACAAACAACACTGAAATAATGATCAACAGACCCAGGCTGATGGCACCGCCAGTGAGGAAACGCTTAGCCCGCTTGTCATCGATGACACGCTGCCAGAGCATTCGCAGGTTTTCTGATTGGGGCTGTACCAGCTGCAGGCTGCCGAGTTGAGCGAGTTGTTTGTAGGCCTGGGTAAAGTCTTGCGGTTCGCTGGGGGAGATTACCAGATAAGCCTGGCTGAGCTTGATCAAAATCATCTGATCTGGCGAGGTGGCAACAAACAAGGTTTTACCCAAGCCTTTGATATCGATCTCACCGTAATAAGAGCCGAGGATCGTCGACAGACCGACCAGGAGAGGGGTTTCAAAGTCACTGGATTGGTGAACCCAGTCAATTTCTCGCATGGGGATAAGATCGCGCCGCAGACCCCATTTCACTTCCAGGAAATCACGATTCAGCGTGTATACCGTGGTGATGATTGTGAAAATACGGTAAATTATCAGTCCGAGAGGCACCAAAAGCAAAATACCAATCACTACCAAACCAATCGCCAAGCCGCCCTCGACGGTGGTTGAGCCTGTTATCAGCAAAAAGAGGATGGCGGCAATCAACAGCAAGCCAATCAACGAGTAAATAGCCAGGCTTCTTCCTTTTGGCGGAGAGAAATTGCGTTCCATTGACGAAATTATACTTCCCCATGAGGAAACGCGAGAATTGCCTGTCGTGAGTCAGCAATTCTCAAGGTGAAGATAAAGAATGTTTTTTGCCCTAATAAAGGACAAAACCGAGATTTACACAAGCGTAGGGGCAGGTCTCAACCATGAACGCTCAATGACCGCTTTCATCGTCACACCTCCCCTGCTCAAAAACTGCAGATAGGCATTGAAAACCGAAAATTAACCGTAATTCCACCGCGGGTGTTTGGCTGATTAAAAAATTTCAGCTTTGCTCACGTTTTGAACCCGCCCTACATTTTTGGAGTCCGAGTGCTATCCTACCGGAAAATGTCGGATATTCACAAAAACACTAAGACCCGAAGGGCAGTCCCTTCGGGTCTTAAATAACCACAACAATCTTAATCTACGCGATACTCCGCGCCTCTGTGAAGCGCTTCAATGTTTAAGTTGATAAACTTTTGCAATCTTTCAGCTGTATGCGCTTCCAAAGCACGCTCAAGAGAGCCTTCCGGCAGAGCCTTCATATTGGCTTCCAGGGCACCAAGTAAAACCATGTTTGCTGCGCGCTCATTGCCCAGATCGCGGGCAATCGTATTTGCCGGGATCATCAGCCAATGGATATCATCGCGGGTGGGCTCGCGGTTGACCATCGATTCGTTGACGATCAAAAAACCGCCCGGGGCAACCATGGATTCATATTTGTCCAGCGAAGGCAGGTTCAAGGCAATCACAGCGCGGGGGTGCAGTGCGCTTGGTGAGCCAATTTCCTCATCAGAGATCACGACCGTACAGTTGGCGGTGCCGCCGCGCATTTCGGGTCCGTAGGAGGGAATCCAGGTAACATGTTTGCCTTCGTCCATTGCGGCGTAAGCATAAACCTGACCGGCATAGAGTGTCCCCTGACCACCAAATCCAGAGATGATTACTTCTGATTGCATCGTTTAGCCTCCTTTAGAGATTTCTTCGACGGCTGATGACACTTTGAAATCGCCAATCGGGTAATGGGGGATCATATATTCTTTCAGCCATTCGCGGGCGTTTACAGGTGTGAGACCCCAGTTGGTTGGGCAGGTTGAAAGCAGCTCTACGAACGAGAAGCCTAAGCCTTGTTTCTGCACCTCGAAAGCGGTGCGAATCGCTTTTTTCGTGTTTCGAATGTGACGGGCGTCGTGCAGGCTGCGCCGAACAACAAACGAAGCGCCATCAAGCGATGACATCAACTCAGCGGTGCGGATGGGATAGCCCTGGGTTTCCACATCGCGCCCGAGTGGTGAAGAGCTGGTTTTCTGACCGGGCAGTGTGGTGGGTGCCATCTGACCGCCGGTCATGCCATAGTTGGTATTGTTAATAAAGAAAACCGTGATCTGCTCCCCGCGGGCTGCGGCAGCGATAATCTCACCCATTCCCATGGATGCCAGGTCACCATCACCCTGATAGGTGAAAACCATTTTGTTTGGCAGCGTGCGCTTTATGCCGGTTGCCATGGCTGGTGCGCGACCGTGCGCGGCTTCAACAAAGTCAAAATCGAAGTAGTTATAAGCAAAAACCGAACATCCGACAGGGGCGACACCAATGGTATTATCTAATTCGCCCATCTCTTCCAAAACTTCGGCGATCAGGCGGTGTGCCACACCGTGCGTACAACCCGGGCAATAGTGGGTGGTTACATCGGTAAACCCAAGCGGGCGATCGTAAATCACATTCACATTTGTATCAACCATCGTTAGGCTCCTGTTCCAACTAATTCGCGCATCTTTGCCAGCCAGGTACCACGAGCATCACGATTGACATCGTGTTCGCCGTGAACCATCTCTTCGATTGCGGTATCGATCTCATCCGGGTAGGGGACCATGCCGCCCATACGCCCATAAAAATGCAGCGGAACGCGTTTGGCAACAACTGCAGCAACGTCATCCAGCATTTGACCGTTGTTCATTTCGACTACCAGAATGCCCTTCTTGCCCGGAACGAGTTCGTCCAGTTCTTTGAATGGGAAGGGTGAAACTGTGATAGGTCGCAAAAGACCAACCTTGACACCTTTTTCGCGCGCCGCTCTGACAGAGGTTAGTGCGATTCTGCCTGCAGTGCCATAGCCAACCACCACATATTCGGCGTCATCAAGGTGATAACCCTTGTAGCGGACTTCGTCTCTTTCAATTTCTTGCCATCGTGACATCATTTTTACGTTGAAAATTTCTTGCACAGGCGCGCTGATGTTAATCGAGGTAAGAACTGAGCGTTCACCATCAGGGTGTTCAGCGCCAACCGCCCAGTTGGGGGCTTCGGTGCGAATTGGGACGAACTCAGGCAGCTCGACCGGTTCCATCATCTGACCCAAATAGCCATCCATCAGCAAGCAGGCAACCATGCGATATTTTTCTGCCAGGTCAAATGCCAGAGCGGTCAGATCGACAGCTTCCTGAACCGACGCGGGAGCAAGGACGATCAGGTGATATTCACCGTGACCGCCGCCGTGGACCATCTGGGTATAGTCAGCCTGAGAGGGGGCAATATTTCCCAGCCCCGGTCCGCCGCGAACTACGTTAACAATCACAGCAGGGAGTTCTGTACCAGCAATGTAGGATATCCCTTCTTGCATCAGACTGACACCAGGGCTGGAGCTGGAAGTCATGGTGCGCAAACCGGTGCAGGCAGCGCCATAAACCATATTGATCGCTCCGAGTTCGCTTTCAGCCTGGACAAACGCTCTGCCAAGCTCAGGCATACGCGCAGAAAGATGCTCGAGAAGTTCAGTTTGAGGTGTGATCGGGTATCCGAAGTAGGAAACCAGACCGACCCGCAATGCTGTTTCAGCTACGGCGACATTTCCTTTGATCAATTCGAGTGCCATTATTCAATCACTCCTTCCTTTGCCGATGGTGTGCCTTTGAATACTGTGATGGCTGCGTCTGGGCAAACCACAGCGCAAATGCCACAAGCGATGCATTTCTCAGGATGCAGCATGTAAGCGGGGTGGTACCCCTTGGGGCTTAGCCTTGACATATCGAGCGCCAGAACATTCGTAGGGCAATCTGTTACACAGATTTCACAGGCTTTGCAATACAAGTCGTTTATTTCTACCCATCCCTTAGCGGGCATGTAGTGCCTCCTTGGTGTTGGTTTTTTCCTGCTGGTTGGGTGAGTCAGACAGGATGTGTGACTTTAGTATAACGCAAAAGCCGGTTTGATTCGCTCTCCGTTTCTTGAGAAGGCACTTGTTAATACAGGAATTCTTTTGAGGAAGTTGCCAGGTTTGAATTCAGTTTTGTGAGCAGGCTGCTCATTTCTTCAATTATGGCAAGGTTTAGCTTTCGGGGGTCGAGATCTGGGGCGAGCTCAGCCGGCAGTTTTGGTTTGCCGATGTCAATTTGTAGCGGTATCTTCCAGGCTGGATCTCTGGAGACACGCTGTGCCAAAAACTGCCTTACCATGGCGAGTTGATGGCGCCTCTTTTGGTTCCACCCTATTTGGGCGAAGCGGCTGTTGAAGGCTCTTTCGGTAACAACGCCACTAACCAGGACCGGCAGAAGCGCGGTCTCAGGAACCTTGTTAAGAAAAACACCGATACTATCTGACCAGCCCTGCAGAGACTCGATCGCGCCATCCATCAAGGCGGGGTCGGGCTCGAGCTGCCCTTTTGGAAAGATGACCACTGCCATACCCTCATTTAGCGCCCGGATGATCTCGCGAATAGCGCTCAATTTAAATGTGCTGTCGGGTTCAATTGTAAGCATATGGCGGTTAATATTCCGCAGCACATGCATAAACCCTTTTTGCTGCGCCACGACTTTGATATCCTCGCGCTTTATTACGGCAAGGACGCCCAATATGTCGATCAGACCGGGATGATTCGCGACGACAAGTAACGGACCTTCGGCTGGGATTTTGCCCTGACTATCAACGATAAGACCATCTGCAAGGGTGTTGACTGTTCGTTCCGCGGTCTCCTGCAAAGAAGACTCAGGCAATTGCTCATCGATGCGCGCTAACAAATCAGCCAGCCTGCCAGCAGAGCGGTATCCGAAGGTGTCGATCATCCAACTAATGATTCGCCTGCCACCCAGGTTAGCGGAAGTCTTTATATCTTCCAACAAGATTTTGGTAAGGCTGTCTTTCTCGCTTGATTTCATTTTCCAATTTTACATTGACACAAGCTCAGGTGGCTTTTTTGTATGTAAATCTGTCATCGTAAGCGAAGCTCTGTCACCCTGAAACGTTATCTTCCTGGGCAAAGCGATGGATCTTTTCAGCAATTTCTCAAATGTCCGACAATACACAACCTGCCACCAGGAAATCACAGTGCGATTAGCCAAAAGTATCTGGCAAGAGAATTGCAACTACAGATTTGACAACATTTAACAGACTGTGGGCAGCCTATGAACAATCAAACCTACACCCCCAACGAAGAGCCGCCCGGGCGGAAATCCCAGGCGTTTAAGATCTGGATACCAACTTTGGCGTTATTGATCCTGGCTTTGTTTCTGATCATCAACAAAAATCAGGGTGCGGTATCTAAAAACCCGGATATTTCGACACCTCTGCCAGGCAGCCAAAGTGCCCTTGAAGTGCTGCTTTACACGCAACTGCCAAACCTGGTCGCTGAAACCGGGCGCGACGATTGGGTTCTCGACGAAGTACAGTTTAACCAGGAATACACCCAGGCAGTGCTATGGATGGCGCAAACTGATGACGAGGGCGATGAAATCATTGCCCGTGAGCCAGACCTTGTTTTGGCTATTTGGGATCCGGGAGATGAACTGTGGCGTTTACACCTGGTAACCGATGAAGATTTCAGTCAAATTTTCCTGGAGTCAGATTTTAGGGACAGCGAAATTGCACATCGCCTCTTCCCCGACGCGGACCCCAAGGCTGGCCCGGCTGGTCCGGTCTATGGTGGCTATAAACTCCCATGGGAGGGCGGGCTCTCCAAACGGCTGACCTGGTCGGTTGCCCACACTTCATGTAATCCCAAGTATTTTTGTAACCATGCTTTCGACTTTGCTGATGGCACCATGTTTGATGTCATGGCTGCCAAGGGTGGCTACGTCTATCATTGGCGCGACTCTTGTCGCAATGGGAATTCGAGTTGTGCCAATAGCATCACACTCGAAGATCGCAGCACCACCCCCTGGACTTATCAGATATACCTGCACCTCGCACAGGGAAGCATCCCTGCGTCACTGAAATCAAAGGGCGTCTATGTCAAGCAAGGCCAGTTCCTGGGCAAAGCCGATGATACTGGCATCAGTACCGGGCATCACCTCCATTTTATGGTTGTCGAGCAGTCCACACTGAATGAGTGCAAGTATTATTGTTTTGGCAGGGCTGTCGACATCACTTTCACCGATGTGAATATCAACTGGCACAATGCCACTCAAGGCGGTCGCCCCCGGCTTGAAAGCGAATCCAGGTGGTATGGTGGGCAGGGTCAGCGGCACTATGTGAGCGGAAATGGAAAACCTCAGCTGCCTTACGAAATAATTCTCTTCCCTGTTTTCAAGGAATCAACAAAATAAAAAGGTGGATTTGCCTTATAATCCCTTACCACAACCCCTTATAATTAGGGTTGGGATATTATATGACTGATAACACATCATTGACCTCACGTGAGACGGAGATTCTTGCCCTGATCGCCGTAGGAAAGGCAAATAAAGAAATCGCTGCTGATCTTTTTATCAGCGTTAATACGGTCAAGGTGCACGTATCCAACATTTTCCAAAAAATAGATGTCTCATCGAGAACCGAGGCAACCCTTTACGCCATAGAGAATGGAATTGTTCAATCTCCGGCAGCGACCAACACACAGCAAGAGGACACAGGCTCAGAAACGTCTGGGGTTACCTCTGAAATAATCATGGGCGAAAAGCCGCGCTGGTTGATGAAAAATTGGTGGGTCGCCGTTCTGCTGGGGTTCTTGTTGTTATTCATAATTATCCAGACATCCGTGCCATCATTATCATTTTTCAGAACCACACCAACACCAAACCCCTTTATTGAAGCTCTGAACCATGACCGAATGGAAGCAATTCAACCCATGGCAGACCCCCGTATCGGTTTTGCTGCCGTGATCAACGATGGTGCAATTTACATTATTGGCGGCAGGTCTAGTAACGAGACAGTTGGTTTGAGCGAAAGATATTTGATTGATTCTGACTCATGGGAATCGTTGCCCGGCAAACCTACCGCTGTTTCAAATGTCGAAGCGGTTTTCCTGCGAGGGGCAATCTATGTTCCTGGTGGAATTATGAGCAATGGCTCTGTTACAGACACCATGGAAATATTTGTTATTAATGAAAACAAATGGGAAGTCAGAGCTTCTGTCCCAGAAAGAATCAGCAATTATGCCCTGGCGACATTCGAGGGGCAGTTGTTCCTTTTTGGAGGCTGGGACGGCGCAGATGTGACTGACAGGGTTTACCGATATGATCCATCCCTGGACGAGTGGTTCCCCTGTGCATCGATGCCTACGGCAAGGATGAATGCCAGCGCAACTGTAATGGGGGGCAAGATTCTCGTTGTAGGTGGCAGTAATTTTGAAGAAGATTTTGCACACATTGAGGGTTACCAACCCAGTTTTGGCATGGATGATGGCAGTGAATGGGAAAAGAACGATGACCTCCCGTTTGACTGCGGTTTTTGCAGCAGCAACAGCCTCTCTGACCAGATGTTTGTAATCACAAATGACAGGATCTGGCAATTGTCGCATGGAACCCAGAAATGGTCTGAGATTCAGCTAAGCAAAGCTCAACAACTCCCCGCAAACGTTAGCAGCATAGTTAGCCCGGATGGATATCTTTACATATTCGGGGGAGTCACACCAGAGGAGACGCTCGCAAACCTGGCGGTGAAATACCGTGTGATTTATACGATCTCCATCCCGAATGTGATCAATGAGTAATGCTTAATAATTAAGGTAAGCTTGTTTCATTCCAATCCACATATATAAGCACTTCCCTGCTGTCCCAAAACCACGCGGAGTAAAGCAAGGTTTTAAGAAATGCTCGGTCTATCCTTGCTCGTTCTGAAAAACATCGAAAGAAATTGCCCGCACACAGTAAGCGACAGCCTTCCCCATGGACGCCCAGCGTGTGGGGTTGCCATACCGTCCCTGAACTATGCGGGGCTGTTGAATACGATGGACTTTAAAGAAAGCGGTAGATTGCCGCAATCTCCATATCCCCCTGTGATGACGACTGAAGGTTTGGTGGAATCATTCCCCTGAAAATTTAAAAAAAAGAGGAGACCTTGCGGTCTCCTCAATGTCTAGTCAATCAGATTACTGAATGGCGATACCAGAGTAGTCTTCTGCAACGGATGCCGCACCAACACGAGATTGGACACGAACAATCACAGCCAGTTGAGAACCAGCAGGTCCTTCAACGATTGCTGAGCCGCCAAAGGTGCCATCGGTGTAGTAGCCAAATTCAGCAGCGCCAACTACGCCAGCGTTTGAGTTGACTTTACCACCAGCGGGGATAGCATCAAGGGAATCAGTTCCAACCAAGGCACCAGCTTTGTCATAGTATTTGACTGTGACAGCACCAGCAGCCAAGTCGCCACCGACATTCTGGATCGCAATGTATGCACGTTGGCGAGTGCCATTTGCCCAGCCAGAAGTAGTCCAGCGGACGTAGGGAAGTGCAACTTTCGCAGCGCCGGAGTTGAATCCGAGGAAAGCGGTGGAGAGACCGCCGCCAAAGATCTTGCCCATGGCAACGATGTCGCCATCAGCGGTGATGACAGCAGATCCAATGTAGCCATCAGCATTCTCATCACAGGCATTGAAGGATTGCTTGGCACCAGCAGCCAGGGTCACAGGACCAGCAGTTCCGCCATCAGCATATTCGACGGTGACTTCAACATCGCCAGCAGTCGTATTCTGGACAGCGTAGGAAGAGGTCTGAACACCGTTGAATTTGCACAATGCAGAAGGCATGTAAATTTCGGTTGCAAAATCTGATGCACCTTCGAAAGCGTATGCTGCGGTTCCGGTGATATTGAGCTCAAGAGCGGATGCGACCACGGGTCCGGTTGAATAAACCTGCAGGGATCCATTGAAGCCAGCGGGGATAGCGCTCATAACGCCCAGGTCAAAATATTTGGTTGCATGGGCAGGAATGTCATTTGCCTCAACAGTGATCGGAGTGCCTGTAACAGGAACGAAAATCAGTTCGAAGTCAGCAGCTGTAGTACCAACGTTTTGAACAGAGACGATGGTGTTAGCGCCAAAAGTTGCCTTCAAAACAGTGGGGACCAGTACATAGTCGGAACCGCTGGTGAAGCCATTGGACATCGGGCGAACTGCTACACCGCTGCCGGCTTTTGGAACCTGGACCAGGGTGGAGACGAGGGGCTGGTTCGAGGACATAACTGCGGAGCCTTTGAAGCCATTCGCAATGTCGCCAACAGAACCAACATAGATTGAAGTACCTGCGAGGGGAGCTAAATCGGGCAGGGTGATCGGAATACCATTGGAATCAGATTCACCGTAGAAAACCAGGTTAATGGTTGCCGGACCGGCACCAACATTTTGGTAGGTCACGGAAGTGGTAAACTGAGTGTTGTACGCACCGGCTTGGGCAGATGTGAAGACACCTCCCATAAGCAGGGCGAGGACTAAAACGACACTTGCAAATTTGAATTTCATTTTACTTCTCCTGTTAAGATATAATGTACTTACGATGTTATTTTAGACTTTACCTGGAAAAAGACAATAACCCATTCGGATTATTTTGTTTTGAAAACGGTTTACAACAAACCAGGTGACTGAAAACTTATTGGAACTTAACCGCGAAATGGATTTTTGACCTAATGAATAAGAACTATATCCGCTTTTCCCTCCTGATTTTGACCGTCTGTGTCCTGATTTTTGCCGGCTGTCAACCTGCGAACGAGGTTGTACCGTCCCAGGAGCCCACGCTTGAACAGCCCCTTCCCACTTCAACACTTATTGAAAATAGTTTGCCGGTTATAATCTCGCCGGCAGCTGACATGACTGTAGTTTGCGGGCGTGTGGTTCACCCGGATGGCTCTCCGCTTAATAATTTAAACATCAGGTTAGCCGAAGTTTATTATGGGTCCCCCGGCGCTGAAGGAGCATTTGTCCTGGACACTGCTTCCAGCCCCAGCGCGATGACAGATGAGGATGGCTACTTTTGTACAACCGAAATAGTAGTGAGAGATTATGTGTTTATAATCGGCAACCCGGAAGAAAATTACGAAATTCACGCTGGCGAAGATGGAAAAGCAGTAGTTCTATCTCCAGCAGCCGGCGAGGTTTTGGATATGGGAGATATTGTTACTGAACTTGACCCTGATCTTTAAATAAATTTTCGTAAAGCGCAGCATGTTTCCTTGCTGCGTTTTCAATTGTCATACTCCGTGCCCAGCCATAAGACTGGGCACTTATGCTTTCATACTGTCGGGGGTCTGTGAAGGCTTGTACAATTGTATCCGCAAGATCTTCAGGCGATGCTGACTTGAAAAGCCAGCCGGTTTGCCCGTCGTCGATCAGTTCGTTATTGCCGGGTATCTCACTGGCAACCACCGGTACACCCCGTGCCATGCTCTCGATAATTACTGTTGGCAAACCCTCAACCAGCGATGGAAGCACAAAGAGGTCCATGCGCTCTAACCAGGAGCGCGGGTCTGGCTGATTTCCGAGCAGCTTGACGTAATTTTGTAAACCAAACTCCTCAATTTGCTTCTCGAGCATAGGTCGGTAGGGACCTTCTCCAGCAATGATCAATTCGGAATCCGGATGTTGCTTCAACACCCCGGGCATGGCTTCGATTAGAAAATGGAAGCCTTTACGTTCGATCAGCAGTCCGATTGCGCCGATTACTTTTCGGGAACTAACGGGATATTTCTTTACAGGTGCAGGTTCAAACCAAGCTTCCAGGATGCCATTGTGAACGACAAAAGCTTTTCTGCCGCTCCACCTTGTGCCGGGATAATCGTCAATGGTGTTTACGATGTTTTGAGAAACTCCAATCTGCAAATCTGTTTTCAGGGGAAACACATATTTGGAAAAAACTTGCCGCAGCAACCATGCCAGAGCGCCATCGCCCCATTCCTTGTCAATATGAGCTGTGCGTGAGGTTTTAGCAGTGTACCCAAATTTCCGTGCCCTGAGCGCAGCCAGCGTACCCACCTGGAAATGAGAATTGATTACGCAAATATTATTTTGAAGGCAATATTCAGCCAGTTGCGGTGAGTTGATTTTTGCGACTGTGTTTTTACCTTCGATGAAAACAACAGGTATGGACAGGCTTTCCAGCTCTGCCAGCTTCTGCTTTTCTATCTCAGTTCCAAAGCGATTCAAAATTCCGAGGCTGACCTGGATGCCCATGCGTTTCATAGCTTTGGTCAACTCAAGCCCGAACTTATCACTCCCGCCACTGCGGTTGCCGATGTCCAGACCTTTGATCAGCTGAAGAACCCGGATCTGCATTTCAGCCATTCTCCCCGGATTCCGCAAGCAGGGTCTCATACAATTTGAGGTAAGTTTTGGCAATTTCATCGATCGAGAATTGCTTAACCGCAAGTCTTCCTGCATTACTAATTTTTTGTCTTAGATGGGGGTTTTCGATCATTTCGTTTATTGCATCCGCCAGGGCGAGTGGATCTCCGCAAGGAACCAGCCTGCCATTAACCCCATCGGCAATCATTTCCCGCGTCCCTGCGATGTCTGTAGCCACCACTGGCAAACCGGCAGCCATCGCTTCCATGATGACCGTGGGCAATCCCTCCCACAATGAAGAAGAGACAAACAGGTCAAACCCTTGCAATCTTTCCTGTACATTTTTTACCTGTCCAGCAAATTCGACCTGACCCTCAAGACCACGCTGCCTGGTTTGCGCTTCCAACTCAGAACGTAATTCTCCGTCCCCCAGAAAGACCAGCTTAGTTTCCGAGTGACGCCCCAAGACCAGCGGCAAGGCTGCCAGCAGATGGGTATAGCCTTTCTGTTCAGCCAATCTACCAACAGTGCCAATGGTAAATCTCGGCTTTTTAGCTGTGATTTCCGGCAAAGGTTCAACACTATCTGGAAGCCTGATTCCATTGTAAGCAAGGATGGGTCGTAATTTTTTGCTGTGAGTTGGATATCGCTCCTTCAATTGGTCAACGATCGCACTGGAGACGCCTGCTTCCGCATCAATGCAGCGGGGATAGACAAAGTCAGAAATCGCTTGCTTTAACGTGCCTGAAAAGCCTGGCTCCCACTCGTTGATGTTATGCGCTGTGCGTACAACCACGGGGGTGCGCATCTTTCGCTTCGTCCAGATTGCTATATAGGTGCCCTGTTGAAAATGGCTGTGAAGAATATTGGGTTTTCTGGAGATTGCATATTCACGCAGTCTGATTGCGCCTGCAGATAAACTGCCCAAATTGTTTGGACCAGCCCACTCAGTTGCAAAGAACACATCAAGATCTTTCTGCTTCAACCTGCCGAGCCAATCAGTCTCTGCGGGGGTGTTCATCCTATAAAAAGCAAAAAGGTCAACTTTACAGCCCAAGCTAATTAACTGTTCACTCAGATCAATGCTGAAACGTTCCGCACCACCATTTACACCGCCAATATCAAGCCCTTTGATGATTTGCAGGACGCGAAGGTCAATCATTGTCGAATTCCTTCTTCAGCAGTCCAATTGCCCTGTCGGTTTCTTGTCGGGCGTGGGCGATGACAGCGGTTAGCTTTTTGCTTTTTTCGTTTCGATTCGCCCAGAGCATCTCCAGCTTCTTTCGTAAAGATGCTTCGCTCAGAACGGATATTTCGAGAAAATCGTCTTCAATCTGGAGAGATTTGACCATCCCCTGGGTCTTTGTGAGATAACCGATAAATAATGTGGGCACATTCATCCCGATTGCGTAGATGCCCGAATGCAGCCGGGTGGCAACGAATGCATCCATTTGTCCATAGCAAGCCTTGAGCATAGAAGGTGTTAATGTTTCATCGATATGGGATACATAAGTGCCCTGCGCACGTAAGTTATTGACCATCAGGGCAGTGGGAATCCCGTCAGTTTCCACCGAGGTAGGTCCAACCACCTGGTTAAAGAAAACAATTTGAACAGCATGTTTTTTGGAAAAACCTGCGAGCGCCTTTTCGACCACCGCATAGTAATTCTGCATTGCTTGCGAATCAAACGAACGGTTCATTCTGGATATCAAAGTGACACCTAATTTTGGCTGTTCCAGGTCCACTCCAGCATTCAATAATATTTCCGTTGCCTGGGCTGTTTCTGCTGCTGGCAAATTCAAGGCAAGATCGGGTGAATAATTCACTTTTTCCATCGGCAAACCAATTTCCTCAGCCAGTTCCATCGATTTATCATCTCGCAGATAAACCTGCCTTGCCTTCCCGAAAGCTTTTCGAATCAAAGCCCTTTCCCACCATCGTTTGAGTGGACCAATCGATTGGGGCAAAACAACCAATGGTTTTTTGTGTCGGTGTGCGAGCAAGGTTCCAGAGATGCTCACAGGGAAAGGCCAACCGAACCTTCCAGAGGAATAAAATTGGTTTCCGGGAACGCTCACAATCAGGTCTGCTTCCCGGTAGGCAGATCTCAAGCTGTCTACGCCTGGGTAGAAGCTGCGTCGTGAATTAGTATTGCCGAGCTGAAGGATAGTGAGCAGAAATTTTCGTAACTGTTGAGCAATTGAAGTGCCATCGTTCAAACCTGACAGCGACCAGGGAGAAGGAAGCGCAATGAAGCCGTTTTCGGTGTAGGTTGGTTCGTCTGGCCAATTTGCAGACACTTTAATCTCACAAAAGGGAAAAGCACGCATCAGAAACTCACGGGCGCTAATCAGCAGCCCCAGGTCACCGGCATTCATGGTTGAATGGAAGTTGACCAGCAAAATCTTTGGTGAAGGGTCAGATACTTTCGACACTTTCTTTCCTTGTATTATTCAGAGTTTTAACAGCAATTGTGCCATAAGAGACAAACAGAATAACCTCAGTCGTCAGGTAAACCGCCGCCGCCCCAAACTCAGCAAGGCGTGGGATCAGCACCAGGTTTAATCCCACATTAACAATTGCCGCTATAGCCTGTGGAATTAACCTGGATTTTTGTTTGTTAGCCGCAACAATAATGGCAGCAAACCCGAATTCAAGGCATTTCAAGAGCAGGATAGGGCTCAGCCTGACCATTAGATCGCCTGACACTGCATAGTCTTCACCCAGCAACAGGGCTGTTGCGGGTTTGCCCAAAAGAGCAATCGACAGGCTCATAATAACGCCAATAACCGAGAGTAGCAAGATCGCTTTCTTTGCCAGATCGACAAACTTGTCAGTATTGTTCTTGAACCAACGGCTTAGTGATGGGATAAAGTAGGTGTAGACCGCGTTTGGAATCACAAAAAGCGCGTTAATCAGGCTCAATGCCGGCGAGTAAACACCAGTGGCTACCTTGCCTTTAATGTTTGAAAGAATGACGACATCTGCTTGCATATAGACTGTCGCCAGGAGATCAGAAATGGCAAAGCTCCTGGTCTGGCTTAATATCTGTTTGATGTTCGAAAGCGAATGATCCCCCAGCCTGGGCTTCATGATGACTACAGCTGTGAAAGCAAAAACGAGTGAACAAAGAGCCCGCCATCCAGCAAACATGAGGATGTTTCGATTTCCAATCAGGATCAAAACGATCAAACCGAGCAATTTTAATCCTCTTGAAAGCAGGATGAGCAGCGAGTACTGCCTGATCTTTCGTTCGATGTTGAAGACCGCCAGCGAGGAGACAAAAATCGCATCAAACCAGACATCCATGATACAAACCGTCAGCAGTCCCATTGGGTAAAGATCTGGTCTGAGGTTTGTGGCAATAACAAATAGTAATACTGCCCACACGATTCCAGCTGCAGCCTTGGTCAGCAAGACATTGCTGAAAGTTTTGCGTAAATCCTGTGAAAGAGCACCCTCCCGCAGCAGCCAGGTATCCAGCCCTAAGTTAAAGGCAATCGCTGTTAAGCTCGAAATGGCAAAAACCGAGGTGTAGCCGCCGGATACTTGAGGACCAAAGTATCGTGCCAACAACAGCGAAAACAGCATGACCATCAGCTGAGCCAGAGCTGTTGAGACGGTATAACCCGAAAAAGAAACGCCTTGTCTTCGCCAGTTAGTGCTTGTCAGCATTATATTAAGGTCTCCAGGTGTTCACGAAAAGTTTTGCCAAGTGCTGTGATGGAGTAGTTTTCAACAAAAGCCTGCCTGGCATTCTGACCAATTTGTTCAACCAGGACTGGATTTTCTTTCAGGTATAAAATCGCCTCAGCAATTGACTCACCAGTACGCTCACACATCTTCAGTTCCACTTCATCGGTGAACTGATGACTGATTGCCGGGCTGGTACCTGCGATTACCACTTTCGCGCAAGCCATGCATTCGTAGATTTTGTTTTGAACGGTCATCAGAGATTGGGGCGTGCTGCCAAAAGCTCCCAGGCAAAGGTCTGCCCTGCCGATTTGCTCTACCAGTTCCTCCTGGGAGCACCAACTAAAAAAGGTTACGTTTTCCAGGTTCTTCATTTCCACCTGCTGAAGGATCCTGGCTTTTTCGGGACCCTCTCCGATGAAGAGGAATTCGATTTCATTGCTGGATGCCAACAACTCGATCGCCTCAATGATAAGATCGAGCCCGTGATTGGCAATAAATGTGCCGTAATACAATATCCGAAACTTATCTTTGAAAATTTCGGTTTGATCTTTTGGTTTAAAAATATTATCGTCGGCACCAATCGGAACGAGTTTGAACCGCTCTGTCTCGATCCCATAGGTTTGGTGAAGCCACTGAACATATTGAGGGGTGTCCTGGATCAAAAGGTCGGGAATATCCAGCGCCTTTTTTTCAGCGCGCTTGATGAAATTGACTGCAGAGTGCTGTGATCCTTCCAGAAACCTCTCAGCTGACGCCACCAGGTAAAGCGACATTAATACATCCAGAACCAGCGGTTTTCTCGTGAAAAAGCAAATGATCCGGGCAAGAAACACATCGAACTGACCGGGATAGCCAAGAACCATGACATCAAACTTCCCGATGGAAAAGCTCTTAATAATCAGTTTTGTATAAGCCTTGATAACCCTCCACCAGAACTTCGGACTGCGCCAGCCTCCGGCAGTCACGTTTTCACGGTCCTCAATGCTGTGCCAAAGGTTTTCATGGCAGATGGTCACATCTACACCGGCACTCTTCAGCGCGGCGATCAAAATCTTATTCCGGTTGTATTTTGCACGATAAGTGCCAAAATAGCAGACTCTCATAGAACAGTTACTTTCCACAAGTTTGATATATTTCTACCCCATCCAGATCGTAGATTAGGTTTGCACCCGGGTTTCCTGCAATGTTTTCGGCAAAATCAGGGCTGCCCATGGGTTGCTTCACGCCAGAATAGAGGTGTGTGATCCCATAATCGCAGAGCACCTGGAGGTTGACCGGGTCTTCATAAATTACACCTGAGATATGCGCCTTGTTTAAGAAGTCCTGGTCTTTTTCATCCAGCCCGGATATCAATGTGAGTGTGGTTGTTTTCCGGTTTCCATAATAAGGCAGCCAATAACCGGCGTCTGTCCCGAAGGGCATGGCAGGGTTAATAAAATTCAGATTCACTCCGAATACCGCATCTTCGGGAATATTGGTCCTGACCCATTCCATTGCCACCTGGTCTTCCGGGGTCATAAATGCCCGCTCAAGTTCGAAATCACGAATGCGGACCGGAACGAAAAGCACCGCGGCTGCGATGGTCAGGATCATCACCAAATTTTCAACTTTGGTATAAGCCTTTTCGGGTATAAACGAGGCAAGGCTCTCAACAAGCAAGCCTGCGCCAATGGAAATCGGCAAATAAAACGCCAACACGATAGCTGTGACGTTTGTAAACGCCAGCACATAGATGTTCAGCCTGTATGCGTTTGCAAACAAAACCAGGAATGCGACCCAGATTATTGTAAAAATACCTATCAACCTGGTCTTCGAGCGCAATAAAGCCAATAAGCTCCCCATCCCCATAACAACGATAAGCCAACTGGATTCCCGGAAGATCCTCATCGTATCGCCATCTCCCTCAGAATAGTAGGCTGCGTCTTCCAGCTTTCTTCCAGACGGTTCAACCGTCTCGCCTGGCAGCCTGACATCGAGATAAGCGCTCAATCCGGGTAATAATGCGGGCAGGATAATAATAAATACAAGCAAGCCGGCAAGAATTATTTGAGTTAGGGTTGTCAGTCTTGCTTCCTTTGGTTTAGACCTTATCGCCAGCTCATATACACCAATGATCAGCAGCAGGGGAAGCAAAAAACCGGCTACCCTGAAATGGGTCAGACAAACACCTGAGATTAGTAAGACCGCTTCGATGACAGGGGCGCGGAAAATTCGTTTTAAGAAAGGACCTTTTTCTGTCGGGCTTGAAATAGTGTCCCAAAACACTATGGCGGATGGAAGCAGAATTATTTGCGATGCCAGCTGCGTAAAGCGACTCCAGTTGATAAACCAGGATGGATATGGTGAAAGCAATCCCGCGGCTAACATCCCGATGATCGCAGCCGGTCGGGAGACTTTTTCATCTAATACGAGGAAACCCCCCACGCCGCAAATACCACTCAAAAACTGGCTCATCCATAAAACAGCCTGGTCAGACCCAATCCCTGCCAGCAGTTTTAACGGTGCAGTCAGCCCATAAAAACCAAGGTGGTAGTGATCCAATGATGTCGTGCCAAATGGCTGCATGGTGAACGGAAGCACCCCTCGCGTGGAAGTCATTTCTGTAATTAGCACATGATGGAGTCCGTCATCACCTGCAAGGTAGGGATATCTATAAGCGATGTAAAAACGTGTGAGCAGCGTCAAAGCCAGGATAGACAGTGTCAGCCAACCCCATTTGCCCAGGCTAAAATGCTCTTTCCACTCTTTATGCAGCCTCCAAACGATTATTACGGCAAAGAGGATCAATAAGAAAATTAGTTTGGAGGAGCCAATGCGGATATCAGCTGACAAAGTGCGGACAGAATAGTACAGCACCGGCCAAAAGGCGACCCCCAGGCTGGCAGCAAGAAACCAGCGCTGCAGCGGGTTCCAGCGGCGCCAATAGCCCGTTACTGCCAATAGCGCCCAGCCCGGGAGCAGAAGCAGTAAGAACATGAGCACAACTGATTTAATTTCAACCCACGGCATAGCCAACTCCATCTGAATAATACCTCATATGTCTTCGCCTGAAGCGGGCTTTTCAATCAACCAGACGCTGACTTCGTCGTTGAAGTATAAGCGGGTGAGACCCTGGCAAGCTGCCAGCGCATCCTGTTGCAGACCACCAGTTCCCCTGCGTATGTAGGCATAGTTTAGGTCGGCTTCTTCCACCAGCCGCCAAAAGTCCTTATCACAAGTTGTGACGCTGCTGGCACGGGCAGCCCAATCGGTCCACGTACCTGAGGTGGTTTCATCCAGTCCATACGGATAGAAAGTCGTCGGTGCCAGGCTCCAGCGTCCGGCGGTGGGCAGCAACCAACCGCCGCCATCGGCGCCCCGGTACATTCCGTAGCCCCAGGAAGTCGTGTTGACAAAGAACCGGGCATCCTGCGGGGTGTGCCGCTTGACCCAATCCAGCGCTGCCGCATCGCCTTTGTTTACTAAAATCGTGCCGTCGTTGACAGCATCGGCATTGCTCCAGCCACCCCAGCCAAGCAAAGCCAGCACCAGGAGCAAAGCCACGACAGCCAGTTGTTTTTTCCATTTCACTTTTGAGGCAAGAAAATCAAAGAGCCAAACCAAAAGAGCCGCGCTCAAAACAGCGAGCGGGATGAACAGCACCAACCCGAAATAATCACTGCGTAAACTAAAAATCGTGATGCCAAGCGGCACAGTGAAAAGCGCTACCAGCAAAGACCAAAGCCCAAATTTCCGCCATTCGGGCTTGAAGAACGACCAAATCAAACCAATCAGGGCTAACCCCAAAAGCCCATAAGCCACTTCAGGTCCTAGCACGCTACGCAAATAATCAATCTGTGCCGGGTTAAGTTCAAGCGATCCTTCCGGGACAAGTACTGAAGTGCTCACAAAAGAGGCAGAATAACGCAAAACACGAATATACCAGCGAAAACTAACCACCAAACCCAGAACCGAGGGCACCAACAGAATAAGCAAGCTTTTCCATTCAGCTTGCTTTGCCTTGATGCTGTTGATCAACCATTCGAGACCGATAATCACCAGGTAAAGTCCCAGCAGAAACGCCGCCAGGTAGTGGCTTAGCAAGGCTGCGATGGTCAACAAAAACAAGCCAACCCCATGCCACCATTTCATAACACTTTGTCGCAGACTTTCTGCTTCCGCGATGGCAGCAGGCAAGACCAACACTCCGACCAACAGCGTGTAACGTCCCCAGCTGAGGTAGTAGCCAGGCATTTTGGTGACAAAAGTGACAAAAAACGCTGCCAGCAAACCAATCCGCCAATCTTTGCCAATTGCTTTTGCCAGAGCATAGATAGAAACGCCAACGCAGGCATTCATCACTTGCCCCAACACCAGAACCGCCTGCTCGGGGGCTAAGCCGCTTAATACGGAGAAAAGAGCGGTGATTATATGAAAAGAAAAATGATAATAGAACGGACCCGGCAAATAAGGCTCAAGTGTGCTCGGCAGCCCACCGCCTTCAATGATTTTGCGAATGATCAAGGTGTGATGCTGCGAATCGACCCAATTGGGAAAAACCAAATCCCTCGCCTGCCAGTTACGCCAAACCACAAAGATCGCCAAAACAACCAGGGCGATGAGCCAGGTCTTGTTGAAGGCAGTCTTCCAGGAGTGGAGCAAACCGACAAGCACCAAGCCAAAGCATAAACTCAGCAACAGCCCAATCGCAAACGGGGTAAAGGTAAGTCTGAGCGCATAGAATATTAGCGAAACCAGGGTGATGAAGCCTGCACTAATTCCAAAAATGCGCGCCAGGGCTTCGCCTCCGTCCTGCTGGTGGTCTCCCAGCCACAGCCACCACGCCAGACCCGGCAAACAGAGCGCCGCAATCGCCAGGGCTATGCCCACAGCCTGACCCCCGTCTTATCCGGCAATTCAGCAAGCAGTTGTGCGACTGTTTTGTTTGAAACCGGGTGCACCCAGTCTGGAGCAATCTCTTTCAAAGGCATTAAAACAAAAGTCCGTTCAGTCAACCTGGGGTGCGGAATCTGCAAACGGCTGGCGTTTCTGATCAGGTCATCATAGAAAAGAATATCAATGTCAATCAGCCGTGGTCCAAAGCGAAAACTCTCCACCCGACCGAGTTCAACTTCTATTTTCTTGAGATAGTTCAATAATCGCAAAGGTGTCAGGTCGGTTTGAACTTTAAGCACCTGGTTCAAAAAATCGGGCTGTTCAGCATAACCCCAGGCGGCAGTTTCATAACGGGAAGAGCGTTCACACAGACACATTTTTCGCCCAAGCATTTCAATCGCCCGGTCCAGGTTCTTTTCCCGCTCGCCCAGGTTAGTACCGAGCCCGAGGAAGGCGATGCTCATGCCACCCCGCTTTTGACAATATCGATCAAATCTGCCAGCAGACCGAAAGCAGTCGTCTTGGGGCTTGGGTCAGATTCGAGAATGCCCAGCCCAGGCAGCACGTCCAGCTCGAAACTGACATAGGAGGAAGTTCCATCCACTGAATAAAGCGGCGAATCCGAACCCACCATCTCTGGTTTTACGCTGACATGGTAACCATCGTTTTGCCAACCGCCTTTGCAAATCAGCTTCCAGCGCTTTCCCTGTGCGTCTGCTGACCTGACCATCTCAGGGGTGATACCTCTTATCCCGGTTGGCTGCACATCCATGGGGGTCAGATTTTGCCCCATCAGAACGTTTGAGAGCGCAGCCACCTTAATGGCGGCATCCCAGCCATCCACATCGTTACTCGGATCAGTCTCGGTGATGCCAATCGAAGCGCCGTAAACGATTGCCTGTTCGAGGGACTCACCGTCGCGCATACGGTCGAGTAACAAATTGGTGCAGGAGTTGAGGATGCCATAAAATCCGAGCAGTTTCGCGCCAGCCAGCGGACCACGGAAGAGCGAGAAGATCGGCGCACCGTCCAACACCGCAGACTCAAAGCGAAAAAGCTTGCCATGCTGACCGGTCAGTTCGGTAAGTTCACGAAAACCATAAACAACCGGACCTTTATTAGCGGTAATCAGGTTTAGCCCGCGCTTCGCAGCCGCGCGCAGGTAGTCTAATGCAGGCAAGCCTGAGCGCGGATTCACAGGGGTGGTTTCAAACAAAATTTGAGCGGGCACTTTCTCGATAAAGTCGTATGTGTCTCCGCGAAATCCGCTCTTATCCAATCGTGAGAGATTTATTGGCATGTCTTTATCGAGCATGGAAAGCAGTGCTGATTCCTCAACGCCACCCGGATCAACACAAACACCGTGGCTTTGGGTCGCGATAGCGGTGATTCGAGGGCTAAACCCGAAATCATCTTCCAATTCTGGTTTCTTCTCGATTAATAAGCGGGCAAATGCCTTGCCCACATTCCCAAACCCAAGCAACGCCAGGTCAACGGTCTTCATCGCAAATACTCTTTTTTCATCGTTCCGCAAATGAAGCCTCCCCGCAGCAAGCTGCGGGGTATCCAGCTTCTATCCTTTTCTTTTACTAAAATAATTTAAGCTGCCCATCTCTATGGATCCGCTTGTATTCTTCTTCTTTTCCTTGCTCTTCCACAT
>Ga0209510_1000950_pt1 | contig 35881 bp, 28 predicted proteins | sample BiotimSIPDNA_FD_185749 | JGI IMG/M metagenome (GOLD analysis project Ga0209510, IMG submission 185749) | Anaerobic biogas reactor microbial communites from Washington, USA - Biogas_R1 time_0 SIP DNA (SPAdes) (version 2) | ecosystem: Engineered > Bioreactor > Anaerobic > Unclassified | place...
ATTAGGGATTGCCTGTACTTCATGTCTTGTGTTATCTTATTCATGCAGGGATAGGCACTTCCTTTCGGCTAAAATTTTGTGTGGTAACTTTATTCTAACCGATGTGCTCTATTCCTGCTCGTTTTTTTCTCCTTACTGTCCAATATGTATTGTAACCCTACATGTAGGCGCTATTGCATAGCCGTGGTTTAATTGACAAGTATAACAACAGGGTGTAAAATAAAATAACCAAATTAAGGAGATGATGTTATGCAATACTTGCCTTATATTATATTGGCGGTTGCTTTTATGATTGTGGTTTGGGCGATCGGGGCTTACAACGGCTTTGTCAAACTGCGCAATAAGATTGAAGAAGCCTTCTCGACCATGGATGTATACTTGAAAAAAAGATACGATCTGATTCCCAACATCGTTGAAACGGTCAAAGGCTACGCCAAGCACGAATCGCAGACACTCGAAAATGTCATTGCGGCCAGAAACAAGGCGGCCGGAGCGACTTCGCTTGAGGGCAGGATTGAAGGCGAAAACGCGTTGCAGGGAACCTTGAAAAGCCTGTTCGCCCTCGCGGAATCATACCCGGATTTAAAAGCGAATACGAATTTCATCAACCTTCAAAACCAGTTGACTGAAATGGAAGGCGAAATAGCAAACTCCCGGAAATATTACAATGCCGTTGTGAAAACGTTTAACACCAAAGTCGAGGTGTTCCCCAGCAATATAATTGCCGGCCTCTTTAAATTTTCAAGAAAGCCTCTTTATGAGGTCGATGACGCGGAAGAACGCAAAAATGTGAAAGTCCAGTTTTAAAGAACCGCTTTCGCTGCCGGGGGAGAACCTTACGGGAGGAGTTGGTTATGTGAAAAAAACGGTATCGGCGGCGTTCTGCGCGCTTTTTACAATCATTTGCGTTCTCTCAGTGTCATTGACCGTCTTCGCGCAAGAAGACAAAGCAATGATCACCGAGAATTTCAATGTCGACATAAAAGTGTCGAAAGACAAGGTGTACGATATAACGACTACTATAAAAGTCCGGTTTTTGGAAGACCGCCACGGTATCATCTACTATTTTCCGTACAAAGGTGAAATCGCCAGGGAGATAAACGGCAAGGAAGTTCGCAATAAATACCGCAATCGTATTTCGAAAATAAATGTTGAAGGCTACAAGTATTCCGCCTCCCGTGAAGCCGGTAATGTCGTTATCAAAATCGGCGACGAAAACGAATATGTGAAGGGCCTTCATACTTATGTCATTCATTACCGTTGCACGGTTCCCGACGATAACATTGCCGAAATGGATGATTTTTATTGGAATATCTTTCCGTTGGACTGGCCGACTACCATCAAAAACGCGGTTGTCACCGTTACCATGCCGAAGAAGTTTGACGCCTCAAAAATGAAGTTCATCGGCGGCTCCTATGGGCAGGTGATTGAAAACCCGATGCACTACAACACCGACGGTATCAAAATTACCTCCACGCTTAAAAAACCGTTGTTGCCGGATGAAGGCGTTACATTGCGTATAACCGTTCCGGAAGGCTATTTTGAGGGTGAAAGCACCTCAACGGCTTCACTTGTCCTGATGATTGTGATGATGGCGGGCAGTTTTGCCGCCATTGTGGTTTTGTGGGTGAAATTCGGCCGAAGTGAAAAATTGATTCCGGTTATCAGTTTTTACCCGCCGAAGGGCATGACCAGCGCCGAAACCGGTTACATCATCGACGGGACGGTTGATAATAAAGATTTGATATCCTTGCTTTTGTATTGGGCTTCAAAGGGTTATATCGCGCTCTACCAAACGGGCAAGAACAATTTTGACATTATAAAACTGCAGAACCTGCCCCCCAATGTCAGAACCTATGAAAAAACGATGTTTCGGGGCCTGTTCAAAGATAGAGAAAGGGTATCCACGGAAGAACTCGCTTACAAGTTTTACAACACGCTCGACGTGGCGAAAACCATGCTGATTAAGCATTTTACCGTGAAACCCTCGAACCGGATCTACGAAAAAAAATCCGTTATCGCCAGGTATATTTCTTCCGTTCTGCTTATTGTGCCCGCCGCCGCGTATTCCCTTATAGGCCTTTATACTATCATTGCCGATGGTATCTATTTCTTCGCGGCGATAGCGGCGTTGGCGGCGCTTCTTATCTGCTCCGGCGCGATAATTTCGTTATACGATAAAAGAAAAGCAATGAAAAAACTTTCGTATACTGTGGCGATGGCAGGACTGGCCGTTGTTTCGGCGGCTGCCGGAATTGGATTGCTTGCCTTAGGTTATTTTGTGATTAAAAACCTTCTTTTAGCCGTGGTGGCAATCGCGTTAACCGGTATTTCAATTACCATGAGTATGGGCATGAAGAAAAGAACGAAACAGAGCAATGCCTGGATGCGCGAGATACTCGGCTTGAAGAACTTTATCGAAGCGGCCGAATTGGAGCGGCTTGAACTTTTGGTGGAGGAATCACCGGATTATTTCTATGATGTATTGCCGTTTGCCTATGTGTTCGGCCTGACGGATAAATGGGCCAAAAAATTTGAAAACATCGCCTTAAGGCAGCCGGAGTGGTACTCCGCTTCACCCGGAAGCATGGCCGCGGGGTATTTCAACGCCATGATATTTACCAACGCGCTCAATCACGGCATGGCTTCCGTTCGAAACAGTATGGAAATACGGCCTGCTCCCAAAAGCGGCGGTGGCTTCAGCGGCGGCGGTATGGGCGGCGGAGGCTTCAGCGGCGGCGGTTTCAGCGGCGGCGGCATGGGCGGCGGCGGCGGCGGAAGTTGGTAAAACCAATTGTTCTTGAAAGGCGGTAGTTGAATGTCTGAAATTCGGCCTGTTAAAAACTGGTATAAGGAAATGGTTGTCTACCAAATTTGGCCGCGCAGTTTCTGCGACGGCAACGGGGACGGTATCGGCGACCTCAAAGGCATTATTTCCAAACTGGATTACATAAAAAGCCTCGGGGCGACGGCCATTTGGTTTTCGCCTCTTTACAAATCCCCCCAGAAGGACTACGGCTACGATATTTCGGATTACCGGGACATCGCTCCGGAATACGGCACGCTCGAAGAGTTTAAACAATTGCTTGATACAGCCCATGCAAAAGGCCTTAAAATTATTATGGACCTTGTCATCAACCACACCTCCGACCGGCACGCCTGGTTTCTCGAAAGCAAGAAAAGCAAAGACAACCCCTATCACGACTACTATTTTTGGCGCAAAGGCAGAAAAGGGGGCAAAAAGCCCCCCAACAATTGGCTGGCGACATTCCCCGGGCCGGGTTGGGAGTATGATAAAAACCTGGACGAATGGTATCTGCATCTGTTCGCTGTTGAGCAGCCCGATTTGAACATGGACAATCCGAAAGTCCGGCAGGAAGTCAAAGAGATTATGCGCTTTTGGCTCGATATGGGCGTCGATGGTTTTCGCGAGGATGTCATCACATTTATATCGAAAAAGGAAGGGCTGCCCAACGGCTTGCCTTTGCCTGCCGCCAGGGGCATCGAAAACTATGCCAACGGGCCGCATATTCATGAGTACTTGATGGAGTTTCAGAACGATGTCCTTTCAAAATATGACTGTATGACCGTCGGTGAAGCGCCGATGATGAATCCGAAACTGGCGTTGAAATACATCGCCGAAGGCGAAAACCAGCAGTTGAATATGATGTTTCACTTTCAGCATATGGAAGCCGACTGCCTGTTCATCGAATGGATCAGACGCCCGTTCAGCTTAAGAAAACTAAAAAAGGCTTTTACACGCTGGCAACTGATGCTTTACGGTAAGGCGTGGAATACCTTGTTTCTGGAAAATCATGACCGCCCGCGCATTATCGACCGGTACGGCAGTTTGGAATACCGCGTTGAGAGCGGAAAAATGCTGGCGGCAATGTATTTTTGCCAAAGCGGCACACCGTTTATCTATCAGGGGCAGGAAATCGGCATGACAAATATCCGCCTGCCCGAACTCGATATGTATGAGGATATATCCACGATCAACACCTACAAACTGTTCCGGAAACTCGGCTTTAAACACGAAACGGTCATGAAAATCGCCATGGGCGCTTCACGCGACAACGCGAGAACGCCGGTGCAATGGACAGGCGGCAAAAACGCCGGGTTCACCGACGGCGAAGAAGCGTGGTTTCACATTAATTCAAACTACACCGAAATCAATGTCGAAGCCGCCGAAAAGGATGAAAACTCACTGTTGTGGTTTTACCGCAAGTTAACAAAACTGCGCGGCGAGAATCCGGTTTTCATTTACGGCGACTACAAGGAACATTACAAAAGAAGTAAAAAGTTGTATGTTTATGAGCGCAACTACGAAGGCAAGCGGCTCCTGGTCGTCTGCTCTTTTGTGAAAGAACCCGTCGATTTCAAATCGCCGGAAGGGTTTGACCTAAGCGGGGGAGAGCTGATACTATCGAATTACCCTGTCGATAATCCCGGGGATAACCGCTTTGCCACAAAACCCTATGAGGCGCGGGTTTATCTTTTCGGTTGAGGCATACCCTATGACAATACTGCGGTTGCGGGCGGGCGTATGCCCGCCCGTTACTATTTTGTGAATTGTAATTCCCGCTGAAGCGTGATAGAATAAAGGCGTCAGGTTCCGGAAGATAAAAAAAAGGCGGTGTTCGTGTTGAAAAACAAATTAAAAGCCATACTGTGCCTCTTGATGGCTTCTGTGCTGGTGCTCCCGGTTATTCCCGTCGCCCTTGCGGCAAGGGAAACGGATATTGCTCTGAATTCATACATTCCGATGAATTTAAAAATCACCATGAATCAGGAAAAATACGGTTCTTTGGGAATGGCGAAGATCAGAATTTCCGTTGCCAATATGGGCACGGAAGGCATTGAAAACCTAAGACTCGAAAACGTCATGCCTGAGACACTCATGGTATTCGGCTTGGGTGATTTAAAAACCGAAACCGCGGTTCTCGCCCCGGGGGAATCCTTAACGGTATCTTTTGAAGCCTGTCTGAATCCGGCTAAGGTGAAACTCAATTTCTTCACGAAACTGTTTTTAAATATTAAAATCGGTTTTAAAAAGGCCGGTTATTCCGACGAGGGCGCGGGTACGGGGAAACCGGTCTATACGCCGGGTGAATTTGACGCGCTTTATGAAGCGGATAACAGCCTGCAGTTTGGAAAAACAACAGTAAACCAAAAAATCAGAGTAACGTGTTCTGTGAATAACGCCGGCTTCGTTCAAAGCAGCGTGAAAGACGCCGTGACCGGAGCGAAAATCGCCGGGGCTGAAGTCACCGCTTACCAGACAAGCGCCGCGCTTGCGGCTTCCGGTAAGGTAACAAGAACGGCGACGGACGCAAACGGTGATTTCCGATTCACACTCCCCGCGGGCACATATAACATGACCGTGACCAAAGCAGGGTATGTGTCCGTTATCCGGTATGCAGTCACTGTCGCGAAAAAAAACACCGTCAGCCTACCCTCGTTTATCATGGTGCCCGGCTCGATTTCCACAAGCGGCCAGGCGGGGGGAACCGTCCGTAATGCCTTGACGAACAGCCCGGTTTCGGGCGTAAGCCTCAAATTCCGCCCCGGCTGGAACAATAAAACGGGCAGCGTCGTCATCAATTCCGGCGGTACCGCCTTAACCGTGTCGACGAACGCGTCGGGAGTTTATTACGGTACCCTTCCGTTAGGCAATTATACGGCTGAACTGACAAAAACCGGCTTCTCGAAAACCTATTTCAACCTTTACGCGAGCAGCGGGGGAGACGGCTGTCTAAACCAAAATACAACGATCACTCCATCTTGAATATAAAATAGCGGGCAGGTTGGCCCGCTTTCTATTAAACCGGTTTTACCGGTATACGCCGAACTTGTGCGCCGCGTTGTACATCGCGATCAAATTCTCCGTGGGTGTGTTATCCTGTATCGCGTGCGTGGGGGCGAAGTGGTAGCCGTAACCGTCCATCATGATTTCCAGTGTTTCCTTGATTGTGTTGACCGTGTCCTCCGCGGTGCCGTATGCCAAAGGCCCGGCCGTTGAAATACAGCCCCTGAAAGAAAGCCTTCCGCCGAAACGTTCCTTCAAATACCGCGGGCTCATATTCGCGGCTTCCGGCTGCAGAGTGTCGACCCCGCGAATACCCATTTCGATGAAATCCTCATATGCCCAAGACGAACTGCCGCAAGTATGTATCATAACGGGCAACCCGTAGGCTTTTGCCAGGTCAACGAACCGTTGGTGGCGCGGTTTGAATACCTTCCGAAACAAGTCAAGGCTGATCATCGGGGAGTGCTGCGTACCCAAATCCTCGCCCAGCCACATAAAATCGATTCTGCCTTTATACAATTCCAATGTTCTTTCCATGACGGCGAACTGCATATCGATTCGCCGGTCGATAAACGCGAGCGCCGCTTCGTTTCCCGTGGCGAGATGGACGAGGATATCCTCCATGCCCATAATCCGGCCGTTGGAATTGATAATGTCCGGCACGCCGGCGCCGCCGATAAAAACGGCATAATCTTTATGCCTCTCGAGTTGCTCCGCCACCGCTCCGTAGTTAAAGCCGTCCGGGTCCGGAACGGGAAAACCGGCAATCGTTTCATCATCGGCGTTCGCGAGCGGAAAATCACAAAAATCCCAATAGCCGCCGGTATCATGCTCCACCCATCGTGTATAACAGCCCTCGAGGTTGTCGACCCTTCTGTTTGGCAGCGGTTTGAAAAGGCAGGGACCTGTATAAGGAGCGCCGATATGCCGGTAATCCACACCGAGCGTCCTGTTCACTTTCTCGCCGTTGCCGTCGGGAATACCGAGAGCTTTCGCGAAACGCGTATGAACCCCCTGGTTGGCGTCGTAACCGATGGTCACCCGGTCGGTTTTTTCCAAGTTAAAAGTCTTCAGCACCCGTTGTTTGGCCGTCATGGTTTCCCGGGCTCTTTTTATCACGATGCGCACCTCCGCTTGTTGGAATTATAACATAGGGCGGTAAGCGCGGCAATACGGTTAACAACAGAATAAAACGGCCGTAAACGCCTGCCTTGCGCTTACGGCCGTTTCACACAGATAACTATTTCACGCCTTCAAAGCATTGATCGATATGCTCCTTCGGCATCTGTTTTTTATGAAGCAGTTGAACAGCCACCGTTACAAAAACCGAAACCGAAAGGGCGATAATGATCGGGTCCACAAACTGAAGCATTTTTGAATTGCTTACCAGAGAGTTATCGCCGGTCAGGAGTTTGCATATTTTCATAGCGGCCGATTCCTTTGTGTGGATAAACATCATCCAGAAAAGGCTGGTAGCAAAACCGGCGATCATCCCCGATACCGCGGCAGCTTTTGTCATCTTTTTAAAATACAAAGCCCCCACGTACATCGGCAGGAAGGCGGCGGCGCAAAGACCGAAGAACAAACCGGTGCTGATAGCAATGGAATCATTCCAGACCTTTGGCAGCAGGTAGGCCATAAAAATGGTGTAAATAATGGCGATAATCATCCCCGCGCGCGTAATGAGCATGGCTTTTTTCTGGTCGACGTCATCCCTGCCCAAAAGGTCTCTCCCGATAGCGGTCCCTATTGTAGTAAATTATTCCGGTTGCTTTGTCAACATGTATTTCAGACAAAACACGAAAAACCTTTTGACATTTCCCCGGGATAAAGTAAAATGGTAGTAATAAGCAAATCGGCGAGGTGGATCGATGATAACTCTTCGGGAATCAAACGGAAGGCTTTGTGTTTTGTTAAACGGCTCGCCGGCATTCCGGTTTGAACGCGAGGCGGTTATCGCCATTGTCGGAACGGGTAAAGCCGAATACAAAATGAACCGCGGCAGTTTCCGTTTTAAAGAGAAGACTGTTGAAAAGGCCGCTTTGTATGCCGGTGAGCAGAAATGCGAAAACGGTGCCGGCTCAATCGTTTTAAAAACGCGAAGCGGAGAAGTTGTGTTCAACCTTGTTGTCAAGCCTAACGGCGATACGGTTCGTTTTCATTTGGAACCGTTAACAACAAACGATTACAACCGGTTGACCTTCAGGCTGCCGGCGAAAGCGGACGAGCATGTCTACGGCTGCGGGGAGACCTTTACGAAATTTGACCTTCGTGGCGAAAAAGTCCGAATCTGGGTTGCCGAACACTCGAACGCCCTGCGCATCGCGAAGAAGATCGCTAAGGAAAAACTCCGCGGCAAACGGCCGGAAAAGATCCGGGCGTTTTCCGAATACGCATCCTATTACGCCCAGCCCACGTTCGTTTCGAGCAACGGCTACTTTTTGCATGTGGACAGCCCGGCCTATATGGACTTCGACTTTACCCATAAGGACTGTCACGAAATTACTGTCAGGGATTTCGGCGACGTTGTCATCGGTTTCGCCGATGGCTATGAAGGCCTTCTTGAGAGCCTGACGGGGATACTGGGGCGGCAGCCGGAACTGCCGGAATGGGTCTTTGACGGCGCCATTCTCGGCATTCAAGGCGGCACCGAAAAGGTAATCGAGAAGTTGGAAAAGTCGGCAAAGCACGGCATGAAAGTGGCGGGGGTTTGGTGTCAGGATTGGGAAGGCGCCCGGACAACCTTTGTCGGCAAACAACTGATGTGGAACTGGGAATGGGACCGCGAGTGGTACAAGAATCTTGACCGGGCGCTCCCGGAACTGAAAGCGAAGGGAATCCGATTCCTCGGTTACTGCAATCCGTTTTTGGCCACCGAAAAGAATTTGTACAAGTACGCCGCTTCAAAAGGTTATTGCGTGAAAGATAAGAACGGAAACGATTATCTCGTAAAAATTACGACTTTTTCCGCCGCTATGGTCGACCTGACCAATCCGGATGCCTACGGTTGGATCAAATCCGTCATTAAGAAAAACATGATCGAATTCGGCCTTGGCGGTTGGATGGCCGATTTCGGCGAGTACCTGCCGACGGACTGTGTGCTTTACAGCGGGGAATCCGCCGAAACGATTCATAACACCTGGCCGGCTCTTTGGGCGAAGGCCAACCGGGAAGCGGTTGAAGAAAGCGGGAAACTCGGCGAAGTGTTCTTCTTTACAAGAGCCGGGCACACGGGCACCGTGAAATACTCCACCATGATGTGGACGGGTGACCAGCATGTCGACTGGTCTTACGACGAAGGCCTGCCCTCGGTCATACCCGCTTCACTTTCGCTCGCGGTCTGCGGCTTCGGCCTTTCGCACAGCGATGTTGGCGGCTATGCCACCTTCTCGCACATGCGAAGGGAACCCGAACTGCTCATGCGCTGGGCGGAGATGAGCGTTTTTTCCCCGCTATTCCGCTCGCACGAAGGCAACAGGCCCGACGACAACGCCCAGTTTGACGCGAACGAAACCGTGTTGTCCCACTACGCCGCGATGAGCAGGTTGCACGCGGCGCTCGCCCCGTACCTAAAGGAAGCTTGCTCACTCACCGCCGAAAGGGGAATACCCGTTATGCGCCCGCTGTTTTTCTATTATTACAGCGAACGGGACTTTACGGAAATGTATGAGTATCTTCTCGGGAGGGACATTCTTGTCGCGCCCGTTTTGAAAAAAGGAAAAAGTATTTGGAACGTTTATTTACCGGACGATACGTGGATTCACCTTTGGAGCGGCAAGGAATATGCCGGAGGGGATTGTACCGTCGCCGCGCCTCTTGGCGAGCCGCCGGTTTTCTGTCGAAAAAGCAGTTCGTATCTGGGCGATTTTCTAAAATTGCCTGAATTTGCGGAAGGAAACAAAGGCCAATGAAATCTATTAAAATAGGCGTTGTTTGCCTGGCCAGAAATACTTTTGATTTCAACGCCGCGGCGCAGATCTATAAAAAGGCGGTTGGGGATATGCGCCAAATTGCCGGTGTGGACTGGGTTTTTGTCGATGAATTGGTTATGGAACCCGAAGAAGCCGTCAACGCGGGAAAACGAATCGCCGCGAAAAACCCGGATGCCGTTGTAATTATCAGCGGAACCTTTCATTTGGGCCATCTGGCGCTGATAATTGACAAATATGTTCGCAAACCGATTCTTTTGTGGGGTTTCAACGAACTTCCGTATAACGGGGGCAAAATCCGGCTCAATTCGGTTTGCGGTGTCAATTTAAACGCCTCAAATCTTTATAAGTCCGGCAACAGCCGTTACACCTGTTGCATATTGGACGAAATAGATACCGAATGGCTTGATGCCGTCCGGATGAAAGCGGCGCTGGACAACGCGCATGTCGGCCTGGCCGGTTACAGGGCCCACGGTTTCTTTAATTTGAGTGTTGAGGATACGGCGCTGTTTGAGAAAACAGGGATATTGATCGACCATTATGAATTGAAGGATTTAATGGAAGGCTGCCGGGACGACGGGCTCGGTTTCTCCGTTTCTGAAATCAAAGACATTTTCGACTGCTCGGGCATAACGGACACGCAAACCGAAAAAGCGGCGGCGCTGTCGAATTCCCTGGAATGCTTCCTGCAAAAGAACAAACTTGACGCCCTGGCTATCCGCTGCTGGCCGGAATTTGCCGACATGTTCGGCACCTCGCCCTGCGCCGCGATGAGCCTGCTGGGCGGCAAGGGTTATACCCTCGGTTGCGAGGGAGATATCGAGGGAACCATATCCATGCTCGCCTGCAACGCGGTCGCGCAATACCCCGCGTTCTTGGCGGACTTGTCACAGGTGAACTTGAAGGAAGACTACGCTTTGATGTGGCATTGCGGCGTGGCGGCCTATCCGTTGTGGGACAATGTGTCCGCCCGTTCGCTTGACACTTATTTTGCCGGCGGCAGGGGATTGACGGCTGATTTCGTCATGCGAAGCGGACCGGTTACCGTTATGCGGATTGATACGGCCCGTGGCAAGACGAGGCTGTTCCTTCAAAAAGGCGAGGCCTTGCCGATAAAAAAGGAACTGAAAGGAACCTACTGTAAAACCAGGTTTGACAAACACATTCAAGAGGTCCTCGATACCGTTACCGCAAACGGAATCGCTCATCATGTCTCGCTGATTTACGGTGACTTTACGGGCACGATGAAAAAGTTTGCCTCAATTATGGGGTTTGAACTGATCGGTTGACTACAGTGAAAAAGCATTTGCGTCGGGCGGCCCGCAGCTTACATTTTAATGAAACCCTAAATTACATGATTGGATGATGAGAATGAATCACGACGCGCCGTCAACAAGCGGGATTAAGATGAAAGACAAGGTGGGTTATGCCCTGGGCGATACAGCCGGTTCGCTGCTTTTCGGCGTAATCGGTTCCTTCCTGCAGATGTTCTACACGGACATACTGAGAATACAAAAACGGAAGATTATGACCCTGCTGTTCATCGCCCGTATTTGGGACGCGATCAATGACCCGATGTGGGGTTCGATAATCGACTCACGCAAACCGTCAAAATACGGCAAATTCCGCCAGTATTTACTTTGGCTGGCTCTGCCCTTGGCGGTAGGTGCCCTCCTGACATTTACAAGAATACCCGGGTTAAGCGAAACGCAATACCTGATTTACGCCTATGGTACCTATATTTTTTATGGTATGATGTATACAGGTACGAATATCCCGTACGGTTCCCTGGCCTCCGTCATAACCGACAACGAAACGGAGCGGTCGGAATTGTCCGTATACCGATCCATCGGCGCCGGCTTGGGCGGCTTGCCCGGCCAGATAATCCTGCCTCTATTCGTCTTCTCTATGAACGCTGAAATGGGCAAAAAAGAACTCGACTCGAACAGACTGACGTTTTGCGTGGCAGTTCTGGCTCTCTTTAGTGTCATAACATATATCATGAGCTTTAAAATGACAAAAGAGAGGGTTACCTCACCTGCGGTTCCGCAAAAATCCAATGTAACGAAAACGATAAAATATCTGCTGAAAAACAAACCGTTTATCACTCTGTGCGTCGCTTCCCTGATGCTGATAACGACGCAAACATACACGCAATCGCTGACCAATTATCTGTTTAAAGATTATTTCGAAAAACCGGAGCTTTACAGTATGTTTACCATCGCGATGTATGCTCCCGTCGTTCTGCTTCTGCCCTTTATGAGCAAGTTGGTTAGGCGGTTTGGCAAGAAAGAGGTTTGCGCCGCCGGCGCGTCATTGTCGGCCGTATCCTATGCCGCTCTCTGGTTGATAAAAACACAAAACCCCTATGTTTTTTTGGCGATTGTTTTTTTGAGCGGCATTGGGCTGACCTTCTTTTCACTCGAGGTATGGGCTCTTGTGACCGATGTCATTGATTATCAGGAGCACCTTTCGGGAAGGCGTGAAGAAGGGACGAGTTACGCCTTCTTTTCCTTCACCCGAAAACTCGGCCAGACATTTTCCGGCGTTTTCGGTGTTTATGCGCTTGAACGGATATCTTACGAAGCGGGACAAGTGAACGACACCGTTGCGTCGAAAATGTATAACGTATCCACGGCAATTCCCGCGCTGATGTTTTTTATTATGTTCCTGGCTTTATGGCTCTTTTATCCTTTAAGCAAGTCCAGGCTCAAACAGCTCCATGAAAACGAGTATAAATTCCGAAAGAATGAGGTGTAGGGTGATTATGATCAACATAACCGTCTGGAACGAAAGCACACACAAAGGCAGCGCGTATCCCAAAGGAATGAACGAGGCGATCAAGGAAATTTTCGACGGGCAAACGGATTGCGGCGTCCGCTGCGCTTTGCTCGGCGAACCGGACCAGGGCCTGCCGGACGAACTATTGAACAAAACCGACGTACTGTTCTGGTGGGGCCACTGCAAACACGAAAAGGTGAAAGATGAACTTGTGGAAAAGGTATGCAAACGGATTGAAGAGGGGATGGGCGCGGTTTTCCTTCACTCCGCTCATTTTTCAAAACCGTTTAAGAAAATTATGGGCACATCCTGCTCTCTGCGCTGGCGCGAAAAGAAAGGAGAAGCCGAAAGGGTATGGACAGTCAACCCGTATCATCCCATAGCCAAGGGAGTCGAGCAAGGTTTCCGGCTCGACGGTGAAGAAATGTACGGGGAATATTTTGACATCCGTAAACCCGACGACGTCATATTTACCGGATGGTTTTCGGGCGGCGATGTCTTCCGGAGCGGTTGCACCTTTACCTACGGCAACGGCAGGGTGTTCTATTTTCAGCCCGGCCACGAATCCTTCCCGATATATTATAACGAGAATATAAAAAAGATCATCCGAAACGCCGTCGAATGGGTATCGAAAACAGATTCCGGCGAAACCGGATTCCAGCCGGATTCGGATTGCATCCATCAGTCCAAAACCTTTGAACCGATCGGCGTGAAAAAAACACTGTTCGGCAAATAAGTTTTCCGGTCAAGTGGATTAAAGGCGGCGCCAAATGGGTGAAAACCTGTTTGACGACTGCGCAGAGCCGTCAAACGTATCGGAATATTTCGCCTTTGAGCGTTTGCCTCGTGAGCGCGGATTAAAGCCGTATAAATTGAGCGCCTCAAACATATCGTTTGAGGCGCTCAAAGCATTTTTACCGTGTCAGCCGCACTTGGAATAGCCGCACTGTCTGCACATCACGCAGCCTCCCTCGTGCTCGAGCTCGGCTCCGCATTCCGGGCAGTATTTCATCTTCCCCGGAACGCTTTGGTTTTGCGATACGGATGGCGCGAGTTTCTTGTAAATCACCGGCGCGGCGGTCCAGTTCCCGAGGTCAACCTGTTGCTTGAATACGCGCTCGATTGTTTTCGCGATGGCGTCGGGGCAGGAAGTGACTTTCATTCCCTGCTGGCGGATGGTCGACGGGCAGCGAATGCCTTTCAGTTGGTCGACGATGCTCGCGACGTCGATGCCGCTTCTCAAAGCGATTGAAGCGAGCCTGGCCGTGGCCTCCGACTGCGAGGGGCAGCCGCCTGCCTTGCCGGTGTTCGTGAAAATTTCGCAGATGCCCTTGTCGTCATAATTGACCGTGATATACAGGTTGCCGCAGCCGATTTTCACTCTCTCAGTGATGCCCATGACGGTGTCGGGGCGCGAGCGGGGAACGATCGTTTTTCCTTCTTCGTCTTCGAACGCCGGCGTTTCCACCCGGTCTTCCTTCTTGACTTTGCCGATGTTGAGAACCTGCTCGTCGCGGCTGCCGTCGCGATAGATGGTGACGCCCTTGCATCCCAAATGGAAAGCCAGGTTGTAGACCTCCGCGACGTCTTCACGCGTGGCGGCTTTCGGGAAGTTGACGGTTTTGGAAACGGCGTTGTCCGTATATTTTTGGAAAGCAGCCTGCATCCGTATATGGTCTTCGGGGCTGATGTCGTGGGCCGAAACGAATACGCGGCGCAAATCCTCCGGCAGTTCGTCGATATGCGCGACCGTTCCCTCCGCCGCGATTCGTTTCATCAATTCGTCCGTGTAAAGGCCGCGCTTTTCCAGTTCTTCCTTTAAAATGGGGTTGACTTCCACCATTTCGGTGCCGTCCATAATATTGCGGATGAACACATAACCGAAAATCGGTTCCACGCCGCTGGAGCATTCCGCGATAATGGAAAGCGTCCCGGTCGGCGCGATGGTGGTGATGGTAGCGTTGCGCCGGGGCTCACCTTCGGCCAGGGTGCTTTCGCCAAACAGGGGAAAGGCCCCGCGTGTTTTGGCGAGTGCGGCGCTCTCCTCACGTCCCTGTCGAGTAATAAACTCCATCAGTTTTTCACCGAGCGCGATCGCCTCGGCGGAATTGTACGGGATCCCCATCATTAAAAGGCTGTCGGCCCAGCCCATGACGCCCAGGCCGATTTTTCGCGTCAGCTTCGTCGTTTTATCAATATTGTCAAGAGGATACTTGTTCGCGTCGATGACATTGTCCAGAAAATGTACGGCTTTCTTCACCGTATCGGTGATTTTATTCCAGTCAAATTCCTGTTTGCCGTCGTTCTCCTTAAGCATTTTAACAAGGTTTATCGAACCGAGGTTGCACGACTCATAGGGCAGCAACGGCTGCTCGCCGCAAGGGTTGGTCGATTCGATTTCTCCTTGGCCGGGGACGATGTTGTCTCTGTTTAAACGGTCCAAGAAGATGATGCCCGGTTCGCCGTTGTGCCAGGCGGCATCGACGATATGCTCAAAAACCGCTTTCGCGTTGAGTTTGGAAACGGGCTGCTTCGTGTGCGGGTCAATCAAGTCGTAATCCGTACCATCTTCGACGGCGGCCATAAATTCTTCCGTCAGGCCTACGGATATATTAAAATTGTTGATTTCTTTGTTAACGGTTTTGCAGTCGATGAATTCCATAATGTCCGGGTGGTCCACGCGCAGAATCCCCATGTTGGCGCCGCGCCTCGTGCCGCCTTGTTTGACCGCTTCCGTGGCCATGTTGAACACTTTCATAAAACTGATGGGGCCTGACGCGACGCCCCCGGTCGAGTTGACCGAGCTGCCTTTCTGACGGATGCGCGAAAATGAAAAGCCGGTGCCCCCGCCGGATTTGTGGATGAGCGCCGCTTGTTTGATGGCTTCAAAAATATCGTCCATCGCGTCCTCGACCGGCAGCACAAAGCAAGCCGACAGTTGGCCCAAAGGCCGCCCGGCGTTCATAAGCGTCGGGGAGTTCGGCAGAAACTCCAGGTTCGCCATCATGTCGAAAAAGGTATCCGCCGTTTCTTTGGCGTCCGCGCCTTTATCATAAAGCCTGTCCGATTCGGCTATGGTCCCCGCCACGCGCCGGAACAGGTCGTCGACGGTTTCCGTCGGCTTGCCGGTTTCATCTTTCTTTAAATACCGGCGCTCAAGAACAGTCATCGCGTTTTTAGAAATGGACATCATAATTCCTCCGTTATCAAATGGTGCACTACATATTGTAGCACTTAAACCGATTATGTCAATATCTTGTGCAAAAAAGTTCGAATGAATTTTCGTAAATTTACAAAAAAGCGCGGGATGAGAATCCCGCGCTTTTAATGATGGTGAATTCAAGTTTGTCAAGCGTCTTTTTTTGTGTCTTCGCCGGGAACCATTCTTTCCGCGGCAACGGCCAGCATCAATTTAATGCGGTTCTCCTGGTTGACCCTTGTCGCTCCCGGGTCGTAGTCGATGGGAACGATATTGGAATCGGGACGCAAGTCGCGGATTTTTTTGATCATACCCTTGCCGACGATGTGGTTCGGCAGGCAGCCGAACGGCTGGGCGCAGACGATGTTGCCGTAACCCGATTCAATGAGTTCCATCATTTCCGCCGTGAGAAGCCAGCCTTCGCCCATTTTGCAGCCGAGCCCGATTAAGTCTTTGACCAATTCTTTTAAGTGGCCGTAAGGGGCGGGGACAACGAAATTCCCATACGCGCCCGCGGCCTCGCGGAAGATGCTTTCCAATTTCGTCATGTACCCCATTATCAAAGTCATCGCGGCTTTTTTCACGGAACTCCCGCCGTAAAGGCGGATATCCTCCAGCCGGTTGTCGGTCTTAAACAGAACGAAATTCAACAGCCCGGGCACCATGTACTCGCAGCCCTGGCCGGCCAGCAATTCCTCCAGGTTGTTGTTCCCGAGCGGCGAGTATTTCACATAAATTTCACCGACAATACCGACTTTGATTTTAGACGTTTTTTGAACCGGAATCTCGGCAAAACTCTTTGTGATTTCACTCAAATACCTTTTTAATTGAAAGATGGAATAGCCTCTGTTGCGGTTGAAAAGAGCCGTGAGGTCTTCATTCCATTTTCGCGCAAGTCTTTCCGCATCACCTTTGTCGGTTTCGTATGGCGCGACCTGGTTTTTTAAAAGCATGATCAGGTCACCGTAAACGATGGTGGCCAGCATTTTCATCGCCATGGTCAATTCAATTTTGAAACTACTGTTTTTTTCAAGTCCCGAAAGGTTGAGGGAGATGACGGGGATATGCCCCAAATCAGCTTTGGCAAGAGCCTTTCGCAGCAGGTGAATATAGTTCGACGCCCGGCAGCCCCCGCCCGTTTGCGTAATCAAAACGGCCGTTTTTGATAAATCGTATTTCCCGCTCATCAGCGCGTCAAGCAACTGCCCGATGACCAGCAGGGCAGGGTAGCAGGTGTCGTTGTGAACATACTTCAGGCCTGTGTCGACAACCGGGCGGCCGGAATTGTTTAACAGTTCCACTTTGTATCCGTAATGCGTAAAGATGTTTTTCAACAGTTTGAAATGAAGATCGGCCATATTGGGTATGAGTATGGTATAGTTTTGCTTCATTTCCCGCGTGAACTCAACTCTGCTTGTTTCCTCCATCGAATATCCTCCGTTACTGTTCCAAAGCCGCCAACAAACTTCTCAGACGTATTCTGACCGTTCCCGGATTAGCGATCTCGTCAATTTTTATTTGCGTATAAATCCGGCCGCTTCGTTCGAGTATGCTCCGGCATTCATCCGTGGTGATGGCGTCTACGCCGCAGCCGAAAGAAACCAGTTGAATCAGGTTGATATGCTCATCTTTTGAGTCCGCTATGTATTTGGCGGCCGCGTAAAGCCTTGAATGGAAAGTCCATTGGTTGAGAACTCTTGTCGGAAATTTTTCCGCCAGACTGCTGACGGAATCCTCGGTCACGAGCACCGCGCCGTACTCGCAGATCAGTTTGTCGATACCGTGGCTGATTTCTTCGTCCAAATGATAGGGGCGGCCGGCAAGGACGATGACCTGGCGGTTTTCTGCTTTCGCTTTTTCGATGAGGGAAGCGGCTTTCTCCCTGATGTTTTTCATATAAGAATAATGTTCTCCGTAAGCGGCTTCGGCCGCCGCTTTTACCTGTTCAAACCCGAGATTGTTAAAATACCCGCTCAGCAGTGTGTGCGTTTTCCGGATGAAACCGTCTTTTCGGTGAAGACCAAGGTTGGCGCAAATAAATGTGGTATTTTCAAGCGAAGGCACATTGGAGCGGATGACCTCCGGGTAGTAGGCGACGACCGGGCAGTTGTAGTGGTTATCCCCAAGACCCTCGTCAAAAGCGTATGTCATACAGGGGTAAAAGATAGTTTTAACCCCTAAGTCGATAAGAGCCTCAATATGACCGTGAAGGATTTTGGCGGGATAGCATATCGTGTCCGAAGGTATGGTATGCTGGCCCGAAAGATATAGCTCCCTGGTGGATTTCGGCGAGGTGACCACACCGAAACCAAGCCGGGTAAAAAACGTATGCCAAAAGGGGAACAGTTCATAGATATTCAAGCCCATCGGTATGCCGATTGTCCCGCGGGGGCCTTCTGTGTTTTTATACCCGTCCAGGAGTTCCCGCTTAAAATCATAAATACTCAATCGGGCTTGCCCTCTGTTTTGAGTTACGGGGTAGCCGCACCGGTTTCCGCCGATGAATTTACCTTTGCCGTTAAAAGTGTTTACCGTCAGTTTGCAGTGGTTGGAACAGCCGGAACAAATTGCGGTTTTCACCGAGTGGGTGAAAGCGCGAAGGCGTTGAGCGTCGAGGATACCGCTCGTTTCTTTGCTGTGCCGCTTGGCATAAAGAGCGGCTCCGTAAGCGCCCATCAACCCGGCGATGTCCGGCCTTATTACCTGCGTCCCGATTTCTTTTTCAAACGCCCGCAATACCGCGTCATTGAGAAACGTGCCGCCCTGTACGACGATGTTTTTGCCTAGGTCGTCCGCGCTCGCGGCGCGTATCACTTTATAAAGCGCGTTTTTAACAACGCTGATGGAAAGTCCGGCGGATATATTCTCGATGGATGCGCCGTCTTTTTGTGCCTGCTTTACAGAGGAATTCATAAATACGGTACAACGCGAGCCGAGATCAACGGGTCTTTCCGCCAAGATTCCCAGATTAGAAAAATCCGATATGGAATAGTCCCACGCGCTGGCGAAGGTTTGCAGAAAGGAGCCGCAGCCGGAAGAACAAGCCTCGTTTAAAAAAATATTGTCTATGACGCCGTTGCGGATCTTAAAACACTTAATGTCCTGGCCGCCGATATCGATAATAAAATCCACTTCGGGTTGGAATTTTCCGGCGGCGGTAAAATGAGCCATGGTTTCCACAAGTCCGTAATCAATCTCAAAGGCTTTTTTAACGATCTCCTCCCCGTATCCCGTCGCGGCGGAAGAAGCAATGATGGAAAGGGGGTTTTTATTGTAATAGTTTTCTAAAAACTGTTTGACAACCGGTATCGGATTGCCGCTGTTGGGCAAATATACTTGGGAAATTATTTCTTCATTCTCGTTAATAACGACGGCTTTTATTGTGGTGGAACCGGCGTCTATTCCGACGAAAGCCCGGCCGGCAAATCCCTTCTCTTCCGTTGCCGGCACATGATTGGCGCGATGCCTGTTTTGAAATTCCTTGTATTCCCGTTCGTTGTCAAAAAGAGGTTCGCAACCGCCGTATCCGGCCTGTGATACATAATCTCGGATACGGGAAGTTGTTGACACCAAGTCCACAGGTTTGTCGCTGCCGGTCAAAGCCGCGCCTATCGCGGCATAAAACAAGGAGTTCTCGGGGCATATACCGTTCGTGTTTAAGATGCGGTCAAAGGTTTTTCTGAGGTTTGGCAGAAAAGTCAGCGGACCGCCAAGGTAAACGACGTTTCCGCCGATGTCTCTGCCCTGCGCGAGGCCGGCGATGGTCTGGTTGACAACGGCCGTGAAGATGCTCGCCGCAATATCGGTTGTTTTCGCCCCTTGGTTTAATAAAGGCTGGATATCGGATTTCGCGAAGACGCCGCACCTCGACGCGATGGTGTAGACCGTTTCGCTTTTTTCCGCGAGGGCGTTCATCTCATCCAATGATACTTGCAGCAAGGAAGCCATTTGGTCCAAAAAAGCGCCTGTCCCGCCGGCGCAGGAACCGTTCATCCTTACCTCAAGGCCGTTTGTCAAAAACAATATTTTAGCGTCTTCGCCCCCCAGTTCAATCACGACGTCCGTGCCGGGAAGAAAGCGGCTGACAGCCGCTCTTGTCGCGTAAACTTCTTGCGTGAAAGAGAACTCGAGATCGTTGGCGAATCCCATCCCGGCTGACCCGGTAACGGTGAGCGCCGATTCCCGGGATTCCGGAAACCGTTTTCTCACTTCCTCAAGCATTTCCACCGCTTTTTCCGTTATTTTTGAGAAATGCCTCCGGTAGTCTTTATACAGAACTGTATTGTTATGGTCTATCGCTGCGCATTTTATTGTAGTTGAGCCAACATCCAAACCGAGTCTCACCGAATAGCCTCCCGCAAAGCCGGATTGTTTATGAAACGACGGAAACATTTGAAACCGTAACCGTTTGAACCTGCTTTCATTTTGTCCGCAGGTGCAATTCATTAATATGCCTATGGTTTGATTTGTCTTATTCGGTTACCCTTGACGAGAAATACGTTTTCGGCAAGTTCCATCAGCGATGTGTCGTTGAGGGAATCGGTGTAGAAATTGTGGATTTGCTTCCCCGGGTAACGCTGTTTGAAAGCCAGGGCTTTGTTTTCCCGAAAACAGGCGAATGTGATCTTGCCAATAGTAAAATCGAGTTTCGTGCCGATATAGTTCTTTATATTCAGCCTTTGAAACAGCTCGGATAACAGCGCTTCGGGGCTGGCGGACACAATCAAATCGTCCTCTTGCTGCTGCGCAAGGTAAAACGGTTTGACTTTATGCATACGCTTGTCCCAAAAATCAATAAGGTCTTGTTCGTAGTTATCGAGCCCACGGATTAAGTCCTCTGCGAACCCCAAATGTTTTGTGATCAATGTGTCGACAGATACCTTGCGTAGCTTGTATTTGCCGAGATATATCATAACTTTGGGGATAAATTTCATTAAAAGCAACGGTTTCTTCTTCAAGTAAAAGAAGAATAATTCAAAAGGGCTTTCCCCATCGTATATGGTGTTGTCGAAATCGTATACATTCATTCCTGTTACCGCTATATTACAAATTACTGAGGACCTATCTATTTTGTAACATAAAGGGGAGATATAAATCAATTATAAAAATATGGAATATCTGCGATTATAAAAAAATAAACGCGGAATGTTACCGCGTTTATTCATGTAATATTCTATATTTTAATGCTTCAATTTATGCCTGTTGTCTTGTTGCTGAAAATACGGTATGCTTTTTGAATAACGCTTATGTCCACAACACCGTTGTTGCCCCCGAATTCTCCGTCCAATGACCAGGGGATTTCCCGGCCGTCCAAAGGTGTAATTTTTACGTGCTTCGTTTTAATCACACGAATATAACGCTTGTCGAATTTTCTGACGGCGACGCTGTAAAGCAAATCCTTCCACGCGGTGACGGTAACCGGGTCCCGGCTCAAAAATACTTCAAAAAGACCGTCATTCAACGTTACTTCTTTTTCTGAAAATTTTATAATTTTGCCGACACTGTAGGAGTTCGTTACGGACCCCATCACATACTCGGCTTCTTCCGTGAAATCGTCACACTCCACCCTGAGGGGAATGGGTTTGATCTTTTTTATCTCCTTGGTTGCCTCATAGAAATAGGCCAGTCGACCTATTTTATTCTTGATGTTTTGCGGTGTTGCGTAAGAACTCTCGGAAAAAGCACCAAAAACAGCACAGTACGTAAAATAACGGCTGTTGCCAAATCTACCGATATCGTTATAGAAGTAACGGTTGCCCAACACAATATTTGCGGCGAGTTTGGCGTTTAAGGGTAATTCCAAGGTGGCTGCCAAATCGTTTGTCGTTCCGGCGGGTATAAATCCGACAGGAGGAATTGAATCCAGTTGCATTAAACCGTTAAGCATTTCTGAGAAAGTACCGTCACCGCCACGGCAAACCACCAAATCGTAATCCGCGGCATATTTTAAAGCGTACTGCGTAGCATCTCCTATACCGGTGGTTGTAAAAACCGACGCGATGTAGCCGTTGCTGCCGAACACACTGGCCAAGTCGATGATACCATTTCTCGCTTTGTTTCTTCCGGAGCGCGGATTGATAATGAGCATTACCTTTTTTTCAATCATTCGGTTACCTATCCTTTTTACCGCTATTTGGAAGTGTATCTCAGACAAAGAAAAAGCCCGGACTTGACCGGGCTTTTTCAGCCGATTCTGGTGGAGATGAGGGGGATCGAACCCCTTACCTCTTGAATGCCATTCAAGCGCTCTCCCAAGTGAGCTACACCCCCGCGTTGCCTTCACCGGCTCGGCAGCTTATGTATTGTAACAAATGGGGAGGAAAAAATCAATATGAATTTCAGAATCTTTATGAAATTTTGTTATAATTATAAACGGGAATAAAATATCGGCGCTCAACAGGCAATCGTTGTGCAATGTGCATATAAAGCACTGCCATATTTTGTGCAATAATACAGAATTCGGTTAAAAGGTAACAAAAGGGTTACAAAAAGGTAAAAGTGTGTTATAATTCATAGCAAATATACATATATTAACGCTTTTTGTGTGTTGATTCATTTTATTATCTGATCGTTGATCTCAATATAGAGGGGGGTAACAATGGAAGTTGTCAAGAAAGTAATTTCCTATACTTCGACCACGGGCGTTGCCGATATTTCCGCCTGCTGCTGGGCGCCGGAAAATGAGTCCGATATTAAAGCGATTTTTCAGATAGCTCACGGTATGGCCGAGCACAGCAAGCGTTACGAAGATTTCGCGAAGCATCTTTGCCAAAAAGGCTTTGCCGTTTTTATCAATGACCATGTCGGCCATGGGGAGTCGGTGGCTTCCGATGATGATTTGGGTTATTTTGGCGAACGCGACGGCTGGCTGGGTTTCGTCAACGACGCGAAGCTTCTTACCAACCGCGCCAGGGAAGAATACCCGTATAAACCGGTTATTCTCTTTGGTCACAGCATGGGTTCTTTTGTGGCGAGAAGTTACTGTGAAAAATTTGGGGCGGATTTGGCGGGCGCCGTGTTTTGCGGCACCAGCGGAGCGAACCCCGCGGCCGGTATCGGTATTCAATTGGCAAGTTTTATCGCGAAAACCAAAGGCAGCCGGTATCGCAGCGAATTAATTAATAAAATCGCTTTTGGCAGCTACAATAAAAAGTACTCCGATGTTCGAACGAGCTTTGATTGGCTTACGCGGGACGAAAAAATCGTTGACGCTTACATAGCCGACAAATACTGCGGCTTTTTGTTTACCGCCGTCGGTTATCGGGATATGTTCACGCTTTTAAAGAGCGTATCCGGCAAATCATGGTATGAGAATGTTCCGTATACTTTACCCGTTCTGTTGGTTTCGGGCAGTATGGATCCTGTCGGCGAATACGGAAAGGGCGTTGAGCAGGTTTACAGGGATATGAAGACCACCGGCCATAAAGATGTGACTTTGAAATTGTATAAAGACGCCCGCCATGAGATTCTCAATGAGTTAAACCGTGAGAATGTTTTTGAGGGTATTGCAAATTGGGCTGAGAAAAAACTGGAATTGTTGTAATAAACGGAATGAAAAGGATGTTTAAAGGGAGAAGACAATGAAAACACTGTTGTTATATTACTCAAACAACGAGGCTATCCGAGAGTTGTGCGAAGAGTCTTCAAGAGAAAATATGATTGATGTTGCCGAGATTAAGAGCCGCTATTACAGAAGCCGTATATGGTGCGCGACGGTAGGCGCGTATAAGGCTGTGAGCGGTGCCGGTGACAAAATAGAAGACCTCCATATCAACATGGACGAATACGATACCATCATCCTGGCATCACCGGTTTGGAGGCATAATCCCGCGCCGGCCGTCAATGAGTTTTTGCATAGGAATAATTTGACCGGACGAGAGGTTTCCTGTTTAATTATTCATTCCGGAAACTCGGCGGGGAAAGCGCCCGATGTTTTAAGAAAACGCATAAAATTGGCCGGCGGATTATGCCGCGGAGTTGTTGACATACCCGTTAAGGAACTCAAGGAACGAAATTGTGATGTCTGTTCATACGCGGGCCTGAAGACACAGACCGCTTGAAATATGAAAACCGGATAATAAAAGGCGGGCATAATCAGCCCGCCTTTTATCATTTATAATCTTTTAATCAGCACGGAACGATTTCGCCCTCGCGGAAGCCGTAACGAATGAGCAAGTTGTTGATACGGTCAACGGGATTAAGCAGTGAGCTGACCGAGCCGTCGTGGTTGAGCGTGTCCACGATCAAAGAAATATATTTCGAAAGGTCAACCTCGGTGTACCATTCTTTTCTTTTCAGCAGTTCGGGCGTTCTGTAAACCAGATTGGTGGTAAACACCCTGTTGAATATACCCTCTTTGAACGCTTTGTCAAAACTCTCGAGGCCGTTACAGAATAAGCCGAAACCGACGCAGATGAAAATCCGGTTGGCGTGAAGTTCCTTGAGCTTTCTGGCGACTTCAAGCATGGATTCGCCCGAGGATATCATGTCGTCGACGACGATGACATCCTTCCCTTCCACATTGTCACCGAGAAATTCATGCGCGACAACAGGGTTGCGTCCGTCCTTGATAACGGAATAATCCCTGCGTTTGTAAAACATCCCGAGTTCAAGGCCGAGGACTGTCGAATAATAAATCGAACGGCTCATACCGCCTTCGTCGGGCGAAACGATCATCAAATGCTCTTTATCAATTTTCAAATTGTCGACTGTTCGGACAAGCGCTTTGATCATTTGATAAACGGGCTGCACATTTTCAAAACCGGACAGGGGAATGGCGTTTTGAACTCTCGCGTCATGCGCGTCGAATGTAATGATGTTATGAACGCCCATATATTGGCAGAGTTCCTGTAAAGCGTTTGCGCAATCGAGCGATTCTCTGCCCATTCTTTTATGCTGACGCCCCTCATAAAGCATCGGCATAATGACGGTTATCCGTTTTGCTTTGCCGCCGATGGCGCTGATAACCCGCTTCAGATTCGCGTAGTGGTCATCCGGAGACATATGCACATCCATACCGTACATCTTAAATGTAACACCGTAATTAAAAACGTCGCACAGTATAAACAAATCGTGGCCTCTTACGGAATCCGAAAGAACTACCTTAGCCTCACCGCTGGCAAACCTTACGAGAGAGTAGTTGACGATGAATGTATCCTTGAAATAATTGTGAAAAACCGGTGAAGAAAAAGTCTCGGGATATTTGTTAACCAGCTCTTTCCGCCAACTGACAAGATAGTCGTCGATTTTTTTGGCAAGTTCTCCGCAGCCCGGCAGCGCAATCAACCCCATTTGGCCGACAGGCGGGTTGCTGTCATTGGGTAAATCAGCCATTCCATATCCTCCGTTCATAATATTCCGATAGCTTCTGTAATAATAGTAACTTTTTATGCTGTGTTTTGCAACAATAAATAGAATATATCGCGAAAAAAAGAGAAAACAAACAGCGGGGTGTTTTGTAAACTCTTACCAACATTCTGCCGTTTGTTTTCGTTTAAGTTGTTACGGGAATTGAAATAAAATCATATCACATCAAGATCATTCCCGGAAGGCAAAACGGGAAACGGTTTGGACGGAAGCGTCTGATACCAAAAAGCCGTTGAGGAAATATCGTCCTGCAGCGGCAGGTATCGTCCGTTGCTTCTCCAGCCAAGGGCCTGAATATCCACTCTTAGATCGTTTTCGAAACGGATCGGGTCGGTGATATGCCAGCGATAAAGACCGAACCGTGTTTGTGACTGATATAAACCATCCGGTTTTATGACTTGGCACAGCCCGCTGTAGGGAGTCGAGAAAACTTCATATTGATGTGTGGCGCTGTTTTCAAAATTATAAGAACCGCAAAAGTAATCTTCCGTGCCGGTTCCGCAAATAGTCGGGTATTCGCCGTCTCCGTCCATATAAAACTTTATCTCGCCCTCACCCCACCAGCCGCGGTTATTGACTCCCCAGCACATATAGGTCCCGACATAGTGGCCTTTTCCCTCAACACCGTCAAGAATGGTATGTGTCTGCATATAGGGAAGGGGATTCGAGCGGTGGAACTGCGCGTGGAAATAAGCGGCGTCATCGGGAACATCGGTCAGGCTGTAATCGATCTGAAAGTACAAGGTGGAACTTTCCACACCGATGTTCTCCATGGTAATAAGGCACCGCTTTTTAAAAGGCATTTGCCAATAGCAATTAAACGCCCTGCCGGGGTTGACACACACGGCAAGGGAATTGACGGGCGCGTACTCTTCCCATCCGCAGGCGAAAAAGTCGCCGACCGGGCATTCCACCGACGGATGCTCCTGCCCGTCCCAATAAATCCTCAAAATCTTTTCACGCCATTTTTTATCCGGCGTCAGCCAGATATGGTTAATGCAGCCGGGCCCCTCTATATCGGCCAGGACAACCGTTTTGCCGCTTTTTAAATGCATGCATGGGTTGACCTTCCACCCTTTGCCGAGTTCCCGCGCTTGAAATCCGCTTACGCCGTCCTCAAGTTCGCACATAGCGCCCATGCCTTTTCCGCCTGTTGGGTTTTCGCTGCAGATAGACCTGGTTTTCGCGTCCGACAGTTGCCAAAGGTTGCCCAGATTGTTAAAAAGACCGTTGTTTGCCATTTCCGTTTCCTCCAGTCTTGATTTTCGATCCTACTATCTCAAATCCGAAAGGATAATAAGAAGAATCCCCGATTTCACCTCGACAAAGGCTGGTTCACCGTTAAACTCGTTGCTGACTCCCAAGGGGACAGTATTTGTCAGCGACGCGTTGTTTAATTCATACTTAAGCCCTTTCAGCGTAACCCCGTGACAACAATCGGTATAGGAAAAAATCGAAACGGACTTGTTTTTTTCGCTTGGGAGAGTAACCGAACTGTTTTTGAAAAGAATCATTCTGTTTCGGTTGTCAATCAATTCGCAAAGCCCACCGTTTTCGGCAATATAAGCCCCCGCCGCTATGTTGGCTGCCTGGTGGTCCAGCCTGCCCCCGGTGGCGCCATATAAAGCGAATGAACGGTAGCCCTTGTTCAAGGCGAATTTCACCGCGAGCATGGTGTCGGTGTCGTCCTTGACCGCCGAGGCCCTGATGACATCGATACCGGCTTTTATTGTTCCCAAGTAGGAATCAAAATCACCGATGAGCAAATCGGGTGTGATGTCGGCCTTGACCGCGTTGAGGTAACCGGAATCACAAGCGATAATATAATCGTCCGAATCCGGTGCGGGCGGTTCAAATTCGGGCGAACCGGATATAATTATGCATCTGCCTTTCATTGCGTACCTCCGTGTCAGCGGTGCGTCTGTCAAAAATTGTAAAGGGATAGCGGCCAATTGTCAAGCGAAACGGGCGCCTGCCTTCCGGCGGACGCCCGTTATAAAGAACAACACTAACCGAGGTCTGTCAATCCGGCCGCATCCTCATCAAGAAACACATCGACATTGTCGTGGTTTTGAAGCACTGAAGCCGGGCACATCGGCGTTACTTTTCCGTTAATCATCGCCCGAACAGCTTCCGCTTTCCCTTCTCCCGTCGCGATAAGAATAATGTGCCTGCACTCCATGATTTGCTTGGTTCCCATGGTCAAGGCATAGCGCGGCATCAAACTGTCTTCGAAATACACCGAGTTGGCGGCAATGGTGCTGTCGGTAAGCTTTACCCGGTAAGCGTCGCCGCTGAATGTTTCGCCCGGTTCATTAAACCCGATATGGCCGTTATGACCGATTCCCAGAATCTGAATGTCTATGCCGCCGGCGTCCCGGATAGCTTTCGAATACCGTTCGCATTCGCTTGCCCAGTTTTCGGCGCTGCCGTTAAGAAAGTTTATGTTCTCGGGCCTTACATCGATTTTTGAAAATAGATTTTCCTGCATAAAAGAATAATAGCTGTTTTTGTGCTCCCGAGCCAAACCGCTGTATTCGTCAAGGTTAAAAGTCACAACTTCTTTGAAGCTGACGCCGCCTTTCTTATATTCCTCCACAATACTGTCGTAGGCGGGAATAGGCGAGGCGCCTGTCGCAAACCCCAAAACAGCTTTCGGATTCGCCTTAACATAATCACACAGTATCTTTCCGGCTAATTTTCCGATTTCGCTTTTGCTGCCGCAAATTACGGTTCTCACTCAAACCCCTCCAAAATTACTTTCTTTATAGTATGTCACAATAGCCGGTATTCTTCATGACTCTCGGTCTGATTACCGGTAAAGCATTAAAGTATAACGATCTCTTTATGTTGCTCGGAAGAGTCATAGATTGCCTGCATGATTTTTGATGTTTCGACAACATAATCAATATCCGCCCTGTTTCTTTCACCCTTTATTACGCACTCAACAAAAGAATCAACTTCATCCTTATAAAAATCATTGCTTTCGAACTCCGGCTTATCCTCTTTCAATTGCCTATTTTCAACAGAATACAGCGTGAAGTCGCCGCAATAATTCAGCCGGACACCTGCCTTATCGCCCATAAAATCAATGTAAGTCTCGCTGACGCCGATATTTTGTGCCCATGCCCCTTGAAAACTGATGACAGGCCCCGTGGTTCTGACAATTCCCGTAACAGAATCGTCGACATCGTATATACCTTCGGTCAGGGCGGTGTCCCTTGCCCACATATCTTTGTATACATAATTCGGGATATCTTTGCCGAGTTTGCAGAACGCCTCGCCGGAGGCTGTCAGCGGTTTCGGGTCGCCGCAGCAATATAAAACCAAATCAAGGTAATGAACACCCCAGTCAATCAAAGCGCCGCCGCCGGAAATCGCCTTGGTGGTGAAATCGCCTCCCAGGCCGGGGATGCTTCTGTGAGCCCGAAAACTTGCGTAAACATGATAGACCTCGCCGAGCACGCCATCCTCGATGAACTTTTTAATCATGTTGTTGGCGTTGCCAAACCGGTTGCAGATGCCAATGCTTAGTATCCTTCCGGTTTCGCGGGATACCTTCTGCATTTCAAGCGCTTCAGAAAGGATGCGCGCCGGCGGCTTTTCACAAAGAACGTCTTTGCCCGCTTTCATGAAATCAATGGAAATGGGGGCATGAAAATCATTGTGTGTGCAAACGGACACGGCGTCGAGATCCGGGTCGTTGAGAATTTCATGGTAGTCATATACCGCTTTGCCGCAACCGTACTTTTCAACGCACTTGTCGGCGCGCTCGGGTATGATGTCGCAGAAATAGACGACCTCCGCGTTTTCATTGGACATATAACTCGGGATGTGCGCTGCGTTCGCGATGCTTCCGCAGCCGATAACGGCAACTTTGATCTTTTTCATACTTGTCCTCCGTTGTTTATATACTCGCGTATGCCTTTAATAATACCAATGAAACCTTTAAAAGTAAACAGAAATTGCCAATATATTTCCGAATAACCCGGCAAAAACCCGGCGGATATCTTATCCGTACTTGTAAACAGCCCGGGCTTTTGTTATAATTCTTCCGGCAGCCGAAAACGGCTCATTATAACGAAAGCGGGGGTTATCAATGGCAGCGGGTATTCTGGACAGGTACAAGGAAAAACAAGACGAGCAAACACAGGTGGAAAGCTCGAAGAAACTCAAGGTCGGCATCATCGGCACAGGCTGGATTGCCGAAGCGCATGTAATGAGTTATTTGAAGTGCCCCGATGTCAAAATCACGGCCGCGGCGGATCTGATACCCGGTAAAGCCGAGGCGTTTTTCAAAAAGTGCGGTTTCGATACGGATAAACTGAGGTTTTACCCCAGCCACAAAGAACTGTTGGACATTGAGGAGCTCGACGCTGTCAGCGTATGCACCTACAACGCCACGCACGCCGAATGCACGGTGTACGCGCTTGAAAAGGGCGTCAATGTCCTTCTGGAAAAACCGATGTGCGTCACGCTCGACGAGGCTATCGCGATCCGCAGGGCAGAAAAAAAGAGCGGCAAGGTGCTTTCCATCGGTTTCCAGCCCCGGTTCGACGAAAACATGAAGATGATTAAAAAGATTGTTCAGTCCGGCGAACTCGGCGAGATTTATTACATACAGACCGGCGGTGGCCGCCGCAGAGGCATCCCCACGCCTTTCGGCACTTCGTTTATTGAGAAAGAGACTGCCGGCTTGGGCGCCCTCGGCGACATCGGCTGCTACTCTCTCGATGTGGTCCTCAACGCCGTCGGTTACCCGAAGCCGCTGACGGTTACGGGCTACAAATCGGATTTCTTCGGCAAAAGCCCGAAATACTCCAACAAACCCGAGTATGTTGACATCTTCGGCGTCGACGATTTCGCCGCCGCGTTCGTACGCCTGGAGGGCGGTATCATTCTTGACTTCCGCATTGCCTGGGCTATGCACATGGACACCCCGGGCGACTCGTTAATTTTCGGCAAGGAAGGCGGGCTTCGCATACCATCGACCGATTGTTGGAACGGCAGCGTCGGAGGACCGATGAAAGTGTATCACGACATAGCCGGCAAACAGGTGGAAACCGTTATTCCCGTGCTCAACAACGGCGGCAAAGATTTATTCGACATGAAAATCCGCTCGTTTTTGGACGCGATACTCACGGGTGGGGAGTCGCCGATTCCTTCAAGCCAGATTATTTACAACCAGGCGATTATCGACGGCATCGCCCGTTCCGCCGAACTCGGCGAAGAGGTTAAGATCGTAATACCGGAAATATAACGCCAAACAAAAAGCGCCCGCTCCAATAATACGGAGCGGGCGCTATAACATTTCGGTTATCCAACCGGCAGGTTGAAGCAGTGCATATGAAATTTAGAAATAAGCCGGAACACTTCGGCGGACTTGTATGGCGTATCTTTCGCGAGTTGCTGGCCGAGCAATATGATCACGGGTTCCAGTTGGGAAATCGGCTGCGATTGATGGCAGCGCATAGATTCAATCTTTTTTTGTTCATAATCCGAGATGTCAACAACGGTATTTGGTTTGTCGGTGTAATAAAAGCCGAGAATGTCGACGGTCCAAACATCCTCGCGGGGCTTGCCGTTTATGTGCTCCGGGTAAAAATCAAATGTAGCGTCCATGACGGCGTATTTTACGGCATTGGCGACCTTGATATGGTCTTCGTGGCACTCGTTCTCCAGGTTCGGGTCCGCGGTGAAAACAGCGTCCGGTTTGATATCGCGAATCACTTTCACAATCGCTTTGGATAGTTCCCGCGCGCTTGCCTCAGTCCTGTCGCCGAACCCCAAAAAACCGGCGTTTTTCATGCCGAGGCATTCCTGTGCAGCCAGAGCTTCTTTCTGCCTGACCGTTAAGCCTTCCCCGCTGTATGTAGTGTCGACGAAACGGTCGTCAAGCACGGTCAGTTCATAAACCTCGACGCCTTTGTCGATGAGCATCGCGATTGTGCCGCCGGCCGCGATTTGGTTGTCATCGGGGTGCGGTTGTATAAAAAGAGCTCTTTTTATATTTTTAAGCTTTGGCGGTTCACACAACTTTTCGACGGCCGGGGAGATGGCTTTGAAAAGCGTCCTCTCAAAAACCAGGCGTTTTGATGGCTTTTTTCTGTTCATGGTACCGCATCCTCTCAAAAACTACACGATAACCGCTATTCGCCGGTCTTCGGCTTTTTCAACGTTAAGGATATTCTGTTTCTGGCAATGTCAACAGAAATAACCCAAACGGTGACAATCTCGCCTACTTTTAGAACTTCGGAAGGGTGCTTGATAAACCGGTCGGTTATTTGGGAAATATGGACCAGCCCGTCCTGATGGACGCCGATATCGATAAAAGCGCCGAAATCAATGACATTGCGGACGGTGCCCTTGAGTTCCATGCCCGGGACAAGGTCTTTCAGATCCATAACGTCCGTTCGCAGCATCGGCGGCGGCAGTTCGTCGCGCGGGTCCCGCCCGGGGCGGAGCAGTTCTTTGATTATGTCCCGAAGAGTCGGTATGCCGATTCCTGACTTTGCCGCCAAGGCCTCTTCGCCGATCGCGCCGACCTTTTGAGGCAGTTCCGTTATTCTGCCCGACGCGGCGTCTTCAAGGCTGTAACCGCATTCGGTCAGCAAAACCTCCGCGGCCCGGTAACTTTCCGGATGCACGCCGGTGTTATCCAACACATTTTTACTCTCCGGCACCCGCAGAAAACCGGCGCATTGTTCATACGCTTTCGCGCCGAGTTTCGGCACCTTTTTGAGTTGTTCTCTGTTGATAAAAGCGCCGTTTCCTTCGCGGTAGGCGACGATGTTTTTGGCAACCGAAGAGTTGATACCCGCGACTTTCGAAAGAAGGGAAGGGGATGCGGTGTTCAAATCCGCCCCGACGCTGTTTACACAGTATTCCACAACGCCGTCAAGCGCGGCTTCAAGCTCCTTTTTCGGCATATCGTGCTGATACTGGCCTACGCCGATGGCTTTGGGGTCGATTTTCACGAGCTCAGCGAGCGGGTCCTGCAGGCGGCGGGCGATGGATACGGCGCTGCGCTCCGATACGTCAAGTTGCGGGAATTCCTCCGCGGCGGTTTTCGACGCGGAATAAACCGACGCGCCCGCTTCGTTGACAATCATGTACGAAACCTTGGCGGTAATCTCCTTTAGAAGGGCGGCTGTAAACATTTCCGTTTCCTTCGACGCCGTACCGTTCCCGATGGCTATGATCGCGATATGGTGCTTTTCAATAAGCTTCTTTATCTTTTCCGCTGCCTGGCCTTTTTGAGACTCCGAATGGGTGATATAGACGACGCCTGTTTCAAGCACTTTCCCGGTGGCGTCAACGGCCGCGACCTTGCAGCCTGTCCGGTAGCCCGGGTCTAATCCGAGCGCCGGTTTTCCTTTGACAGGCGGTTGCAAAAGCAACTCGCGAAGGTTCGCGGAAAACACTTTGATTGCCGCCGAGGCTGCTTTTTGAGTCAACGCTCCCCGGATTTCGTTTTCAACGGAAGGGGATATCAAACGGTCATACGCGTCTGTGCCCGCGTCCCGAACCGCTTGTGAGCAGGCAGAGCCGGCGCGCGTGACGGTCATCGATTCAATGCTGCTTACCGCTTTAACCGTGTCAATCCTGACGCCTGCTTTTAAATACTTCTCTCTTTCGCCCCTGTCTATGGCAAGCACGCGATGGTCCGCGATACGGCTGACCGGCTGCGAGAAGTCATAATACATGGAATAGACGCTTTCGGCCTTATCATCTACGGCTTTGCATCCTAAAATGCCGGTGGTCCAAAACAGGTTTCGGATTCTGCGGCGGATATCGGCGTTATCCGAAATATTTTCGGCGATGATATCGAGAGCGCCGCGCAAAGCATCCTCCGCCGACTCCACTCCCTTTTCGGGGTTAATATATGTCATCGCAAGTTCAAGGGGAGTGGGACTGCCAGCTCTTTGCGCAAATATTTCTTCGGCTAAAGGCTCGAGTCCCTTCTCCCGCGCTATCGAAGCTTTTGTGCGGCGCTTCGGTCGGAACGGCCTGTAAATGTCCTCGATTTCGGCAAGCGTGACCGCGGCCTTTAAGGAAGTGGCGATTTCCGGCGTCATTTTTTCCTGCGCTTCAATGAGAGAACCGACTTCCTCACGGCGCTTTTCAAGATTCCTCAGGTACTCCAAACGCTCCGAAAGCTCTCGCAGCACCTGGTCGTCAAGCGTTCCGTGAGCTTCCTTGCGATACCGGGCGATGAAAGGGATTGTGTTGCCCTCGTCGATAAGTTTGACGGTGTTTTCGACCTGCCATCTTTGCAGGCGGAATTCAGCGGTAAGCGTTTGTACGATATCCATGTTGGCTCCTTCATTGATAATTACCGGGAGTCGGTCGGTCAGCGCATTCTTTTCAATTGCCGTACGTCTCTGCCGAAAAACTGCAGAGAAATATAATTGCCGGCGATTCTTGAAGCGATACGCTCGGAATACCTGTGTTCGAGTTCTTCCGGTGTTAGATTCGTGCTGATAATTACGGGTGAACCTTTTGACAAGCGCGTATTAATAATATTGTATATAGTCGATACGGTAAAAGAGGTGGAGAACTCCGCGCCTAAGTCATCAACAATCAGCAAGTCACAGTTTAAAACAGCCTGCTCGGTGTCGGTATCATTCTTGTTTCTTCCGAAATGCTCCCGTTCGATTTTTCCGATTAGATTCTGCGCCGAGCCGTAAATGACACCGAACCCCATGGATACAATTCTTACGGCCGTCGCTAAGGACAAGTGCGTCTTTCCGAGCCCGGTTTTACCGTGCATATACAGGCTCGGTGAATGGGGGCTGAAGTCATCGGCGTAATCCTTGCAGAACTTAAAAATTTCGCTCATGCGCCTGTATGGCGATATGCCGGTTTCCGGATCGGCTGTTTTCGGATAGTATTCCAAATTAAAACTTTCAAAGGTCGAAGTGCTTGCGGGCGAGTTCTCGCTGAGCTCGGCCAATGCTATCGAACGCGCTAAGGCTTCCAGGCACGCGCAAGGTTTTCCGCTTGCGAAACCCTTGTCGGAGCAAGTGCCGCATACGGGATGGTATTCAAGATAATCGGGAGTGAAGCCCGCTGCCGTGAGAAGTTTTTTGCGTATTTTTTGAGCCTCCAGGTTTTGTTTGGAAAGGTCTCGCAAATACTCCGCGGCATTCTCCCCCATGCCGATGGCTTTTACGGCCGCAAGCCCGGTTTCGGAGACTTTTTTTTCGATTTCCAACAGTTCCGGAATTTTGGCGGCTGCCTCATCGTGCCGCTTTTTCTGCTCGGTTTCGGCGTTTTCTCTGCGGCGATCAAGCGTATTTTGAGCTTTTATATAAATACCGGCCGGGTATCCCATTACTTTTTACCTCCTTTGTAAACAATAGGATCGTATGCGGCATGCCGTTTGAATTCATCCAAATCATAAGAGGCGTTTTTGCTTTTCGGCTTGTTATCATTCTTCGCTGCCCGGGCGCTTTCGGCCTGTTCAACATCAGCGGGGGTTTTGATTCCCGCGGTATGCCATGCTTTCAACACCTTATCGATGTAAGACAAGCTGAAATTTTTACAGTGGTTGGCCATCTGTTCATAAGCCAGGTATATCATTTCCGCGTCAAAACCGAGTTCGGTGCCCCAGCATTTTATATAAGGCATCTGCTTGGGGGTTGGCCGTGAGTTAACGAGGCCGGCCAATGAAGAGAATTCTCTCCACAATTTGTCGCCGGTTCTCAGGCGGGAAATCTGATCATCCGCTTTTTCGATGGTGTCGATTTCCCTTTCTCCCCAGTCTTTACCGATTTTCGCTATGTAGGAATTGGACACTTTGCCGACAGAAACGCAATATTCAATAATCATAAGAATTACTTCGACAGGCAGGCCGTACTGGTCATGCATCATTAACAGCATGCACTGGCCCTCGTAGCCGATCGTTCTTCCCATTTTTGATTGAGCCTCTTTAAACAGGAACCGGATGTCGGCCGCCTCGTTTGCGCGGGCAATGATCTGTTCGCTGGTCGGTTTACTTTCGGGCAAATCGGCAAGCGTTTTTTTTACGGCTGATTCGTGCGCGGGGGTCAGCGCCGGAGGGCGGTCGTTTGGTGCCTTTGTTTCCATTGTATCCGGGCTTGAGGTTTCTTTTCCTGACGAAGCGCCGATTTGTTCAGAGACAGACTCGTCGTCTATCAATACTCCGTTCTCAACCCAATAATGAAGAGCGTCGACCGTATCGGCGCGTTTCTGCCCGATGGCGGCTGACAATTTATCAATATCAATTTTGTCGGTAAGGTGCCTCATTATCCAAAGCAAAGCTTTGAGTTGAGTGGCCCCGGCCAACTTGATGTGTTTGTCAACGACCCGGGCGGGTACCATAAACGCCTCGCCAAGGCAATAGGGATTGAATTTATAACCCATGCAGTTCCTCCGCAATCGATTCCGATTCCGATACCGATATTATACACAACCGAATGGAAGAATGAATTGACAAATTAGAAATATGTTACATTATTCGACTTCGGTTTAAGTGTATTATGGTATGATAAATGACTGATTTGGCGCGTGACGTTAATTATATTATTCGGAACACGCGGCGGGGTTGAAAAAAGATGAAAAAAAGTGTTGACAAAGGAGATGGAGGTTTGATACTATAGTCGAGCGCTCCGGACGAGACGGAAGGCGCGTGGGAAACAGGACAAGCGGCGCACCTTGAAAATTAAACAACGACAGAAACAAAACCCTTGAAGATTTTTTTGCAGTTTTGAAAAAATTGCGACAGTAATTCGGTAACGAATGAAAGAAGATACGCTAGTATCGGCAAAGAGC
>Ga0209510_1000953_pt1 | contig 35732 bp, 48 predicted proteins | sample BiotimSIPDNA_FD_185749 | JGI IMG/M metagenome (GOLD analysis project Ga0209510, IMG submission 185749) | Anaerobic biogas reactor microbial communites from Washington, USA - Biogas_R1 time_0 SIP DNA (SPAdes) (version 2) | ecosystem: Engineered > Bioreactor > Anaerobic > Unclassified | place...
GATTGGATATTCCGTGGGGCCTTCTCACAGCCCGTGGTTGGATTCAACGGACGCCGCTTTGCTTGAAGCCTTCCGGGTTGGAATAATCACGGCAGCCTCCGCGGGCAATCTCGGACCTGCCTCTTCTACGATCTATAGGCTGCCCCCGTGGGCACTGGTGACCGGCAACACACAACATGGTCGCATTTTTGGCTATCCTGTCACCATCAATCCGGGCACGGGCGACCTTGTTTCGTCAGCCCTTCCTTCTACCACAGAACTTTCTCCTGCGTTAGCATCAGACCTGACCAACAAAGAATTGGTTTGGGGCGGCAAGTCAAACAATAAAGATGGCTGTTCCGCCTGGGCTGCAGGGGCGCTGAACGGGAAGGTCGGCATTGTGCAGCGCGGTAACTGCTCCTTTAAGGATAAGGTACAGAATATGTATAACGCAGGCGCTGTCTTTGGAATCGTTTACAACAACGTTTCAGGAACACCCATTCTCATGGGCTCGGACACGGGAGTTGTGAACATGCCCAGCGCGATGATCTCATTGGAAGATGGTCTGGCAATGGAAAATGTCGCTGCCCAGCCGATGAGGGTGACCATTCTCGCTGACCTTAGCTCCGGAGCTCGTCCGGAATGGGGCGATATTGTGGCACATTCCAGCTCCAGAGGACCTGTCAACAACTTTGATTTGCTTGAACCGGACCTGGTCGCACCCGGCACGAATATCCTGGCCGCTTATTCCGGACCCAATCAGGTGGACCTCATGACTGGCACCTCTATGGCAAGTTCGCAAGTCGCAGGCTCTGCTGCTGTCATGCGTTCGCTCCACCCGGATTGGAGTCCCGCAGCGATCCGCTCGGCAATCATCATGACTGCCCTGGCGGGTACTTCCAAAGATCACGATCTGGGTCCTGTGACACCATTTATCTACGGCAATGGCCGGCTCGATATGAGCAAAGCGGCATTGGCAGGGCTGGTGATGGAAGTCAGCTATGCTGACTATGTTCCGCGAACCCTGCAAATGGCGGAAATATCCGCACTCTGAACATCCCTTCCTACCAGAACAGCAACTGCATGGGAGGTTGCACCTTCACGCGGACGGTCAAGAATGTCTCTGGAGTAAGGACAAACTACACGATCGGGATCGAAAAAACTGACGCGGTGGAAATCACCACCTATCCTGCCGGATCTTTCTCCATTCCTGCCAACGGGACCCAGACGATCACTATCAGAGTGACCGCTTCCATTCTTTCGGGCGGCGCGTGGCAGTTTGGGCGCATCCGTTTTGAGACCGGAAATACCTTCCCGAGCGGGAAGCCGATCAGCACCACTGCTTTTACCCTGGCGGTAAAGGCGCCGCCAGTTGGTTCAACTTTCCCCTCTGAACTGCGCAGAAATATTGACGCCCCTGCTGGTCAGTACGTCTTTGAAGACCAGTATTACTCCAGCCCGATCACAGCTTTTTCGAATGTGCGCTATGGCTTGCAGCCCGCGACCGTTGAATCTTTCAGCCTGCCGCAGGACCCTACCAGGAACGATGTGTACGATGATCTGACGGACGTCTGGTATACCGTTACAACCTGTCCGTCCAATCAGCAGCGTCTGGTTGTCGAGATTCTCGAGACCACCTCTGCGGATCTGGACATCTATGTGGGTTTGGGCAACACGCCGAGTGACAGCATGCTGAGAGCCTTTGCCGCTGGACAGGGTCCGATGGAATATCTGAGCCTCTTTAGACCGACTTTCTCAGGCACCTGCTGGATTTTGGTGCAAAACTGGGAATCCTCTGAGACAGGGGCGGAAGATAGCGTCAAGCTGGCATACGGCTTTGTTCCGAGACCGGGCGGAGATAATTACACCATTACCGGTCCGGCAAGCGTTCCTGCCATGGCTCCTTTTGATGTCACCGTTGATTGGAATCTTGGAGGGACCTATAACACAGCAGAGGTCTGGTATGGATGGTTCAGCCTTGGTTCATCAGCTTCAACCACGGATGATATCGGAAAGCTTGACTTCAACCTCTACAAAGCCTCGCCAGGCTCGGTTTATTTGCCTATTTTGTTCAAGTAGCTCAGTTTTAACAAGCATTTTGCCGGGGAGCTGACTGAAAAGCCAGCTCCCTGCGCTTAATCAGCGCGATCCCTAAAGGGTCTATGGAAAAAACACTGAGGGGATTGGATGGTGTGGTAGGAATAAGCCCGTTAGTTACCCGGTTTTTCCCTCCGACAGGCGATTGGAAAATGTGGCAAGAGACTGGCAAAAGAACCAAGGGAAATTGTGCAGAAAGAGCAGGCAAAAAACCCTTGCATTCCGCGGGGGGGTGTGATATATTTGTTGGGCTACCTTCAGGGGTAGTTCTATTTGTGTGGCAATTTAAGAATGTTTTCCGCGTGGGCAGACGACTTCACAGGGAACATTGACTGAATTGTGCGGAGATGATGCAGCTTGCCCAGGCTGACAGTCTCGCAGAATATTAAACAGGAGAATAGTATGTTAAAAGGGCTAATCGGAAGAAAGATCGGTATGACCCAGATCTTCGATGAAAGCGGGCGCGCAATACCCGTGACGCTTATCGAAGCTGGGCCTTGTTTTGTTTCTCAGATCAAGACTGCTGAAACCGACGGCTATAGCGCTGTTCAATTAGCATTCGGAGAAGTAAAACCAAAGCGTCTGAGCAAGGCTCAATTAGGGCATCTCAAGACCAATAATCTCCCCCCCGTGCGCGTGTTGAGGGAATTCCGCACTAAAAAAATCGATGGTATCAATCCAGGTGACGAGCTGAAAGCTTCTGTGTTCGCTGAAGGCGAATTCGTTGACGTGATCGGCACCTCCAAGGGCAAGGGCTTCGCTGGCGCCATGAAACGTCATGGCTTTGGCGGCGGACCCATCTCCCATGGTCAGTCTGACCGCCAGCGTTCGCCCGGTTCCTCAGGGTCCGGCACTACGCCAGGTCGTGTTTTTAAGGGCAAGCGCCGTCCTGGGCATATGGGCGATGTTCAGGTCACTTCTTCGCATATCCGTGTTGCGATGGTTGATCCAGAGCGCAATCTGATCGCGGTTCAGGGCTCCGTTCCAGGCGCCAAAGGCGGAACAGTGATCATCAAAGAGGCTCGCAAGCAGTAATCCGCTTGTGGTTGAATGGAGAAAGCTATCATGAAAGTTGATGTTTATAACTTAAAAGGCGAAAAATCGGATACTGTTGACCTGCCCGATGAGATTTTTGCAGCGAAAGTGAATGTGGATCTGATGCACCAGGCTTACCTGCGCCAAATGGCGAACGCGCGCCTGGGCACCCACAACACCAAGCGGCGCGGTGAAGTCAGAGGCGGCGGCGCCAAACCCTGGAAACAGAAGGGCACAGGGCGTGCCCGACGCGGCAGCATGATTTCCGCTCAGTCTGTTGGCGGCGGACGCGTTCACACCCCGAAACCGCGTGATTACACCCAGGCGATGCCCCAGAAGATGCGCCGCGCAGCCCTGCGCAGCGCGCTGACCGCGAGCGCCAATGCTGAGAAGATCATTATGGTCGATTCCCTCAGCATGGATAAACCCCGCAGCGCCGATCTGGCAAAAGCCCTTTCCGCTTTGGCTGGCGAGGCGCGCAAACTGGTTTTGGTGCCCGATAAGAGCGATTCTTACACAAACCTGATCAAATCCGGACGCAATTTGGCAAACGCCAAACTGCTGCAGGCAAATTACCTCAATATCCGCGATCTGTTCACTTGTGAGAAAGTCATTATCCCCCTTGCTTCACTCGATGTGATCAAGAGTTATTTGGGATAGGAAGGTGAAGCAGAATGAGCAATACCGTTTTTGATATCCTGCGACGCCCTGTTGTGACAGAAAAGTCGAATTACATGGCTGGAAAACTGAACCAGTACGTTTTCGAAGTGGCATCCTTTGCCACTCGCGAACAGGTGAAGACCGCCATCGAAACGGCTTTTGACGTCAATGTGGAGCGTGTCAATATCATCAACCTCCCCGCCAAGTCGCACCGCAATTCGCGGACGCGCCGTCTGGTTGTGCGTTCGAGCGGCTACAAAAAAGCCATCGTGACTCTGAAACCCGGGGAGAGCATTCCTGTTTTTGAAGGAGTGGACTAATGGCTGTTAAGATTTACAAACCCAAGACGAACGGTCAGCGGCATAAGACCAGCTACACGTTCGAAGAAATTACCAAAACCCGCCCGGAACGCAGTTTGATCGTGGCGAAGAAAGAACACGCCGGACGCAACGCGAGCGGTCGTGTCACCGTCCGCCATCGCGGCGGCGGCTCCCGCCGGCAGATCCGCCTGGTGGACTTCAAACGCGAAAAGACGAACATTCCAGCCAAAGTCAGCGCGATCGAATACGATCCCAACCGGACTGCCCGTCTGGCTCTGCTGACCTATGCTGACGGCGAAAAGCGCTATATTCTCGCTCCGATCGGCGTCAAAGTCGGCGACACGCTGCTTTCCGGTCCCAATGTGGAAATCCGTCCCGGGAACAACCTTCCCCTGGCGAATATCCCGGTTGGCACCACGATTCATGCGATCGAACTGCATCCCGGCAAGGGCGCCCAAATCTGCCGCTCCGCGGGTTCTTCCGCCCAGTTGCTTGCCAAAGAGGGCAAATACGCACATGTGCGCATGCCTTCCGGGGAAGTGCGCCTGGTTTTGCAGGAGTGCAGCGCCTCGATCGGTCAGGTTGGGAATGTGGAACACAGCAACGTCAAGCTCGGCAAAGCCGGACGCGCGCGCCATATGGGGCTGCGCCCGGAAGTCCGCGGTTCAGCGATGTCTCCAAGGGACCATCCGCATGGCGGTGGTGAGGGTCGCAGCTCGATCGGTATGCCCGGTCCGAAGACCCCTTGGGGTATGCCAACTCTTGGTTATAAGACGCGCACCAATAAGCGCACCGATGCCATGATTATTCGCCACCGCTCCAAGGCAAAGCGTAAATAGCGGTTGAGAGACAGAAAAGGAAACTAAGATGTCGCGATCATTGAAAAAAGGGCCATTTGTAGACCCGAAACTGTTGAAAAGAATTGAAGAGATGAACGAGAAAGGCGAAAAGAAGATCATCCGCACCTGGAGCCGCGCCAGCACCATCTTCCCCCAGATGGTCGGGCACACCATCGCAGTGCATGACGGACGCCGTCACGTTCCTATTTATGTGACCGAGAACATGGTTGGTCATCGTTTGGGCGAATTTACCCCCACTCGTTGGTTCCGCGGACATGTCTCTGAGAAGGGAAGATGAGGAAGAGAATGGCACAGGAAATATCCGCAAAACTCTCTAACTTTGCTGAATCCGCTCAGAAGACCCGCCTGGTAATCAACCTGGTTCGCGGAAAGAAGGTCGTTGACGCGCTGCACACCTTGAGTCTGACCCCCAACAAGGCAGCCCGCCCGGTGCACAAGCTGATTTATTCGGCTATGTCGAACGCTGAAGAAAACTTTGGCGTGAACCGCGATGACCTCGTTGTTTACAAGATTTTCGCTGACGAAGCTCCCACTCGCAAGTGGCGTTCGTTTGGCGCCCGCGGTCGTTTTAAGCCGATGCTGAAACGCCGTTCGCATGTGACCGTTATATTACGCGAAGTCGAGTAAAGGTAAGGAGTTAGATATGGGTCGTAAAGTACATCCAATCGGATTTCGTCTGGGAATCAATAAACCCTGGTTAGGACGCTGGTACGCTGAAGGCAAAGACTACACTGATCATCTGCATCAGGATCTTGAGATCCGCAAACTGGTCAAGAAGGAAGCTGACCGCGCTGGTGTTTCGAACATCGAAATCGAACGCTATCCAGGCAAGGTGAAGGTCACCCTGCAAACTGCCAAACCCGGCATTCTGATCGGGCGCAAAGGCGAGAGCGTCAAAGTGCTACGCCAGCAGTTGGAAGCGCTGACAGGCAAGAAGATTGACCTGGAAGTCAAGGAAATAAAATCAGCGGATACGGACGCTTACCTGGTGGCAACCAATATTGCCGGTCAGCTCGAGCGCCGCATCAGCTACCGGCGCGCGATGAAGCGCGCCATCCAGCAGGCTCTGCGCCAGGGCGCGGGCGGCATCAAAATTTCGGTTTCCGGTCGTCTTTCCGGCGCTGAAATGGCACGCCGCGTCACTCTGCGTGAGGGGCGTGTGCCTCTGCAGACTCTGCGCGCCAATATTGACTTCGCCCGTGCCGCTGCCAAGACCACTTTCGGTCAGATTGGCATCAAGGTTTGGATCTATCAGGGCATCGTCATGAACCAGCCTGAAGAAACAGTTGAGACCACCGAAGGTGTCTATATCAGCGAGTAATTATTCGGAACGAGTGAGGACATAAATTATGTTGATGCCAAAGAGAGTAAAGTACCGCAAGCAAATGCGCGGTCGCATGAAGGGAAAAGCTTCGCGCGGTGTGGACGTGAACTTCGGCGAATACGGATTAAAGGCATTGGAATGCGCTTATATGAGTGCGCGCCAGATTGAGGCTGCCCGCCGTGCAATCGTGCATTCGCTCAAGCGCCGTGGAAAAATCTGGGTCCGTGTATTCCCCGACAAACCCTACACCAAGCGTGCCGCTGAAACCCGTATGGGTAAAGGTAAAGGCGCCGTGGATCATTGGGTAGCCGTGATTCGACCCGGTCGGATTTTGTTTGAGGTTGGCGGCACTGACGCTGATTCCGCGAACAAAGCCCTGATCCGGGCGCGTTATAAACTGGGCTTCAGAACTAAGATTGTTGCCCGAGAAACGATGGGAGAAGGTTCATGAACAGCAAAGAAGTAAGAGAACTTTCTACGGAAGATATTAAGACCAAACTGTTGAACATCCGGCAGGAGCTCATGAATTTGCGCTTCCAAATCGTGACCGGTCAATTGACCGACACCAGCCGCTTCAAGGTCGTCCGCCGGGATATCGCCCGCATGGAAACGATCCTGAATGAGCGCGCCCGCCAGGAGAAGGAAGGGAAGAAATGAACAAACGCCGACGTTTAACGGGTATTGTTAAGTCGAACAAGATGACCAAAACCGTCATCGTGGAAGTTTCACGCACGTTCCAGCATCCGCTTTACCACAAAGTGGTGCGGAGCGCGAAGGCTTACAAGGCGCATGATGAATTGGGCTGCAATGTCGGCGATGAGGTCGTGATCGTCGAATCCGCCCCCATTTCAGCAACTGTGCGTTGGGTCGTGGAAAAGATCGTCAAGGTCGAAATCCGCCAAGAAGGCGTCGAATCAGCCTCGGAGACCATCGAAGAGGTCGAGGAAATGATCGAGACCGAAACCGTCGCCGAAGAGGCTGAGGGTGAGCTCGAGGAAGGGGAATCAGCATGATTCAGCGTGAGACCCGATTAGTTATTGCCGATAACACTGGCGCCCGTGAACTCCTGGTCATCCAGGTTGTGGGCGGCACCCGCCGCCGCTACGGTTACGTGGGCGACATTGTCATTGGCACAGTGAAAACCGCCACGCCTCAGGCTTCTGTTAAGAAGAGTGAGATTGTAAAGGCTGTTATCGTGCGCACCAGCAAAGCCTACCGCCGTCCGGATGGATCCACCATTTGCTTTGACGACAATGCGGCTGTCATCCTGGACAACGATGGCGTGAACCCCCGCGGCACGCGCATCTTTGGACCGGTTGCCCGCGAACTGCGCGACAAAGGCTATATGAAGATCGTTTCATTGGCTCCGGAAGTGCTGTAGTTGATGGGATAGGAGTGTCAAATGAAAATGAAAATACGTAAAGGCGATCGCGTACGGGTTATGCGTGGGGCTGAGGAAGACAAAGACAAAGTTGGCGAAGTCATCCGCGTGCTGCCCAAGGAAAACCGCGTGGTGGTGCAGGGCGTAAACATGGTGAAGAAACACCAGAAACAATCCCAGTCCGGCGGCAAAACGATCCCGGCTGGCATCCGTGAGTTTGAAGCCCCCATCCATGCCTCGAACGTGGCTGTGGTGGATCGCGAAGCGGAAAAGGAAAGCAAGGAAGCCCGCAAAGCTTCCAAGGCTAAAGCTGACAGCGCCAAGAAGCCGGCTGCCAAAAAGACAGCGGTAAAGAAAGCGGAAACCAAACCCGAAGCCAAGAAGCCGGTCAAAAAAGCGGCTGATACCAAGGCGAAAACTGCTGGAAGCAAGAAGAAAGCTGCCGAAGGTAACTAAGGCACAGGTGAGCAGATATGAACAGACTACAAGAACAATATAAGAACGAATTCGCGCCAGCTCTGCAGAAGGAGCTCGGGTTGGAAAACGTCATGCAGATCCCGAAGATCACCAAAGTGGTGGTCAACATCGGTGTCGGCGAAGCGCTGGACAACCCCAAGGCTTTGGATGCGGCTGTGAACGATCTGACTATCATCACGGGTCAGAAGCCTGTTGTCATCGCCGCCAAGAAAGCCATTTCCAATTTCAAGCTGCGTGAAGGACGTCAGATTGGCGTCAAGGTTACGCTGCGCGGAGATAAGATGTGGGCATTTTTGGACCGCCTGATTAACGTTGCTCTGCCTCGCGTGCGTGACTTTCGCGGGATTTCGGCTGACTCCTTTGACGGGCGCGGCAATTACACGCTCGGTCTGACCGAACAGCTGATCTTCCCTGAGATTCAGTATGACAAAATCGACAAAGTGCGTGGCATGGAGATCAGCATCGTTACCACGGCTGAGACTGATGACCATGCCCGGCAGTTGCTGAGCAAATTCGGCATGCCCTTCAGGAAAGGAAACTAATGGCTAAAAAGTGTATGCAATATCGCGAAATGCGGCGGAAATATCCAACCCGCGTTGTAAATCGCTGTCGTGTGTGCGGCAGACCGCGCGGTTATATGCGCAAATTTGGTCTCTGCCGTATTTGCTTCCGTGAATTAGCGCTCCAGGGGAAAATTCCTGGCGTGACTAAGGCATCCTGGTAGAAGGCTTGGAGGATTAAGATGACAATATCAGATCCTATTGCCGATATGTTAACGAGAATCCGCAATGTTGCCATGGTTGGCAAAACAACCGTCGCCATGCCGAACTCGAAACTCAAGAGCGAAGTAGCCCGGATTCTGACCGAAGAGGGTTACCTTGAGAGTTATGAAGTCGTTGATGGAAAAAGCGAAGCGCATAAGATTTTGCGCCTGAAGCTGAAATACATCGGCGAACGCCGTCAACGCCGCCCAATTATCACGGGTTTGGAGCGCGTCAGCCATCCCGGCTGCCGGGTTTACACCTCCAAGAAAGATATCCCCTGGGTATTATCCGGCATTGGCATCGCGATTTTATCAACCCCGAAGGGGATCATGACCGGCGCCCGCGCCCGCAAGATCGGCGTTGGCGGCGAGATCCTCTGTAAGGTTTGGTAGGAGGAAGAGAAATGTCGCGAATTGGTAAATTACCCATCACCCTGCCCAAGGGTGTGGAAGTGAAAATGGAAGGGAACAAGGTTTCCGTCAAAGGACCCAACGGGCAACTTGAAGAGACCTTCTCTCCTGATATCAAGATCGAAATCGAGGACGGCACCATCAAAGTGGAACGCCCCAACGATGAGCCGCGCATGCGCGCTCTCCACGGTACCACCCGAGCCCTGATCAACAATATGATCGTTGGCTGCTCCAAAGGTTTTGAAATCGTGCTGGAATACAGCGGCGTTGGCTATCGGGCTGAATTGAAGGGCAAGGATCTTTTCATGAACCTTGGTTTTTCACACCCTGTGGACTTCCCTGCGCCCGATGGCATCACCTTTGATGTGGACGCGAAAGCTCACATCATCAAAATCAAAGGTCGTGACCGTCAGCAGGTGGGGCAGGTGGCTGCGAACATCCGCAAGCTGCGCCCGCCGGAACGCTATCATGGAACCGGCATTCGCTACCAGGGCGAAATTGTTAAGCTCAAGGCTGGTAAAGCCGGAAAGACCGGTAAGTAGAGGTAAATGACTATGGCAAATAAATCAAGAAACGCTGCTCGTTTACACCGTCACGCGCGTGTGCGCAAGAAAATCTTCGGCACGCCCGAACGTCCGCGCCTGAATGTTTTCCGCAGCATCAGCGAGATCTATGCCCAGGTGATTGATGATCACAGCGGCACAACCCTCGTTTCCGCTTCCTCCGTGGACGCGGGTCTGCGCGAAAGCGTCAAGGGCAAGAACAAGTCCGACCAGGCTATGCTGGTTGGCGAGGCGCTTGCCAAACGTGCGCTTGAAAAAGGCATCAAGACCGTTGTCATGGATCGCGGCGGTTACATCTATACCGGTCGTCTGAAAGCTCTGGCTGAAGGCGCTCGCAAGGGCGGGCTGGAATTCTAAAACGAGGATACTATGGAAGAATATCAAGGATTAGAAACTCAATACGACGAACGTGTGATCGATATCGCCCGCGTTGCCAAAGTTGTCAAAGGCGGTCGCCGCTTCTCGTTTCGCGTTACCCTCGTGGTTGGCGATAACAACGGGAGCGTTGGTCTGGGCACCGGCAAAGCGCTGGCAGTTCCGGACGCGATGCGCAAAGCCACCGAGCGTGCGTACAAAAACATGAAAAAGATCAGCCTGATGGGCACCACGATTGCCCATGAGGTTATTGGCACCCAAAGCGGCGCGAAAGTGCTGCTTAAACCTGCTTCTGCTGGTACGGGCGTTATCGCTGCCGGCGGTGTGCGCGCGGTTTGCGAAGCCGCGGGGATCAAGGACATTCTTACCAAGTCCCTGGGCTCAGCAAACATGCTCAACATCGTCCAGGCAACCTTCGACGCTTTATCCCAGCTCAAATCGCCTGCTACCGTGGCTGCCGAACGCGGCAAAGACGTGCAGGATGTGACCCCGTACTGGGAGCGGAGGAAGAATGGCTAAGAAAAAGTCTGATACTCTTCGCATCAAATTGGTGAAAAGCGGTATTGGTTATACCGAACGCACCAAACGAACCCTCAAAGCGCTCGGATTCCACACTCTTAACCAGGTTGTTGAGCATAAGGATAACGAGGCTCTGCGCGGTATGCTGACAAAAGTCTCTCACTTGGTTGAGATTTTGTCGGACACTGAGGAGAAGTAAGCATGCAATTACATGATCTCAAACCTAACGAAGGCGCAAAGAAGACGCGTAAACGTGTGGGTCGTGGCACTGGCAGCGGCGCTGGCAAAACAGCCGGTCGCGGCACCAAGGGTCAGAACTCACGCACCAGCGGCGGCGTGCGCCCCTATCACATGGGTGGTAACCTGCCATTCTTCCGCAAGCTGCCTTTCCTGCGTGGTGAAGGATTCACCCCGCGGAATCGCGTTCGCTATGCGGAAGTAAATCTGGACTCACTGCAGGGCTTCAAAGCTGGCGATGAAATCACTCCCGAGAGCCTGAAAGCTGCCGGTCTGTTGAAGGGCAAGGATCTCCCCATCAAAATCATGGGACGCGGTGACATCAATATCGCCCTGAAAATCAAAGCCCACAAAGTGACTGAAGGCGCCCGCCAAAAGATTGAAAAAGCCGGCGGGACAATTGAAACATTGGCACTTTCGTAGCAATAAGGAGATAAGTGATGAAACGATCATCCTGGCGTTACCTGTGGAAATCTGAGGATATTCGCAACAAGCTGCTGATTTCGCTGCTTCTGCTTGCGATTTACCGCCTCGCAGCCAACATCCCGGTCCCCGGCATCAACCGTGTCGCGGTCGCGGCATTGTCCCAACAGACCGGCGCTGGCGGCAACCTGGTCAACTTGCTTGACTTGCTTTCAGGCGGCGCGGTATCCAGATTCTCTGTGCTTGCCATGGGTGTTTACCCGTATATCACCGCCCAAATCATCCTGCAACTGCTCACGCCGGTTATCCCCGCGCTTGAACAGAAAATGAAGGATGATCCCCGTGAAGGACGTATCTGGATGGAAAAATGGACCGTTATCCTGACCATCCCAATGGCGCTCCTCTCGGCTTTTGGACAGATCAACATCTTCAACTCCATGTTGGGCGGCAGTACGGTCATTGAACAGTGGGGTTTCTCTGGCGAACGCTTGCTTCCGACGATCACCGCCATCATCAGCATGATTGGCGGCACGATGTTCGGCATCTGGATCGGTCAGTTAATTTCTGAGTACGGCTTGCGCAATCAGGGTCTTTCGCTGATCATCTTCGCGGGTATCGTCTCGCGTTTTCCGGTCACGATTGCCCAGATGATCAAGGCGAAAGAAGCCTGGTGGGTGTTTGTGGTCTTGCTGCTGTTGTTTGTCCTGACGATCCTGGCGATTGTCTTTGTTCAGGGCGGACGGCGCAACATTCCGGTCTTATTCCCCGGCAGGCGCATCGGCAACCGCATGTCTATGCCGGTTCGCAGCCAACTGCCGCTGATGGTCAACATGGCTGGCATGATTCCGATCATTTTTGCTCAGTCTTTCCTGACCTTCCCGGCGATTTTGGCTTCGTTCTTTATTAGGTCCCAGACTGCGTGGGTCAATAAGACCGCTAATTGGTTCGTCAAGGCTTTTGGCGGTGATACATGGTGGTATCCGATCATGTTCTTCGTCCTGGTGGTCGGATTCGCGTACTTTTATACTGATGTGCTCTTTGCGCAGCAGAATTATGGCGAAAACCTGAAAAAACAGGGCGCGCAAATTCCGGGCGTGGTCCGCGGAAAGCCAACGCAGGATTATCTGACCCGCGTTCAGCGGCGCATCACGCTCCCGGGCGCGTTCTTCCTTGGTTTGGTGGCAGTTTTACCCTATATCATGGGATATATCCTGCCCGACAATAGCGCCGGTGTCCACCTGATGCAGGCATCGGGTCTGATGATCGTGGTAGGCACCATCCGCGAGACGGTCGAACTGATCGAAACCGAACTGCGCATGCGCGGGTACGATGATCGCCTGATCAGCTAAGCGGATATCTGCGATGAACGAAAAAGCCACTTACATTGTCATGCTGGGTCCTCCGGGAGCCGGCAAAGGCACGCAGGCGAAGATCCTGGCTGAAAAGTTGGGGCTGGTGCATGTTTCCACCGGAGACCTCTTCCGCGAAAACCTGAGTCAGGAAACCGAGCTGGGTAAGTTGGCGTCAAGTTTTATGGTCAGAGGCGAATTGGTGCCGGACGATGTCACCATCGCAATGGTCAAAGAACGCCTCTCAAGACCGGATTGCGCCAGGGGAGCCGTAATGGACGGTTTTCCGCGCACGCCGGCGCAGGCTGGAGCTTTTGAAACCCTGCTGGCGGAGATAGACGGCAAGGTGGACCATGTGCCGTTCATCAGCGTGCCGAACGATGTTCTGGTTGAGCGCTTGAGCGGTCGCTGGATGAGCCACTCGGGGCGCGTTTATCACGCCCTCTACAACCCGCCTAAAGTAAAGTGGGTGGATGATGTGGATGGTTCGCCCCTCTATCAGCGGGAAGATGACAAACCTGAGACGGTCTTGCATCGGATCAAGGTGTACTACGACCAGACCTCTCCCCTGATCGAATTCTACCGTCAGGCAGGGACCTTGGTCGAAATTGATGGTACAAAGGAAATCGAGCAGGTCACAGAGGATTTGCTGGAAGCTGTGGCGTGATGTTTGAAAGCAGGATCAACCTTAAATCAGAAGCCGAAATCGCTCTGATGCGGGAAGCCGGCAGGCTCAATGCCCAGACGCTCGAAGCGGTCAAGGCAGAAATCAGACCCGGCGTGAGCACTGGTGAACTAAATGAGGTCGCGGAGAGTTTTCAGCGGGCTCATGGCGTTTACTCGCCCTTTAAGAATTACGATCCCGGAAACGGGGTGCCCTTCCCGGGGAGCATCTGCACCAGCATCAATGAAGAAATGGTGCATGGCATCCCCGGCAAGCGCAAGCTGCAGGAAGGCGATATCATCTCGGTCGATTGCGGCACGGTCTACGAAGGCTTCGTCGGCGACTCGGCTTTTACTGTCGGCGTCGGTGAGATCTCATCGGAAGCCCAGCGACTGATCGATGTGACTAAAAAAGCGCTGGAAATTGCCACGGCTCTGATGGTGCCGGGCAACCGCAGCGGCGATGTTGGCTCGGCGATCGAAACGTACGTGGAATCGCAAGGTTTTCGCTGCACCCACACCTACACCGGTCACGGTGTGGGTCGGGCGATGCACGAAAGCCCGCAGCTCACCAACTACGGCGTGCCCGGGCAGGGATTTTTGCTGCGCGAAGGCATGACGATCGCGATTGAGCCGATGGTGCTGGTTGGCACCCGGCGCACCAAGACCTTGCGCAATCTTTGGACCGTTGTGTCTGTGGACGGTTCCCTGACTGCGCATCAGGAAAACACAATAGCAGTGACCAAGGAAGGCCCGCTGGTTTTGACCAGTTTGTAGGCAAGCCTTGTCAATAGTGAACGATAAAGATATAATAAAACCTTTGCGGATAAAGAAGGAGTAGAGACTGATGAAAGTATCAGCATCGATAAAGAAACGCTGTAACAAGTGCAAAATCGTCAAGAGAGACGGTCGTCTTTATGTTATTTGTACGAATACCCGCCACAAGCAGCGACAAGGATAAGGAATCATAATATGGCTCGTATAGAAGGTGTTGACCTCCCGCGCAATAAGCGCATTCAGATCGGTTTGCGATATATCTATGGTATCGGATCAAAGACTGCGGATGACATCCTGGCAGCCACTGGTGTTGATCCGGACATCCGGGTAAAAGATTTACCCGAAAGCGAAGTTTCGAAACTACGTGATTACATCGGGCAGAACCTCAAGGTCGAAGGCGATCTGCGCCGGGAAGTCCAGATGAACATCAAGCGTTTGGTTGAGATCGGTTGTTATCGTGGCTTGCGCCACCGCCGCAACCTGCCTCTGCGCGGTCAGAACACCCGCACCAACGCGCGCACACGCAAGGGTCCCAAGCGCACAGTCGCTGGTCGCGGACGCCGCCGTGGAGCAACCAAGAAATAGGAATGAACTGACCAGTAAGCCTGGGATGGGGTTCCCTTTCCCCCGCGGCAACCCGGGCTGGCTGTGGCAGACATGTAAAGATTTAGTGAGGAAGAATTATGGCAAAACAAGCACGTACAGCGCGGCGAACGACCACTTCGCGTAAGGTCAAACGCCAGATTTCGACAGGACAAGTGCACGTCTTTGCGTCCTTCAATAACACCATCGTGACCGTCACTGACCTGCAGGGCAATACGATTTGCTGGGGCAGCTCCGGTTCCGCTGGTTTTAAAGGATCCCGCAAGAGCACTCCATTTGCTGCAAGAATGGCAGCCGAACAAACCGTGAAGACCGCTCAGCAGATGGGTCTTCAGGAAGTTGAACTGTTCGTTAAGGGACCTGGTCCTGGTCGGGAAGCTGCAATCCGTGCAGTCCAATCATTGGGCATTCGCGTGCGCATGATCACTGATCTGACCCCAGTGCCCCATAACGGCTGCCGACCTCCCAAGAGACGCCGCGTGTAGTCAAGAAAAAGGAAATTATTGAAATGGCAAGATATACAGAAGCAGTTTGTCGTTTGTGCCGCCGGGAAGGCGAAAAGTTGTTTCTCAAGGGTGAGCGCTGCTACACTCCCAAATGTTCTTTCGAGAAACGCAGTTATGCGCCCGGCATGCATGGAAAAATGAATGTTGGACGCCCCGGTCGCGAATCGGACTATGGCAAGCAGTTGCGCGCCAAACAGAAAGTCCGCCGGGTGTACGGCATCTACGAACGTCAGTTCCGCCGCTTTTACGGGCAGGCTCTGCGCATGCGCGGTCAGACAGGTCCTAACCTGTTGACCATTCTCGAAACCCGCCTGGCGAATGTGGTTTATCGCCTCGGTTTTGCGGCTAGCCGCGCGCAGGCGCGCATCCTGGTGAGCCACGGTCACTTTGTGGTGAACGGTCAGCGCGCTGACATCCCTTCTTACGGCGTCAGCGTGGATGACGTCATCTCCGTGAACGAGAACTCCAGGGATACGGTCTATTTTAAGAACCTGCGCGAAGAAGCCGAAGGGCGCACCGTGCCAACCTGGTTGGCTCGCGACCTGACCAACCTTTCCGGAAGGATGCTGCGCAACCCCGAACGTTCAGAAATTGATGGCAACCTCAACGAGCAGTTGGTTGTTGAGTACTATTCTCGCTAATCGAGGGGCTAGTTCAGTCTTACCGAAAAGTTAGACTGGTTAGGGGTAACCGTGACAGGAAATATTGAAATGGTAACACCAAAAATTGAGCGGACTGAAGAGTCCCGCGACTATGGAAAGTTTACGATCAGCCCGCTTGACCGCGGGTTTGGCGTGACCCTGGGCAATGCCCTGCGCCGCACGCTGCTTTCCTCCCTGGAAGGCGCGGCTGTAACTTCAGTGCGGATCACCGACGTGATGCACGAGTTCAGCACCATCAAAGGCGTGCGCGAAGATGTCATCCAGGTCATGCTGCAGATCAAATTGCTGCGCTTCAAGCTTCACAACGTTGAAAACGCGACCATCAGCCTGGACGTGCAGGGCAAAGGCGAAATAACCGCCGCGGACCTGCGCTGCCCGCCTGAGGTGGAGATCATCAACCCGGATCTGTACCTCTTCAGTATCAACGAAAATGATGCGCATGTGGAGATGGATATGACCGTTGCTGCCGGTAAGGGTTATGTACCAGCGGGAGAACGCTCGGACAGGCTTCCGATCGGTGTGCTTCCCGTGGACTCGATCTATTCGCCGGTGCGGCGCGTCAACTGGGGCGTGACCAACGCTCGTGTTGGTCAGAGCACCAACTATGACCGCCTGCAGCTTGAAATCTGGACGGATGGCACCATCTCTCCGGAAAAAGCGCTGATCGATTCCTCCAAACTATTGATGAATCAGTTAAGCATCATCAGCGGCACCAGTGAAGAACTGCTCGTGAAGCCCACGATTCAGACAGAAGCGGAGACGCCATTTGTCAGCAGAGACGTCATCGAGACTCCGATCGAATCTTTGGATCTGACTGTGCGCGTTTTTAACGCCCTGAAGCGTACCGGCATCACCACGGTAGGTGATGTGATGGAACTGCTGGATAAAGGCGAAGGCGCCATGCTTTCCATCCGTAATTTTGGTGATAAAAGCCTGACCGAGCTGAAAGCGGCTATGGTCGAAAAAGGCTACTTGGAAAAAGAAGAAGTGGAGTAAGAGGATATGCGGCATCAAGTTAAAGGATACCGGCTCAACAGAAGCATGGGGCATCGCACTTCCCTGCGAAGGACTATGATCAAACAACTGTTCGAGCATGAAAAAATTCAAACTACCCTGGCGAAGGCGAAGTCCATTCAGCCAGATGCTGAAAAGCTGATCACCCTGGCTCGCAACGCGCAAAAAGGAGATGATCTGCTCAAAGTCAATGCCCGCCGTCAGGCTGCCGCCAGCCTTGGCAACAACAGCGGCGAAATAGTAAAGAAACTGTTCGATGATATCGCTCCGCGTTTCTCGTCCCGCAAGGGCGGTTACACGCGTCTGCTCAAACTTGGTCCCAGGCTCGGCGACAACGCTGAGATGGTGCTGCTTGAGCTGGTGAGCGAGTAGGCAACTGAAGTGGTAGTTTAGCCTTTCACGGGAATACGAAAGGCATGGCACATTACAAACTTATTCTCGCTTACGACGGCACGAATTACAACGGCTTTCAGCGGCAGAAAATCAAAACCAGCGTCCAGGCGACTTTCGAGGAAGCGCTGCGGCGCCTGGGTTGGCAGGGCAGGGCAGTAATGCCCTCGGGGCGCACCGATAGCGGTGTGCATGCCAAAGGGCAGGTGGTCAGTTTCAATTTTGACTGGAAACATCCTGACCGGGACCTGCAAAAAGCCCTGAACGCCTTTTTGCCGGCAGATATCGCGGTGCAGAGTGTGGAGCAGGTGCTGGCGGATTTTCATCCCCGCTACGACGCCCTGACACGCCAGTACCGCTACCAGCTCTACTGGCAGCCCGCGCGCGACCCCCTGCGGGACAGGTACGCCTGGCGTTTGGAACGCAAGCCTGAGCTGCGGCTCATGCAGGCGGCATCCGATGACCTGCTTGGGGAGCACGACTTCATCGCCTTCGGGAAAGCCCTGAAGGAAGATGGCACGACAATCCGGCGCATCTTTTCGGCGGATTGGGCGGAAGAGCAGGACGGCATGAGCTTCACGATCGTGGGCAATGCCTTCCTCTACCACATGGTGCGGCGGATCGTCTATGTGTTGGTTCGCATAGGGCTCGGAGATTTGCCGGTGGAAACTGTGCGGCTCGGGCTCGAACGCGGCAGCACAGGCATTGTCAGCCTGGCGCCAGCTCGTGGTTTGTGCCTGGAGGCGGTGAGCTTCAGCGAGGATAGATAGAAGATTGTTTGCCCAGCCCGCAAGGCCGGGTATGTATTTTGAAAACGGAGAAGTAAAAGTGGAAAAAACATACATTCCTAAAGGAAATGTGACCGGTCAGTGGTACTTGGTGGATGCCGCCGGTCAGACCCTTGGTCGTCTGGCGACCGAAATCGCAGGGCTGCTTATCGGCAAACATCGCCCGGACTATACTCCTGGTATGGTTCTCGAAGATCATGTGGTGGTCATCAACGCCTCCCAGATCAATGTCAATCCGACCCGCGCCGAAGAGAAAAAATATTATCGTCACTCCGGTTACCCGGGCGGTTTGCACGAAGTGAACTATCAGCGTCAGTTGGAAAATCATCCGGACCGCATTATCCGCTTCGCGGTGCGCGGTATGCTGCCAAAGAATCGCCTGACTGCGCGTTATTTAAGTAACCTGAAAATTTATGCTGGCGCTGAACACCCCCACCAGGGTCAGAATCCCCAGCCAATCTCTGAATAGTAGTAAAGAGGAATTATGACACAATACACAGAAGCTACTGGACGACGCAAGGAAAGCACTGCCCGCGTGCGCATTTATCCTGGCAGTGGCAATTTCACTGTCAACGAGAAACCCCTGGAGGACTACTTCACGCGCGCCGGTGATGCCCCCGCGATCCTGAACGCGATCGAAGCGGCGGGCAAGAGCGCCACAGCCTTTGATGTCACTGTAAAAGTGCAGGGCGGCGGCGTGAGCGGTCAGCGTGATGCTGTCAAACTCGGTCTGGCACGCGCCCTTGTTGCGGAAGATGAAACCGTGCGCACAGCTCTGCGCGCCGAGGGTTTGCTGACTCGCGATGCCCGTGTTAAGGAACGCAAGAAACCAGGTCTCAAACGCGCCCGCAAGGCTCCGACCTACACCAAGCGTTAGCATTGGTTCCCGCCTGCCAGCCCGTCTGGTATGTTGGAATCGGGTAATGTTACAATTAAAAGGCTGCCCAGCTTAACTTGGGCAGCCTTTGCATGTTTATTTAGAAAGCGATGTACATGAGAGGACGAGGAATTACGATCGTTGGATTGGGTCCGGCTGGGGCGGAATATCTGACCCGCGAAGCCTGGGCTCACCTTGAGCAGTGTGAAGAAGTCTGGCTGCGCACCAAATTCCACCCAGCGGTCGCTGGTTTGCCGCAAGGGGTGCAGGCGCGCAGTTTTGACGACCTTTACGACACGGACAAAGAGATCAGCCATGTGCTCGCGAATATCGTTGCGCGGGTGCTTGAACTCGGCAAGCGCGAGCAGGGCGTGACTTACTGTGTGCCCGGAAGCCCTTTTGTGGCGGAAGAGACTGTCTCTGAGGTGGTCAAAGCCGTTGCCAACACCGATATTCCCATCCGTCTGATTGACGGTGTCAGCTTCATCGAACCAGTTTGTTCCGCCCTGGGGATCGACCCCCATCCGCAAATGGTTCTGGCGGACGCGCTGCACCAGGCAGAACTGGAAGTGCCATCCTTTCCCCCAACCCTGCCGGCGCTGATCTCCCAAATAGATAACAGCTATGAAGCCAGCCAGCTCAAACTGACCCTGATGGCTAATTACCCCGAAGAGCACCCTGTCGTATTGGTGCATAATGCCGGCACGCCAGACGAACGTGTTGAGAAGCTCCCGCTCCATGCCATCGATCAGTCTCCGCATCTGGGCATGCTTAGCTGCCTTTACCTGCCGCCGCTCAAAAAAGGGGCGTCCTTTGAGGATTTTCAGCAGATCATCGCCCGCCTGCGGCGCTACGACGGCTGCCCATGGGACCGCGAGCAGACCCACTTGAGCCTGCGCCCCTACCTTTTGGAAGAGACGTATGAGGTGTTGGAAGCTTTGGATCAGCAAGACAGCCCTCACCTGCGCGAGGAATTGGGCGACCTCTTGCTGCAAATCGGCTTGCACGCCCAGATAGCCGCGGAAGACGAGGATTTCCTGATGAGCGAGGTGCTCCAGACGATCAATTCCAAACTTATCCGCAGGCATCCGCATGTCTTCTCGGCTGTCAATGCCGATTCGGTCGACAAAGTGCTCACCAACTGGGAGAAAATCAAGGCGGATGAGCGCGAAAAGAACGGTGAAAGCCAAAAAGGCATGCTGGACGGCATCCCGCTGAGCCTGCCGGCGCTTTCTCAGGCGAATCAAATCCAAAAGCGCGCGAAACGGGTAGGATTTGACTGGCATACCATCGAACCGGTGATTGCCAAGGTGTACGAAGAGTTGGATGAACTGCGCGAAGCCAAAACCGATGAAGAGAGGCAATCCGAATCCGGCGATGTGCTCTTCGCGGTGGTCAACCTGGCGCGCTGGCTCAAAGTGGACCCCGAAATCGCCTTGCGCGAGACCAATCTACGCTTTCGTAAGCGGTTTTCTTACATCGAAAAGAAAGCTGCTGACCAGGGCAGGAGCCTTGACCAACTAAGTTTTGAAGAAATGGATCAGCTTTGGGAAGAAGCCAAAACGGTATTGGAAAGTGAGGCAAATGAGCAACTTGACGGATAGCTCGGAAAGCCTGCCAGACCAGGCGGAGGTCTGCGGCATGAACAGCGCCCAGGCGGGGCGGCAGATCGCGCGCGCGGCTGGAATCGTGATGCTCGCATACGTCTTCAGCACACTGGTTGGCATTGTGCGGGGCGTGGTCGTCTCGCACGCGTTCGGCACGAGCGCCTCGCTGGATTCCTTCAACGCTGCCAACCGCGTCACCGAACTGCTCTTTAACTTGACTGCCGGCGGGGCATTGGGGTCAGCGTTTATCCCAATGTTTACCGGCTATCTGACCCGCAAGGACGCGCGCGGCGCCTGGAGGCTGGCTTCGGGAGTGGTCAATTCCGTGCTGATTGTGCTGGTCGCTGTCTCCGCCCTGATGTGGCTTTTTGCGCCGGTTCTGGTGGAACGGGGGTTATTCGCCCTGGTGACGGATTCAAGCCTTGGGCAGGTGGCGGAGACGGCGCGCCTGTTGCGAATGATGCTGCCGACCGTCATTATTTTTGGTATCAGCGGTTTGGTGATGGGGATGCTCAACGCGCATCAGGTCTTTTTGCTGCCCGCTCTCGCGCCAGCGGCGTATTCACTGGGCATCATCCTGGGGGTATGGCTGCTGCCGGCATCCCTGGGCATCGACCGCCTGGCGATCGGCACGCTGATAGGCGCGGGCGGTCATCTGCTTCTGCAGCTTCCGGCGCTTTTCCGCCTGCCGGAGCGTTCTTATCAATTGGCAGCAGGTTTCCGGGATGAAGCGGTGCGCAAGGTGCTGCGGCTGATGCTGCCGCGCGTATTTGGGGCGGGCATCGTCCAACTAAACTTTGTCGCCAACACCATCATCAGCCTCTCGTTGGGGGCAGGCTCTGCCAGCGCGCTGATTTGGGCATTCACGCTGATGCTTATGCCGCAGGCAGCTATCGCCCAGTCGACGGGCACCGCCTCGCTGCCGACGCTCTCTGCGCAGGTCGAGCTGGGCAAACGCGATGACTTCCGCCAGACCCTCTCGGGCATCATGCGCGTCATGCTGCTGTTGGCGCTTCCGGCAACGGTCGGTCTGGCGCTGCTGCGCGTGCCGCTGGTGCGGGTCTTATATGAACACGGCAATTTCGACGCCACTTCTACCCAAATGGTCGCCTGGGCGCTGCTCTGGTATGCGCTGGGGCTCACCGGTCACAGTCTGGTGGAGGTCTTGAGCCGCGCCTACTATGCCATGCACGATACCAAAACTCCCGTTTTGGTAGGAGTGGCAGCGATGACCGGCAACATTTTGCTCTCCTTCCTCTTCTCGCGCCTCTTCAGCCGAATAGGCTGGCTGCCTCTGGGTGGGCTGGCGCTGGCGAATACCACCGCGACGGCGGTGGAGAGCCTGGCGCTGATGCTGATCATGCGCCGGCGCATCGGGGGCATTGACGGCAGGCAAATCCTGCGGACAGGCTTCCGCGCTTTGGCTGCGAGCGGCGTGATGGGCTCGGCGCTCTTTGTATGGATGACGCTTTTCGGGAACCGGAACAAATTCCTTGTGCTGTCTATTGGGGTGGTTTTGGGCTTGGGCGTTTACGCGCTCATGCTCTGGCTGCTGAAAGTGCCCGAAGCCAGGGAACTTGTGCGGCGGGTGAAGAGGAAACTCGCGCAAAAGGGTTGAAAGTACTGCCGCATCTGACCAGTTGGTCAGATAACAAAAGCCATGGCTGAGATCCCACTTTGCTTCATGCAGGAATTGAAGACCCTTGGGCTGGACGAAGGCGCTGAGACCGCGCTGCTCGGGTACGCGCGCCGGCACCTGCGCCGGATGTCAGCGCGTGCGCAGGAAGCATACACGGGCGATGTGCCCAATTTTCCGATTTGCGGGCTGCATCCGCTTGGGAGGCTGGCAGTGCTCATCTGGAAGCTGGCGGAAATCCGTGCCTGCTACGAGGCGCTGGGCGTGTCCGCGGAGATCATCCGGGAAACATTCAGCGATGTTGCCCTGAGGCAGCGTCTTTTTTTCCAAAAGACGGGGAAATATGGGTTGAGCCGCGGCGACTGCGTCTGGCTGCGGCACCTGGCAGGCACGAACATTTTTAAGTTGGGCGTGCTGCAATTCCAGCCGATGAAAATGATCTACCTGGAAGAATACGAAGACGGCAGACCGTTTTTCGTCATTTCTGAGGCGCAGAAAGTCCGCCTGCCTGCCAGTGCGCCCGTCCTGAACGTGCACATCCAAAAAGGGGCGGATCTGAGACAAAAGCGGGTGGCAGAGTCGCTAAATATGGCGAAGGGATTCTTCGTCCGGATTTTCCCCGCGGAGCGTTTCCGCGCGATGGTCTGCTATTCCTGGCTTCTGCATCCGGGATTGAAGACGCTGCTGCCGCCCGGAAGCCGCATTTTGAGTTTTGCCGGCAATTTTGAGACAGTGATTGAAACAAGCGATCAGCAGCAGGCGCTCGAGCGCATTTTCGGCGGGCGTTTCCGCCGGAGAGCTGACTACCCGCGGCAAACCAGCCTTCAGCAGGCAGCCTTGAAGGACCTTTCAAGTTTGGGCTACGCCCTTGGCATTATTTACCTGGATTAAAAAACAGAGAAATCAGCTCCAGACCATTGCCCACTGCACCGCGATGGCGATGAGCGCGCCCAAGAATACTCCCGCGACCGCTTCGCCGGGGGTGTGACCGATAATTTCCCGCAGGTAGGAGATCTGGCTTTCTTCCAACCTCTTCAAATGAAGCAATTCCCGCGCGATTTGGTTGATGCGTTCAGCGTGAAAGCCAGCCTGCCGGCGCACGCCGGTGGCGTCGTAGACCACGATGCCGGTAATCGCGAGGGCGAGGGCGAAGATCGGGCTGTCCCAACCAGCGTTGAGCCCGATGGAGGTGGTGACCGCGGTCATCAGGGAGGAATGCGATGAAGGCATCCCGCCGGCGCTCAGCAGCAGGGTCCAGTTCCAGCGTTTGTGGCGCAGGTACTCGATTGGCACCTTGAGCAGTTGCCCCAAGAACCAACCAAGCATGGTTGAAACCCCTACCGGGTTGGTAAAAAAATCAAAAACTCTCACTCCGATTCTCCATCCGCGGCATCGGGCGAAAGCGTCTCCACGCGCAACTGCGCGTTCTCCAGCAACTTGCTGCAGAGGTCGCTCAGGCGTTTGCCCTCTTCGTAGAGTTTGAGGGCTTCTTCGAGCGGCAGTTCGCTGTTTTCGAGTTGGGTGATAATTTGCTGCAGGGAAGCAAAAGCGGTTTCAAAACTTGGAGTAGCTTGGTCTTTCATTCGATGTCTCCTGAAATAGTCGCGGCGACGCTGCCATCGCTCAACTGGATCTGGATAGGTTGATTGGGGTGGGTTTGCCCGCGGCGCGAGATGAGCGCGCGAGTTTGAGCGTCGCTGACGATGGCGAACCCGCGTCTGAGCACTGCCATCGGGCTGACGCTTTCGAGGCGGCTTGTCAGATTTTGCAGGTTGAGGCGGCGCTGGCTGAGGTAATGGCTCATGGCGCGTTCGAGGCGCTCGCGTGTTTCGTCCTGAAACTGGAGGTAAATTCGCACGCGCTGCGCGGGCGAGTGGCGCTGGAGGCGATTTTCTGCCAGCAGGAGCTCCTGGCGCAAGTTTTCAAGCCGGGCGGTGAGGGTGAGGTTCAGGCTCTGGTCAAAGAGGCGGAGTTTCTCAGTTAGTTCCGCGATGGTGACAGGGGTGGCGAGTTCGGCTGCGCCGGTAGGGGTTGGGGCGCGCAGATCGGAAGCAAAATCCGCGATGGTGAAGTCAGTTTCATGCCCGACGCCGGAGATGACGGGCACGCGCGCTCCGCGGATGGCATGGGCAACGGCTTTATCGTTGAATGCCCATAAATCTTCGATCGAACCGCCCCCGCGGGCGAGAATGATCAGATCAAGATCAGCCAGGCTGCTGAGCGCCTGAAGCGCGCTGACAATGCCGGCGGGAGCTTCGGCGCCCTGGACGGCGGTCGGGGCGAGCGTTACGCGCGCCAGGGGCAGACGCCGGCGCAAGGTGTTCAAAATGTCCTGCAGCGCCGCGCCGCTGGGGGAGGTGACCACGCCGATGTGCCGCGGGAGCCGCGGGAGGGGGCGCTTAAGCTCGGGGGCAAAGAGACCTTCCGCCTCCAGTTGGGCTTTGAGGCGCAAAAACTCCTGGTAGAGCTGCCCCTCTCCGACCGGCTGCATTTCGTCGATGTAAAGCTGCACCTGCCCGCCGGCAGGGTAGAGGCTCATCGCGCCGTGAGCCTGGACGCTCTGCCCGTCCTGAGGGCTGAAACGCAGGCGGAAGGCGTGGCTCTTCCACATCACGCAGCGCAACTGCGCCTCGCTGTCTTTGAGCGAGAAATACAAGTGCCCGGAACGCGGCTGACTGAAGTTGGAAATCTCTCCCCGAACCCAGACATCGCGCAAAATCTCATCCGACTCGAGCATCTCGCGCAGATAAGCGCTCAGAGATGTAACAGTAAAAACCATCGGCTGAAGCGGCGGAAAATCGAATGTGAGCATGGATTAAAGTATACGCTATTAACTGGTTTTATCGAGTGCGGGGATTTATACTAAGCGAATAATTGGAAACAAAGTCGATTGTCATCATTGAAACAATTTCATGTACAATAATAGATTATCACGACTATACGGAGACCGCTATGAATCACCTTTCACTCAAATTTCGGCAAGGATCAGTCATTTTAATGGTGGCAGTGCTCATGCTGAGTTCTTGCGGTGCGCCGGGCAGGGGCTCGGGGGCTGCGCTCTTGGTGAACGCGAAACACCCCGAGGTCGGCATTCAGCAGGGTCAGATTTTCGATCTGGAATTATCGCTCTCCAACCCGGACACGGTCAATGCCAACGTGAAAGAAATCCGTTTCGCATCCAACTTTTTTGAATGGGCGAGTTACGAAGGTTCCATTCCGCCCCTGACCATGGAAGAGCAAGCTAACGGCGATGGGGTCATCAAACTGGATATGGTCATTGCTCCGACCGGGGTTGAGGACTTCGTGTTCCGCTTCAGGGCGACCAAGAGCGGCGAAGTTCAGGGGGACTGGCAGGTCGTTGCGGACTCCGGGGTCACGGCGATTGAGACCAAAATGGCAATTGCCGGATCGACTCCCACAGGCTGGGAGCCAGGCGTCTCCCCGGATGAAGAAGCCCCGGACCTGGGTCCCATCCCCTACCAGGCAGTAGTGCAAATCACAGCTTACGTGAACGTGGACGGCGAATCCGTGCCCTGGTGGAGCGGTTCCGGCACCATCATTAGTTCGGACGGGCTTATTCTGACCAACGACCATGTCGTCAGCTCAACACGCTACGAGGAAGTCACCGCGCTGCTTGTCTCACTGACTGTTGCCCAGGACCAGCCTCCGGTGGACAGCTACTTTGCCTACGTTGTCCAGGCGGATTCGCTTCTGGACCTGGCGATCATCAAACCCGCCTGGGACATGGACGGAAATCCGCTGGACTACAGCCAACTCAAGCTGCCATTCGTACAGTTGGGTGACTCGGACACCCTCGATTTAGGCGAGCCGATCGTGATTCTCGGCTATCCGGCAATCGGCGGCGGCACCATCACCCTCACCCGGGGCGAGGTCAGCGGGTTTACCGCTGAGGAACCATTTGGCAGCCGGGCTTTCATCAAAACCAGCGGAACCATCGCCGGCGGCAACTCTGGCGGGCTCGCGGTGGACGCGGAAGGGCGCATCGTCGGCGTTCCAACCCAAGTCGGGTACGGCGACGCCGCGCTGGATATCGTTGACTGCCGACCTCTGCGGGATACCAATCGGGACGGATATATTGATGAAAATGATGACTGCGTGCCGACAGGCGGGTTCATCAACGCGCTCCGCCCGGTGAACCTTGCGCGTGAGATGATTGAGGCTGCCAAACGCGGGGAAGTCTACGTCAGCTCTGGGGAAAGTCAGGATCAGGTTTATCAAAACGCGGGACAGGTCGTCTTTGAAGACGATTTCTCAAACCCCAAGAGCGGCTGGCTGAGCTCTTCTAATGAGAATGGCAGGCGCGCCTATGAAAACGGCGAGTATACCATCGACGTGACCGCCTCGATGTACTGGTTCTGGACCGACCAGTACTTCTCCTACGATAATCTGATGGCAGAGGCGGATGTGCGCGTAGTCAGGCGAGTTGGAGACGCGGACTACGGCTTCATCTGCGGCATGCAGGATGATGACAACTTCACCGCGCTTGAGATCAGTGAAGACGGATACTTCACGATTTGGAAGCAGGTGAACGATGAAAATGTCACCCTTCTGAACTGGACTTACAGCGATAGGTTGGCTGGGTCTGGTCCTTACCGGCTGGCTGTGCAATGCGGTCGGGAGAGCCTGCGCCTGGCGGTGGATGGCGTGCTGCTTGGGGAAGTGCACGACCCGGACTTTAGACCTGGCGGTTTTGGGATGATCGCCGGAACCTTTGAAAAGGGCGGCTTCAAGGTCGCGTTCGACAATCTGGTTCTCATGATTCCCTGAGGTGTACCATGCGCATGAAAACTTTAACGATTCATCATCTGGTGAAAGGTGAGGATCTCAATCACCATCAGACTTTATTTGCCGGTCGGGGCGCGGAGTGGCTGGTGGAGGCGGGCTTCATCGCCGCGGCAGATTTGCTGCCGCCGGAGTATGTGCTCTGCTTCAAAATCCACGGCATGACCTTCCAGCGTCCGGTGAATCCTGGCGAAGTGATACGGTTCGACTCGCGGATCGTTCTGACCGGACGTTCGCGCATCATCGCGTATGTACGCGCGACCACGAAGGAAGAGCCAACCGTGGATGGATTTCTGACTTTTGTGTATGTGGATGACCAAGGCAAGTCGCGCCCTCATGGAATTACCATCGAGGCAGAGACTTCGGAGGAAATCGAACTGCAGGAGCTGGCGCGCAACCTTTAGCCCCTGCTTTGGCACAAGCTCAGACCTGGATGGCAGGCAGTCCGCCGAAGCGGACTGATTCCTGCTGGAGCTTCTCGTAGATACGCATGTTGAGCTGGTTTTGCGCCTTCACCATTGCGTCGTAATCGGGCAAGGTCACAAAAAAGACCACTTCGAAAACAAGCCCTCCCGGGGCAAAGCTCTGGAAATGTGCTCGCGAAAAGCGCGTGTTTTCCAGTCCCCCAGAGGCTTTTTCAATCCATTCGGGGATTCTCGCGATTTTTTCAGGCGGAGTGTCGTTGGCGATCTGGAAGGTGAATGATACCCGCCTTTCTTCCAGGCGGCTGAAGTTTTGTATGGGGGTTTTGAGAATCTCAGAGTTGGAGATGGAAATCTCCTCACCTGTGAGGTTGCGGATGCGGGTTGATCTTAAGCCGATCCGTTCGACCGTGCCGAAAAAAGCCCCGGTTTTGATGGAATCTCCGGGTTCATAGGGTTTATCGACATGGATGATCAGGCTGGAGAGCAGATCCACCACCAGGCTTTGCGCTGTCAAACCAATGGCGATGCCGCCGAGCCCGAGACTGGCGATGATGCCGGAAAGGTCGAAGTTGGGGATGCTCTGCAGGATGACCAGCGCCGCCACAAACCAGATGATGATCCGGGCGATAAGGGCAATTCCTCGCAGCGAGGTTCGGTGGGCAGTGTCATCAGGCAGTTTGGCTATTTGTTGGGCGGACCAGTGGCTGATGCCCAGGTCTGCCCATCTCCCGGCTTGAATGGCGAGCATGGCAATCAGCAAGACCCTCAGCAGACTGATCACCGTAGCGGACAGGTCGAGGAAGCGGGAGGCTATCCAGACAGCCGTGACGATCATTGCCGGCAGCAAGAGCTGGCTCAGCAGGCGGAGGATGAGGCTTGGGGTAGTTGTGCCGTGGGTTTTCTTTCGGAAGCCAGCCCTCACAAGCAGCAGGAGGAGCAAAACGAGCGTGAAAACCGCCAGCGCCTGCAGCCAGCGCGGGAGAGAATTGTTGAGAAAGACTGTTTCCATAGGGAATATTGTAACATCAAGCCTTGTTTTCCCTCATGATCATGCATAACAGGAGTCTGTACCTGTGAGCAAGATGTTCTGCTATATGGGTCACAACAGGCGGGGATGCCTTATAATTGACCCGTAAAAAAATGCTAACAATACGGACGGTCTATGGGCAGACAGGAAACCAAAACTGAATATTTAACCAAATACCACTATCCCCGAAATCAATTCCGCCGGGGTTTGCTGCGGGGCGGGATCGCCTTATTGGCGAAAATCTTGATCGACTACAAGGTCTTCGGAACGGAGAACCTTCCAGAAAAAGGACCTTTGCTGATTGTTGGAAACCATTTCCATTTTTTGGACACGGTCGGTCCGATCCACAGCACCAAATATCCGCTGGAATTTATCGGCGATGCTGAAATGCCGAACGCGCCAATCAGTATGAAAATTTTCCCCCGCATCTGGGACACGCTGCGGATCGCGCAGGGCACGGCAAACCTGGCGGCAATGCGGGCAGCGGAGGCGGTGTTGGAGCAGGATGGAATCCTGGCGATTTTCCCAGAGGGGCATGTTCACAAGCCTCCGCTCGGCACGCCGCTTCCAGGCGCCGCCTTTATGGCGCTGCGTCTGGGCGTCCCGATCCTGCCGATCGGCACCTTCAGCGAAGACAATTGGGACATCTTCGGGACTTTGCGAAGCAAACGCCGTAAAGCCCGCGTGGTTTCGCGCATCGGCAAGCCTTTCGGTCCGCTGGCGATCGGCGAACCCGGGAAGCTGCCCGGGCGTGCCGAAGTCAAAGCCGCCGGGCAGGTGATCATGGAAAAGATCGCCGAAATGCTTCCCATCGCTGCCAGAGGTCCCTATACGACCGGGATTGTGTGAGAACCATCCGAAGTTAATAGAATAAATATAATGGAAGGTTATCATTACAGCGTTGTGAAGCCGCAACTGGCTGGATTGGATTTATGATGGATTATAAGGATTATTACAAAACGCTCGGGGTCGGCAAGACCGCTACGGAAGACGAAATAAAGACCGCCTACCGCAAATTGGCGCGCCGCTATCACCCTGATGTGAACAAAGATCCGCAGGCTGAGGAAAAATTCAAAGAGGTCAATGAAGCCTACCAGGTGCTTTCGGACCCGGAAAAGCGCAAGAAGTACGACCAGTTTGGCTCGGAATGGCAGCGCTACCAGTCTTCCGGCGGGCAGCCGGGAGGCTTTGACTGGGGCAGGTGGCAGCAGGCGCCGCAAGGCGGTCAGCCCGGCTACCGCACCGTCTCACAGGAAGAATTTGACAGCATGTTCGGAAACCTCGGAGGCTTTTCGGACTTCTTCAACACGCTGTTCGGGCAAGGCGGTTTTGGCGCCAGACCTGCCTACAGCCGCAGCAGCCGTTCCGCACAGACCGCCAGACCGATGGAACATGAGGTGGAACTCACCCTCGAAGAAGCCTACTCCGGCGCGAAGCGCGTGCTGCAGTTTGAGGGCGGCAGAAAGATAGAAGCCAGCATCCCCCCGGGTGTGCGCACCGGTTCGAAGGTGCGTCTGAGCGGGCAAGCTGGCGGAGCAGATCTTTTCCTGAAGATCAAGGTGCTGCCGCACAAGCGATTCACCCGCAAAGGGGACGACCTGATCACCACGGTATCGGTGGATATCTACACCGCCATTCTTGGCGGTGAGGTCAGCGTGGAAACGATGGGCAAACCCGTTCGCCTGACTATCCCGGAAGGGACTGACAGCGGTAAAACTATGCGTCTGAAAGGGCTTGGCATGCCAAACCTCAAGAATCCAACCCAATATGGCGATCTTTACGCGCGCGTCGAGTTGCGCCTGCCGGCTCGCCTGACTCCCGCTGAAAAAGAAAAATTCCGTGAAATTCGCAACATGAGGCGCGCGTAACTTGGCGCCTTGAGGGAACAAGCAAAGGAATTGCTGCCATGACAAAGACTTTTCGGAAGAATATCACTGTCTATGCCGGTTCGGCTGATAATTTGAGTCAGGAATACCTTGACGGAGCCTGGAAGTTGGGAGAAACCCTGGCAAAGCAGGGACGCAGGATCTATTACGGAGCCGGTAAGACGGGGCTTATGGGCGCGTTGGCGGACGGCGCACTGGCATCAGGCGGGGAGGTGATCGGGCTGATCAACGATGGGCTCAACCTGCCTCATCTTGTCCATTCCGGTTTGAGCGGGATGGAAACGGTGCTCGATATCCACGCGCGGCAAGCGCGGTTGAACGAACTCGCGGACGCCATGATTGCCCTGCCGGGCGGTTTTGGCACCTTTGCCGAGCTTTTTGAAGCCCTCACATGGGAACAGATCGGTCTGCACAGCAAACCGATTGGTATCTTGAACCTTAGCGGATATTTTGACCCGACCATCGCGATGATTGACAACGCGATTGATAAGCATTTTGTCTATGCCGAACACCGGCGATTCTTCTTTGTTTCGGAACATCCTGAAGAGTTGCTGGAAATGCTGGATAACTTTACTCCGCACCAGGGCGTCAATCGTTGGATGGAGCGTCCATGAAATTCTTGAACACACTGCTCATTGATCTTGACGATACAATCTATCCGACAGCGAGCGGCGTCTGGCCTCTTATCACCGTGAAGGTTTTTCAGTATATGCGCGATGTGGTCGGGATCCCCGAAGCTGAAATCCCCGAAAAACGCGACCGCCTCTTCCTTGAGCACGGCACCACCATGCGTGGTTTGAACATTGAGTATGGGATCGATGTCCATGATTACTTGCGTTTCGTTCACGGCGTGGACCTTTCGGGCGTGATCAAGCTCGATCCTGAGCTGCGCGCGATGCTGAACATGCTGCCGCAGAAGAAATGGATCTTCACCAACGCCAGTCGTGAGCACGCGAATAACGTGCTCGGAATCCTGGGCGTTGCGGATCAGTTTGAGGGCATCATCGACGTGCTCGACACAGAACCCTGGTGCAAGCCGCACAAACAGGCTTTCGAGACGGCGCTAAAGCTGGCTGGAGAGCCCGATCCGGACGAGACGCTGTTTGCGGACGATCTCGAGGTGAATTTGAATACTGCCCGGGAGCTCGGCATTCACACTCTGCGCGTAGCCGCTGAAGAGGTGGAGTCGAACCATCCCGTTATCAGCAACCTGCGGGAGCTGCCGCGCTTTTTGGCGCAAAATGGATTTAACTATATTGCGAATAACCGCTAAAGCGGTGATTTAGATGGAGATGTAATGGAAAATAAAGTTGTTCGCTCGTGTTTACTGGTACTTGTGGGGCTAGTGCTGCTGGCAGGCTCCTTCGTGCTTGGGTTTGGTACGGCAAGCGTCCTGCCAAAGAACCCGATCCGTCAGGAACTGGGGCTTGAAACCTGTCCAACTGCTGCGCCTTCGACTTCCGAAGACCCAACGCAGTCCCAGTCCGCAACCAGCTACTGTCTTGAATACACCAGTGCTTCGACTCCGGAAGAACTACAAAACCTCTTTGATCCTTTCTGGGAGAGCTGGAAACTGCTGCATGAAAACTATGTGGATCAGCCTCTGGATGACGTGATCCTGATGCGGGGGGCGATCCAGGGCATGCTGGCAGCCACGGGCGATAAACACACTTCGTACATGGACCCGGAGCAGTTCAAGCAAGCCAACACGGAGATGGAAGGCGAGTATACCGGCATCGGCGCCTGGGTCAATACCGGCGGCGACTATGTGGAGATCATATCGCCGATGAAAGGCTCCCCGGCGGAAGCCGCGGGCTTGCAGGCACAGGACCTTGTTATTGCTATCGATGGCGAGGATATGACCGGAATCCCTGGCGACCTGGTTTTGAAAAGGATTTTGGGTCCCGCCGGCGAAACGATCGTTCTGACCATCCGGCGCGGAGAGGAAACTTTTGACGTTCCCATCACCCGCGCCCTCATCCAAATCCCGGTTGTGGATTACGAAATGCGCGAGGACGGCATTGGCTACGTGGCGCTCTACACCTTCAATGAGCTGGCTACCGAAAAACTGCGAGCCGCGCTGAAGGACCTCCTGGCGCAGAAACCCAAGGGTATCGTTTTTGACCTGCGCGGCAACGGCGGCGGATACCTCGTGACCGCGGTCGAAGTGACTTCGGAATTCCTCAAAGACGGCGTGGTGCTCTACGAGGAATATGGCGACGGCACGCGCGAGCCTTATCCGGTGGAGAAGGGCGGAAGAGCTACCGAAATCCCGCTGGTTGTGCTCATTGATGAGGGCTCCGCTTCCGCCTCCGAGATCACCGCAGGCGCGCTGCAGGATTACGGGCGCGCGAAGCTGGTGGGGGTGACCAGTTACGGGAAAGGTTCCGTGCAAAACTGGATCCCGCTCCGCACGGAAGCAGGCGGCGTGCGCATCACCATCGCCCGCTGGCTGACCCCGAATGGCAATCACATCGACGGCATTGGACTGACCCCGGATTTGGTTGTGGAATTCACAGAAGAAGACCTGGAAGCCAAACGCGACCCGCAATTGGACGCGGCTGTGGAGCTTTTGCTCGACGCCCAGCCCTGAGAGAAATGAAATTTTCTGAGGAGTTAATAGAGGAAAGGAAAAAATAATGTACTTGGATTACTTGCTCTACATGATCCCGGGACTGTTGCTGAGTCTTTTCGCTCAGTTCAAGGTCAGATCCGCTTACACAAAATGGAGTCGGGTGCGCAACTATCATAACCTGACTGGCTTGGATACTGCCGAACAGCTCAAAGCGCGGGTTGGGCTCGAAAACGTCAAACTCACCCGCACCAACGGCACGCTCACGGACCACTACGACCCGCGCAATGATACCCTGTCGCTTTCGCAGGGGGTGGCGGATCAGCCTTCGGTGGCGGCGATGGCGATCACGGCGCACGAACTCGGGCACGCCATGCAGGATAAGACCAGTTATGGTCCCATGCGTCTGCGCATGGCAATTGTGCCCATCGTGAGTTTTGGTTCGAACTTCGGCATCATTTTGGTAATGATCGGCGTGGCGCTGCGCATGGCAAATCTGGCAATGATTGGCGTGATCTTGTTCTCGACCACGTCGTTATTTTCGCTGGTCACTCTTCCGGTTGAACTGGACGCCTCCAAACGCGCGCGAAAAATGCTGGATGATACCGGTTTGGTTGCCAACGCCGAGGAACGCAGCGGCGTAAAGCAGGTGTTGGATGCTGCGGCTTGGACCTACATAGCAGGGCTGGCAACCTCGCTGATGCAGTTGATGTATTACATATCAGTGGCTGGTCGTGCCAGCGGCGGCAGACGCCGGTATTGACCTTGAGTTGTGATTTAGAGAACAGGATGTCTCAGAAGAAGGGATATCCTGTTTTTTTATGTATTGAGACCTCCAAAGATATATTCTCGGGTAGGGGCACAGCATACCGTGCCCGGGAGAGGCGGGTGTCCTTTTATAACCCTGTTTGCATCCGCAACGGTATGGTTTTTCAATCCGGCAGTTTTTTGGACTAGATGGGTCTTATTCTTGGCGGGTTAGTATCGCTGGTAGGGCGGGGTTGGAAGCGGTCGAATTGGAAATTGTGGCTGAATTTTACCGCTTCCAACCCGCCGCGATCGAATCATCTATTTGGCGGAATAGAGATGACGACGTCCTCGATGGCGGGTTGAGGACGGTCAAATGAGCGGAAAATCCAGACCGATTTGTCCTCACCCACGCCCTACGAAAAATGCCGTGCCTTCCTGGTGGATTGGGGACGGTCAAATGGATACATATTATTAGACCTTGTCGTTCCCAATCGCACTCGCGGGGACCAACTTGCCATCTTCGGAAGGATGAGGCTTCTGCCCGTACTGTACAGATGGGGTTGTACGGATGGGGCATGTGCCCGCAGGGTATCGCTCCATCCGCTTCCATCGGCGGGTTGAGGACGACCATAAGGCTGCAAAATGATGGTTCGGATTGTCCTCAACCACGCCCTTCGAAAAATGCCGCGCCTTCGTGGCGGATTGGGGATGGTCAATTGGATTCAAAATATCAGACCTTGTCGTCCCCAATCGCTGCAATATTACATTCAGCAGTTGTCATAAAAAGCAGAAAATCGGCGGGAGTGAACCCCCGCCGTACGGATGGGGCTCGCTCCATCCGCTTCCATCGGCGGGTTGAGGACGACCATAAGGCTGCAAAATGATGGTTCGGATTGTCCTCAACCACGCCCTACGAAAAATGCCGCCCCTCGATGGCGGATTGGGGACGGTCAAATGGATACATATTATTAGACCTTGTCGTCCCCAATCGCGCCGAAAAAATCGTGCCTTCGGACACGCTCAACAGGCGCATCCCAGACTTAATCAGCCTGACCTGGCCTCGTCAACCGCAAGCGATCAGCCTCTCCTCGCGGTGAAAGTTGAGCTGTGGAGACTGAGCTTCTCACTTTTGCCCCAAAAGGGTGGTCATTGAGGAGCAAAAACTTCAGGGCACTAATTTAATGTCCGATAAAATAGGGCTTTTGGGGTAAGCCCACTCATCAAATTGAAATAAGTAAAAACCAAAGGGCGCCATAAAAAGCGCTCTTTGGTTTCTTTTGCCCATAATTCCTTATCTTTGGATCATTGGCAATGCCAAAGGAAAGAGGGGTGGATTTTCATAAATTATTTGGGCACCGCAAAACTCGCGTGTAGCAGCGCCCGGCGGCAGTTTGAATTCAAGCCAGTACAGCCACCCACTGGTATCAAAAGTGAGGTCATAGATATGGAAAATGTCGTAGTGTCCACCCGCCCTTGTTTCTGTTAATGTAAATTTCTTTAATTCTTATGTATTGGTTATGGACAAATAATGCCTTTTCCATAATGAGACCTCAATAGGACCATTGGACGGATCAGCAACAGTATTCCTGTAAGTAAAATTAATACTACTACCCTTCACATCGTCCGGCACATTCACCGGAATTGAAAAAGTTTTAGCTGCACCTCCACCATCGCCACTCCCCAAACAACCAAAGCCGCCATTATAGTATGTCACACGGGAATCATGAGGGACAAAATTAATGCCGACAGCGCTAAAAGTATCAATCTGGTTCGCATTGATCTGATTATCGGCATCCGGTCTTGAAGGACCTTCCCCTGCCCCAGAAACCGGGTCTTCCTGGGTTTGCACTTCAGCCTGCGCGGCTTGGGGTGTGTAGCTTGTGATCGCGACAATGGCGATCAGGATCAGACTGATCAATAAATAGAATTTGGTTTTCATTTTTCTTTCTCCTGTTATTTAAATGAACGATTCT